>Ga0129297_10000787_pt1 | contig 15704 bp, 11 predicted proteins | sample I18A1metaG_FD_94708 | JGI IMG/M metagenome (GOLD analysis project Ga0129297, IMG submission 94708) | Lake sediment bacterial and archeal communities from Gulf of Boni, Indonesia to study Microbial Dark Matter (Phase II) - ​I18A1 metaG | ecosystem: Environmental > Aquatic > Freshwater > Lake >... | reverse complement strand
TCCACAAATGGGCCGTGCAGTGCAAGGCTTAGAACCCTGTGGCACAGGCCTTCGTGGGTTCGAATCCCACCCCCCGCACCATTCTATCAGCGACAGCGAAGGATTCTGGAATTCCAGACCGCTGTCTCCTGGCGTAGCGTGAGTGCGGCTATACTTTCCCATCATTAGTGAAGCAGACAATTCATCTCTGTCGTTCGTGTTATCTGGCCGGGGCTGTACTTGTTACACAACAGTTAAGTAAGTACGACAGGGAGAAATAAATCTCTGTCCATTGAGTCAAAAAGAAAGCTATGCTGTCCAAGACCTTTAGCTAGGACAGCAGCATCTTTCTCAATAGGACCAGACTTGCCATACCAGCTGCTAGCAATACGGCCACGAGCATTATGAAAATCGGGTCGCGTGAATAGTCTCTTGGGAGAACAGTGAGTCCCATGGCCATGACTCCCATAAGCGCGGCCAGCGCCGCCGAAATGGTCTTGATCATATTCTCTCGCTCGCGGGTCAGTTCTTCTTCCAAGCGCGCACGAACAGCACTCTTTCCTGCTGATTGCTTCACTTGGTCCAGTGTTGAGAGGGCTTCACTCTTGTTGTTTGCTTCAATGCTAGCCTTGGCCTTCTCGATCAGCTGATCAAGCGCCTCAGATACGGCTACCTTCTCTCGTTCACTTCGGAGTTCCTCAGCTTTCCGCAGAATTTGGCTCCTATACTTCTCCTTCTGTTCCACGGTGAGAAGACTGCTTTCCATCATCCTGAAATCGAGATCTTCGAGCATTTGGGAATACGAAGGTAGTCTTTCTACATCAGGGACTCCGCATTCCCTAGCGTAAGCACGCTTCCACATCGCTACATCTTGAGATGCAGGTTCCTGGCCACGTATGAATGATGACTCAATCAGAGTCATAACTCGCTCTGTAGCTCTGCGCGTTTTCTCTCTCTCAGCAGAAGTGATGTATCTTCTCGTAGTTGTCCTCGAAGCAGTATAGGAGATGACTGCAACCGCCACACTAATCGCAACAGAGGGCCAATTCTGCAAGATTCACCCCCAGAAACCATCAAGAGCCCCCCACATACCAACGAGCCTCTTCTCAGACGTATGAGTTCAGAAATACATATGTCTCACCATTGACGGGCCAGCAAGAGTAGCCACTAGTAGTCTGTCTCGGACTTACACGACTACAAGTGCTGTCTGCAGCAAATCAGGAGAACAAGCGCCCGTCCCAAGCGACCCTTAACGACAGACGTAAGTATACGCAGAACTCAGGCGTTTTGAGCGTAGAAAGCACTAGACTGATACCTCACTGGCAGGAAAAGTATTCTCATTGAGAATGGTACACAGTGCGTCCGCTAGATTTAGCTACTGCGCCGTAACTGGTCATCAACATTAGTCGGCATTTGCTCTCAGTTACCAGATTTCTAGGGACCCAGCAACTCCTTCTTGATGAGTTCCTTAAGTGACTGACTGAGGACCTTGATCGTGTCTTCTTCGCGGCCTTATTCTGTGGCATGGGTTCGATGAGGTCCAGCTATAGCTTCCTTGGTCAGTATCTTCTCAGGCTCCAATCGTCACTCGGGGGGAGGCGCTAATCATTATGTCGTTATGTCTTTTTGCGGTTGCCTAAGATTTCCCGAGTCCGAGAAAGTGCAGGCTGACGCTTCGAGTCCTGGCGGCCGCGCCAATCCCCTACGCTTGAATGAGAAACAGTCTCTCTAGGGCGCTTCGAGTTGGTCAAGCGCAGTTTCTATCTTGTGTTCTCCATGCTTGTCGCAGAGTCTCCAAAGCTTCTTTATTAGAGCCCTCCTTGCTTCAATCTGCTCCTTATACTCGACTATGGCCTTCTCTGTCAAAGGGCCGAGTGCAATGCTCTTGTGACCGTTCTTAACCTGCAGCCTCATGAAATAGCTTTCTCCTATGAATGGCCCTACAGTGGCATCGACCTCGCTCACCGAGTCTATCATAAAGGCTGAAAGCAGTCCAAGTTCAAGGCCTTGATCATAGCCTATCATCCTTGGTAGCAGTACGCCTCCAGTCGCCATGCCTGAACCTATGATAGCATAGCCCGGATTGTCGTGCACAGCCTCTGATAGTCCGCTACTGTCGAAGCGATACAATGAAGCCTTTCCGTCTAGGTCTAAAGATCCAAGATCATTTGGAACCTGGGATCTATCCCGTAGCCTCTGAGCTGGCTTAATCGTTTGACTAATGTCTCTTCTATCTCTCTTACTGCTCTCTTGAACTTAATGTATCGTATAGGATACTGTCTGTCGGCATGTATGGATAAGATCTCTTCGGCCGTTTCGAAGCCTTGCTTCGCAAGCGAGGTATGCCCAGCAACGCCTACGACTGCCACATAACTGTCGTCGAGCATTATAGGATAGATCTTCTTCATCTCATAGGCTACGCCAACATCGGTTGTAACTTTGGAGTCAGATGTGATGAGGACAGCTTCTCCTTCCTTAGTTGCCCATCGCAGTCCGATTACAAGAGTCAATTTCTTACCCCCAGAGACCCTCGATGGCAAGCCGAACCCTAACCTTAACTACATTCACGTAGCGTGACCCCCGAAATACTGCTCACGATCTGACTATATGAAACGAGAACGCTTTCTCTTATGCACAAGCAGAAGACAGTATGAATTCCAATCTGGACTAAGGTCTCCCCCGGGCTACCATTCCTCTCTATTTGGTATCCACACCCCTATTTTTCTTGTCGTAGACAATAGTGAACCAGGCGGGATTCACGCCGCTAGTATTGGCATTCGCGGGTTTGAGGAATTGACCTTTTGCAGGAACGATACTCCGTAACAGAGATCTTACCCATCGCTCAAAGTTTTTTGGTTGGTGAACAGTTGAGCTTTTCAAGCCCACGCTAGCCCTAGGGTTTTTCTGTTTTTCTAGTCTTCCTGTTTCTGCTGTGGTTTTTTTGGGCTTGCCGGGGCTGTGGTGCGATGTTCCGAACTCTCAGATCTTGCCATACAGCCTGTCTTGCTCTCAATTTCTGATTAGCCGTGTCCTCCTCTCTCTGATATGCTGCTTTTTGTCAGGATTTATCTCCAAAGACAGAGCACGGAACGAAACGGAGACTGAGATGATAGCAGATCGAAAAGTAACACGCGACGCTCGTAAACCGAGTTGGCATCTCAATGAAACTGAAACCAAAAGAAAAGTCTAGTTCTTGACAGCAACATGAGCATTCCTAATTGCACCTGTTCCTGATCATTGTGAGGGCGTCACAAGCTAATCCTAGGCACTTGCCTGAATCCTCGAGAACCAGCTTCTTCCCTTCGAGATAACTCATAGCTTGCTCGGTATCTTCTAGTTCAAATCCAAGTTCTTGAAAATGTGCCACAAGATGACTTTGTTGACGAATGTGTGTTAAATATCTGTAGACTCTGGCCCGGAGGCCCTTCAACGTAAGAATTCGCGCGGTTGCACATGGGCGACTGTCACGTATGACAATGAATCCACCCAAATCCAACATCGCAAGAATAGGTCTCCGAGCAGGGTCGCGCCAAAGGCTCCTCCAAGCAAGAATCTCTTCTGATAAACCCGCTGTGTAGTCGCTCGGTTCTCGAGCATCCTCATAATCATAGTCAAAGAACGATGCCAAATCATACAGTGTTGCTCCGTCGAGAGGAAAGATGAGTCTGTACGCAAGACCAGGCCTAACATTGCAGATGCCGAACTCTTTCTGGGAGTTAAAGAGTGGACTGAAGCGGTCCAAGTGAATACGACCGAATCTTCCTGGTGGCTGTAGATGATGCAGAAGCGGAATCCATTGCTCCATTCTCTCATATTCAATTGGTTTCTCTTGAGGGAACCCCCATAGCCAGTTCCAACCGGCGTGCAGACCAAGCTCGCGACAACATCTAAGTAGATGAATGTTTTGCAGACCGGTAACCCCCTTCTTCATCAGACGAAGTGTGTCATCACTGAGGCTCTCCACGCCAGGCTGTATTCCTTCGAAGCCCGCCGCTTTGAGAAGTCGGATTTGCTCGGACCTGAGATTCGACTTTGTCTCACCAAATAGACGCAAGTTCATGCGTCTACGAATAAGCTCAGGGAAAACCGAATTGAACATACTCGGATCGAGAATGTTGTCAATAATCTTGAACTTGCGACACCGATACCTTCTCATCAGATGTTCGAATTCTTCAAGCACTCTTTCTGCATTCTTCCTCCGATAGAGGAGGTTCGAACCATTCAACCCGCAAAATGTGCATTGAGACTTCTCGCCCCACCAGCAGCCTCTGGAGGTTTCGATCGGTATTGTAGCAATCGAGTCCATACCGAGTTTGTGGAGAAGCCCAAAATAGTCCCCGAAATCTGGAAATGGAAGGTCATCCATTTCAATGATGGGTTTGGGAGTTGTCAAATTGCTTTCTTCGCGCCCGAGTATTCCCTCAATGCGCGGATGCAGGTCGCCTTCTAGAAAACGTTTGGTGAATTCTGGGAAGGCCCTGTCGCCCTCTCCGCAACACACGTAGTCTATCCATGGATACGCTCTCAGTAGCGTATATCCCATGATCCCTTCACAGCTTGACCCTCCGAACACGATTAGAGGGGCCTCCGCACCCATTCTTTCCTTTACTCTTCTTGCCAGCGCGAGAGAAGAGCATGTCTGATAGGACATGATTGAGAAGCCGAGAATCTTGGGGTTAACGAAGGCTACGTCGTCCGTACAACTTTCAACAAAAGGTTCTGCTTCGTTTCGCGCTTGTATGAGTCTTTGTGAAAGATCTTCCGGTCTGAGATTGATGTCCTGCAATTCATAAGCAAGAATCTCGGGGATTTCGCGCGAACCATCATTTTCTCCACCGGGTACTTCATAGCCGCGGAGCAGTTCCTCCATTCTGTCACCGTCTTTGTTATTTCCACGGGCATCTGGTGCAAAAGCCAACTGAGAGAAAACCCACTCACCTAGGAAGGATTTGGAGCCGCATAACAAATACAGCATTCCCAACGTACTAGCGAAGACAAGGTTGTAGTATCCCACGCCTGCTGATATACTCTGATTTGCTAGTTCTGCTTTCAGAAGGCTACAAGCCAGTGATGGCATCTGTATGTTTCCAAATGGCATGAATGCTATTAAGACATCAACTTGGTCGGCTGATTGAGGAACGTCAGAACATCGCAGGTTAGACGGAGTCATGGTTCGAACCTCGAAACAAAGTCTGTGATCATGCAATACGTCTTGAGTTATCTTTCTCCACTAACCAACTGATTGCGCTGCAATGTCTTCTCAATCTAGGCCCTCATGGACTTACTGAGCCACGAAACACGAATGTGACCGCTTGGTTGAAAGATCTCACGTAGCGCGTCGATTGCAGAAGCGCCACGGGAAACCCGTTGCTAGTCCTTCTGCGCTAAACTATAGCACCCTTTTCATCCCAAATATGCGAATAGCCACTGGAGCAGCAGCCTAGTTCAATCGCACCCTTGATGTTGTTCACGATGAAAACTCGAAGCTCCCGGTCGATCTTGGCTTTACGCAGCGCTTTCATTACGTCTGACACGGTTATCTTTCTTTTCTTTTGGGGCAAGCTCGCTCGTTTATTATTCACCATACCTCCCAATTGAACTTTGTGTAAAACGAAGAACTGCGTAATATGATGGGCTTTTAGGAGCCTTCAGTCTGACCATAAGGATCGATCTGCTACAAATATGCATTCTGAGTTGTATCTTCAAACATGTTGAGCTAGATACCGTGTGTCAGCCAGATCAGATTCGACGTATGAGCGAAGAACCTTGTCCAGCATGTAAGCCGTGGCTTTTCTGATCGCAGTACACATCTCGGGTTCTACAGAAAATACTGAACCGGTCTTCTGATAAGCTGCGGTAGCACAACCCCCTCCGCAGTTCCACTTCGCGAAGCACTTCTTACATGGCGACAATCTATTAACTGTGCGACTTCTGAGTAGACGCAACTTGTGTTCGTCAATCAGGACATGTCCCTCTTCATCAATGCGCCCGTAGACGAAAACTTCTACACCTTTATCCCTACCGTCTAGAACGTTGGGGCATGCTGTAATGTGTCCGTCAGTTGTTACGACCATGAGGCTGCACAAACCACATGAGTTAGCTAACCCAAGTGACCACAATGGTGCAACCTCGAGACCAAGGCTTTTGCCAAGCTCGAAGGCCTTAGTGAATTGCTCAACAAACCTGTTTATGTCCATAGAACGGGTACATGTGGTAATGCATCTACCCCGTTCCATAATGCCGCCAATCTGGATGGTCTTAATTTGCAGTTCATGGAAATACTGAACAAGTGCGGGAAGATTTCCTCCCCTCACGACTGAGGCCTTAATGACGAAAGGCATATTCATACTTCTCAGGCGTCTGATTACTTTCCAAACAATTGGCCACGAAGCCCCACCAGTTCTCAAGGGTCGTTGTCTGTTCTGTATCGCTGGCGGTCCGTCGAACGACACATAAAGTCGCAAAGCTGATCTAAGCTCTTGCAGCCAGTTGATCGCAGCTTCGCTTAGTAGACCGTTCGTGGTGACGGTTACGAATAGCTCCTTCTTCAGCTTACGGCACTTCAAGCTGGCGTATCGGTAGCATTTCTGCATGAGGCAAAGGGCGAGTGTCGTTTCGCCTTCACCCTGGAAAAATAGCGTGAAACGTTTCCCGCTATGTGATAGCGCCCAATCGATGGCAGCCTTCGCTGTCTGCCACGACATGTAGCGAGGTCGATCTCCTCCAGACACATAGCAGTATCGGCATCGCATATTGCAGTCTGACGTTAGGGATAGCCCCACGCCGGAGAACCCTTTCGTTCTTCGCAGATTCTGCACAACTGGTGCAGACCTTATGAAATTCCCTAGCAATCTCACCAGCCTTGTCCCCGTGTTCAGCTGTCTTACGAATTCATTGTTGACATGAGCACAGATGCCCTTGCGTGGTACGTAAATCGCATATCGTGTTCTGTTTAGACGAACTACGAATTGCTGGGTTCTTCCTTTTGATGGTCGCAAAGGGCCGTAAGGAATCACGAAAGTTTGGTACAGTCGCGGTCCCATGCGAGATAGCTAGAGAACGGAGGCATATATCACTGGCGTCTCGTCGGGAGCCTCGCCAAGCGGCGCTCAGATGGCTTCAGAGCTTGGGGCCGATCCTAGATCTCTACGTCTCCTTCGATAGTGCCCCAGCCATCCAGAATTTTCAACGACCGTTGAAGAGAGGGTCGCCCATCTTGGTATATCGTAGTCAGAACAATCAGCACCTTGAAGAGCCTAGGCATTGCTTTCACTGTCAAGACAGTAGTGACCGGCGATAGCCAGATGTCTGCATTAGTCCGATATTTCCACGGACTTGGAATAAGAAAGATCCAGATCGGCAATATCATGGATCGCGGAAGATGCGGTCCTGCTGGCACACATGCTTTGGATAGGAAGAAGTTTCTCCAGAGTTATCTATATGCGTTCAAGATCGCGGAGAGATTTGGCATCGAAATGGATGCGATTTGGTCGACAACACTAGTCAACATGTGCGATGCATGTCGCCTTTTGACTGTGATGACAGTCGGCCTTATTATGTAATGTCTTGATGTCGTGGACTTTGAGGATTCGGCTGTCGAGTTGTTTTGTTATGGCAGGATTGTTTCGAAGCGTGTCATAATAGATGAGAAGCTGCGACGTACACGAAGCTGTACGATTCACCGGTCGACTGACTGCAAGACTTGCTTTGCCAAATGGATGTGTGGCTGGAGATGCGGTACGCAAGCATTCCGCAGTAATCGCTCGCTATATCCCCTCGACGAAAGCAATTGTGAAGTAATGAGAAAGTGCGCGACATACGTGCCCAGTGACGTTCTTCGGTCGTCGGTTGGAGCTCGCATGCCATGAGTTGGTGGCTTCCAAGGTTGAATATGCTAGCTCAGCTTTTCAATCTCAGGATAGATCGCCCCTGCGCCACTATTCTTATATTTGCGACCAGCGATGATTCTCTTGAACGGGAATGCAAAAAAGAAAGGCGACCCCCGATAAGAAGAAAAAGTTCAGTCTCTATGACATGAATCGAATCCTGATGAAGAAGAAGGTTGATCGTAGACTCCGTCTTTTCATAATAAGGAACCTGCGACATACGAGTAGCCCTTGTTCTGTACAGTACGCCTGGCTAACAACCGAATGACTTTGCTGGCATCAGCTCTGTAACTGACAGTCTTATAACTGATGGTTATAGAGAAGGGAACTTGGGCCAGTTCTTCTCAATCTCCGCATAGTCGAGAGGTTTTCTTCCCAGCCGCATCTCGTCAAGCAGTTCAATGCACTTAACGATCTTGTTAGACTCAGGTTTCAGCAGTCTTTTGATGTCGATTCCAATGGTTTTTGCGGCTGATTCCAAAACCGGGTACAATATGTCGGCTACGCTTTCATTGTTTGTTTAAGGCGAGTCCGAGTAATTCTCTGCTTGATGAAAGAGCCTTCTTCCGAAGTTGTTCGTCTCCAAGCCAAGATTTGAGATGAGAAGCCAAGGCGACTGCAAAGTCCACTCAGGAGCTGCAGCCTTTCTTCAACATTCAGGGGGCAGAGACTGGTCTCTCACCAATGCTAACAATTTCGGAGTGTTCCATTTGGTGAGCTCAGATTATATCTTCTCTAAAATGCTTCCAACTCTCTCTGACATTAGGTTGCGCCTCCGTCGAACAATGTGAAATTATACATGCTCGAAATCAGACAATCGAAAGATTCACGAAACGTCGGTAAGGCCAAGCACGATGATTGACTCTTTCACGAAAGAAAAGACAACAATTGATCGACTGACGGCCATCTGCACTCATCTCTCAACGGTTCCAAGCGCTTCCCTCTCTTCTTCGTCCAGGAATCCCAGACTGGCAAACTCCTCTTCTCGAGAAGAGCCAGATCTCTTGCATGGTCCAAAATCCTTGTTTCCAAGGCAACCTTTCCGGACTGAGTCGCTGTCTCTCCCAAGATGTCCCGCTATTTCAGCGCTCGAACATGTGGATATTCCTTGAGTCTGAGATGTTCACTCCTGACAAGGTTGCATGATGGTGAGTCGCGGCGGCCGCACTATCACGCCATATCTGGATGAGCGAATTTGTAAGGTTCGGAGATTTCTCCCAAAGTGGTCCGAAGCCCAACGAATCGCATACCCACAACGAGCCTACGTTCGAATTGAGGATGAGAGGCGAATCCAGACCCAAAACGACTGCGAGATTTCTGCGTGCGAGAAAATCCAAGTCACGGCGATTCCGACTGCCACAATAGACACGACAATGACATATGTTGGACCCGTTGTTCGCCTAAGGGATATTAGGTCTAGGTCATTGGACTTGAGTTCACCTAGCGCTGACGGGAGGCATACGGTTGCGATTGTAAATAGGGCAATTACGTCAAAGGGGTGTCTGATAGAAACATGGCTTAAGAAGTATTGAATGTCGAGAAGTGTTGCTAATGGAATCAATCCGAGAGAGACCAACACAATCTTGAGTTTGCGAGAAGACCTTTCGTATAAGCACGAGATCAGGGGAACCAACATACTAGAGCTGAACAATGTGCCAAAAGCTATGTATTGGTTAGTGCTGCCGAATATGTGTTGAGTGTCAGAACAAGCCCGACAGAGAGTAAGGCATTTTGTCCGACTAGGCACCAGCGTTGTACTGCAGACCTTGAAACCCTAGGTGTAAAGCGACCTTGGCGGCGAGCTATGCCAATATTGAATGAGACAATTCCTGACGTAGCCGAAACGAGAGCAACAATGGCGGAGGGAAATGGAAAGCGTATCAGATCAAAATACAATATGCTGTATGTCTGACCGAATGCATGATAGGCAAACTGCGGAGCAAAACCTGCTGCAAAGGACAAGAGTGCGACTAGAACAAACACAAGCGAAATGTTCGAAGAGTGCTCATCACTGCCGAATGGACGAGTTCTCCATCTCATCCAGATACAGAGGAAAATCAACCAAGCAGGACCGCTCATAATCACCATACACTTCCATAACTGCGAAGCTGCAACAGCCCTAAGGAAGTCTGTTGAAAAGACTAGGTAAGCGAAAACAAGGTAGTAGAAGATGACGCTAATCCAGACGAACCATGAGATCAACGGTCTCCTCATATACTTCCCTTCTCAGACTTAGCTTCATTCATTCTCAACAAGCATTCTACCTGTGACTTATAGACAGATCTTCTGTCTTCTAGGATTCTTGCATTATTGCCGATTCGTCCTCGAATAGTTCCTTGATTGCCTTGCTAAGGATTCTTGTTTGCACTTGTTCTCGTTCCTCGGAAGTGGTGTAGGCCAGTCCCTCAAGTCTAAGAGAGATAGATTTCTTTCACCTTGTCTTCCATGATGTCGTTAACCCTCCCCTCATCATCAGCGTTCTTCAGAAGCGTGATCAAATCGGCATCTTCGAGCCACATGACAATGCTTTTCTCATTCGTTCTCGCTTTGGCTTGTTTCATGACAGTCTCTTTGTTTCTGTTGCCGCGGCACGTGATTATTCCGAAGTTGCTCTTTGTGGTGGTAAATCTGTCCGACATCTGTTGGAACTCCTGCGGGCCCAGGTCAGCTTTGATATTCTTGCACTCGACATAGACAAACGGGCATCTTATCTCATAGGATTCTCTTAGGTTGTTGAAGAACCCATCTTCGGCGCTGTTCCTGAACACGAAGTCGACTCTACTCAGTCCATCCTTGATGTCTGTCTCGAATTCCATGTCCTTCAGGGGAGGCATGAACAGTCTGGCGAAAATGGCTCCTATTAGATTCTGATATGTTTTCTCTTCTTCTTTTCCGACTTTCAGTTTCTTCAATGCTTTTTCATAGAGAACTGGGGCTGTCGACTCATATGGATTCGGAATGTTCACTTCAGATTTGCCTTTTGCTGCAGCGAGAACTTGCAGTCTTGCCGTTGCTGGTTTTGGATAGTCGATATCCCCTTTGACATATGTCCTGATGACCGTTCCGTCCAACACAGATTGGAGTGGATTTCCTCCAACTCGTTTGTATAGCCTAGCGGTTACATGAGGCACTACCTTTTTTTCTTTAAGCCTCAGTCCACTGGCAGCAAAAATCTCGTCAATTTCGCTAACTTTGAAATCTTTGTAGAAGGTCTTGTACCTGTCATCTTTGTTAAGGAACAGGCCGTCTCCCAGCTCATTGGTCTTGTCACTGTAAAATGACTGGGTTGTTTGGGAGAACCACAGGATCAGACCATTCTGCTTCAGTTTTTCCCTGCAATACTTCAGTACCAATAATCTCTCAGACGGGACTGGCATTATGCTAAGTACATTGATCAGAATTATCAAATCGAATTTTGACTTTGATTTGAAGAACTCATGTGGGAATATTAATTCATTGAAACGTTTGCCAAACTTCTTTGCCAGAGCAAGATTTCCTTTCTTCTGCTCAGATTTGTTCAATTTTTCGAATTCGACTGCTGTCACAGTGTTGCCTCGATCAAGCAGATGTAGGGTGCTCCTCAGTTTGCCCGCTCCAAAGTCGAGGATGTTTGCCTTGGTGTCCCCAACAAAGCTCAATGCCCAATCGAAGGTATCACTGAGCTCTCTCCCGACTTTGATGTTCGGGGCAGAGTGTGTTACGTCAATGAAGATCTCTTTGAAAACGGTCTTCTTGGGCCCAGTATCTGGGATGACAAATCGGTAGATCGGCTTTTCCCAAATAAGGCGCGATCCTGACGCCATCCCAGTGCTCCTACCTAATTGTCTTTTGGCGGCATGCGGTATCTTTGATTTGTTTGGTTTATATTCATTTGCGAGAATGCGACAAGTAATCGCTGCGGGTCTCACGGCCTGAGACAACGACTCTAGAGACTGATTGTTCTACCAATCAAATATCTCGAATCCTTATGAACTCATAACACAGACTTTGCCCATCTATCCAAATGCCTATTATGAACGGATGCCACTACTGTAAGTGATAACAATGAGGATTGTCGTCATCTCGGATGTTCACATTGGATACGAGCATTCTGATGTGGCAGCCTTTGAGACTTTCATTGATTCACTGTTGAGTGCTAGGCCAGACAAGGTGATTCTCTTGGGTGACATCTTTGACTTCTGGAGATGTTCTGATGTTGATCTTCTGGTTCAGAACCAGAACATTGTTGAAAAACTCATGCAACTTCCCCTGTCGTATGTATGTGGTAACCACGATTACTCAATGTTGAAATTGTCTCGTAGATTTCCCCAGAGTCCTCCCTTTGAGGTCCAAGTCTCCCTGACTCTTCAGAACCAGACATCTAGGTTCATCCTACGCCATGGATATGAACTTGAGGTATTCACTTCGATGGAGCCTGTAGGGTTAGAATCCTACGAAGCATTCTCGGAGGCTATGTGTCACGCTGGGTGGATAGGGGGCGCAATAGCAAGTTGGGTTTGGACGTTCGTTGAGCTCGTCAGAGGAAGACTGACTGATGCCATTCGTGATCTGCTGATGAGTGCCGCAAAAACTCCTGCTGAAAAGAGGTCGAGGCTTCAGAAGGTTGATGTATTGGCAAAATCCCCTTCACGAGGAATACTACTTGGACTGCTGCCAAGCGATGTACTGATCTTCGGCCACACTCATCGTCCTTTCGTAGATGCACGCACGGCCAATGCGGGTTCATGGGTGATGACAAAGGAGAAAAAGGAACACAGTTACATCGAAATTACTGATCAGTCCTTTGAAATGAAGCATTGGCCTGCCTCCTCTCAGGCTGTCAAGGCATCACTGAAAGGCAAACGTCCAATCGCTATCCGCCGTCAACAACTGCGGAGGAAGCGGCGATAGATCTACCTAATCCACTCGTATACTTGGCAAGCATCAAGTTATTTATGCCACTGGAATAATGGAAAGAGAAAGTGACTTCAGCGGCTGCAATGAGAAACAGAGAAGATCGATTAACACACTCGCAGTGTACTTGTAAGATATTGGAATTTCCCGAACTCAAGAAAGTCTGACTACGTAGGTTCGAATTCCGCCCGATTTGCTATTGCTGTGCTTATAAGAGTAGACCCTTTCGGTTCTACTGGTAGACTGGTGTGCGAATCCCACTGCACGCGCTTGTCGAATTGATCACTTTCTAATGAGAATAAGCGGGATATACCAATAGCAGATTCTACTAATCTTTATTGGTGTCTACTCCTTTAGGACTCCTTGAATTGTCTTGGAAAGGACTCAATCCAGCTTCGTAGCAGAATTTGTGGAGCATTGAGGACAGCTCTATGCAAGTTCGAAGTAACGGTTGGACGATGAGTTGTTGGAGACAGGCTGGCAAATAACTCGTGAATTATGCGTAAGCTCTCTTCTGACTTTGCGCCTAGACCGGTCTTGGGTGGCGCCCTTGTAGACTGATAAAGTAAATAACGCCCTATTCGCAATTCTAGTGGGTGTCCATCTCATGGTCATGCATAAGATCAAAGTTGATAAGCAATCCATTCGAACAATCCTGACACAATTTGCTCCAGCATATAGGGTTCCGAGTTTTCAAAGGAGATTTGTCTGGGATGAAGAAGATATCAAAGAATTGGTGGATTCCATCAGGAAGAACTATCCAATAGGCGCTGTAATAGTGTGGAAACCGAACAAGACCTTTCCCTCCGTCCCACTGTTTGATTCTGATGGTTCACTCTCCACACCGATGCAAGTCGAATACATTATCGATGGTCAGCAAAGGCTTACCTCATTGGTTCTTGTGAAGAACAATTGGAGGATTACGAGAGATGGTAGTCCCATTGATACTATCGGACAGGTTTCCTATAACCCTGCGAGGAACAAGATTGAAAGGGGAAAGAGAGGCGCCGACCTTTCACTAATACTCAACGCTGCAATGGGTGACTTCAATTCTAGTAACGAGTTGCAGAAGAAGTACACCGCTATTGCCAAGAGACTCTATGAAGACATAGGTGCAAAGATCCTCAACTATGAGATTCCGATCTACGAGATCGAAAGTCTGATTTCCGACGGTGAAGAGGATATTGTTTCCAAAGAAATGGCCGAAATCTTTACTAGGATTAACTCTGCTGGCGTGAAGATCGGGCGGCTTGAGATGTTTCTCTCATTTTTCGCGGGAGGAATCGCAAGTGAACCTAAGATGCAAATAACGAAGATATGGGAAGAATATGAAAAGAATACGGGCCTGGAACTCGAACCTTTCCTTCGATTTGTCTTCTCCAACATGGGAGTTAAGCAAAACGAATTGACCAAGGTGAAGTCGTTTGACCAGTCCTTGAAAAACATCAGAGAACAGAGTATCGATTTTGCGGCACTGATCGGCCGAACAAAAGACGCCATCAGATCGACCACGGCTCTACTTGAATCGGAGATTGGCATCGTCGACGCAGGACTGTTGCCTTCTCAGAATGCTTTGGTGCCGATCTTTCAATACTTCTATAATAGGGTGAAAGATGCATCTTACCAAGAGAAGAACGACGTTGTGAGATGGTTCATAATCGGATCGTTCAACGGTGTATACTCCGGTTCTGTGGACAGGAAGATTGAGGAAGATCTAAAGCTAGTTTCTCAGAGCGATACATTTCCCATCGAAGAACTCATGAATCACATGCATCAGATACTTCACGTGAGAACGATAGAAAAGGCCGACATAATAAGGAGAGAATGGGAAGACGCCTTCAGAAGGCAGAACGGCACCAGATATCGGATGTTGCTACAGTGGCTGCTCTACCGCAATGACGCAGATGACTGGGCTGGAAACAAGATCATTAACAACAAAGTCACAGTGCATCATATTTTCCCGCAAGATTACCTTGATGATGGCCTCAAGGACTCCTCAGGCGAAGAAAAGGAGAAATTGATACATGCGTTTCCGAATTTGACTCTCGTACATCCTGATGTCAATGCGCAAATCGGTTCCGCTCCTCCAACGGAGTATCTGGTCAACTTCAGCAACGAAACGTTAGAGAAACATTTCATCCCCTCGGACAGAGACCTGTGGAAGATTTCGAATTACATGACGTTCTTGACGAAACGAGCTGAGAGGATTTGCGAACAAATCGAGCAGAATCTTTCATCGGCCGTTGTTGCGTAGCCGATCATAGCGGGCAGGTGTACGTTGGGGAACAGCCTTGGCCCTCAACGTGAAAACTCCCACCTTGAGTCGCCGTCGCCTATTTGCCGCTTGAAGTGGCAGGCAAGACTCCAACGACGCTGATTCCCCATTGGTCGTAATTAGCAGAACGTGCAAAGAGTACTTTCAATTTCAAGCGCATTACTTTTCTAAAAAACCACGAACTAGGCTCTTCCCCTTTTCCTAGTAATTCGGTTGTCTGCAAAGGTAAAACTACATCCTCGGGCTCTCGCGAGTATTTTGCTGGTAAACTCGTGCGGGGTTCCCGCCGCCCCGCACCACTTCCCAGTAACACGATTCTCTATGAGGTTATACGAGTTCTTTGAACAAGGTCTGAAATACGTCGAGCTCCAAAGGGGAGAGATCACGAGAACAGAGCGACATGGAGGTAGAAGGCAAGGTATGAGTGGGCAAGAGTCTCTGAGAGAGTTGCAGGATAGGGCTGCTAGGTACTTCTGCGACAGGCCAAGCAACTTTCCGACCGGACGACCTTTCAACTGTTGCGAGAGCGTTCTGTTGGCTCTCAAGGATCATCTTCCAATCTGCTCCGATGTCATCCCGCGGATCGGTACCGGGATAGGGGCCGGCGTTAGTCTAAACGGGCTTCTCTGCGGCTGCGTTTCAAGCATAGCCATGGCGATAGGTATGAAGTA
>Ga0129297_10000786_pt1 | contig 15707 bp, 12 predicted proteins | sample I18A1metaG_FD_94708 | JGI IMG/M metagenome (GOLD analysis project Ga0129297, IMG submission 94708) | Lake sediment bacterial and archeal communities from Gulf of Boni, Indonesia to study Microbial Dark Matter (Phase II) - ​I18A1 metaG | ecosystem: Environmental > Aquatic > Freshwater > Lake >... | reverse complement strand
GGTACTGCGCATCCGCGACATCTTCGTGAACGCGTCCCAGGCCCTGGGGCTCTTCAGGTTCTGCGTGCTCCTGTCCATGGCGCTCCACCTGACGGTGTACGGCGCCTATTTCATCGCGACGCTGCCGGGTTCCCGCGAGATGAGCTCGGACGAGATAAAGCTCGAGGCCGTGGACGTGGACTTCAACGACATCCCCCCGCAGCTCCTGGGGGGGGAGAGCGACCCGGCGCCGGTGGAGAAACAGGAATGGATAGAGGGAACCAGCAAGACCGCTGCCGATCCGCTTGACGAGGAGCTGAACGTGAACGCGCTCTCCGGCACCGGTACGGACAAAGAAGGCTACCTGTACTCGTTCAACGGGGACCGGCCGCCCACGCCCATCATCGACTTCGACCTGAAGCAGTTCTTCCCCAAGGAGGCGCGGTGGGCGAACATCACCCAGAAGGTCGTGGTCGTGCGCGTGCAGGTGGACGAGAAGGGAGGACTCGTGAGCGCGCGCGTCGTCTCCGCGAAGGCCGGTTACGGCTTCGACGAGGCCGCGATCCGCATCGTGAACCTGGCGAAGTTTGCGCCCGGTTACCAGAAGGGCAAGCCCGTAAAGATGAACCACCGGCTCCCGATCACGTTTGTTTTGGAAGAATAACGACATGCAGAAACGAATCGCATACATGTGCATCTTTGCCGCGACCCTGTTCCTCGCGTGGACCGGGGCGCCCGCTGAGGAACAGTATTCGCTTTCCGGCAAGATCTATAACGGGGCGACGGGCGAGCCCGTGGAAAACGTGCTCATCGCCGTGGCCGAGGAGCGCACGCGCGTGCGCAGCGCCGCGGACGGCTCGTTCACGATCGCGGTCCCCAAGGCCGGAAGCTACACCGTCATCATAGCGTCGGATACCCTCAAGACCGTGCGGACGATCGTGCAGATCGACGCGATGATCGCGCGCGACTTCTTCCTGAACCCGCCCGTCGCGGTGGGCGGGCTCACCGTGACCGGGAAACGCGACATCCAGAAGGTAGCGCGCTATACCATGACCGTCCAGGAGCTCAAGGAGGTGCCCGCCTCGTTCGGGGATTCCATCTCTGCGCTCACGTCGCTGCCCGGAGTCATACGGACCGACGGAGGCTTCTTCGGACCGCTCGTGATACGGGGCGTGAATCCGGAGGAGAACGGCTATTACATAGACGACATTCCCATCTATAATCCCCTGCATTTTGGCGGGCTGCACTCGGTGATCAACAACAGCCTGATGGCGGACATTGACCTCTACGCCTCGGCCTTCCCGGCCCAGTATGGCTCTGCCACCGGCGCGGTAATCGCGATAAACACCGTGGACAACGTGCAGAAATTCGGCGGTTATACCGACATCGGTCTCATATCAGCGAGCGCGCTCGTGCAGTCCCCCATCTACAGGGACTCCAGGGGCGGGTTGCACTTTGGCGGTCCGGACGACATCTTCAAGGAGGGAGACACGATGAACGCGGGGTACGCAATCGCCTCCGGGCGCATAGGCTACCTTTCGCTTTTTGTGCCCACGATCTACAAGCTCATCACCGGCGACAGCATCACGTCGGTCCCCGAGTACTGGGACTACCAGTACAAGATGAAATATTCCTTCAACAGCAGGCACTCGCTCACGCTGCTCCTGTTCGGCTCAAGCGATTACATCACCTTCGTCGAAAAGGGAGAGCTCGACAAGAGCGACGATCCCTACTTCCAGGGACTCGAGGCGCAGATCAACAAGCAGGCCCACTCAATGGGTCTCTATTATACCTGGCAGCCGATGGACAGCGTAATGAACAAGCTCATCGCATACGGCGCGCTCATGCAAAGCTACCAGTTTTTCAACCTTCCCGCGGCGCCGGATACCGCCGACGCGTTCAAGGACTTCAACGTGACTTCGCACCCCTACATCTTTGGCCTGAAGGACAGGTTCAAGATTGGCGTCGTCAAGAATCTTTTCGAGATAAGGGGCGGAGCATTTTATACCCTGTATTATTTCAGCGCGCATGGGAAGTCGCTGGTGGTCAACGCCTACGGCGGGATTGACCCCGGATCCGGCGAGGGATTCGCATCGTATCCTATTGACATTACCGTGATCAACCACACGGTGGTAGGATACCTGGAAACCAAGCTTACCGCGGGCGGACTCACCTTCGTGCCGGGCGTGCGCTCGGAATACCTGGACCGCTCCGGGGAAACAACGGTGGACCCGCGCGGTCTGGTCTCCTATGAGTTCCCGACGAAAACGACGATATCCCTGGCCGGGGGAAAATACAGCTACATGTACCAGACCAATCCCTTCCTGTTTGACCAGATTCCGCAGGTGACAAAGGTGAAGGATCTGAAGTCGGAGAAGGCGATCCACCGGGCGGCGGGTATCGAGCAGGCCTTCGCTCTGTACGCGATCAAGCTGGAGGGCTTCTATAATAATTTCTACGATACGCCCCAGTATTGGGCGCACACGGACTCGGGCGGAAAAGACTCGCTTGGTACGAACAGCGGCAAGTCCTATACCTACGGGGTTGAGGTGATGCTTCGCAAGGATCTCCGTGAGAACGAAAACGGTCTCTACGGCTGGATTAACTACACGTATACCCGCAGCCGGAATAAATCGGGTCTCCCGGAATCCGGAGATCCTTACGGAAGCGAGTACCTTACCTCTCAATACGAGCAGCAGCATTCATTCAAGCTGGTCGCCGGATACCGGCATGGCAACCATACGCTCGGTGCCAAGTTCCAGATGTATTCTTCCATGCCCTACACGGCCATTACAGGGGCCGATCGGGACATGGATTACCTGGGTCCTGGAGAAAGATGGGTGCCTGCCACGGGGACGCCCTTTACGCGGCATTTCCCGGTGGACTACCGTCTGGATATACGCTATACGCACAAGAGAGCGCTCTCATGGGGATATGTAAGCTGGTACTTTGAGGTAATCAATGTTACCAACCACCGGCCCAAGGACACGCTAAAGTGGGATTACCGGTATCCGTATTCCGATCAAAATCCCCGCGTAGTCTCGAGCAGCGATTCCCTTACATTCATTCCCAACTTTGGGGTCGAGGTGAAATTTTAGGAGGTCTCGTTATGCATAATGTCGTGAAATATTTTTCCATTATTACATGTACGCTCGTTCTCGCGGCGCTTGCGGCGTGCAGCACTACCCCCGTGTGCCTCACGGCGTCGACGACGCCGCTGGTGGGAAAGCAGATCACCGAAAACCTGGGGCTCTCCGAGGGGACCGACGGTGCCTGGAGCTATCTCATGATCATGCCGGGAGAGCCGGACCTCGACGCGGCCATAAAACAGGCGCTTGCGCGAAAGGGCGGGGACGCGCTCATCAACGTGCGCTGCTACGAGACCAGCTGGACCGCGATCCTGTTCGGACGCAGCAGCGTGCGCGTCGTGGGCGAGGCGGTGAAGCTCGCACCTGCGGGGGACAAGGATGAGAAAAAGAACCCGTATTGATCGCGCGGCCGTCGCGGCCTGTGCGGCCTGGGTGATCGCGTTTTCCGGCTGCCTTCACATGGCCACCCATCCGCGCGGCGTCGCGCCGCACGTCCGGCCGATGGAGCACCGGTCATATGAGGTAGTGGGCGAGTCCGCCGGTGAAACGAGCTGCTTCCACCTTTTCTGGATCCTGCCCGTAACCCCCACGCTCGACTTCAACCGCGCCGTAGAAGAGGCGATCATCGCGAAGGGGGGCGACAACCTGATCGACGTGACCTGGTCCGTCGAACGCCAGGTGTTCATAGTGGGCACCCTGACGGCGATCCATGTCAAGGGCAAGGTCATACGTTACAGGGATTAGGGGGCCGATCGGCCTGTGGGCGTCCCTGTAACCTTGTCCCGGTCCGGGGCTCAAAAGAATGCATGGTTATGACGGTGAGTTCAACATGACGGAGGTCCGTCACCCGAAACGCATGAATATATCATTCTGTTAATGAACCACGAATGAACACCAAAAAACACCAATAAACACGAAGATGATATTCGTGGCGATTTGTGTCCATTCGTGATTATACTGAACCAGTACGCATGACAGTGCCTGCTTGCATCTTGGTATATAGCTATATATGAAGAGGCAATACTGTGCAGGAAAGGCATAACCAAGTCCGTTTCGCGCCCCTGCGCGCGGATCGGACAATCAAAACCGGGGGACAGAGCATGAAAAAAGCATTATCCATAACCGCCGGCATCCTCCTCCTGGGCGCGCTCTTCGCGTCAGGGTGCGGGAAGGGCGCCATGTACGCAGAGTTCGAACAGGTGCTCGCCGACGAGCTCGCGGCGCAGGAGCGCTATATGGAAGCGATCGCGAACGTCGTCACCGCCCAGGACCTCGCGCGCGCCATCGATTCCCTTGCAGGCCAGGTCGAGGACATAGCGCCCAGGCTCGCCGCGCTTTACGAGAAATACCCCTCGCTAAGGAGCAAGGACAAGAAAATGCCGCCCTCCATCGAGGCCCTTCAGAAAAAGATCGAGGCGAACGCGGCGCACATGGGCCGCACGGGCGAGGCGGTGAACGCGAAGCTCAGGACGATGCTGAACGATCCCGCGGTGAAGAAAGCCTTCGAGCGGTTGAATGAGGCGTATATGCTGTTGTAATCCGGTGTGTCGGGTCGAATCGCAATTCGCCCGTAAGGGCGTGTCAGCGCATGATGTCGTCCAGCCGGTCCATGTCGTAGGACGATGTTATCCAGTTTCCCTCGGGCGAGGCATAGTACTTCACGGTGACGAGGATGCTCGCGCCCTCTTCCAGATTGTTCGCCCGTGGGGATATCCCGTAGCTCACGCTGGGGCAGCCCGCGGCCTCGTTCCAGACATAATCGGTTAGGTGATAGGAAACGGGACCAGGCCGGATGCTTCCCCTTACCACCTTCTCGATCCGCACGGTTATGAATTTCTCCACGCTGCACGGCTCGCTTTTTATCTGGATCTTCTCGATCACCGCGACGGCAATCGCGTCCGCTTCCTTGATGAAGCGCTCCGCTTCGAGCGTGCGGACGCTGTGGGAGTATGCGGCCGCAGTAAATAACATTATTATGAGAAGGGCAATCTTTTTCATTAACCGGATCCCTTGCACTTTATGATCATGAATGGATGTCAATCCGGGTACACCCATTCGGGATTTTTCGCTGAATCTCCCGCATCGATCGGGAAAGGGAGCTGTCCACCGGGGGCCCCTTTTACGCATTCCGCGCTAAAACCGCTTGTTCCGCGTCCTGAAGATCGATCGTGATCGATGTATTTCCTCATTAAACTGAAAAGACGGCAAATATCAAGATCAAATTTCTCTCCATGGACACCGGATTTCCCGGTGCCGATCAGCCCGTCCGTTTTCCGCACGACGGCGGGAGGAGGGATGCCGTCCGGTCGTGCCTCGTCTTCCGGGCAGCGCGCAGAAAGGACAGTACGCGATTCGGCCCCACGCCGCCGTGAAACCGCCCCGATTGCGCGGTGCGCGTCCGGTATTCGCGGCTCCGGGCCCGTTGGACGGCGTTCAGTGCCCTGTCCGGCCGGCCGCACGCGGTCTTTGCGTCCCGAAAGGTTCGTGCGCGTTAATCGAAAAATTATTTGACATATAATACAATAATACAATATGTTAACATACATAAATAACATCACAGTCTTGGAGGTGCGCCATGGCGGACAGGATTGCCGTGATTGACGGGTGCAGGACACCCTTTCAGCGGTCGGGGACCGGATTCAGCGATTTGATGGCGTGGGACGTGGGCAGGTTCGCCATCCAGGGCGTGCTCGCCAAGAGCGGCGTCCCCGCGAAGGAGATCAACCATGTAATAATGGGCATAGTCATGACCGACGTCGCGACCACGAACGTCGCGCGCGAGGCGATGCTCGGCGCGGGGCTCTCCGACACCATCCCCGCGCACACCTGCACGGTGGCGTGCATTTCGGCGAACATGGCGATCACCAACGGGGCCGCGATGATCGCCACCGGCAACGCCGACACGGTGATCGCGGGCGGGATCGAGAGCCTGTCCGACGTGATTATCAAGGTATCGAAGCCCTACCGGAAGTTCATCCTGGATCTGACCATGTATAAAAAGCCCAGGGGCCTGGGCGGGAAGCTCAAGCTCCTGAAGGGCATGAAGCTCCTCGATTTCGTCACGCCCGAGCGGCCCAAGGTGGGTGAATACTCGACGGGCCTCACGATGGGCGCGACCGCCGAGCGGCTCGCCAAGAAGATGGGGATTTCCCGCGCCGAGCAGGACGAGTACGCGGCCCGCTCGCACCAGCGCGCCGTCGACGCGGCGAAAAGCGGCAGGGCGCGCAAGGAGATCGTCCCCGTAGTGCCGCCGGGTTCCGGCAAGGCCGTTATTACCGACAACGGGCCGCGCGCCGACGCGACCGCGGAGAAGCTCGGGAAGCTCAAACCGGTGTTCGACAGGACAAACGGCTCGGTGACGGCGGGCAATTCGTCATTTCTCACGGACGGCGCGTCCGCGGTGGTCCTCATGCGCGAGAGCAAGGCGAAGGCCCTGGGGCTCAAGCCCCTGGCCTACATCAAGAGCTACGCCTATACGTCGGGCGACCTGTGGGACGAGCTCCTCCTGGGTCCGGCCTTCTCCATTCCCAAGGCGCTCGACACGGCCGGCGTCTCGTTCAAGGACGTGGGCGTGTTCGAGATCCACGAGGCGTTCGCCTCCCAGATGCTGGGCGTGATCCGCTGCCTCGAGTCGGACTCCTTCGCGAAGGAACGCCTTGGCAAGAGCGGCAGGGTGGGCGAGACCGACATGGCGAAGATGAACATCTTTGGCGGCTCGCTGTCGCTGGGTCATCCTTTTGGCGCGACGGGGGGGCGGCTCGTCACCACGTGCTGCAACAGGCTCAGGGACGAGGGCGCGCAGTTCGGGCTCATAGCCGGGTGCGGCGCGGGCGCCATCGGGGGCGCCATACTTCTGGAGAACGCGGGCTGAAGGAGGAAGGCGCGATGAAACACATTGCATTCGAGATTACCCCGGAACAGGTTGCGGTCATCACGATCGACTGCCAGGGGACGAAGGTCAACAAGGTGTCGAGCGAGCTCCTCGCGGAGATCGACTCGATGCTCACCGAGATCGAGGCGAACAAGGCGCTCAAGGGCGTCGTCGTGATGAGCGGCAAGGAGGACAACTTCGTGGTGGGCGCCGACATCGACGAGGTGAAGGCCGCATCGACCAGTGAAGCAGCCCAAGCCTATCTCGCGAAGGGGCACGCGGTGCTTAACAGGCTTGCCGCCCTTCGCATGCCCAAGGTTGCCGCGATACACGGGAACTGCCTGGGAGGAGGGCTGGAGCTCGCGCTCATAGCGGATTACCGCATCGCCTCGGATTCCACGCAGACGCAGATGGGACTGCCCGAGGTGCAGATAGGGCTCCTGCCCGCGGCCGGCGGCACGCACCGGCTGCCCAGGCTCATAGGGCTTCGTGCCGCGATGCCGCTCATGCTCACGGGCAAAAGCGTCAGGGTGAAAAAGGCGAAGAGGATGGGACTGATCGACAAGATCGTGATCCCGTACGGGATGCGCGAGGTCGCGGTCAGGACCGCGCTCGATCTTGCAAAGAAAAAGTTCAAACGGAAAAGGAAGCGCTCGTTCGTGGACGCGTTCCTCGAGTCTCCCTTCGGGAGGGGCATCGTCTTCAACCAGGCGACGAAGATGGTCATGAAACAGACGCACGGCCTGTACCCCGCGCCGCTTTCAATTATAGAATCGGTGCGCCGCGGTTACAAGGTGGGTGTGCTGAAGGGCATGGCCGAGGACGTGAAGCGCTTTGGCGAGCTCGCGGTGAGCCCGCAGGCGAAATCGCTCATGACCCTCTTTTTCAGCATGACCGACATGAAAAAGAATCCCTCGCAGGAAAAACCGCACCCGGTAGGGAAGCTTGCGGTGCTCGGTGCGGGACTCATGGGGCAGGGAATCGCCGCCGTCTCGCTGGGGCTTTCCGACACCATTTTACTGAAAGACGTGAGCGTCGACGCGGCCGCCGCGGGCATAAAGCAGGTCCACAAAGGGATACAGAAGCGCGTGCAGTCGGGCGCCCTCAGGTCGTTCGACGGCGAGGCACTGTACGGGAAGCTGGTTCCCTGCGACGACTACTCGATGTTCAAAAACTCGGACATGGTCATCGAGGCGGTATTCGAGGACCTCGCACTCAAGCAGCGCGTGCTGGCCGATGTGGAGGCGGCGACCGGGGACTCCTGCGTCTTCGCCTCGAACACTTCGGCGCTGCCCATAGGCGCGATCGCGGCGAACGCGGCGCGGCCGCAGAACGTGATCGGCATGCACTACTTCTCTCCCGTCCCGCAGATGCCGCTCCTGGAGATCATCACCACGCCTAAAACGGCGGAGTGGGTGGTGTCTACGGCGCGCAGCTACGGAACGAAGCAGGGCAAGACCTGCATCGTGGTGAAGGACGGGCCCGGCTTCTACACGACGCGCATCCTGGCTCCGCTCCTGAACGAGGCGGTGGTGCTCATGGAAGAGGGCGCGGACATGCACGATATCGACCGTGCGATGCACCTCTTTGGCTATCCCGTGGGCCCGGTCACGCTTATAGACGAGGTGGGGATCGATGTGGGCGCGCACGTTTCAAAGGGGCTGGGCGAGGCCTTCTCCTCCCGCGGCATGACGCCATCCAGGGCGCTCCCCACGCTCGAGGAAAAGGGCTACAAGGGCAAGAAGAACAAGAAGGGCTTTTACCGGTACGATGTTCCCAAGAAAAAGGGCGTTCGCCAGTCGGACCCCGACATCTACCGCATTTTAGGGAACGCTCCCCGGAAGAAATTCGACCAGGCGGAGATCCAGCACCGCGTGAGCCTCATGATGGTGAACGAGGCGGCGCTGTGTCTCCAGGAGGGCATCATCGCGTCGCCGCGCGACGGCGACGTGGGCGCCATACTGGGACTGGGGTTTCCGCCCTTCCGCGGCGGCCCGTTCCGCTACGTGGACAGCACGGGCGCCGGGGAGATCGTGAAGATCATGAGGTCGTTCCAGGAGAAGCTCGGGGCGCGCTTCACCCCCGCGAAGATTCTGGAGGACATGGCGTCGCAGAATAAAAAATTCCTCCCGTGACCTCAGGTGCGCAGGAGCCGCTTCTCCCTGGGCATTGAAAGCCTGAAGGTGAGGCGCTCCTCGCCGCCCCAGTGCGTGCTTATCATCCCCCCATGGAGCATGAGCACGCGCTGGGCGTTCGCCAGCTCGAAGTTCATCTTGTGCTCCTGGGCCGAAAAGAACGGGTTAAAGAGAAAAGGCACGTCCTCCCGCGGGAGCTTCGTGCTGATGTCGACCGCGAACACGATCTCGAAGGGATTCACGTGAAGGTGTATGGTGACGGGCTCGGTCCCGGATGAAAGCGTGATGGCCTGGCGCACCAAGTTTCTGAACGCCGCCTTGAGCCGTGCAGGATCGATGAAGACCAGGCACTCGGCCGGTTCCACCTGCGGCGCTTCGACCTTCACCCCCGTGCGCGTCCCAATGCGTTTTGCGAAGATGAGCGAGTCGGCCACCACGCGCATCACGTTTTCCCTGCTGAAGCGCACTCCCGAGTTGTCGGTGTATTTTTCCACCTCGCTCACCAGGGCGAGCAGCCGCTCCGCGTCCTCCCTGATGTAGGCGATGAATTTCCGGTACTCCTGGGCGCTTCCTTTTCCCTCGTCCATCTTCTTGACGAGCAGGTTCGCGTAGCCGCCAATGGAGGCGATGGGATTGCGCACCTCGTGGGCCACGCTTTCCGCGATCTGGCGCAGGTTTTCCATCTGGACGATGTAGTTTTTCCTGACCTGGGCCATGAGCTGCTTTTCCTTGACATGCAGGCGCCAGAGGCGGGTGATGTCGCGCAGGAGAACGTACAGGTGCGTGGCGCGGGCCGGCGGGGGATAGGTGTGAGAAAAGACCGACACCAGCAGCCGGGCCTCGCGGTTCCTGCGGCGGTACGCTATCTCCCGGTTGCTGAAGCTTTCACCCGAGAGGATGGCGCCCCCGAGGAGTGTACAGAAGGGCTTGTTGGCGTCGGCAAGGAGCGTGTCGATGCAGGTGCGGGAGGCGGGGTTGAGGCGGTGGCCGATGATTTTCTCGGCGGCACGGTTCTTGAGTATCACGGCGCGCCGCTCGTCGAGCACCAGCACGCCCTCTTCCATCCGGTTTATCAACGCCGTTATGTGTTCGGGAAAACGCATATTCCGCCGCGCATGCACGCCACAGGATACCGCCCGCGCGAGCAATTTGCAAAATATTTTCAGGCGAGCCGGACAATTTTCTTATTGACGAACCGCGGCGCGCGCTGATCATCCCTGTTAATCAAACACACGCGGAAACTTTCCTGAGGTTTTTCAATGGCACGGGTATTGTCGGGCATACAGCCTTCGGGCACGCTTCACATAGGCAACTATTTCGCAATGATGAAGCGCATGATCGGGTTTCAGAGGGAGCACGAGCTCTTCTGCTTCATCGTGAACTACCACGCGCTCACCTCGATGACGGACGCCGCTTTGCTCCGTAAAAATACGCTCGACGCCGCGCTCGATTTCCTGGCGCTGGGACTGGACCCGGAGCGCGCCCATTTCTGGGTCCAGTCGGACATCCCGGAGGTGACGGAGCTCACCTGGATACTCGCGTGCCACACCTCGCAGGGGCTCCTCGAGCGGAGCCACAGCTACAAGGACAAGATCGCCCACGGCATCACGCCCAACACGGGCCTCTTCACCTACCCCGTGCTCATGGCCGCCGACATCCTCCTCTACCAGGCGAACGTGATCCCGGTGGGCAGGGACCAGAAGCAGCACGTGGAGATCACGCGCGACATCGCCGTCCGGTTCAACAATACTTTTGGAGAGACCTTCGTGGTTCCCGAGCCGCTCATCGAGGACGAGATCGCCCTCATTCCCGGCACCGACGGACAGAAGATGTCCAAGAGTTACGGGAACACCATAAACATCTTCGAGGACGAGAAGACGCTCAAGAAGAAAGTCATGAGCATCGTGACCGACTCGACCCCGGTCGAGGCCCCCAAGGACCCGGAGAAATGCAACGTGTTCGCGCTTTACCGGCTCTTCGCGGACGCCGCGCACACCGAGGCGATGCGCGCGCGTTACCTGGCGGGGGGCATGGGGTACGGCGAGGCCAAGAAGGAGCTCCTGGGGCTCATCTGGGAATATTTTGCCCCCTACCGCGAGAAGCGTGCCCGCCTCGCGAATGACCCCGGTGAGGTGCTCGCCATTCTGGAAAAGGGCGCCCGGAAGACCAGGGAGGTCGCGTTTCCCACCATTGAGGACGTCAGGCGGAAGGTGGGGATTTCGTACAACGCGAAGTGATACCGCGGCGCGCCGGTCAGGCGGCGCGCGTCACCTGCCCGTGCCCACCCGGCCTTCCTTCACCGCCTTGACGATGCGCTTGAACGAATCCATGATCGAGCCCGTGGCGAGCAGTGAGAACGCCAGCATTGCGGCTGCGGGGATGGCGAGCGCCAGGGCCCACGCCCACAACGGGACATGCGATCCCATGCGTGAAAACTCCCACGCGATCCCGGCCGTCGCGAAAAGCGTCATGAGCGTCGCCGCGACGTTGCCGCCAATCATCCTGCGCTTCACGGTCATGCGGCGAAACCGCGTGCGATCGAAGAAGAACAGCAGGTAAAAGCCCAGCGCCACCACGAGAATCCCGGCACCTGCGCCTATGAACCCCAGCGGAAGCGCGGGCCCATGCCCCGCCGCATGACCCGTCAGGAGAGACGCCTGGTCCGGGTGCTCGCCGAGCCAGCTCACCGTCCCGTTTTCCAGGTCGTAGATCGCCCCCACGATCTTGAGCTTCTTTCCCTTGACGCGCTCCGACACCGCGTGGCTGCGGGTGAGCACGTCCTGGATGGACTGCCACACGTTCTGCTCGATCGCCGCGTTGAGGAGCTCGTTCGAAAAGGCTTCGCCCAGGCGCGCCTTGGCCCTTGCCGCCGCGGGCACGATGTTGTCGACGAGCTGCGGGATGCTTCCGTGCACCTCCTCGCCCTTGAGCACCGCGGTCACGGCGCCGCACCTGCTGTGTCCGAGCACGACAAGAAGAGGCGTCCCCAGGTGGTCCGTCCCGTATTCGACCGATCCGATCTCGTCGGTGTCGCACACGTTGCCGGCGACCCTGACCACGAAGAGCTCGCCTATGCCCGCGTCGAATACATGCTCGAGCGGCACGCGCGAGTCGGAGCAGCCCACGACGGTGACGAAGGGGCGCTGCCCCTTCTGCGCCACCTCGACGCGACGCGCGGGTCCCTGTTCGGGATTCTTGCGCTTGTCGCGCTGAAAGCGCGTGTTGCCGTCCCTGAGCCTCTGGAGCGCCTCGTCGGGGGACATCATGGGCGTGTCGGCGCCGGCGGCATGGGCCGGTTCGCGCGCGGGCCATGTGAGCACGCACAGCGATACCAGGCATACTATAAGGACATTCGGCTTCATCTTTGGCCTCCTTGGAGCGGGCTTTGCGCGTCATGTTCGGGAGACTGGCGGGAGGCGAGCGACCTCCCGAGTAAAGTATATACCGGGCGATGAAAAAAACAAATTAATTTCCGGGCCCATCCGGCCGCCGCCGGGGCCCGGCACAAGTTCTGTCGCCTAACGGTAATCCGCGCTACGCCCCGCTCCGTATGATCTTCTTGATCTCCTCGAAGCGCGACTCGGTGAGGTCGTAGCGGCTGAAGGGGATGAGGCTCAGGGCCAGCGCGGCCGACGGGAGAATGCAGAAGGCGATACGGATACCCATCACCGCGCTCTCCGGCTGGACCTCGCCCCCCTGGAAGCCCGAGATCGAAAGCGCGAGCCCCATGATGCCGGGCCCCACGGAATAGGCCATCTTCTGTCCGGAGGCCCAGGCCCCCGCGAATATGCCCTCGCGCCTGAGCCCCGATTTCATCTCGTCGTACTCGATGGTGTCCGGGAGCATGGAGAAGGGGAAGAGCTGGAAGCTCGAGAAGCCGATCCCCAGCAGCACGATCTGGACGTAGAAGAGTGCCAGGTCAGCCGGTCCCGTGAAAAACGTGGAGGCGAGCATGACCGCGAGGATGCAGATGCCGATCCGGTAGGCCCGGATCTTCCCCAGCTTCACGCCCAGCTTCACCCACACGGGGATGAAGACGATCGCGGTGCCAAAGAGGATGGGGAAGATGACGCCCATCGCCGTTTCGGGCATGAGCATGACATGCTTGATGAAATAGATCATCCCCGCCATGAGCACGCCAATGCCTATGGACTGAAGGGCGTAGCTCGCGATGAGCATGAGGAAGGGGTAGTTCTGCAGGGCGACTCGTACCTGCTCGCGCACTGGCGGCATCTTTTCGCCCGCGGGCAGCGACCTGGCCTTCGCGGTCCCCCAGAAGCAGGCCAGCGTGATGAGCGCGATCACCGCGCCAAAGACTGCTCCCATGAATGCGAAACCCCGCGCCCCACCGCCCCCGGCCTCTACGAGGGGCATGGCAGCCCCGCCGGCGAGCAGCACGCCTATCGAGGAGTTGATCATGCGGAACGAGGTGATCGACATGCGCTCGTTGTAGTCGTCGGACATCTCCGCGACCATGCTCGAGTAGGGCACGTTGATGAGCGCGAAGACCGTGCAGCCGAGCGCGAACATGAGCCCGGTGTGCAGGGCCCTGGCGGCTCCAGACTCGTATCCGGGCGCGAGGAACATGAGGAAGAACATGAGCCCAAAGGGCAGGGCGCCGAAGAGGAGGAAGGGGCGCCGGCGTCCCCAGCGTGAATGCGTCACGTCCGAAATGCCGCCCATGACGGGGTCAATGATGACGTCCCAGAGCTTGGGAAAGAACAGGACCACCCCGGCCACGGCGGGTTCGATGTGCAAAGTGTTCGTCAGGAAGAAGAGCAGGAAAAAGCCCGATGCGACTATGAAAATGTTGCTCGCGATGTCCCCTATGCCGTAACCAAACTTGGTGCCAAAGGAGACGCGCGCGGATCCGCCGGTCTTGCGATCTGCCTGGGAGGTGCTCATTTTTGTTCCTCGCCTGCGTGCTGGATGGGCGGTGACGCCGCACGAAAGGAGCGTCCCGCCTCCTGGAGCATCGCACATCGCGGAGAGAATGTCAATGAATGAAAAGGAATAGTCCGGGACTCAGATGCTGCGCTCGAGGATCTCGTCCGCGAGCTTCCCGGGAGAAGACCCGCGCTTCGAGGATTCGGCTTCCAGGAATGCGTTGAATGACAGCGCCGCGGCGTGTGTCAGGTAGTCCCAGGCGGCGACCCTCGCGCCGTTCTTTTCCAATACGCGCAGCCACCTGAACGTGCCGCATCGGCGGCACTGGTAGAGCAGGCCAAGCCCCGACTCCGCGACAAGGTTCATCTGCGCCCGCGCGTCGCCCGGATCCATGCCAAGGCACAGGTCGCAGCCGAAGGTCATCTTCGACGCGATGTAGTCCCTGGCCATCGCATGGGCGATCGCGTCCCCGGTCATGCCGGACGCGGCGGCCTCCTTCCCGAGCCATTCAGGGAAGCAGGACCTGATGTTGTCGGGCGCGCTCTGTGCCGCCGTCGCGTCGCCGCGGGAGTCGACATTGACAAGGATGAGGCCGTCGCACGCGCCGCACCTGACGAGCACGATGCCCGCGTCCCGGTTGATCGCCTCTATGTCCTTCCCCTGGGGCATGGGGCGCGGCCAGTTCTCTCCGGGGACGACGTCGCCGCAGGCGCATGGTGCGAACGATGCCATCTATTTTTCCTCTTTCTCGATGACCATGAACTTGTGCGTGCCCCCGCGCGCGATGAGGAAAAGGAGCTTCGTCTTATCCTTCTGCGCGGCGACGGCGTCAACGTAGGATTTCACGGTATCGATGGGCGCGCGCTCGATCTCCTTGATCACGTCGCCCGCGACTATCCCCGCCCGGTCGGCGGCGGAGCCCCGTTTCACCTGGGTGACGATCACCCCGCGCTTGTCGGTCGATCGGAACCTGTAGGCGAGCTCCTCGTCGATGTCCCTCACCGTGATGCCCACCGAGTCGCCGTCGTCCTGGACGTCGTTTTCGGCGACGGGTGCCTTGTCGGGAAGCGTGCCCACGGCCAGCGCAAGCTCGATGTCCTTCGCGTTCCTGAACACGGAGAGCTTCACTTTCGTGCCGGGTTTCTTGGCGGCGACAAGCTTGCGAAGGTGATTGATGTCTCGGACCTTCACCCCGTCCACGGAGGTGACGATGTCACCCTTGACGAGGCCGCTTCCCTCGGCGGGTGCGCCCTTCATGATGTCGGACACGAGCGCCCCCCCGTCGCCCTTGTACTTGAAGGAATCGGCGATGTCTTTCGTCACGTCCTGGATGTAGACGCCCAGCCATCCGCGCACCACTTTTCCCTGGGTGATGAGCTCGTTCAGTATCTCCCTGATCATGGCGGTGGGTATCGCGAACCCGATCCCCATGTAGCCGCCGGTCTTCGAAAAGATGGCGGTGTTGATGCCCACCAGGTTGCCGTCGATGTTGATGAGCGCGCCGCCCGAGTTCCCGGGGTTGATGGCGGCGTCCGTCTGGATGAAGTTTTCGTAGTCGGCAAGCCCCACGCTCTGGCGTCCCGTCGCGCTGACGATGCCCATGGTGACGGTGTGCGTGAAGCCAAAGGGATTGCCTATGGCGATGACCACCTCGCCCACCTCGAGCTTTTCGGAGTCGCCCATCTGGATCACGGGCAGGTCGGCGGGAACGGCGCCGTTTATTTTAATAATGGCGATGTCCGTGGC
>Ga0129297_10000785_pt1 | contig 15739 bp, 12 predicted proteins | sample I18A1metaG_FD_94708 | JGI IMG/M metagenome (GOLD analysis project Ga0129297, IMG submission 94708) | Lake sediment bacterial and archeal communities from Gulf of Boni, Indonesia to study Microbial Dark Matter (Phase II) - ​I18A1 metaG | ecosystem: Environmental > Aquatic > Freshwater > Lake >... | reverse complement strand
GAAGACAACATTCATAATGGGAGTAGTAGCAATGGGGAAACCATCGCTCTCGGGTCAGCCTACTCTTCGGTTATTGTCGAACGAAGAGATCGAAACCATTCATCTCTCCTCTCTGAAGATCTTTGAAGAGCTTGGGGTAATGGTTCAAAGTGACAACGCGTTGAAGTTGCTCGCCGACGCAGGCGCAGACGTTGACGCGACCAAGAAGATTGCACGTATTCCGCAGCATCTGGCAAAGGAAGCTCTGGTTAAGGCGCCGTCAACAATAAGAGTCTACAGTCGTGACGGAAAACACGACCTATTGCTCGAAGGTAACCGAGTTCATTACGATCCGGGATCAGCGGCCTTGTATCTGCTTGACTCCCAAACGAACGAGATCAGGCGACCAGTATCTCGGGACCTCGCCGATTTCGTGCGTCTGACCGATGGGCTCGAGCACATACAGGCCCAGAGCACGGCACTCGTAGTTTCAGATGTCCCGGACGCGATCGTTGACCGATACAGACTCTACATAGTGCTGAAGAACTCGCCAAAGGCGATAGTCACTGGCACGTTCAGTGTAGACGGCTTGTACGACATGAAAGATATGCTGGCGGCTATCGTGGGAAGCGAAAAGGAGCTGGCTCGTAGGCCTATGGCGATCTTCGACCTGTGCCCGTCAGCCCCGCTCAAGTGGGGAGATTTCATCGCTCAGAACCTGATCGATTGTGCCAAGTACGGGATTCCTGGAGAGATTCTACCGATGCCGCAATTGGGCGCGACGGGGCCTGTGACTCTTGCTGGCTCACTGGTTCAGCATAACGCGGAGTTCCTGAGCGGCCTCGTCATCTCACAACTCGCCAATCCCGGGGCGCCAGTGATCTATGGAGGCTCACCTACAACCTTTGATATGCGCTATCTCACAGCGCGTCTCGGTGCCATAGAAACTATCATGATGGGATGCGCCTATGCGCAGATAGGAAAATATTACGGCTTGCCAACTCACATGTACCTTGGTCTGAGCGATACAAAAATAGTTGATGCCCAGTCTGGTTTCGAGTCTGGACTTGGCATAACGCTGGGTGCGCTTGCCGGAATAAACGTGATATCCGGTCCGGGAATGCTTGATTTCGAGAATTGCCAGAGCTTCGAGAAGCTCGTGATCGATGACACCATCTGCGGAACGGCGCTGAGGCTCATCAGAGGCATCGACGTAAACGACCAGAGTCTCGCCATCGACGCTATTCGACGTGTGGGCGTGGGAGGCCATTACTTGGCTGACAAGCACACGGCGGAATGGCTCAAGAAGGAGTTGTTCTTTCCGTCAGATTTGGTCGATAGACAGAATCGGAACATTTGGAAGAAACTGGGGTCAAAGGACACTCTTCAAAGAGCCAAGGAAATAACCCAAAGAATACTCAGGGATCACAAGGTCGAACCACTACCACCAGACACTGAGAAGAACCTAGACGATGTAGCGAGAAAGATGATGAAAAAGCACGGCATAGACAAACTCCCTCTTGGTCCAGAATAATGCACGCTTATCAGAACATAACCCGCTGAGAACTCACGTTCAGAGCAAAGTCGCACCGGGCTCCGCAGGTATCCTCATCACTTCGAGCTGCTTTCCCTAAGCTGACCCATCAATTCATCAATTCGAGTGAGACCAGCGGTCAAACAGTCCTTCGGAGGCCCGTATCCGATGCGGATGTATCCGTCCATACCAAAATGGTCGCCTGGTACGATCAGCGTGCTCTTCTCTGTCAGGAGTCGCTTTGCAAGGTCGGTCGAGTTGATCTTAAGATTGTATTTTACGTAGGCTATGGCCCCTGCACGCGGGGGCACGAAAAAGAAAATCTCTCGGTTGCGCTCAATCCAACCCGCCAGGATTGGCAGGTTTCTTTGTAGGATTTCTCGTGTTCGTGCGTGAATCTTCGCTCGCGTCTCCGGCTCCAGCGCCTTCCTAGCCAAGTAATCGCTGAGAGCCGTTGGAGATATTGTGGTGTAGTCGTGGTACATCCACAGCTTGCTGGCAAGATCTTTCGTCGTGACTATCCATCCGATTCTCAGCCCTGGGACTGCATAAGCCTTTGACAGGCCGTTGATCGCCAAGACCTTCTCATATCTACCCCAGAAGGTTGGCGTTATCCTCCCGTCCAGTTCTGTTCCTTGGTACACTTCATCAGAAAGTATCCATGCTCCTACTCTCCCAGCAATATCGGAGATCTCGTCGATGATATCCTCGTGCATTACCGCGCCAGTCGGGTTGCTTGGGTTACAGACCGCGATCAGCTTCGTCTTTCTGCCGACCGCTCTTCTCAGTGCGGATATATCGGGCTTCCATTCACCTTCCCGCTCCCGTAGCCTGAAGGACTTCACCTTCCCTTGGAAGGTCTTTCCTAAGCCCCAAATCTGCATGTAGTTAGGAAGCATAACGACGATTTCAGCTCCTCTTTGGAGGAATGACCACATCGTCACGAAGTTCGCTTCCGAACTACCGTTGGTAACTAGCACGTTCTCGGGATCTGCTGCCGGGTAGATAGCAGCTATCTTTTTTCTCAATTCTTCACTTCCATTCGATTGGGGGTAGCCTAGAGACTGCTGCAGGAATTCGTCATCGTCGCCATTCAGCAACTCGCTAACTGCAAGCGGATGGACACCGCTTGAGGAAAGGTTGTATTCTACCCGGTTCTCCCAAGTCGATTGCCATCGTTCCGACTTGAAGATATGAAGCCTCATCTCGGCGATTTCACCAGCTCATCTCTCACGTCACTCGTAGATAGGTTCGTCGAGGCTGAAACTTGCAATCGTCCTTGCGTTCCTGCTCCTATGACTGCCGCTGTTTCAGAGTCCTCTCGTGCCACATGCTTCGCGGCAGTAGCCTCGGCGGCGATCAACTGAGCGTGTTCGGAGAGGGCGCTCCTGCGTTATCCAAGATGTTTAGACTCGTCACGTGAATTGTTTCAATTTGATCGCGATCTAGGAATTCAAGCTTCATTCTCGTTCGCCATTTCTTCGCTCGAAAAACAGCGTGTGTGAAGCTCGTCTACTTCAAGGAGTACTTCCAGCAATACTTGTAGGTCCTCTCAGTACATCAGGGCGAGAGGGAGGCTGGCAAATCCAGATGCACTGTACCTTGAGAATTCCATCTTCGCTGCTTTGGGCACGTCCGTGTTACCGAGAAGATCGATCCCTGTCATTGCCATGATTTTGGTAATCTTGACGAGGGCTTCATGGCCCGTCTTTGAGGTCGCGGCCTCTGCAAACTCCGATGTATGTGCGCTGAGTGTCTCGGGGCCTATGGCTATCGCAGGACAGACGCTTGGGACGACGCGGCTTACGTTGCCGTAGTCGCTGGAGACATAGACAAGCGAACGGGCAGTTTCCTCCGCGGGTTTGTAGGGAATACCCAATCGATCGAAATTCCCTGAAACTTTCAGTATCAAGCTCAGGTTAGGGACCGATTCCTCGAAGAGTGGAAAATCATGTTGGATCCTAACCTGAGCACCGATGGATTTCGCGATGCCCTCAGCGCAAGTCTTCACCCGGTCGACGACTTCGCTTAGGTTTCGCAGATCCGTGGACTTGATCCACAAGCGAGCGCTGGCCTTCTCTGGAATCATGCTGGGGATGACTCCGCCTTGATCGATTGTGTATCCGTATATGACGTCGTTTCTGAAGCCGTGCCGAAGGCCGTTTAGCGCAGCCAAAGTTAACACTAGGCCGTCGAGCGCGTTTACTCCTTTGTGCGGGGTCGAGTAATGCGCTGCCTTTCCAGTAAACTCGACCGTCAGACTGTCTACTGCGACCGATGGCATCCAAGGCGACGAATAGTTCCACGGGTGGCTCATTATTACTGCGTCGATGTCCCTGAAGACACCAGCTTTGATCATAGGGATCTTGCCTCCGCTTCCTTCCTCGTCGGGCGTTCCAAGAACCGTGATCTTGCCTCCCAACTCCGAGGGGAGTTTGCTGAGAGCAATCGCCGAGAAGATTGCTGAGGCCCCGACGATGTTGTGGCCGCACCCGTGGCCTATCTGGGGAAGGGCATCATACTCTGCCAGGTACGCCAACTGAGGTCCACCGTGGCCGATCGTCAGCGAAGCTCTGAAAGCTGTTGCCATACCTGCAATTCCTCGCTCGACCGCGAAACCATGCTTCTCCAATTCTGAGGACAGAAACTCAGATGCCTTGTATTCCTTCAAACCTAGCTCTGGGTTCTCGTGAACGGTTTCACTGACCTCGATAATTCTCGTTCTAAGAGAATCGATCTGGTTGATGACTAGGTCCTTCAGACTTTCGAGATCAGACAACTCTAGTCTATCTATAGCGAGGTTTCCCTCTGAATATAAGGGAGTTTAGATGGCAGGGGGAATTCAAGATCAGAGCGAAAGCTCGCCACTCTGAATCATCAGGTTCACAAGATATCTTGATCTGAACGTAAGCATTCACGGCGGTTTGAGTGACAGTATTTGTCGTGCCTCATCAGGCGTTGCGACTTCACGTTGTAGTTCTTCGGCCAGATGGCGTGCTTGAGCTACCAGTTCCTCGTTCCGTGCGAGTTTACCTTTGGCTCGGTAGAGGTTGTCTTCGAGCCCTACTCGGACGTGCCCGCCCATCAGAATCGCCATAGTAGTCATAGGCAATTGCCACTTGGACATGCCGGCCACAACGAATGTCGCGTCAGGCGGCAGCTGGTTGCGCATGTGGATTAGGTTCTCCGGCGATGCAGAAATCCCGCCGTCCACTCCCATAACTAGCTGGAAGTGTGCCGGCCGTTTGACCAGCCCATGCTCGATGAGCCTGATTCCTTGTGAAATAAAGCCCACATCGAAGGCTTCGATCTCCGGCTTAATGCTCATCTCAAGCATCTTTCGAGCGAGGAACGTGATCGTCTCCACTGTGTTGACGTAGACTACGGGTGGTTTGCGCCCTGCAAAGTTGAGCGACCCCGTTGTGAGGCTGGCCATTTCTGGGTTTGTCTTCAGCGGTTGGGCCCGTTCATTCTCAGACTTGCTTGCCACGCCACTTGTTGACACCATGACGATAAGGTCCGTGCGTTTTCGTATCTTTTCCACGGTCTCGTTGAAGACGAGGTAATCTGATGTGGGGTTCTCATTTTCGTCGCGGCAGTGCACGTGAATAGCGGACGCGCCCTCTTGCTCGCATAGATAGGCCGTCTCAGCAATATCGTCAGGCGTCACAGGGACGTAGGGCGTGTCCTTTTTTCGAGGCACCGAACCTGTAGGGGCGACAACGATTATCAGCTTCTCCATTGTTGAGCCACCTACGGGATGAACCATAAGCGTAGACTGTTAAGAGAAAAGGTTAGTGTAAAGCCTCCTCGCTCTCTTTGGCTGAGATTCTTTGCTTCTTCATCATGCTGATAATCTTCTTTGATCGCTTGGAAGCAGGATTTGCTCGTGTTGCGGGTTAATGCAAACGCCGAAAACGTGATCATCCCGTAATTCAAGAATATCGCAAGCGGTATCTGTCATCGCCACAATAATGACCAATGGCCTACGCTTCTTGAGATCTCAAGGGATAAATGTCGCTGGAGTGTAGTGCGAAATTCTTGGAGAGGCTTCGGATGAGTGAGGGGTTCGTCAGGGTCGGTCAGCTGAACGATTTTCCAGTAGGATCAATGAAGAAAGTCGTCGTTGGTGACGAGGATGTACTCGTTGCAAACGTTGACGGGAACGTTTATGCAATCACTGACACATGTACGCATCGAGGCTGCTCGCTGAGCGAGGGAATACTTGAAGGAAATGAGGTGACTTGCCCGTGTCACGGGGGACGTTTCGATGTCACAACGGGAAAGGTGATTCGTTCGCCTCCCAAGAATGATGAGGCTTCACTTGAAGTTCAAGTACGGGGCTCCGACGTGTTCGTCAAGAAGAAACAGACCTAGGTCAGAGCAACATCCGCCCGCTTAGCCAGCTCCGAGAACCGCTGGAGTTTTCGGATTCATTCACTCGTGTCGCTCTTTTCTACGTCCTCTTTTCTGCGTGGTCACCCGTTTCATTCTATCCTGGAGGACGTCGTATGTCTCGGGAAGGCTCCAGCCCGACGAGCTGAATGACATTTTTCTCCTTGGAGTGATGAGTTCGACTTCCACCTCGTATCGGCGCCTATGACCCGTCTTCTCAAACGTCTTGATCACCGATCTGGCTTCGAGTAGTTCTGGGAAGCTCCTTGCTATGCGTTTCACAACCCGCTCGAACTTTGCCTTGGTGGCTTCCGCCTCGAAGGGATCATCAGGCAACCCTATGATGGATATTGGAAGAGCCGGTTTCGGAGGTTCTACAAGTTGTTTGACGCAGTCTCGGTAGGTTATGATGCCCTGAAGTTCGCCCCAGACCGCGACCAGCGAGTACGCCGTTCTCCGCCTTCTCATCTGCTCGAGGACTTTGGATACATCCGTATCCGGTGAGGATACTACCGGATCCGGGGCCATCAAGCCTGAGATCTTAAAATCCAGTCGTCTTTGCTCTTCGGCTACGATAGATTGACGCGCTATCCTCTCAGGAGGAGCCATCCTGAATACGATCGCATCCGATGTCACTATTCCGGCGACCTCTTTCTGGCGAAGAACGGGCAAATGATCAATATTCTTCTGAATCATGATAGTTCTCGCTTTGGCAACCTGTTCATCCTCTCGAAGGGATATTGGATTAGGAGTCATTATTGCAGCGGCGGTGAAGTTCAGCTTTCCTTGACGCGCCATTTCTTCGCAGATTGATGACGCCGTTAGCTGCCCGACTAGCTTGCCGTTTTCGAGCACGGGTATCGCTCGAACCCTGTGCTCCGTCATTATCTTTGCCGCCCTACTGATGGTGTCATCTCTAGCAACTTGTGGCACTCGACTAGTGAGTGCGGAGATCTTTGCTGCCGTGATGTTGCTAACCTTGAGGATGTCTCGAATCGTCACGAGGCCTCTAGCCTCGTTCTTTTCAACGATGAAGACCTCATACGCGTTTAACCTCCGTAGAAGACCAATCGCCTTGCTGACAGTATCAGTGGGGCCTACAACTACCGGTTCGCTTAGGAGTTCTCCGACTGTCTGTAAGCCGATGCGGCTTGTCATTCAAACTTCACCGTCAATTCTCTCAACGGATCCTCGTCTGTTCATGGTAGACCTTGCGTTAAAGGGCAATTTCTTCTAGGGAGTCGCGCGTCTCACTCTATCTTTTCCTATTAGCTCGAGCCAAATCCCGTCGGGGTCTTTCACGAAAGCCAGCCTGTAGCCGCCTTCCGAGAAAGGTTCGACCGCTTTGGTTGCGTCATTTTCTAGGAGTTCTTCATATCTTCTGTCGACGTCTCGTTCCCAAAATGCCAAGTGATCGAGTTCCGAACCGTTCTTGAAAGGTTCGTAGTATTTCGTGCCTGCTGGATAGTAGTTCAGCTCGAGTACTTGACGCGACCGCGGATCCTTGAGCTGCACGAAGACACCTCCGGCCCTCATTCTTCCGCGCTGAACTTTCTTCAGTCCCATGACTTTCGTGTAGAAGGCAATCGAACGTTTGAGGTCTCGGACCCTGATGCCCGTGTACGTGAACGTCACATCCTCTCACCTATCAAGCCATACACGGCGCTCGTGGCTTAATGATTCCGCCGGCACCCTCCGCATTGCTTCTATTGGTGAGCGAAGTAGACTGTGACGGAATCTTGGCTAACGGCGTCGACCCTTCCGAAGCCGAACCTGACCAGCTGAATCACGTCGTCCGCGCGGCAGGCGATTATGGCGGGTTCGCCAACGCCGATGATCCCCCGTGCGTCAGGCATTACAACTGTGACTTTGCAGTTGTGCTGTTCGGGAAGCCAGTGGATCAATGGGGCGTTCACCTTTCTAGCTTCAGCGTAGGTCTGACTGTGAACCTCGCCTGCGATTCCGTCGGCGTCGGCGTTTTTGACCTCGACGTTGAACAGCTCCATCAGCCTGACGACGACCTTAGGTTTCAGAATGTCCAGATCACCCTTCGAGACGAGGAGGCGACACTTGCCGTCCTTGGCCTCGACAGCGATCTCTCTTGTGCCCATATCAGCGTCGTCCGGATGAAACGGAACTTTGACTGTTCGACTGCTCTTCACTCCAGAAACTGAGAGGACGATCGGGCTGTCGATGAAGAAGAACCTACGCGCGATCGGGTCGATGATCTTACGGTTGGCAGCGTAGACGTTTTCCCAGCTTATCGTTGCGTCGACCGGGCGCGGCCCGACCTCATACACTACGCCTCTGAGAGCTTGAGGGGTGATCCCGCGTCGCCTGATGGCCATGAGCGTGCCGAGCCTGGGATCGCTCAGATCGCTGTACACGCCTTCCTCGAGCGCCCGCATCATCTTCGACTTGCTAAGGTCCATCCCGATTACGTGGAGGCGGCCGTAGTGGATGGCGTCCGGATAGCGCCAACCCAGGTGATTGTAAAGATACTTCTGCCGTTCCATGTTTGTTAGATGCTCTTTGCCGCGAATCACATGCGAAATCGCCATCAGATGATCATCAACGCCACACGCCATATTGTACAACGGCCAAACCCGGAATTTACTTCCAACACGAGGATGGGGGTACTTCACAGTGTCTATGACACGGAGCGCAGGCCAGTCTCGCACCGCCGGATTCGGATGATCAAGGTCCGTCTTCACGCGAACAACTGCTTCACCTTCATCGTACTCCCCGCCGAGCATGCCTCTCCAACGTGCCAAATTCTCGTCGGGAGAAGTGTTGCGACAAGGACATGCTTGTCCCGCTTCCACTAGTTGTTTGAAGTTTTCGGGCTCGCATTCACATATGTACGCGGCCGATTTCTTGATCAACTCCTCAGCGTAGCGGTAGTATACCTCCAAACGGTCGCTCTGAAGATACTCCTCGTCCCACGAGCATTCAAGCCATCTCAGATCCTCACGTATGAGGTCGTAGTATTGCAGAGCCGCCTTCTTCAAGCGGGGGTCGGTATCCTCGAAACGGAGGATGAAGGTCCCATCATACATGCGAGCGTAGTCGTGGCTGAGGATCACGGCGCGCGCGTTTCCCAAGTGGAGAACCGAATCCGGATTCGGAGAGAAACGCGTGACTACCTTCGGATACTTGTCAACGTTCGGAAGCGGAGGAAGCGCTCGCTCAGTTTTCGGCTTCTCTCTGACCAGTTCCTCAGGCCATGTCTCTCTTACAACCTTTTGTTGCTCCGCCGGACTCATTGAATTTACTTGGTCGACAACCTTTGAGACTAGAGAGCGGACATCCGCAGCCTTTTGCCTAAGTTCAGGGTGAGTGCCTAGCAGTCTGCCGATTACGGCCCCCGCGTCGGCTCTACCTTCGTGTTTTATGGCGTTTAGCAGGGCCGCCTTTCTAGCTTCGAGTTCTAATGCTTCTGAGGCTGTCACTTTCGTCGCCAGGCTTAGTCGATTACATTGGTCACCTGAGCAACGCGCTCCGCTGCGTCATGCGTGAGACCCTTCTCGCCCAGGATGGTGTATCGATCTGGCCTGATCTTGTGAGCCATTGTGAGCGCCTTGATCACATACTTGTTCTCTGTGCTAAGCTGGCGGGCGCTTGTGGGCGCTCCAATTCTTTGCAGAACCTCTCGGATGAGCTGCCAGTTCGCACCGTGCAAGTAGGCGCACATGATCGTCCCGACGCCAACTTGTTCTCCGTGAAGGGCGGGGCGCGGTGCCGTCATTGTCAATGCGTGGCTGAAGAGATGCTCCGCGCCGCTACAAGGCCTGCTGCTCCCCGCGATACTCATTGCGACGCCGCAGCTTATCAGCGCCTCGACCACGGTCCTGATGCCCGTCTCACTCATTGTTCGTATTATGTTCACGTTTCTCATAACGAGTCGGGCGCTCATGAGCGCCAAGTCTGCCGCGTAATCACCGTAGTACTCATTCCTTATGCGGTGCGCGAGTCTCCAATCTCTGACAGCAGTATACTTTCCGACGACATCACCGCAACCGCTCGCCAGCAACCGAAATGGTGACCTGGCAATCAGACCAACGTCCGCCATGATCGCAATGGGCGCCTGCGCCATCGAGGAGTAGGGCTTGCCGTATCCTTTCATGGCGACAACGGGGCTTGCTATTCCGTCGTGAGATGCGGCCGTCGGAACGCTGATGAATGGCACATGCTTGTTAGCAGAGCTCAGCTTCGCGATGTCAATGTCCTTTCCTCCGCCAACCCCGATCACAACGCTTGGTTTGAATCTCGTGATCTCGCCTTCAACCTCACGTGATTGGGAGATCGACGAGCTTTCAACGAGCGTCTGCTGAACCTTCAATCCGGATTTGGTCAGCGACTCTATCACAGGCGCAGCAGCGATGCCCTCAACTTTGGGGCCCGTTACAACTAGGGCGGAACCCGAGAACCCGAGCCGGCGGCACGTTTCCCCAACTCGTCGTAGTACATCCTTGCCTACTATCACCTCTCGGGGCAGCTGCATATAATGGAACTCTTGAGACAATACGAACCGCCCTAGGTCAGGAAGACAAATGATACTGCCGCGATCACGAAGACTACTGGAACGAGCGTCACAAATGTGAGCCTTGCGGTTCTGAACATGAAACCTGTCAACCGACTCAAAGACGACAGACCAAGTGTTCTCACCTGAATCTCGGAAGAACTCATTGAAGCATTCACAGGCTCCACGTTTTCCTTTGCCTGCGCCGCTGCCCTCTTCACGAGGTTTACGATGATTTCTGGGTCCGTGGCCGCACCAATCGGAAAGTATCCTAGCTTCGCGGAGACCAAGCCGTTGACGGCATGCGTATCAGAGGTCATCACTTCAGCATCACTGGCGCCCATCTCTCTCAAAGCGGTGAGTATCCTCTCCCTTAGGCCTGTGGCCATGTTGTTGCTATCAAATACCACATAGGCAAATGAATCGCCACCTACCTTCATCCAGAAGACAGCGATCCCTCCGGGACCCATACCTTCCCTCAACGAGACTCCACGCGGCAGGGAATGCCCGACGCCCAGCAAGACAGGATGAAGACCAACCCCCTTGGTTGCTCTTATCGCAAGTTTAGCGGCTCCCGCGAGATCGTTGAGCTTGTCCCGGCTCATCTGAGTGGCTTTCCCCAGACTATTGTGTGCATCGACCAAGGCAACATGTTCGAAGAATCCGCGAGCAGAATTGCGCAACAACTCCCCAACTTCGAGGTCTATATCCTCCGTATCGTCCGGCGCAACAGTCATCACTACGAGAGCTGATCCTCCGAAAACCTGGCAAGTCGCGGTGGCCCGTCCAGCCCTCGAGCGAAGCATGGGACTAGCCTCAGACCCAGATGCCGGAAGAGCAAGCATTGACAGGACCCCCCCGATGACCTTCTCATTCTCATGTTGGCTGACGAGATTGAGTTGATGGCCAGAGATGCCGTGCGCAACTGCAGCGACGCCTCCAACGACAGACTCAACGACACGTTTAATCATAAACGGCAGAGCGCTGCTTCCAACGTTGAGGAAGGGCCCTGGGTGAAAGTTCGGTACGATCAGCGTCCCCTTGACATTTCCAGAAACTTTTGATCGGAAGCTCAAAGCGCAGACGTTGACTGAGCTGTCCACACCGAAGACTTCCAGATAACTCTCCAATGTGGAGAAGTTCCCGTCAAGCCAATCTCTCAAGAACGCTCTGAAGATTCTCAGCGGCGAGGCGCCGAGTATTTGCATGCCCCGTCTCTCAAGATAGATCAAGAACACAAACGAGAATACGAATGATACTGCGATTGCCGACGACAGAGTTGCGATGAGGCCGCTCAAGGGAGCATTAAGAACCGCCGCCAAGCCGACGGAACACGCCACCGGCCCGGAGACGGCAAACACCGCACGTCTTGCCAGGTTCACCGTTGACATCGAGAACACTACCATCGATCGGAGTGGCAGCACCACAAAGAGACCCAAATAGAAGGCATGAAACGGAAACATGAAGCCAGGTGAGATCCTACTTACCGTTGCGCCAATGACCATTACGATGACCCAAAGAACACTGTCGAAGAGGGACAATGCGAGGATGCGCCTCGGAAAGAATAGGGGATCTCCTTTGACAACGTAGACTGAAAAGAGATCTGAGATGAGAGTCGGAACTAGGAAGACCAAGAAGCCCGCGAGAAGGCCGCCAAGGAATCCGAACCTCGTAATGTACGCCGTCGAGAATGCGAGAGTAGGGCCGAGAACGCACACTGCAAAGAGCGAGATCAATGTCTTGTTGGTCGAAGGAAAGGCGATCCGTCGAGCGGCATTATAGTACGGCGTGGTCTTCTTGATACGTAGATAGTTGTCCTCGGACACTACGCGGACCCCGTTTCGATCAAGCGGCTTTCTTGACGCTTTGCACAACCCGCCGCAGCGCTTCGGAGCCTGCCTTCTCGATGAGGGTCCCCGTAACGACAATCCGCGCACCGGATTTCACGATCTGTCTGGCGACGATTGGAGATCGGATGCCTCCCCCGACAACCAGCGGGATCTCGATGTTTTCGCTTACTGCGAGGACCATCTCGGAGGAGACGGGACTCTCAACGCCAGAGCCAGCCTCCAGGTAGAAGAAGCGCTTACCCATGAACTGAGCGGCCATTCCGTAGATCACGGCTAGGGGTGGCTTATCGAGCGGGATCGGATTCACCTGTCCCACAAACGAGGCCGCAGCGCCCCTGTCCCCCACGATGACGTAGCCCATGGGGATCGGCTCAAGACCGTAGCGCTTCACTAGGGGCGCGCCGAGAGCCTGTGCATGAGTAATGTAGTAGGGGTTCATCGAATTCATGAGGCTCATAAAGAAGATCGCGTCGGCCTCTTTACTTATCCCGGCTATGTCGTTAGGGAAGATTATGACAGGAAGCTTGGTCCGCTTCTTTATCGCACTGATCACTTCGTCGACATGATATACTGAAACTGAGGTCGATCCGCCGACCATGATGGCAGATGACCCACTCCTATCTATGGCTCGCGCCATCGAGCCAGCGTTAGACCGTGTCACCTTCTCAGGATCGAGCAGAGTGAGGTGAATTGCGCCCTGTTTTTTGATGTTCTCAATCAGGTATTGCTCGACCCTGCCGGGCATATGAGACAATCCTCACGAAGCTACCGTACAGTCACACCCAGAGAATCGTTATTAAAAGTGCCCCCGCCAACACGTGTGAAGAACAGCTTTCGCGTCCGCGAATGAGAAGGTCCGCATCAACTAGGGGAATCCCATGGCGAAGAGCGCGCTCTCGGTAGCTGACAAGGCCAGTGGATTCGTTGAGATTGCGAGGATTCCCAACTGTTTCATGATGGGCTTCGCCGTTATCATTGGCATCTTCATGTCGCAGGGAGCTGCAATTTCAGTATATTCCGCTGGGGTCGGATTCCTTGTGGGGTTCATCCTCGTCGCAGGGTCGATGATCATCAACGACATCTTCGACGCGGAGATCGATGCCATAAACAACCCCAGGCGACCCATTCCTTCAGGACGCGTCTCCAAGAAGCAAGCCGCGACCCTTGCTGCAATCGCGCTCACAGCTGGGTTATCGCTTGCGTTCGTGCTAAGCATCCTGAATCTTCTTATTGCGATCCTAGCGGTGGCGCTCATGCTCTACTACAATAGGTTTGGAAAGAAAACGGGTTTGCTGGGAAATGCTGTCGTGAGTGCCAACCTTGCGATCCCGTTCATCTTCGGCGGGGCTGTGGGCGGCATCACCAGCACGTTGTACGTGTTCGCTCTACTTGCGTTCCTCGCGGGAATGGGCCGGGAAGTCATCAAGGGCATGGCAGACATAGCCGGCGACTCCGAAAGAGGCGTTAGGACTCTTGCGGTCACTAAAGGACCCAGCACGGCATCGCAAGCGGCCGCACTGTTCTTCGTGACGGCCGTGCTTCTGAGCGCCGTACCTGTCGCTTTCAGGATGGTCTCCTGGCTCTACTTTCCGATCGTGCTGATCTGTGATCTTGGCTTCCTGTACTCGGCCTACTCGATCGTAAAGGACCCCTCTCCACAAAACGCTCTCACATCGAAGAATCGAGCGCTGGGTTGGATGCTGCTAGGTCTCCTCGCATTCATCGCCGGCGGATTTGCCGTCAGCTAGCTCGATCGACGCCCTCAAGCCGCCCTCGGCTCATTTGGCTCAATTGAACTGCTCCAAGAGGATTGTTAGACTTCACCTTCTAAAGTCCAAATTCTGTTCCATTCTGAACCTGTCGAGGAATACGTCCGCGTGTTTGCCGTTCTTAGTGATAGGTTGGAGGCGAGATTCACCGTACAGCATGTTGTACCTAGAATGTCTATGTCGTGATACTCACGCAGACGTGCGGAGTGTTCTCCGTGACAGTGCATTCCAATAGCTAATCCTCCAATCAGCCTCAGAGCCGCTTGCTTATCTTCCGCCGCCTTAACAATACACTTTGCCTCTTCAAGGGGATCTGCATCTTTCGTCCGGGTGTTCAAAGAGCTCTCCCGATTTGTCCTTGTGAGGGGATACTTGGGCACGTGCTATGTTGTTCTTCATGTGGCCAAACTTTTCATACTCACTTCACACTCACTGCACGTCTGCTGCTGCCAGCGAACTTCCTCGGAAGCTGAAAAGCCGTTGCCACTCTCAGAGATACTCTTCGGGATTCAGCTAATCGAGATCCTTCAGCTCTTCTTCGCTCCCGAGCACAATTGGCTATTCATATCCATCACTTTTCTGGGCAACGATACGCTACTCGCTGGACTGGGCGCCGTGGTCTACTGGTGTCTTGACAAGTCTAGGGGTAGGTTGGTGACCTATGTTCTGTTTTTCGGGGCCTATCTGAATTTCTTTCTGAAAGTCCTGGTAGTCTGGCCCCGCCCCCCAGTCGAACTTCGCATAGTCGAGAAAAACGATACGTCGTACGGCTTTCCGAGCGGACACGCACAAGACTCAACTACCTTTTGGGCCTGGACTTCGCTGACCTTCAGAAGACGGTTTCTCGGAGTCCTCGGGATCGCGATAGTCTCCGGGGTCGGGATATCGCGCGTATACCTTGGTTTGCACTATCCAGCACAAGTTATTGGTGGATACGCGGTCGGTCTGGGGGTTGCTAGCGTCGGAACGATTGTCGTCCGATATTTCAAACCTCAAAACAGGAACAAGTCGATATGGCTACTCTTTACCATCGCCATACTAGCTCCTTTGGCAGCAGGTGTCGCCCTTGGTGTAGGGGGTCAGATGAACCTCAGCAGGATAGGGGGTTACCTTCTCGGTTTCTGGCTTGGTACCCTAGCTGAAACCCGATACGTGCGATTCACGACCGAAGTCACCCGTGCTCAGAGGGCGGTTCGTATTCTTGTAGGTGCTGCAGTAACTGGTTTCTTGATCCTTGCGCTAAGCAAGAGCCTTCCTGGAACCAATTTCATCTCAAGTTTCGTCAGCGCGTTGATCCAAGGGTCGACCGTAGCCCTGGTTGTGCCACTGCTCTTTACCATAATCGAACGTGGTCGAGCTGCAAAGAGCTAACCAGCGTAGGATCTGATTGTGAAGTATAGACTCAAGGACTATCGTCTAATTAGGGGCGAACTTTTCTTTGGACTAACCCAAGATCCAGTGGACATGCCTAGCCTAACAGGAGTCTGAGATAAGCCCCGTCTTCACTTATACCAAACGCCCAGGAAGGTGGCAAACGATACTTTTAACGGGAGATTTGTGACTAGCAGGAGCTGCCAGAGGATGAGTGGCTTTGAGGAGAGCCGCGGAAAGGGTGCGTTTCATCAAATCCAGAGGAAAACGTAAGCTCTCGAAGGAGAGCCTCGCAGCCTTTCCCAGAGAGATCATTGGG
>Ga0129297_10000779_pt1 | contig 15860 bp, 16 predicted proteins | sample I18A1metaG_FD_94708 | JGI IMG/M metagenome (GOLD analysis project Ga0129297, IMG submission 94708) | Lake sediment bacterial and archeal communities from Gulf of Boni, Indonesia to study Microbial Dark Matter (Phase II) - ​I18A1 metaG | ecosystem: Environmental > Aquatic > Freshwater > Lake >... | reverse complement strand
GGAAGCTACCGGTTCTTCTGAACTTCAGTGAGTGTTCGTTGAATTCCTTCATCATCCTCGCAATCTCAGACACGCAAACACGATAGTCAGACCGGACAAATGGCTTGTCAATTCTGTCCAGCAATCGATAAAAGTCCTCAGATGATCCGCAGGCTGAGGTCAGAACTCTGACAAGTTTGGCCGTATCAATTCTGACCTGTGCTCCGGGCTTCGTTCGTACATGTACACTGGTTGTCTCCTCGCTCCAGGTGACATCGTGTATGTCCGAGTATGTTCTCAGTATACCCTCGCCGATGAGGTATCCAATTGCAAGCTCGGGCTGAGCGGTTGGAGTCGCAAAGAGCGTGGCGGCAGGCTCTGCGTTGACATAAATGCTTACCGGGGTCTCCACAGCGGCTTCTTCTGAAACGATCTCATCTCTGTGAGATATCAAATCGAGCTTTCTTACAGTTACAGGTTCAGTAGACTTCATCAGTCATATCTCCAACCGTAGGAATTGGGAAACTTCCTCGGAGCGCGAACCGTCGTTCCGTTCCTTTCGGGACAGGGACCATCTCAAGATCCGCTAGCGTTTCATCTTTGCGGTCGTCGGCAATGTTCATCCAGGGGAGCGCGTCATAGCGTATCTCAAGCTCATTCCGGATGAGCATGGAAAGTGGGGGCGGGGGCGCCCACTTTACCGCGGAACTTTTCAACATCACAAGGTCAGAGAGGTTTTCAACCTTGTCAGGGAGGAAATCTCCAAACGGATGACTGAGATTGAGAGACCATAGGGTAGACTGGAGCCAATCAAAGTTCGTGAGATGATTCAGGATCAAATTGAAATCCGTGATCGTCAGGGCCTGAGGCGAGAGGATGAGGCTCTGACTGAATAGCTGTGACCGATCGCAAGACACTAGAAGGAGTGAGGGATGATTTCGTACTCTCGTTTGCGTGGTGGGTTGAATGTTCAACGCCAAGAAGTTTGTCGCTACTGCGGTAGATGAGCTCCGAAATAGGATCGGGTCTGAGAGAGCTATCGCCGCCTGTTCGGGAGGAGTGGACAGCACAACCGTGGCCTATCTGCTGCAAAAGGCGGTCGGAAACAACCTTCGTGCAGTATTCATCGATGACGGAATGAGAAGAGAGAACGAGCCTCAGTGGGTTCTGGGAATTCTTGACAAGTTGGGGGTCGATGCGAAGCTCTTTGACAGATCTGAATCCTTCTTCTCTGCTCTTCGAGGATTGAGAGACGCCGAAGAAAAGAGGAAGAAGTTCAGAGGGACGTTCTACAGGCTACTCGGCGAGATAGCAAAGGCGGAGGGTGCAAAGTATCTTGCTCAGGGAACAATCGCAGCTGATATCGTTGAGACAGTACAGGGCGTGAAAAGCCAACACAATGTACTGGAACAGATCGGAATAGATCCGAGGGTCTTCGGATTTGAGCTGATCGAACCTCTCAAAGAGCTTTACAAGCCTGAGGTTCGAGCGGTCGCAAGGTATCTCCGCCTTCCTAGAGAAGTATCTGAGAGGATGCCCTTCCCAGGACCTGCGCTTTCGATCAGGGTTGTGGGCGAGGTGACCCGCGAGAAGGTGGCGGTCGTGAGGAAGGCAACTGCAATCGTGGAGCAGGAAACCCGTAGGCTGAGAGCCTTCCAAAGTTTTGCGGTGCTGCTGGACGGAAAAGCTACCGGCATCAAAAACGGGAAGAGAGTGTACGGCGACCTGATCGCGGTGAGGATTGTGGCCTCAAAGACGGCCATTTCCGCCAAGGCTTTGCCCGTTTCCTTCGCGTTGCTTCAAAGAATTACAGAACGAGTTACGGGAGAGATTCCCACTGTCGTGAGATGCCTCTACGATGTGACGAACAAGCCACCCTCAACTATCGAGTTTGAATAGAACCGCGGGGACTTGAACTTCGACTCCCGCATCTGAAGCGAATTCCTCGGGTTTTGTAAATGAACGCGGACGAATGTTGGTCATCGCCGGAATTGATGGTGCCGCCAAGCTTGACGCGTGAAAGGTTTCTTGGCCCTCCAGGATTGGTCGCGGATGAGCTTCTCGGAATGACGATAGCGAACTATATCGCGGGCGCGTAAGGCATCTTCAAGTTCATCAGATTCGACCAGAACAAGCCTGGAATCCTGAGCAAACTCGGGCCTCTCACAAACGACGCCATCGGCGGCCTAGTCGCGCAGGAATCCAAGGGATCGTAATTGGAGAGATTTGGATCGAGGACGACAGCCAATGGATGGATGCTGTGGTTTCGAGCGGATTCAGGCCTGTCTTCACAGAGACATCTGCGCTGGATGTCGAGGCCGAGCTTGGCTCCTCCCCACAACTGATAAATAACGACCGATTCGCTTTGATTATCTCGCAGAGGAGATTCATGATGTTACGAGAAGATGTGTTTGAACAGCTTCGCGACGCAGTCATAAGAGGGGATGAACAGACGGCAAAGAAGTTGTCCGAAGATATTGTTAGAGCGGGTGCAGATGCACTCCAAGTGATAGAGAGATATCTTTCTCCAGCCATCAAGCTCGTGGGCCAGAAATTCGAGACAGGACAGTACTTCTTGACCGATCTCATGTATTCCGCTGAAGCCTTGAAGTCTGCTACCGGAATTCTAACAGCCGGTATGCGCACAGAAGAGCGAGAGCGGCTAAGGGAAGAGAAGGTGGGCGTTGTGGTGCTTGGAACAGTTGCCGGTGATGTTCATGACATTGGAAAAAACATACTGGGTTTGCTCCTTGAGGCGAACGGGTTTGGACTTCATGACCTTGGCAGAGATGTGCAGTCAATAAAATTCATTGAGAAAGGTGGGGAAGTCAATGCGGATATCATAGCGCTGTCGGCGCTTATGACCACTACGAGGCCAGCTCAGAAAGAGGTGATTGACTTCCTCAAAGGTATGGGCCTGAAGGAGAACTACATCGTCATGGTCGGTGGAGCCCCGACATCCAAGGACTGGGCGGATGAGATAGGGGCGGACGGCTGGGCAGAGACAGCCGAGGAAGGGGTCAGGCTTGCTCAGAAAATCCTCAAAGAAACTAGCAGATGAATGACTGAGGGGCTGTCGAAAATGATACCTCCTTGGAGGATCAACGATCTTCTCGATAAAGTGGAGAACGGTCCAATCGCCCTTGAGAAAGATTTCGACCTGAAGATTTTCTCCAAGAAACTTAGGGAAGTGATCAAGACCTACGACATTCGTTTCGATCCTGAGAATATCGTTCCGTCCGATAACTCGCTAGCAGACAGCGTTTGGAAAGCTGCTTGGGACCTGTACCTTGATGTTGGAACCTTCTGCGTCAATACGCACAGAAGGATTTTGTTCGAGGAGGAAGAGATAAGGGAGGCCATGAGCGCGTTCCCGGAGAAGATCTGGGTGGGCTCGGGAAAAGATACGAGAGAAGTCTACCACCGGGAGATCGAGGACAGAAGGAGACCCTTCTGCGTCTTCAGCCCAAGCCTCCCATTCTCAGAGGAGCTCTTCCTGCCGGCTCAGATGGCCTTTATGCAGGAGCCGCTCGCAGACGGCGCAGGTGCACCTGAGTACATGAGAATCGTAGGCAGGGACAACCGGACGGGAGGCCCCTTCGAGATTCAAGCCGCTCAAGGGCACGCAGGAATGATAAGGGAAGCGGCGAGAAGAGTTGGAAGGCCTGGTATCTATTTGGCGGATGTCCAGTCTGCGGTTTCCGACGCGGCACAGATAGCCGCAAGCAACCCGGAGTGGGGGGTCAGGCTGACAGATGGAAGGATGGTTGGCACGATAGCCGAGTTGAAGATATCAAATTGGGAACTGAACAAAATGGTTCACTTCCACCAGTTCGGCTATTTAGTAATGGCTCTCTTCGGACCGATGTATGGCGGATTCTGCGGCGGCGCTGAAGGTGTTGCTGTAGTAAATGTTGCGGCTCATCTTCAAGGCCTGATGGTGAACCAGGGACATATGGATGTCGACTTTCCATTCGACATAAGATACGGCAACAACACTTCCAGGGAACTGCTCTGGGCGACCAGTGTCACATGGCAGGCCCTGGCAAGGAATACCCCCTTCATGAGTATGTCGAATGGAATGGCGGCGGCGGGTCCATTCACCGAGATGGTCCTTTACGAGGCCGCAGCGCATGGACTGGTAAGCACAGTTTCTGGTGCACACCTCTGGGAATGCTTCGCGGCTGGCAACAAGCATCCGGATAGAACAACCCCGATGGAAGCTAGAATGGCCTGCGAAGTGGGTCACGCAGCCGCAAAGATAGGCATGAAGAGAGAAGATGCAAGGGAAATAGCCACGCAGATAGTCAAGAGGTATGAAAAGGACATTCCGAAGGCTCCCATAGGCAAGAAGTTCCAAGAGTGCTACGACCCGGTGAAGGTAAAGCCGACCGCGGAATATTCGAGCCTTTTCCGCAACGTCAAGAAAGAACTGCAGAACTTGGGCATCGAGTTTCCGTACTAGCAACGTCAGGGCATCATCGAAGCACGCCACTTTCTGCTTCCGCATGTAGGAGTTTGGAGGAAGTGCTAAGCTTTGAGGAGGTACTTGAACGCATCGAGCAAGGACCAATATGCTCCGAACGTGACTTTGATCTGAGAGTTATGCATCCCAAGATCCAAGAGGTCATCAAGGAGCATGAGATAAGATTCGACCCGGAGAATCCGATTCCATCCGACGATTCGTTAGCAGACGAGATCTTTCAGGCCGCGCTAGACGTGTATCTCCACACTGGTACTCTTTGTCTGGATACTCAGCGCAGAGTTCTATTTCAGGAGATTGAGATAAAAGATTCCCTGAGAGCGGCTCCGACGAGGTTGCTTTTCGGCGAGGGAGCAGATCAACGAGCCATGGTATGTAGGAAAGTTGATGATAGCCGGGAACCTTTCTGCATTTCCACACCTATCGGGCATCCGGTATCGGAGGAAAACTATCTTCCGGTAATCATCAGCTATATGCAGAATCCCCACGCCGACGCTGCCGGAGTCCCATCACTGATAACCTTTCGCGGCCGAGCTGTGAAGACCCGGTCGCCGACTGAGTTTGACGCAGCTATCTGGAACGTGCTTTGCTTCCGAGCTGCCGCAAGAATCGTCGGGAGGCCAGGCCTAGGCACCCACAACCTAATTTCGAATGCGGAATCCACAGCAGCAATTGTTGCGGCGACGAATCCAGAATTCGGAGCTAGGAGCACAGACGGTTTCTGCGTGGCAGCTTTTCCAGAACTGAAGGTGGAATATGAGCGGCTGAATAAGACAGCGTACTTTCTCCGTACGGGCCATCTGATTTCGTCCTTGGCTGGGCCCATAAAGGGCGGCCTACCTGGCGGCCCCGAAGGAACCGCTGTAGTAACGGTTGCAAACCTCTTTCAAGGAACGCTTGTGGCGAGGGGAAAGTACTACATCTACTTCCCTATCGACCTAAGGTTTGCCTGCAATTCGACGAGAGAGATGCTCTGGGTACTAAGCATGGTGGGACAGGCTATCAGCAGGAACACCCATGCCTTGAAGGTGTGCGCACCATATCACGCGGCTGGCCCATGTACGGAGATGGTTGGATACGAATCGGCAGCTACATCCTTGGCGATTGTAACGTCAGGCGCCGATGTGGACTATGGATCAGTAGCTAAGAACAAGTATCCTGATTACTGTTCCGGACTGGAAGCCCAGTTCGCGCATGAAATTTGTCGCGGGTTAGGCGGAATGAAGAGGTACGACGCAAACGTTCTTGTAAAAGAACTCCTGAAAAGGTATGAATCGAAGATTCAGGAAGCTCCACTCGGAAGGAAGTTCCAACAATGTTATGACATCAAAACGGTTGTTCCACGCAAAGACTATGTTGATCTTCACGTGAAAGTCAGGAAGTCACTGGTAGACATCGGTTTGGGCATGGCCACATAGGCACACTTAACTGCCTGAGTAATAGCCGGCTACCAAAGGGGATCTTATCTGGTAGCTCAAGATCACAGTGCTATCCAAGGGTGGATACTTCAAAATTTGAAACTGGAGTTTGCATCGGCGGGTGACTGCCACGGTGAAACAGGAAAGTTCGTCAGGTTCATGAACGATTGCGCAGCGGAGCCGAAACTTTCACTGCTAGTAGCGGCTGGCGACTACCAATTCAATCCCACGAAAGACCGGCCCGAGGCTGCCAAGAATGTTGCAGAAGTGTTCGAAGTCTTGGCGAAATGGCCAAGCAGGGTTCTCGTTCTCGGAGGAAACTATGAGCAACCGGGTCTCTCAGCAGAAGTTGCCTCAAGGTTTGGGTTGTCCATCTTTCCCATAGGAAGTAAACCTGAGCCCTTGGGTGGACGTTTCCCGGGAAACCATTTTGTGCATGAAGGCTTCCATTTCCTAGGGGTCGAGGGATCGAACCCCATTAACGGCCGGTTCCCAGGCGAAAGAAGCGAGGAAGAGCTTGAGTGGGCGCTTTCACAGGCGGCAAGAGAAGCTGGCGACATAGATCCTAAGAGGATGGTCCTCGTCACCCACGCTCCCCCCTACAGGAGCGGAAGCAGAGACGAACTAGGCGCTTTCGGCCTCCCCATCACGTACAAGGGAAAACATGTTGGCAGCGCAGCCTTGGCACGCTTCTTGGTCGATAGGAAGCCAATCCTTCATGTATGTGGGCACGTCCATGAGGGCGTCGGGTTAACTGTCTATCATTGGCAACGACAACAAGCTGAGAACCCAAGGATCGAGGACGTGAGAACAGTAGGCCTTGAGAGGATTGTAGTGTTTTTTGCGAAACGTGACGACAACAAGATGTCGATCTGCTGTAATCATGGCACTCTGGAGCAGTGGACCTACTTCCGTTACAGAATAGCGGAGACAGACGTTTGCATGGCCGTGGAAGTGTCCAAACAGAGACTCGGTGGCAAGGACTCTCTATCCAGATTCATCGATCGCGTCCGTGGAAGAAAGGCTGTGTCATACAGCAAAATAGTGGACCCTGACGGGCTTACAGCCCAGTCAGGGATTTAGCGGTTAGCCCTCACGAGGAGACCTTCACTAGCTAGGCGCCTTTTCGCGATACCACTTGATGGGGCCCTTGTATAGCGCATAGGTCATTATCGAGACAAGCACTATGAAGTAGAGAGCCACTATCCCAATCCCGGCTCCTGGAATTGACTTGTAGTAGATGGTTAATTGACCTGCGAGCTTGTCCTCCAGATAGACGTTCAGCACCCCACCGCCCGCGAACGAAGCACGGATCGTCGCTATACCTGTCTTATCAGTCGCGTCCGAAGACTCCCCGAGAAGCTCCAAAGTGCCTCTCGATACGGTCAGTGAAACATGTGCTGCTTCGATAGGCTTTCCGTCTTTGTCAAGCACCTCAGCAGTAATGATGTATTCAGTGTCTGAATACATCTGCGGAGCTGACACTACGGAGCCCCCTTTGATTGATATCGTGACAGGCGTTTGGGCAAAGGTGATGCAAATAGTTGCAGCCATTAACGTCGCGAGCAGAGCTGATAACAAGTAGAGTCGGACTGATCGAACGGCTAACTTCATGTCTAATCACTCCGGCCGCAACGTCAATATCAACGCGGGTATAATGTACATTCCAAAGACGATAAGGCTGAGTATGCCGATGCCGGTTGGTGTCAACCCATACCATCCAGTCCCATCACCCAGTATGGTTCCAGCCATTCCAGCAGGAACGACTCCGAAAGCTGATAGGAATAGGAAGCCTAAGAAGCCCACAGTCAGTATGATGCCAACACCAAGCATTGACTTGAAAACGTTTGGAGAAAGTTTGATTGCGGAGGCTTCGTTCAAGACTTCGAGCAGCTTTGCCACCCCGAAGAACTTTAGCAGGATTATGAACGCTGATATGCTGACAATCGAGTAGACGACAGCTTCCCAATAGTAGTGTGCCCAGATAAGCGTAGTCCCGAAGTTCTCATAGTTCCACGCGTCATATCCAGGAAAGCCAAAAATAGCTGATGAGATGATCATTCCCACAACGCAAACAACCGTTGCGACGCGTGCTCTGGTCCACCCAAGCTTGTCCATGAAGGAGGTCATTCCTGCCTCTGTCCATCCGACAAGTGCCGGAAGAGCCGAAAAGATCACAAGCCCGTAGAAAGCTAGCCCCAGCAAAGGTATTCCCAGTCTGTTGAAGACCTGCGGCATCGCACCCACTGCAACGCCCACGCCTCCCAAGAAGACAGGCGGTATTCGTGCGCCCAACGTAAGCACCGGCAGGGAAAGCGCAAACAGGAAGAAGAAGAAGAGGTAGGATATCGTGGCCATGATCGTTGAGTCATTGATGTCTCCGCCCCGAGGCAGATAGCTTGCGTACGCGGTTGCTCCACCGGCTCCCAAAACCCAGAAAGTCACAAGTAATCCTTGGGTCCAAGTCATTGATGAGACAAGCGCGCCGGGCTTGAAGTCAAATACGAAACCCATCCCTTGCACGAACTCCGGCAGCGATAAGGCGTACGCTAGCCAACCGACACCCAAGATCAAGACGACGATCCGAGCGTAGAGGACGAAACGAGCCCAAATGCCTATGCCTCTATAGAGTAGGACCCAGATTACCGCCCACAGGCCAATCGCGATGAGCCCTCCTCTGAATGTCACTAGATACTTGTCCCAGAAGAAGGAGCTAGGACTCGAGGTCCAGAAGGCCTCCCCGAAGGGAGACATCACCATGTAGTCGAGGAACCAAGCAGCGATGTTTATTGCGGCATACGCCCATCCGATGTTGCCGAGTTGCCCCAACCAACTAATGAAATACCAGAACCTGCTTTTCGTGATGGCATACCATGCCTGCGGAGCAGCTTTCCGAGACCAAGCACCGAAACCCGCGTCGATAAGCCACATCGTGAGCAGAACAGTCGGGAAGGCTATGAGCAGAACAATCCAAAAGGCTCCGCCCCCGTACATGATCGCTTGGAAACCCACAGCGTAGTAGATTGTGGTAGCCGATGCCCAGCCGAACATAGCACCCATGAATCCGAACTTGCTAACGAAAGTCTCTCGAGGGCGTTCAATTTTCCCCAACTTACGCCCTCCGTAAGACTTCTTTAACTACTGATCAGTATATATCACTTTTCGACAGCGTTTGCCGGAGTTTATCGTGAGCGTAAACGACATCTACGGCTTTACGGAAGCCTGCGCAAAGATAGTCGATTCAACCCTCCAGCTTCTGGGACTATGTCCTCTCGGCGACTGGCGTGAGGCATCTGAACGTGCCTTCATAAGCATGTTTGCGAAAGCCCTTGAAAGGCGGTACCAGTCGCCTCACGCTCCTGAAGAGTTCAAGCTCCTACTGATAGGTGCTCAGTTTGTCAGGATACCGAAGGACCTCCAGGGCAGATTGAGGGAGGACCTTGAGGCGGATGATGCTAAGTACGGCAAGCTTTGTGACATCGACATTTGGGTACGCGTCGGGAAGTTCCCTCTTTCAGGCTGGGACAAGATCTCTTCAAAGAAAGTTAGTAAGAAACTGGCCATCCAGGGCAGGGAGCTAGTGAAAGCTGGACTACACAAGTTCGATGCAGCTATGGCAGCCGCCCCGAAAGAGAAAGTTGAGGAGATCAACCAGATGGTGAAGAGTCTACTCGTAAGCCGTGCAGAGACACTTCCCCGAGAAGCCTGATAGGTCGCTTGCAGACGCTCAACGTGATGAATCTTCAGTTCTACGATGCCGATCTACGAAGCAAGAAGCGATACGAGGAGCTCACACGGATACAGGCGAATGGTATTCAAACACTCTTGGATGGCATGCTCCGTGGGTACTTCTGTCTGATCAAGAGCAAGTCCCATGAGAGCGCAGAATCTTTGATGACACCCCTTAACTGGTTTGCGAAGGACCACTTTCTGTATCTCCTAGACATTGTGGACGAGAACGCATTCGCAGAGCGAGCGCTACAGGAAACTCCGAAATGACCTTACGCACAGGCTAATGAGAAATGTGAGACGAGGCAAGGATCTGAGTGCGTTTTGCAAGACGTTCTGCGAAACTGGCTTTCGGTTTGAGCCCAGAGCGGGGTGAAAGGGACTTCGATAAAATTCGTGACGGGCCCGCGGGGACCTGAAGCGCTGCTCGCTTGCTTACTATGAACCGCTCGTAGCCTACTTCTTAGCCTCTCTGATTACGAACGCTGCTATCTCATCAGCTATCCGAACATTCGTAGTCGTCTGCAGTCCTCTCCAGCCAGGTTGAGAATTCACCTCATGCACAAGCACGCCCTGCTCGCTCTCCATTATGTCGACGCCCGCGATCTTGCAGCCCAGTACATCCGCCGATTTCACCGCCAACGCTTCCACTTTTGGGTCAACTTGAAAGTGCTTTGGCAAGGCGCCTCTGCTTACGTTCGTCTTCCAGGAGCTCGAGACCCTGAACATCCCTGCCACAACCCTCCCTCCGATCACGAATGTGCGAATATCCCGCGTTCCGTGACCAACGAACTTCTGCACATATAGCACATGCCTATAGAATCTGAGCGTTCTCATAACTCGCTCTGCAATATCTTCATCCTGGATTCTGGCGACCCCGATGCCTCTTGACCCGAAGACCGGCTTGATCACGGCTTCACCTCCGAAACTCCGGAAGGCCTCTATCGCTCCCCGAATGTTCTCTGTCACAACGGTTCGGGGCACCGGGAGGCCATGCTCGCTGAGCAAAGCAAGAGTGTAGTACTTGTCGACCGCCTTCTCAATCGCCGCAGGCGGATTGACAATGGGCATCCCATGCCTCGCGAGCTTGTGAAGGGCATCCATCTGGAAGATGATCTCGTCAAGAGACCCGCGCCCGATCGGCCTGACTAGGATCGCTGACAGGTCTCTGAGAACATCAACTTCACCGAGCGAAAACTCAGGCGTCAACCCAACCCGCGTGGTTACATCACCGAACCGAAACGCCACGGGGTCCACGTTCTTTCTGATGAACGCCTCCTTCAGCCTTGACGAGCACCATGCATCCTGGTCGCGAGTCATGATGCCGACTTTCAAGTCAGAAATACCCCCAGTCCCATACATGTTGACTCGGAATAAATAGGTCACAACCTACGCCGGCGAGCCCCACATGAAGATCCTGAGCCGAGCAATCAGAACAAAGTACTGGAGGCCCGGCGACGACTACCGTAGGATCATACTTGATGCGATCTCAGGGGAGCTACAGAATGGAGACATTCTTGCCGTTTCAGAGAAAGCGCTGGCGGTCACTCAGGGGAGACTCGTCGACGAATCCAAGGTCAAGCCCAGCATTCTGGCACGTGTACTGACGGCTTTCTGGATGAGGGTAGCGTGGGGACGCCTACTAGGCAGCCTGTGCCATATGAGGAAGGCGAGCATCACACACCTCAGAGCTTATCCTCTCTACGAGGGTGCAAAGCATAAGCAGGTTTGCTTGGAGCAAGCAGGATTTCTTCAATCGCTGCGCCCGTTCTCAGAGGGAGGAATCGACACAACGAACTTGCCATATTCGCTGGCCAGCTTGCCTCTTGAGTGTCCGGAGCGCCTTGCGCAGGAGATTCGGCGGATCATTGCTACTGAACTCGGAAGGGCGGTTGCTGTCGTGATCGTAGACAGCGACAAGACGTACTCGCGCTGTGGCGTTAATTTGGCTTCGCGGGCCACCGATATTCGGGGAATCGTCGAACTCAGTTTTTTTGCGTATATAATAGGCCGGGCACTCAGGTGGAAGGCAAGATCAACACCTCTCGCATGGGCTGGGTCCGCGGTCTCTCCTGAACACGCACTACGCGTAGCGGGCCTGGCTAACAAGGCTCGGGGGCACGGGGCTGGGAAGACCGCCTGGGAGATGGCTGCTCGGTTCGGCGTGGGGCTAACGGAGGTTGACTGGCAGATGCTCGAGCAGGTGGAGCACAAACCAATCGTAATCCTGAGGCCTGAGCCGATCAGAACAAGAAGCCCGGCAACTCAAGGTCTGTAGCCAGCGAGTATGAGTACGGATAGAGCGGAGGCTGTGAGATCAGCTGTCGTACCCGGATTGCAAACGTTACCTGGCCTCTGCAGCCCTTGGTCCATTTGCTCGACCGTTCTGCGTCCTTTCGCAGTCTTCATTCCGCCTGCCCGGAGGGCCTGTTTCGCTCTTAGTGAGATCTCCCTCGCCGTCTTCATGCCCTGCTTTCGAGCGATTAGACTGTCCGGGATCTTGGACAGTATCGTGAGATATGTGTCGACCACCGCGATATTGATGTCTCCCGTCGCCCGTAGCTCTTTAATCAGAGAGGGAAGGCCGACATCGAACGTCGCAGAGAAATCGTTCACCCACTCACACGATATCGTGTCGTACTTTGCAGATATGCGAAAGACATCAAGCAACGAAAGGTTCCGCTTACGGATTTCCACAATTGAGTTCTCGTCATTGACATCGAGTTCAGACACTTTCCCCAGCCCGCCCGGAGATGCGCAAGATATTGCCCGGTATGTGTTTATGGCATCGGCCGATGTTGTTCCTCTCACAACCCTTCTCAGATTCTTCCTGATCTCTAGGGCTCTCAAAGCTGGGCCTCGTAAGGCCATTCCGGCGGCGTAGGCTATCGGGGTCAGGAGTAAGATTGCTCCGAGGCTCGTATTCCCCCCGCGTTGCCATCTTGAGCATGCTTCTGCCGCGCGTCTCATGCGCTCCCCGATTGCGAGTTCCACTCTCTGCTCCAAGCCGTTCGCGGAGCGGCGCCCGCGCAAGGCTGCAAGCCGAAAGTGTGGTCCTAACGCAACAGCGGAGGCCAAGAAATGCTCAAACCTGGTATGCTCGAAATCTCGTGTCCGGTGCACATTTCCAGGTTTCGGGTACGCGCTGACCTCGAGCAGAAGCGCGAGCTGCAACGCGGCAGAAATCTCGTCATGGATGGTTGCCATTTTTCTCACTATGGAAGTGTGCGGCGGTTTGGTTAGCATCGTGTTCTCAATCTGTCCAGACTTGTGGCGGGTGCGGTTCGAACTGGAGTGTGGATCAGGCCTCCGGCGATCAGGCCCCTAGTCGTCACCGCTACGACGATTGTTGCGACGACAATGGCTATCAATCTCTCGACCGGGTAAACGTAGAACACGGCATTCCACGTAGCCCCTAGCGCCTCAGGCATGATTCCCATTAGAGGGACTGCCAAGGTCGCGAAGAGAATACTTCCTGTCAGGTGCTGAGCGGTCGTACCAGTTACCGTCAGAATGCAGGCCGCGCACCTTGCCTTCCAAGCGGTCGGTTCGTAGATCCATTCAACCGATCTTCTGCCCAGAGGCGAGGCGAGCAGCATCCATGCGATCATGTGGAGCCACACGAAGGGGACATCCACTCTCCCATCCCAGAAGGGAACGGACATGACGTGCAGTGTCATCGGGTGAACAAAGAACAAGCCAAGCAAAAGTGAGTAGAGCACAAAAGAGACCCGCCATCTCCCTCGGATCAAGAAGCCTAGGACAAGCGCGTTCGCTAGGACGGGTAGGAAGTCCAAGCCGAAGAAGTTCATTCGACCAGTGAACGTAATGGCGAGCAAGGTCCCGACCACCGCGGCGACCGAGCCAACATAAGGTCCCAACATGATCCCGAAGAGTGGAGCAACAAATTCGCTGGCAGTGAATGAACGCCCAGAGGCTCCAATCCACACGGAGAAAGGCACCAGCCTTAGCATTCCATACATTGCTGCGAATGTTGCTGCGAGCGGCACAAGTCGGCTCCTCGAGATTTCTCCGGCGATCATGATTCAACCTCGCTATTCTGAAGGTCGATGTTTGGAAAGTCATGACATCGGTGGGTACGATGTGAGCTCATATATTGTGTCCGTTCAAGCCACTGCGTAGTAGAATAATAAGTGATAGTAGGCCATGCGGCTGAGAAAATGGCGATAAGAGGGCTTGAATGCGTCGCTGAAGGCTGGGAAGCATCAGTGATCGCCTTTTCCTAGAATACTTTAAGGTTGACGCTTCAACGTAGCCACGGAGGTTCGTCAGTCCTTTGAGGAAGACACGTACGTTAGCAAGGGGATTGTGGCCTTACGTCATTCCACTTCCCACAAGCGCAACCCGGCAGTCAAGGCTGTTGTTCTCTGTGTTCAGGTCAGAAGCCTCGATGAACCTCGTCAAACATGTGCCTCTCGAAAAAGAAGCGTATCAGAAGGAGATCATTAGGACTCTTGGGTACTCAAACAAGACAGTGATCAAATGGCTTAGGTCGCTTGTTAGAGCCGGGATTCTGAGCGAGGGAATGGAAGAGACCACAGTCAAAGGCAGGAGGGTATGGGTCAAATCGTACAGGCTGACACCTCTAGGAAAGTGGATCAGGTTGCTCTTAGCGGCTCCGAGAGAGCTGCCAACCGAGAAGATTAGGGAACTCATCAGAGATCTCTTCGGGTTGTATGTCAAGTCAGTCGTTGCCCTGTGTAAGAAATACAGAATCAGTCTCTCCACGCTAAGAACGGACTTCCAAGATGCGTTGACTAGAGAGTGAAGCCTACCCAACGTGAACGAAGAATAGAATAGATATAGATCCTAGTGACAGGTTGGAAAGGCTGTGTACAAAAGTACACAGCATCATCGACCTACACAGGGTTGAATTCAGGAATGAAGCCGACTAGAGGCCCTAGGGTCCGTACAGATGTATCAAGCATCGGTGTTTCGTCCGAAAACTACGCTCGACGAATCGCACTGTCAGGTAGAAAGCCGCTGTCCACAAAGCTGATTACGCTCGTGAGCGCCTTCGCTGCACTGGACATTGTTCTCGCCACGATCCCGCTTATTCCCTACGGCCCTTCTGCAGGTGCCTTGGTGAAACCTTCGGAGGGAATCTTCTTGGGCCCATGGGGAGGAATGTTCGCTGCGTTCATTGGAGGAATCGTTTCAAGTGTAATCTGGCCCTCGACGGCGGTGTTAGGGCTAGCAACTTGGATTCCAGGAGTCATAGGCGCATTCGGCGCAGGTATGCTACTGAAAGGCAAATGGAAACCGGTCGCGTTACTACTGCTCGTGATCCTCCTGGGTTTCTTTGTCCACCCATTCGGGCCGCCGGTCTTCGTGTATGCGAACTGGGACAAGGCAATCGCCCTAGCTCTAGTCTATCCGGCCTTCAGGCTAGTGAATCGCGGTCTGCGCGAGCGAGGAAGCGTGAAGGCCCTGATGCCCGTGCTGGGGCTGGTCTCATTCATTGCAACGGAGATCGACGGAGCCACTGGGAACCTGGTTTTTCTCCTAGAGGCTTGGCCAGTCTTCGGCTTGACGGGAGAAATGCTCCCGGCTCTATTCATCCCCTACACTTTCCTTGACCCTGCTGTTCGTGTTCTTGTGGGAATCGTCTGCGCACTCGTACTTACCCCGGTTCTCGTCGCTGCCGAAAAGGCAAATCTCCTCAAATGGCCTCTAACATAGTTGCCACACACCTCGACCCGCTCGCGGCAAGACATGCGCTTCCCTCCCGGCTGCTCATGTTGAACTTCATTTCTCCCGAAGACACAATTTTCCCTCGGACCAGAGCTGTCTAGGAGGCTGCAGAGGACGAGAGCAAGAGAAGGCGACTTTGTAGAAACTTCAGATGGCCTCTTCTTCGACGTGAAGGGTCTCCTTCATCCTCCTGAGAGGATAGTTGCCTACCTTCGGTACTACCCCAACAATAGAGGCACAAGATTGCGTGGAAGAGTTCGATACGCGAAGGTCTACGAGCTATCTGAGAGGCGTCGTCTTCTTGAGAAGAGGTGGCCATACTATCTGTACTATGACGAGATCCAAGGTCGTGAGCTGCAAGGAGTGCCCAGAGGCGATGTACTGACCCTGCACATGCCCAAGCAGCGACTGATGACCCTTCTACGCTCGACAGGGAAGGATAGACTCGAGACGAGCGCGGTCGAACTGGTCCACGTCCTAGCACGCGAGTCCGGACTGCCCTTGACGAGCTTCGGCATCTCTGGGTCCCTCTTGGT
>Ga0129297_10000775_pt1 | contig 15911 bp, 17 predicted proteins | sample I18A1metaG_FD_94708 | JGI IMG/M metagenome (GOLD analysis project Ga0129297, IMG submission 94708) | Lake sediment bacterial and archeal communities from Gulf of Boni, Indonesia to study Microbial Dark Matter (Phase II) - ​I18A1 metaG | ecosystem: Environmental > Aquatic > Freshwater > Lake >... | reverse complement strand
TTCATTATTGCGTGATTCATTACATGAAATAGACTGGCGGTAATACCTTGGATCGTTGCCAGACCGAATATTACATATCCCATCTGAGCAACACTGCTGTACGCCAGAAGCCGCTTCAAGTCTTCCTGAAGTAGTGCCATCAAGTTCCCTACGGTCATTGTGACGACCGCTGCAATGGCAAGTATCAGTTGCCAACTGATCTGCACAGATGGAAAGACGAAGAAGAGGATTCTGAGCAGCGCGTAGCTTCCAGTTTTGATGACGACGCCGGACAGTAGCGCGCTTATGGGGCTCGGTGCCTCGGGATGTGCATCGGGTAGCCAGAAGTGAAGAGGAACCATCGCCGCCTCGACGCCAAATCCGACCACAATCATGATCATTGCCAAAAGAATCCACGGGGAACCCAAAGCATTCTTCAAGCTTGACGCCATGACCGCCAGGTTCAATGTCCCTGTCATACCGTACAGGATTGACATCGCAAAGAGAACAACAACATTCCCGAACGAGCTCATGACAAGGAATTTGAACCCAGCCTCAACAGGAGCCCATCTCTCCTTTCTATAGGCTACCAAGCAATACGACGTAAGGCACATCAACTCCCAGAAGATGAACAGGGTCATAAGGTCGCCTGAGAAGACAACTCCAACCATCCCTGCCACTAAGCCTAGCAAAAGCGAATAGTAGAGAGGAAGAGCGGCGTCATGCTCCATATACCTTGTCGAGTAGAGACATGCAGCGATTGCCAGCCCGAGGATCAATGAGGCCATGAAAATGCTTAGCATATCTATTTCCAAACATGCTCCCAACGGCGGGCCATATGCCCTCAGATATGTGATCACCACAATCGATTTTGCTGCAACTTCCTTGTAGAGGCCGTATAGAAAGTAGGAGGAAACCAACAGCCCGAAGAGCGCGTAGAATCCACAAGCCTTGTCTCTATACTTCGACAACTTCGCATGTTCCATCAACCAACCGACCAAAGAAGTTGTCGCGACACAGATAAGCAGCGTATCCAAAGGCAAACCGAACATGATCCAAGCCTCCTTGCAGACCAGATTCTCCAGTCACTTGCCCGAATGAACGGTGAGGTACCCGACCAAGATATTTAAGAGTTTCACGACGCGCGCGCTTCATCTTCGCCTGCCTGCTCTACAACGCATGGGTCGTCCTCAACGCTAGAGCTCAGACGCCAATAACAACGATCGCAATCAAACTCAGCTACATCTGGAACTCTCTAATCCTCATGATGGCGATGAAGACGAAGGCTTCACCCGGATGAAAAACCCAAATTCGCATCTACTGCGAAGTAACAGCGCCGCTGCTCATGATCGGAAATTTGAGTCACATCCAATCCGCAGATGATATCTAAGATCAAGTAGTTACAATCACACGATAACACAGCATTTGAAAATCAAGCCCCCAGCTCCCGGTCTCCAGGCTTTTTCCGATATTCCGAGAATGGTCGTGGAGGGGTCCATGTGACCCTTGAAGGCCCATGTGAAACCCAAGGGATCCTTCGACCCGTCATCAACTGAATTCACCATTGCCACCATCCCGGAGGCGCTAGGAATGAATCTCACTCAAAGAGAATGGTTTCTATTGTTGGTGGGATAATGACGTAACTGTCGAGCAGGGTGGCCCGGGTTCTACGAGGCCAAAAGACTCAAGAGCTTACCGCATGTGTCTTGGAGATTGAGAGATGAGCCCCTTTGAAGCACAGACAATATCAGGAGATCTTGCAGAGGACAGCGGCATAAGAAAGATGCTCTCGGACGAGGATGACCAGGAGATAGGTTTCATCAACATGTGGAGAGGGATGAGATGAATGAGCCAGAAAGGAAGGTCTTCAGACGATCTTGAACGGAGGATAAGGCATTGGCTTGCTGGCGCAAGATCAGTTGTTGTGGCTGGTGTCGGGAATCCTCTGAGGAGGGATGACTCCGTAGGCATCCACATCGTGAGACAATTGAAGAGAGTCCTTGTCTCTGAAAAGGTCCATGTTGTGGAGTGTGAAACCGTTCCGGAGAACTACCTTGGATACATTGAAGGATTCAAGCCCTCTCACATACTTTTGATAGATGCTGTTGACGCCGGTCTGGAACCCGGAGGCCTTGTATTGACGCATCCTAGTGAGATTCGGGGTTTGGTATTATCAAGCCACAATATCCCTCTGAGTGTCTTCAGCGAATATCTCGATAGGACGACCGGGGCGAGAGTGGCTTTGCTGGGCATACAGCCTGAAAGAGTGGAGTTCGGAGAGGATTTGACGGCAAGGGTGAGGGATGCGGCATGTGCAATCACAGAAATCCTTGTTCAGGTTCTTTCGTAGGGTCTTGGGCTTCACACCGCGTCTCACTTCGTTCCAGCTGTCAGTCAGATAGTGGTTGAATGGGATCATTTCTCTCGTAGCGATGAGGTCTGGCCGGAGTACGGGAAACGCCTGCCAGCGAGCTTTGTAAACCCAGAGTTGACATTGTTTGCGAGATTCCAGACAAGGCTGGATAATTGTGCTTGGTTCGTTGGAGCAGCGATCTTCTAGCGTCAATGATCAGATTCGAGAATGAGTTTTGCTGCAGCTGAGATGAAGTTGAGAGCCATCTGCGGGTAGATTCCCAAGACCACTGCGAGGACTGCCAGTGAGAGCACCGGGACCCACATTGCTGCAGGGGCCTCCTTCACATCTTTCAAGTTGTCCGGTAGCTTCCCGAAGAACACTCGCCACACAAACCAAAGATAGTAAGCAGCAGTTATGACTGCGCTAACAGTGCCGATGAACGTCAACAGGTTTTGACCCTCGAAGATTCCTACCTTCGGGTTTATGCCTCCCGCGAAAATCATCGACTCACTGAAGAACCCACTGAGCGGAGGAGTCCCAGCAAGGGTGAGTGCAGCAATCACCGATGCCAATGTTGTCAGGGGCATCCTGCTCATCAGTCCTCCGTACTCCCTCAGATCCCTAGTTCCCGTTTGGTGCATTAGAATCCCTGAAGACATGAACAGAAGCGCCTTGCACAATGCATGATTCACGATGTGAAAGAGCCCTCCGGCCAGACCGATGACTGAGGCTGTAGTCAGCCCGAACAGTATGTAACCCATCTGGCTCACACTTGAGTATGCGAACAATCTCTTGACATCGGTTTGCGCGAACGCCATCAGGCCACCGTACACCATCGTGATGACCGCCAAAGCCATCAGGTATGTGGAAACTCCTTTGAAGCTCGGAAAGAATATGCCGAGAGAGATGCGTGTGATTGCGTATGCTCCGGTTTTGATCATTACTCCAGACAGCATTGCGCTTATCGGTGTCGGAGCTTCGGCATGAGCGTCAGGCAGCCATGTATGAACAGGAAAGACTGCCATCTTGACCATGAAGCCGAAAAGCATCAGTGCGAAGATCGTCATGGCAACGCTAGGGTTGATCTCTCCTATCTTGTGTGCCAGGTCCGAGATCTCGAATGTGTGAGTCAAAACAAAGGTAGTCAGGATCCCGAAGAGCAGACACACAGCACCAACATGAGTGAAGATGAAGTACTTGAAGCCGATTCTTGCAGCGCGCTCCGGAGTTCCCCAGAAAACTATCAGGAAATATGAAGGGATCAACATGAGTTCCCAGAAGACGTAGAACTGAAGAAGGTTCGATGAGAAGATGACTCCGAGCATTCCCCCTATGAAGAGCAGAGTATTGCCAAAATAGCCTGCATGGCCATGCTCATGCTCCATGTATCCGACAGCGTATACCGTTGCGAAGAAGCTCACCAGAGATATTATGAAGGCGATTGTCACACTGAGGGCATCTACATGAAAGCCAAAGGTCACGCCGATCGACGGAACCCATGGATAGATACGTCGAATGGTGCCTCTGGCCATCACGTCCGGAATCATTGATCCCACTAGAACTACTGGCAGGATAGCAGCCAACGCTGCAAACCATCCTAGGTATTTCTCCGAGTTCTTGTTTGCCTTTCCGACTGTGTATGTAGCGACTCCCAGAATTATTGGCAAGAAGACTGAAAGAGCGTCCGCGTTCTCTATCATTTTGACATCCTCCCCTATCTCAAGAATCCTCCGAAATATAGCGAAATGATGAGAAACGCGATAAATGCGAATCCAACAAGAGTCATGTTGTATGAGAGTATACCTGTGTGCGTCTTTCTGAACTTGGAAGATATCCCGACAGCACCATTAGCCACCAAGTAGTTGAGCCCATCTATACCACTGAGTTCAGCATACTTGTAGAACAGATCCGAAAGCTTCTTGGTCGCGGCCGCAACCAGGTAGTTCAGACCATCTATGCTCGCAACGTCAACATATCGATAGAGAAAAACCGACAGCACACGAATCGCATCTGCAACCACATAGTTAAGTCTGTCAACTACACCCACCTCAAACCTGCGGTACATGCCCGTGCACAGGCCGACTGCTCCCGTGATAACCAGCTTCTGATATGCTACGCCAAGAGAGCTCCTACGCAGGTCGCTCATTGCCTTTAGAAAGACGTTCGTATCGACTGCAGACGCAAGCTCCTGTTCGCTCTTGCCATACAAGAAATATGTTCGTGCTCCACCGAGCATCAGTACTGTTCCGGCGAGCGCCAGAACGCCCCATCCCACAAGTTCGTGTACACTGTGCATGATCTTCTCAGTTGGACTCGCTGCCGCAGCACTAAGAAAAAGCCAGAACCTCATAGATGGCTACCCCCACTCTTGCCAGAATCGACGTTGCGAGGACATTGGCCTAACCGCTTTTCAACCAAATCTCTTACCTCGATAGGCTACTGCCGACTTCCAGAGACCATATGCAGCACTTTTTCACAATATAACAGTAACTGTCATCGACCTTCGCGCCCTGAGCTACATACGGGACACGGCACATTCGCCATCTCTCGCTCTCACAGCCATGTCACATGCCGCCTACAGGTTCTCAAGATCTTCTTTAACGCTCTTCCACTTGGCCAGCCTGGGGTGGAAGAAAATGCCTCGCCATTCTATCTCCAGTAGGTGAATGCTCTTAAACCCTGAGTTCGAGAGGACAATAGAGAAGCCGCGTGGCCAGTCTTTCTCGGTTCCTTTTGCGTAGTCCAGCGTCTTGACATATGCGAATTGATGTTCGTCAGCCGTTGTGTATTCCGATTCCTCTTTCGGTTTCAACCAGCGCTTCTTCGCCCATTCCAATACGAGTTCGACAAATCTGGACCGTAGCACATGATACAGGAAAATGAAAAACCAGTATAATGGATGTTTGCCCCCTAGCCTGGCCATTTCATCGAGCTTAACCAGAAGGTTCACCTTGTATGTCCTCTCGGCATCAGCTTTGATCTTCTCAAGCGAGCTCAACAGCAAGTCATATTCTCTCTTGAGTTCAGTTTCAGATGATTCCAATAGCAGGTCCCCAGGTGATACGTGAATCGAATCATAATAACCCTTTGAGAAAAAAGGTGTTTGGTAGCAGGGTTCTTCCGGCGCACGTAGGGAAACCAATCAAATATCTGGCGAGAGCAAATGCAGTTCGCAGGAGCAAAGGCAACAAGTTCAGTGAATGCGAAGGGCCACAGTCGCGCTCAGACAAAAGCTGGCAGATACGTGGCTCTTCTCTTTGGTGTGACCCATAATCGAAAGGATGAGAAAGAGGTCATAGAGGCCTGAACCTCCATGTTAATTGTGGTGCCATCGCCACTGAGTTCCAAATCCTTTGTTGACGCACAGAGACAGCTACTCCGAAAAGGGCCTTGACGGCCGGCGCCAACGGTGACGCTCGATGTCTAATCTGGATGTCTTATGTTTTATAAGAAACTCTGGCGAGAATATACGACGGCGTCTTAGATGAAGATCGCACTCGTGGCGGATAGAAGCACTGCCACATCCTTCAAGCTTGCCGGATTGAGCGATGTTACTGTCATAAGGAACGTGGAAGAGGCAGGGAAGAAGATTAATGAACTCATGCAGAGAGACGACTTGGCAGTGATACTTGCGATCGAGCGTCTGGTTGACCAGATTCCTGGCCTAGCAGACAGAGTCGCCGAGCAGAAATATCCTCTAGTTATTCCTATCGCGGAGACGCGCGGACCTGTGACCATGAAGACCGACCTGATGGTTGAGCTTATTAGGCGAAAGGCAGGTATCGAGGTCAAGCTGTAACATGAGTGAGATTAGGTTTTCACGGTGATCTGAATTGTCTATGGCTGGTTCGGTTTTCCGTGTGGCTGGGCCATTCATTATAGCTAAGGGGATGGCGGGTTCCCGCATGTATGAACTTGTGACAATTGGAGAAGAAGGCGTAATCGGCGAGGTTATTCGCCTTGAAGCTGAGACAGCGGCAATACAGGCCTACGAGGAAACAGCTGGGATAAGGCCTGGCGAAAAGGTGGTAGGAACGGGTAAGCCCTTGTCCGCTGAGCTTGGTCCAGGCGTCATCGGACAAATCTACGACGGGATTCAACGACGTCTACCCGCTATCCAAGAGATGGTTGGACCCCGCATAAGAAGGGGCGTGATGACCCCTCCACTTGACCGGGAGAAGAAGTGGACGTTCCAACCAACCGTGAAAAAAGGATCGAAAATCGCGTGTGGAAACGCCATCGGAATAGTAGAGGAAACCCCACTCGTCAAGCATAGGATTCTCGTCCCGCCCTGGATCTCTGACGGCATAGTTGATGAAATCACTGAAGGCAAATTCACGGTGACGGAACCCGTGGCACAGGTCAAGACAGAAAGAGGTGCAGAGAAACTGTGTTTGATGCACTCATGGCCTGTTCGCCAAGCCAGACCGTACAAGATGATGATGCCGACAGACGTCCCGCTGGTGACCGGCCAACGGATAATTGACGCATATTTCCCTTTGGCGAAAGGCGGCACGGCAACAGTGCCTGGCGGTTTCGGAACCGGCAAAACGGTTCTTCTGCAATCCCTGGCTCAGTGGGCTGACGCAGATGTAGTGATCCTAGTAGGATGCGGTGAACGCGGAAATGAAATGGCTGATGTCCTTGAGAAATTCCCAAGGTTGAAGGATCACCGCTCAGGAATGCCACTCATGAACAGGACAACGGTTATCGCGAACACTTCAGACATGCCGATTGCCGCCAGAGAAGCAAGCATATACACAGCGGTAACACTTGCGGAATACTATCGAGACATGGGTTATGATGTCGCTCTGATGGCCGACTCCACTTCCAGATGGGCCGAGGCCCTGCGGGAAATATCTGGCCGGCTGGAAGAAATGCCTGGGGAGGAAGGCTACCCAGCCTACCTCGCCTCACGGCTCGCCGAGTTCTACGCAAGGGCGGGCAGAGTAAAAACCTTAGGTAGCGAGGAGCGATTCGGATCCATAACGGCGATTGGAGCTGTTTCGCCGCCAGGCGGAGACTTCTCTGAACCAGTCACGGGGAATACTTTGCGCTTGACGAAAGTGTTCTGGGCACTCGACTTTGCCTTGGCTCACCGTAGACACTTCCCCGCAATCAACTGGTTCATGAGCTACTCAGAGTACATGCGTACATTGGAGCAGTGGTACGAGAAGATTGGTGCAGGGTGGTCGAGGCTTCAGGAAGAAGCGATGACCCTGCTGAAGGAAGAGGAGGAACTGAGAGAGATTGTATCACTGGTGGGAGCCGAGATTCTCGGCGACAAGCAGCGTTGCGTGTTTGAGGCTGCAAAGATGCTCAAGGAATACTTCCTCCTTCAAAGCGCCCTTCACCCCGTCGACATGTATTGTCCTATGGAGAAAACCTACGAGATGCTCCGTCTGCTCATGAAGTTCTACGAAAAAGCGAAGATGGCTGTGGATCTAGGAGTATCGTTGGCTGATGTGCTCGCAATCGGCGCCAGAGAAGACCTCATTCGAATGAAGATAGTCCGAGCGGAGGAGTTTGGTGACGCAAGCAAGAAAATAGAAAGCAGAATGGATCAGCAGTTTGACGAGCTGATCAAGAAGGCGGGAGAGGCGAAACAGACATGAGCGTTCTGGCAAAGACTGGAAGGAGATTCCTCACCACCAGAGAGATATCTGGCCCATTGCTGTTCGTTGAATCCACTGGTGGAGTTGGCTTTGGAGAGCTTGTTGAGGTGATTACTCCAGGTGGCGAGGAAAGGACCGGGCAGGTCATAGATGTCAGCGAGAAAGTGACGATCGTCCAAGTGTTTGAGGGAACATCAGACCTCGACGTCAGGGCTACAGCCACGCGTTTCACTGGAGAAACCATCAAGCTACCCGTCTCTACCGATGTGCTTGGGCGGATGTTCGGTGGCAGCGGCAAGCCCATAGATGGCGGTCCACTCGTAGTTCCAGAGGACTACTGGGACATCCACGGTGTGCCAATCAATCCATTTTCAAGAGCCCACCCTGTAGATTTCATCCAGACCGGGCTTTCGGTTATCGATGGAATGAACACTCTGGTGCGGGGGCAGAAGCTTCCCCTCTTCTCGGGAACCGGCCTGCCACACAAGCCCATAGCTTCTCAGATCGTGAGGCAGGCAAGAGTCAGGGCTGAGGAAGAAGCCTTTACAATAGTCTTCGCAGCTATGGGCATAACCTCTGAGGAGGCCAGGTTCTTCCAAGAAGACTACGCTAGGATGGGGGTTCTCGGTCGTGTAGTCATGTTCGTCAATTTGGCTGAGGATCCAGCTATCGAAAGGATCTTGACTCCAAGAGTCGCCCTGACAACAGCGGAGTATTTGGCATTTGAGCATGACATGCAAGTCCTCACGATTCTCATCGATATGACGAACTACTGTGAAGCTTTGCGCGAGATCTCTGCTGCTCGGGTGGAGATCCCTGGCAGACGCGGCTATCCCGGGTATATGTACACAGACCTAGCGAGCATCTATGAGAGGGCTGGAAGGATTCACGGAAAGAAGGGTTCCGTGACTCAGATGCCTATCTTGACGATGCCCGACGATGACATAACTCACCCAATTCCTGACCTAACCGGCTACATTACAGAGGGACAGATAATTCTTGATAGAGGAATGTTCAAGATGGGCTTGTATCCGCCGATAAATCCCCTACCGTCTCTCTCCAGACTAATGGATAAGGGAATAGGCCCCCAGAAGACAAGAGATGACCACAAACAGCTTTCAGACCAACTTTACTACGCATACGCTCAGGGAAAGGTTCTCCGAGAAACAGCCCTGGTTTCGGGAGAAGCCGCCTTAACAAGCGTTGACAAGCTGTATCTCAAGTTCGCGGATGGATTTGAGAAGGAGTTCATAGGACAAGGCGTAGACGAGAATCGGGACATAGAGAAGACTCTTGACATTGGCTGGGAACTTCTATCCATACTTCCCGAATCTGAGTACGCGAGGATCGATCCAGATATCATAGAGAAGTTCCATCCGAAGCACCGGAAGTAGGATGCGGAAGCGCCGGCTTTGTCAGTCGAGCTTGCAGGTATACATCCGACGCGAATAGAACTCGTAAGATTGAGGCGTCGGAAGGCGCTCGCCGAAGGAATTGTTGACATACTCAAGAAGGATCTGGACGCGCTTACGGCGTCTCTCTTCGAGCTTGCACAGGGAATAACGGCCCTGCGCACTCAAATCCGGGACGCGTTGAGTGCAGCCTACGGGCTCTTTGTTGAGGCTGAAATGATCGCGGGCTCAAGAAAGGTTGAGGAGATATCACTGGTTGCGAAACCGATCGAATTCGATATTCAGGTTGGATCAAGAGGTGGTGTCCTTGGGATCCCCCTTCCAACCTTTCAACTAGTTGAGGGAACAACAAACGGCGCTGAGCCTCGTTACAGCCTTTTGGAGACTCCTGCAAAGCTAGACGAGTCTTCCTTCAAGATTAAGGAAGCGTTCACGTTCATTGTCAGGTTGGCGGAAGCGGGAGCCTCGATCAACGAGATCCTCGATGTCATGTCTGTCAAGAGGCGGCAGATCAATAGGCTTCAATACAAGGTCCTACCTCAGTTGGATGCCGCGATACGTTATATCGAACTGATCCTTGAGGAGACCGAGCGACAGGACGCTATCAGAGTGAGAGTGCTCCAAAGAAAGAGAAAAGAGCGAGGGGAACGCGCATAATTGACAGGAATCGGACATATCGTGAGAGTCCTTGGCTGAGAAGGAAGCATCAAAGATACTGATAGAGCCGAGCAGCAGAGTGATTGAAACCCTGCGACTAGCCATGCTCGATGTCGGGTTGGACGAACTTATTCGTAGAACTGGTGCCAGCCCTGACCTTTTGGAGAAGTGGATTAATGGAGTGGAGTGGGTTCCACTTGGCGCGGTCAAGGAGGCATGCGAGATTAATCGGAACCGTCAAGACGCACCTTCTTATTCCAAGGCCCTCTCCGAATGCACAGCGGGCGCTCAGTTCCGGATAACCGCTAGAGAGGAGAAGGAGAGACCAGCGGCACAGGTCTCGGGAGAAGTCATGCCTCCGAAACTGGAAATCCCAACAGAAAGATTGGAGAAACGAAGCGCAGTCGAGACGAAGTCGGATGCAACTCGTCAAGTCGCCAAGGTTGCTATTGCAATGTTCCTCTTCCCGTTGTTGGGAGCAGTTGCCGGTTTCCTAGTGGGAGGGCCTGAAGGTGCTGTTACAGGAACAGTGTCAAGCTTCGTAGTGGCGACTGCGCTTGCCTTTCTCTTCCTAGTTCTGCTTCCAAGGAAGATGCATAGGGTCTGAACCACAAATCCATGTCTTGTTTGGCGAGGCTTCTCTCATCAGCACTTTGGCCAAAGCAGTATTCCTCTCGACTCGACTGTAAATGGAAAGGACGATCCGGAGGCCTTCAATCTTCCATAGGCGCTCTTTCCGTAGACATGAAGTTCCAAGTTTCTGAGTTGTGCGGCGTTATGGAGAAACTCATGGGCCTTAGCTACAGCATCGTCATCACAAACAACCAGTACGTCCACATCGCTTGCAGCGGTATACCTGTTTTCGGCAAAGGAGCCAAAGAGTATCAGAAGTTGAAGCCCTATTCGGTCTGCCACCGACCGCGCTGAGTTTTCAAGCCTTTCTATGACTTGGTCACGGTTGAACTCTGGGTAGATTACTCTTACAGAATTCGATGATTTCTCTGGCAAAGCTGATCAGCCTCTCCGCATCCTGACGAGTGTAGAACTCGAAAGGTGCACCATCCGGGTGAGCGTTCGGATAACGTGTAGGAACATATGCTTTGTCCAACTCTCTCGCCATATCGCAGACTCTCTCAGAAATCGTCAGGTCCGAAGGCATCTTCCGCACCATAGAATAGACCGAATGCCCAAGTACGTCTGCACCCCTAGCTTGAAACAGTGCCTTGACGGCCTTCTCTGCGGCTTGTTGAGCTGAAAAACAGGCCCACTCGTGAAAGCCCCCTCTCGTGGCGTTCTCAGCGTTCTCTAGATCCCTGACAGCCTGTCTCAACCAATCTCTGCTACGTTCCACCAAGGGCCGTCACACTGAGAGGATTGATGATTGGACCTAAATAAATGGAGGACGCTAGGAGGCTTGAACGCTATGTAGGCTTCCTAAAAAGCTACGTATGTCTTAAGTTGTTAAGGGTAGCCTTTCTGATCTAGTGTGGGGTTCATTGAGATGAGTGCGTGGAAGTACAAACAACTGATGCCGAAGGTCTTGGTCAGCAAGCTCAGGCTTATTCAGACCAAGGATATGCTTGATCTGATTGGAAGCCCGCTAGATCGAGTCTATTCAGAGCTTGCTAAGACACCATACCAGAAGGAGATCTCAGAGATATCGCCTCAGCAGCTTAGCTCGATATCCTTGGAAGAGGCGCTGCTGAAGAACTATGTCAGAACAGTCGATGAGATTGCTCACTGCTCCCCCAGGGGTATTCGTGCTCTGCTCACGAGGATTTTGATGAAGTTTGAGGCAAGCAGTGTGAAGGCTATTCTCAGAACAAAGATGGCTGGAGTTGAAGCGGATCAAGCCATGAAATATGTTATTCCAGCAGGGAGACTGGATGCAGCGAAGTGTATCGAGATCTTGAACAAATCTAGGAATGTTCGTGATGTTGTGAGTCTTCTTTCAGACATGGAATATGGATCGGTACTTGATGGTGCAATGGAGGAATATGATAAGACTGGAATACTGCTGCCGCTTGAGATCGCTGTGGACAAGCATGTTTGCAGTAGGATCTGGAGGGCGGCTAAGAAACTTAGAGGGCTGGATGGTAAGATTGCTAGAACAATTCTTGGCCTAGAGATCGACTCGATGAACATCAGAGTTGTCTTAAGGTTTCAAGAAGCCGGTATCAGTCAAGATCGGGCAAAGCAATACCTGATGCCGATATCCGACATTTTTGGCCGAAAGGAGCTGGAGAACGCCTTGCGAGCAAAGGAACCCGACTCGACACTCAAACACCTACTAAACGCAGCAAGAGTCAACCTAGCTAGAGACTACCAGCGCTTGTTGATGGAACTGATGAGAGAGTACGAGACTCATAAGTCACTGTCGCAAGTGGAAACGATCCTCGATAGAGAGCTTCTCAGAACAAGTCTGAAAATGTTGAAGAGGTACACACCCTTCTTCAACATCGGCTTTGTGCTAGCGTTTTTGAACTTGAGGTGGTACGAACTGCGAAACCTGAGAACAATCATTGAAGGAGCGGAAGACAAGATGCCTTCCTCTCGGACAAGGGAATTGTTCATATTTCCCTCTTAGCTGTCGCTTGGGCCTGTTGCCTCGACAGGACTGGCGGGCCTTTGGACTCGAATTCTGCTTCCACGCTTCTCAATCCATTCCCTTAGCGCTAAACCTCTGTCAGCTGGATCTAGGGATCTAAGGTCGAAAAGTGATGGTGGAAGTTTGGACACTCGTGACAGCCGAGCCATTCGTGATCGTTCTTCAACCCTGTTTTCAAGCTCTGAGTAGGCGTTGCGAACTCTCTTCGCTATTGACAGCAATTGTCGCCTCAGCGTTGCAATCGCAAAACGTCTCTTGTAATTCGTCTCCAATTTGCTTTCGCCACGCAGGCGTTTCAGGAGATCTTGGCGTTCTAGCTGCCTGACGAGACTCTTCATTTGACTCCGAATATGAAGTCTTGTCGATCCTTTGGCGGATCTCAGTTCCCCTCTTAGTCTCTCAAGTTTCTTCTGAAGTTCAATGGACTTGGAAAGGCAGGGACAGCCCGTGGCGAGAGCTTTGTATTCAGGTGTCTCCTCCACCGCCATTAAAGGCGCCATTCTCATGAGCTTTTCATAGTATGGATAGTAGTCGTCTTTTTCCTTCATGAGTCCCATTGAGAGGCATCGCTCATATAGTGCCTATGACCATGAATGCTATTAGCAGGCCGTAGATCGCAAGGGCCTCAGATAGGACGACCCCGATCACGTTCGATGAGTACGTCTCCGGCCTTTCCGCGGTAGCCCCAATCAACGAGGATCCAGCGTAGCTAATTCCCGCCCCCGCTGCACCTGTTCCCACAGCGATGATTATGCCTGCCATTAGACCCTTGCTTGCAGCTTCCATAGTTTTGATGCTAGGTAATTTTGATATGAGCATGAATGCGATCAGCAATCCGTAGATTGCCAGCGCCTCGCCTAGAACAACGGTGATAATCAATCTGCTGAGGAGTTCGGGTTTTTCTGTTCCAACCCCGGCCATAGCGGTTCCACAAATTATGATTGCAGCAGCGGCCGAGATCGTTGGCACACCGATTGACAACAGTATGCCCATCAGGCCAGTGAGATTCGCGTCCAGCATCCTGATCACTCCTTAAGGGCCCTTATGTAAACCTGAATGGTTTAAAAGGAATTCCCTCCCCAGAGTAGAACTTTGAGAACCATTCAATCCAGTGGAGACGAAGCGTATGCACGAAGACAATCAATCCTTCGATGATCATTACAAGTATGGTTCCTGTCGCTATGATCGGGATGCTCGAAAGCGGAAAGTGGCCGTGCTCAACTCCGCCAAGTACCAAGAATAGATAGTTCATTACGCTGTGGACGAGACCGAGAGCCATTAGCCTTCCATAGGAGAGGGTATGGCTCAGAGTTTCAGCGAACACTTCCACACCGAATCCTACGCCCTCCATGAAGCCTTCCGTAATCCCTGTAAATAGGACCAAGAGAATCAGTGGGGCTACAATCAGCCCCGCAAGCATCATGCCGCCTTCAGCGAACCATCTTGAGATGCTAGAGATTCCCCCCCAGTATGACCACATGAGGAGTCCGCCCCAAAGAAGCCAGAGCCAAGAAATTGGTATTGGCGCATGCTTGAATTCGTGCTCCCTAAGGTTGTTGACGAATTTCAGAACCAAGCCGAGGCTTATGTGAAGTGCGCCTACTAGAATCGCGAATCTTATCATTTTCATAGGCTCATGCATTGGTTCAAATCCCCCAATGTAGAATGGTCCGATCCTGACCAGCTTTATCGGATGCAGAAGCCCTGATGGGCCAAAGAACTCGCCGAAGATGAAACCCCACAACATGGCAGATAACCCCAAGAGCACAAACATCTCGCCGCTGATGAGTAGATATCGCACTATGTCACCTGCCTCCTCTGGCTTGATCTTTCTCTTGAGATACGTCAGAAGACCTCCAACAATCATAAACAGGGCGCCTTGCCCGACATCAGCAAACATTATTCCAAACAGCAGAGGAAAGGTTACCGCCATTATTCGGATCGGATTGACTTCACGTGCGGTTGGATATCCAGAGGCAAATGTTAGTTTCTCAAATCCTTGCATAAAACTTGGAACTGACCTAGGGAGAGTTGGCTCCTTTTCCCCATGAGCAATAGGTTCATCTGTGACTATGCAGTTGCCGTCAGTCGCTTTCTGTATTCTCTCAAAGGCGTCTTTTATGTGGACATCCGGGACCCAAGCTTCGAAGTAGATAGTCTTCGCGGTTCTAACAAGTTTTTCCTGAACCTCTGCCACTCGCCTCTCCTTTTCTACGGTCTCCTTCAGAGTCAACAGATCTTCACGAATCTCACTAAGTTTAGTCTTTGCCTCGATTGACTGTCTCGCTATCTCAGCGAGTTTCCTTAATCTCGAAAGACTTTTTGCAAACGTCAACCGCATATCAGTGACGAATTTTCTTAGTTCCAAGAGCCTCCTACTTACCTCGATTTTTTCTTCCATGGTCATCGCCTTCATTCTATCGGTCAATGCCTTGCGATCTGTCAACCCTGAGGTGGCAGCCTTCTCTTCTATCTCTGACAGTTCGCGTTCGACCTCGGCCAAGATGTCTGCAGGTGGTTTATCCGATGAAGCCTCTGTTGATACATCTTCCAGTTCCACCTCAAGAGCTGTAGCGAGTTGATCGATTCTTGAAAGAAGTGTTGAGGATTTCGCAAGGGTTGGGATGGGTAATTCTGTTAGTTTTGCCTCGACCGAAGCCAGTACTTGTCCCATCGGCTCATTTGTAATGGGTATCTGCTCTGCAGGGACAAACCCGGGCTCTAGAGCTAGATCTTTGAAAGAAGTCTCGATCTTCGAGAGAATACCCGAACACTTGGTTAGCGTATCTGTCGGAACCGTGTGAGGGACAAGCGATCCTTTCCAAGCCTCAAGTTTTTCACGCATGTCGACAAACTGGACTATCCCTGCCTCCCCGAGTGATCGAATCACTGCGTCTATATTGTCCTCAAAGACGATAGCGGCGATCTTTCGCATCTCCGTCATGACAAATCACTTCAATGTATGGTCGGCAGAAACCCTTTAAGTTCTTCGTTTGAGTGCGAACCTTGTCGAAGCGCGCGCTTAGGCTGAAGCCAGAAGGGTTCAATCAATAACTAGAGCGGCCTTCTGAGTGACACGAGGCAACCTTCACTGACTTGTTCCCCTAGCCAAGAGAGACAGGTGAGATTCGACAAGGACGCGAGGCTCCACATGGTAGTCTGGAAAGCAGTAATATATATCCAGAACGCCCATGTATGGTGGTGGAGAACAGTTCAGATGTACTTCCTTATTCTCGCAGTGGTCGGGGCTTGGCTAATCACCGAGGGCGCCTTAGCAATGTTCT
>Ga0129297_10000774_pt1 | contig 15916 bp, 16 predicted proteins | sample I18A1metaG_FD_94708 | JGI IMG/M metagenome (GOLD analysis project Ga0129297, IMG submission 94708) | Lake sediment bacterial and archeal communities from Gulf of Boni, Indonesia to study Microbial Dark Matter (Phase II) - ​I18A1 metaG | ecosystem: Environmental > Aquatic > Freshwater > Lake >... | reverse complement strand
AGTAGTCGTATTCGTCCAATATATCAGCGACCCAAATCCCCTTATTTCTTTGGAAAACCCAAGCAAGCTTATATCCTGTGTCGGTCAGGTTCATAATCTTAACGATAAGTCCATCATCAATTCGAGGCAACACAATTTTAAAAAATTGCTTCCCATTAGATATACACCTTTTTTATGGTATGGTATAATCTGTCTTTACAAATAAACAGGAAGGGGTAAAGTTTTTGGATAGAGAGCAAAAGAATACTACTGTCAAAAAGTTCAAGATTCACGAAAGCGATACCGGCTCTACTGAAGTCCAAGTAGCTCTGCTTACTGAAAAGGTAAACCAGCTAATGGAGCATCTGAAAGTCAATACTCATGACCACCATTCCCGGGATGGGCTTCTCAAGTTAATAGGTCAGCGAAGACGACTATTAGCTTACCTAAGTAAAAAAGACGCTCAACGGTATGCCACTCTGGTCTCAAGATTAGGCTTACGAAAATAAAACCGAAGGGGCGAGGGAGGAGAATTTTATATTATGTCTCAGCGGTTAGAAACCATTATTGCTGGAAGGTCTCTCACTATTGAAACGGGCAAGCTTGCCCAACAAGCTGACGGAGCGGTCACAGTTAGTTACGGCGACACTGTAGTCCTAGTCACAGCTTGCGCCAGTGAAAAATCCCGTGAAGGGGTAGATTTCGTACCTTTAACTGTAGACTATGAAGAAAGGCTTTACGCCGCAGGCAAAATTCCCGGCAGTTTTATCCGCCGAGAAAGCCGCCCTAGTGAAGAAGCCACCTTAGCCAGCCGACTTACAGACCGACCATTACGCCCTCTCTTCCCCAAAAACTGGTACAACGATGTCCAGATTATCATCACCGTCCTGTCTGCTGACCAAGAGAATGACCCTGATATTTTAGCCATTATTGGCGCTTCAGCAGCTCTAATTCTATCTGAAATACCCTTTAGCGGTCCCGTGTCAGCAGTGCGCATTGGCTACCTCAACAGGAACATGATTATAAACCCAACCCTGCCTCAGCTAACAGAGAGTTTGCTCGACCTTGTTATCGCCAGTACCAAAGAAGCTGTAGTAATGGTTGAAGCTGGTGCCAAGGAAGTTTCAGAAAGCCTATTACTCGAAGCAATTGAGTTAGGACATAAGATAAACCAGGAAGCTATCAGTCTTCAGGAGAGGCTACAGAAATCTTGGGGTAAACCCAAGAAAGAGATTGATTCAATTGAGGTTAATTCTGAGCTGATAACAGCTGTTTCTTCTCTCCTTGAAAATAGGCTTATTCCAGCTCTGGACCAACCCGAAAGGTGGCAGCGTGAAGAGGCAGTGGCAGCTTTGAAAAAAGAGGCTATTGAGAAATTAACAGAGACATTCTCCGAAGCCGAGATTGATGCTGTCTTCGAAGCCCAGATTAAGGCAGGCGTGAGAAAAATCATTCTGGAACAAGGACGGCATATTGACGGTCGCTCACCCACAGAACTCCGACCCATTAATGGTGAAGTGGGGCTTCTTCCCCGAACTCATGGCTCAGGGTTATTTACCCGCGGGCAAACCCAGGTATTGACTATTACTACCCTCGGTTCTGCAGGAGAGGAGCAGCTCCTTGATGGTTTAGGGCTGGCAGAAAGTAAGCGCTTCATGCACCATTATAACTTTCCCCCCTTCTCCACTGGTGAAGTAAAACGCCTGGGTGCACCAGGAAGGCGGGAAATTGGTCATGGTGCTTTGGTGGAAAGAGCCATTACCCCAGTATTGCCATCACAAGAGGATTTCCCCTACACCATTCGGTTGGTATCCGAAGTTCTCAGCTCCAATGGTAGTACTTCCATGGCAAGTACTTGCAGTTCCAGTCTTTCTCTGATGGATGCTGGTATACCAATCAAGGCACCAGTTGCCGGAGTGGCTATAGGGTTGGTTACTGGACAGGATAACAGCCACGTAATACTAACGGATATTGAGGGCATGGAAGACGCTTATGGAGACATGGACTTAAAAGTTGCCGGCACTACTGCCGGTATTACTGCTCTCCAACTGGATGTTAAGATACCAGGCATTAGCTTCGAAATTGTAAGTAAGGCTCTAAATCAAGCTCGTGATGCTCGCCTTGAAATTTTGGAAAGGATGCGGCAGATTATCAGTTCCAGCCGTTCCGAGCTGAGTCGCTATGCACCAAGAATGTACAAGATAACCATTGACCCAAATAAGATTGGCACTGTTATTGGTCCCGGAGGTAAAACCATAAGGTCAATTATAGAGGAAACTAAAGTGAGTATAGACGTTGGGAATGATGGCACAGTACTTATCGGCTCTCCCAGCGAAGAAGCCGCCCAGAGGGCAATCAAAATCATCGAAGGCTTAACTCAAGAGGTAGAAGTAGGTAGCATTTACACTGGGAAAGTGACCCGCCTGCTCAATTTCGGGGCTATGGTAGAAATTCTCCCCGGTAAGGAAGGTTTGGTTCATATTAGCGAGTTAGCTGACCACCATGTGCCCAAAGTCCGGGATGTAGTCAAAGTGGGCGATGAAATTATGGTCAAGGTTATTGAAATTGACCGTCTTGGAAGGATAAACCTGTCTCGTCGAGCTGTATTCGAAGACCTATCCCGTATGCACGGAGCCAAGGTCAAAGACTCGCTGGCAAGTCATTACCCAGCAAAGAAACGCCAAAAGGCTCACTCAACACCCCATATACAAAAAGGTAACCGCAACCAGTCTTTTGATGAAGAGAATAATTAAGCAATTAGAGGTTAACATTCTCCGGGCAAAGAGAAAGATATGACACTCATAAAAGTAGTAATTAATGGAGCCTTGGGTAAGATGGGAAAGACAGTCACCGCTGGTCTGTCCCGTGACTCTGAACTTGAAATTGTAGGTGCGGTGGAGAAAGAGGTAACCCAGAACTATTTAGCTTTGCCTGACAGCTCAAGGACAGTGCCTTTTTCTTCAGACCTGGATTCACTCTTGAGGCAGTGTTGTCCCGATGTATTAGTAGATTTCACTGTTGCCGAAGCTTCTATAGCTGCAGCTCGCATTGCGGCTAAGCTTGGCGTCAATTTAGTCATTGGCACCACCGGCCTTTCCAGCGATAATCTCTCTGAAATTGACCAACTGACGAGAGCTAATAACATTGGCGCTGTGGTTGCTCCCAATTTCGCCTTAGGAGCAGTGCTTCTCCTCTATTTAGCTAAAACCACCGCCAGTTTCTTCGATTATGCCGAAGTCATTGAACTCCATCACCACGAAAAAGCCGATGCCCCCTCAGGGACAGCCTTGGCTACAGCTAAAGCCATAGTAAAAGCTCGAGGTAAACCGTTCAACTACCCAATTACCAAGCGCGAGAGCCTTAGCGGTACTCGAGGTGGGCAAATGGATGGCGTGACCATCCACAGTGTCCGGCTTCCTGGACTCATGGCAAGTCAAGAGGTTATCTTCGGAGGCTTAGGACAAACACTAAGCCTGCGCCACGATACCATAAGTCGGGACTGCTATATTCCGGGAATTATTTTAGCCATTAAAAAGGTGGTGAAAAGCAAAGGGCTAATTTATGGACTTGATGCCCTGTTAAACTTGGAGGGGAAAAATGAAGGCATATAACATTGCTATCGTCGGTGCTACCGGGCTTGTCGGTCGGGAATTCGTTAGGGTGCTGGAGCAGAGAAATTTCCCCATGTCTTCAGTCCATCTCTATGCTTCTGACCGGTCGGCAGGTAAAAAGGTCTTCGTGGGACACCATGAAATTGAGGTTAAAGAGACCACCACAGACTCTTTCCGTAATATTGATATTGCCTTATTCTCTGCTGGCAGTGAGATAAGTCGCCATTTTTCACCCATAGCTGCCCAAACTGGAACACTGGTTATAGATAATAGTGCTGCTTTTAGGATGGAACCAAAAGTTCCTTTAGTAGTCCCTGAGGTAAATCCCGAAGACATAAAAGAACATCAAGGAATTATTGCTAACCCAAATTGCTCTACCATTCAAATGGTAGTGGCTCTTTATCCCTTGCATAAGGTTAACCCTATCAAACGGATTGTTGTCACCACTTATCAGTCTGTCTCAGGCACTGGAGCTGCAGCTATGGAGGAGCTAACTACCCAAACCAAGTTAGTGTTAGAAGGACAAAACACTGTCCCACATGTTTATCCCCATCAGATAGCTTTCAACCTTCTACCCGAAATAGATGTCTTCTTAGATAGTGGCTATACCAAGGAAGAATGGAAAATGGTAGAGGAGACACAGAAAATAATGCATGCTCCAGAAATAGCTGTTTCCGCGACTTGTGTGCGGGTCCCTGTTTATATCGGTCATAGCGAAGCAGTAAATGTGGAATTCAGCCGTCCTATGACTCCTGACGAAGCCAGGTATATTTTAGCTCACGCTCCCGGTGTCAAAGTTGTTGATGACCCCAGCGTTAGTCTTTATCCTCAGCCATGGACAGCTGCAGGCACTGACGATGTCTATGTAGGACGAATTCGAGCTGATGCTTCCCATCCCAATGGACTGGTAATGTGGGTAGTTGCTGATAATCTACGTAAGGGTGCAGCTCTTAACGCAGTACAGATTGCTGAAGAAGCGGTACGGAGGGGATGGGTATGAGTAGCTTTCAACTTGTTACATAAAGGGCTACCATAGACCTTTTCAGTCTCCTTGAAAGATGACTCTTAAGGGCTTCATATAAAACCAGAGTACGGTTGCTAATTTAGAATCAGGAGGAGGGAGATGGCAAAGTTTGGTCATTTGATCACCGCTATGGTAACACCTTTTGATGCCGAAGGGAAAGTTGATTACGCCCAAGCCAAAAAGCTGGCACAAGCTCTCCTTAATTCAGGTAGCGACGGTCTCGTAGTTTCCGGGACCACTGGAGAAAGCCCCACTTTAAGCCCCGAAGAAAAATTACGCCTGTTTACCGAAATTAAATCAGCCGTTGCCAAGCAGGGTGTAGTTATCGCTGGCACCGGAAATTACAATACGGCTGAGAGCTGTGAACTAACCAAGGAAGCCGAGAAAACTGGTGTCGATGGTTGTCTCTTGGTAGTCCCTTACTATAATCGCCCTGCTCAGGAAGGGCTGCTTGAACATTTCAAAGCCATTGCTGAGGCTACAAAGTTGCCCTGTATTGTTTATAATGTTCCTTCTCGTACCGTTACCAACCTCGCTGCCGAGACTGTCATCAAACTCAGCCAAATTGATAATATTATCGGTGTCAAAGAGGCCAGTGGTAATTTTGATCAGATTGCTAAAATCATTCAGGGCACCCCAAGAGAATTTCTGGTCTACAGTGGTAATGACGGTGATACCCTGCCTATATTAACTCTTGGTGGCTACGGGGTTATCAGCGTTGCCTCTCACTTAGTTGGCAGGAAGATTAAGGAAATGATACAAAATTTTCTTGCCGGCAAAACTGAGGAGGCAGCTACTATTCATCACCACCTATTGCCTTTGGTCAACGCCCTCTTTGTCGTTTCCAACCCCATTCCCTTAAAATATGCCTTGAATTATTTGGGCTTTCAGGTTGGCAAACCACGCCTCCCCCTCACCGAACCAGATGAAAAATCGGCTAACCTCATTCGGACAACTTTGGGGAATTTCAAAATTGACTTGCCCATAACTGCCAAAGCCTAAGCCAAGCTCACTTAATACCCTTAGCCACAATATCCCATGAATTGGAGGGAACTAAAGGCGACTTCGTCGGTCGGCAAGAGGCATATGCTCAGGCAGCGTAGAGTATTGATGCTTTATTAGACAACCGACCTAACTCTTATCGTCTGCTCTCGCCGAGCACCGACAGAAATAATGTCAACAGGACAGTGAAGAACCTCTTCAAGTGTCCTTACATACCGACGAGCTTCGGATGGCATCTTCTTGAAATCCCGTATTTCAGTGGTTGCGACTTGCCAGCCTGGTAGTTCCTCGTAAACAGGCTGGCATTTTTCTAAAATGGTTACGCTACTCGGCAATTGGTCTAAAGTCTTTCCATCAACCTTGTAGCCGGTGCATACCTTTACTGCTGGGAAAACATCCAGAACATCAAGACGAGTTAAGGCTATGCTGGTCAAACCGTTAATTCGGACACTAAAACGCCCAGCAACAGCATCAAACCAGCCGCAACGCCTTGGCCTACCCGTGGTCGTGCCATATTCATGAGCCCGTTCCCGGATAAGAGTTCCCGTTTCATCTTTGAGTTCTGTCACCATAGGACCGCCACCCACTCGGGTAACATATGCTTTAAAAACGCCAAGGATATGGTCAATTTTAGCTGGACTTAAGCCGGCGCCAATAGAGCTACCGCCCGCCAGTGGTGAGGAAGAAGTAACATAGGGATAAGTGCCAAAATCGGGGTCAAGTAAAGTACCTTGAGCACCCTCCAACAGAACCATTTCCTTCTTCGATACGGCATCTTGAAGCATCAGAGCAGTCTCTCGAATAAACGGGGATAACTGCTCGGCATAGTGACAGTATTGCTCGTAAACTTCTTCTAAGGACAAAGGCGACACACCATATACCTTAGTCAAAATAGCATTCTTAAGTTCTATGATCGAGTTGAGACGGGTTAGAAAGGCATCTTTGTTCAACAAGTCACCAGTACGAATTCCGAGACGAGCTATCTTGTCAGCGAAAGCAGGACCAATCCCCTTACGTGTGGTGCCTATTGCTTTTGTACCCTGTCTTTCTTCCTCTAATCCGTCCAGAATAATGTGATAGGGCATAATCAAATGAGCCCGGTCACTTACAAGTAGGCGACTGGTATCTACTTTACTTTTTTGAAGCTCATCAATTTCTTTGAGAAGCACTGCTGGATTTATGACCACACCATTACCAATAATACAAGTTACCTGGGGATAGAAAATGCCTGAAGGCACAAGGTGGAGTCGAAATTCCCCGTAAGGGTTTATTACTGTGTGCCCAGCATTATCTCCGCCAGAAAAACGCACTACCACACTAGCCTTTTCCGCCAAAAGGTCGACTATTTTCCCTTTTCCTTCGTCTCCCCACTGCCCACCGACAATAGCAATAACAGCCATCTATCTCCTAACCTAATAGACCGTGTAACCCACTGAATATAATAGCAGAAAGCTTGTTCTGGAAAAAGAAAGCAGATATAAGTTGGAGCCTAAGTGCGAGACATATAACTCTTGCCCCAGTAATAGAGCAGAATACTACCACCGACAACCTCGACAACTAACCCAATAATAATGACCCAGGCGGCGCTTAGGATTCCCATAATTATGCCCAATACTATCCACACCACAACAAGACAAGTCAGAGCTATTAAGCTGTATTTAAAGGTTGTGTCACTCATCAGGTTTTACTCCCCTGGTTCTTCATCACACTCATCTTTACCCTCCATAATACTAATTTCAGCGCCGGCTTTTCTGCCATACGTAGACCAATCGCTGCCCCACAGTAACAAAGGTGAGCACAACCAAAATTGACAGTGCAATAAGAACCTGGTTCAAAAGAAGCCCCAATGCCAACACTACAACTCTCTCTGCCCGAGTAAACCAGCCGACATGACACTTTATCCCCAGACCCTCAGCTCGAGCTCTTATATAGCTGATAAGAAAAGAACCGATCAGCACTAGAAAAACAAGTACTATTTCTAACTCAGATGGCTCCCTTACATACAAGGCTAAAAGTCCCAAGAATAATACAGCTTCCGAAAAACGGTCAACCACCGAGTCCAAGAGAGCACCAAAAGAAGTAGTTTGGTTAGTAAGACGAGCTATGGCTCCATCAAGAAGGTCAAATAACCCTGAAAAAAGGACTAAAAAACCAGCCCACAGGAAATGTCTCGTGGCAATGGCAGCCGCCGCAACTCCATTCAGTGCCAGACCAATTAAAGTTAAAGTATCAGGTTTGAGTCGGCTCCGAATTAGAATCGGCACTAGTGGCTTGACAATCCATTTAGTTAAAGTTTCACGAATTCCAACTAAATCCATCAAAGATTACTTCCACTCCACAATTAGCCTGATTAATACTTTCCAAGTAGGTTAATATAGTAGTCCATCACCTTTGAGGCAATATTCTTCCAACTATAACTCTCCGCTTTGAGTCTTCCTTTTAGCCCCATGGCATGATGCAAAGATTTATCAGCGAGCAACGATGATATAGCTCCAGCTAAAGCTTCCTCATCTTTCGGAGGAAACAGTAATCCATCTTCACCATGAGTTACTACATTAGCATAACCTTCAATATCAGATGCCACCACTGGCTTACCACTTGCCATAGCCTCAAGCAAGATAATACCAAAACTTTCGCCTCCTGTAGCTGGAGAACAAAAAACGTGAGCCGTTCGGTAATAATTCGGTAACTCAGTCTCAGAAACAAAACCAACGAAAACTACATCGGTTAAGCCCTTTTCTTCAATCATTTTTTCGTATTTAGGGCGTAACCTTGTTCCGGGACCCACCACAATAAGTCGAATATCAGGAAATCGTCCTTTGATTCTTCTACAAGCACCAAGCAAATAATCTAAACCCTTGCGTTTTTCAAGGCGACCGACAAAGAGTATATTTAACTTACCATCAGCAAACCCTTCTACTACCGGACCTTCAAGGCAAAACCGTTCAATATCAACCCCGTTTGGAATAATTTGATAATCCGCCGGCAAATGCCGCCCTACAAATTCTCTCGCTGGTTTGGAGACAGCGATTTTCCCATGTAACTTGGTGAGTAGTTTTTTGAAAATTGGTTTGCCCAACCAGTAGGCACGAGGCTTGGAATGATAAGCATGAAAAGTACCAACATTAACAGTATTAGATGCAATGAGCGCATTCAACGAGAGGGGTGAGCCGACAAGAGGCTCATGGATATGAAGGATATCGAAATTTTCTTCTTCTAAGACTTTTTTTATTTGAATTTGTAACCAGGGAGACAAAGGCACCCGAGCTATAGAGCCACTCGAAGGGACAGGAAAGGGTTTACCTATAGGGATAACTTCTTCACCAAAATAACTAACGCCCTTCTTGGAGCAGGGAGCCAAAACTTTAACTGCGTGCCCCATTTCTGTGAAGCACTTAGCTAAATGAGAAACGTGAACAACAACTCCGCCAGGAAAAGAATAATCGTAAGGAGAAACAAGCCCGATTTTCATTCCTGTTGCTTAACAGCGAGGGTTTTTCGAGTTCTTTTATCTCTTATTTTGGACTGTCCGTTATCTGGTAAATAAACTGGGGCTCGTTCTCCCTCCCCAGCAATAAACTCTTCAACTCGGTCACGGGCTTCATCATCTGAATACTGAATAGGCGGTGACTTCATGAAATAGGCTGAGGGAGCCACAATGGCTCCCTTAAGTCCACGGTCTAACGCTAATTTGCAGCATCTTATCGCATCAATAACAACTCCAGCTGAATTGGGGCTATCCCACACTTCCAATTTCAATTCCAAGTTCAACGGGACATCCCCAAAAGCGCGCCCTTCCATCCTAATATGACAGAACTTACGGTCAGCAAGCCAGGGTACATAGTCACTTGGTCCGACATGAATATTGTCGGGGGCAAGTTCGTAGTCTAACTGTGAAGTAACAGCATTAGTCTTGGAAATCTTCTTCGATTCCAAGCGCTCTCGCTCCAGCATATTGTAAAAGTCCATATTACCACCAAAGTTCAACTGGTAAGTGCGCTCCAGTCTAACCCCACGGTCACGGAAGAGTTTAGTCAATACACGATGGACAATGGTAGCTCCAACCTGGGATTTTATATCATCACCAATAACAGGCAGGCCCTTCTCAGCAAAACGATTTTGCCAATAAGGCTCTCGAGCAATAAAGACCGGGATACAATTTACAAAGCCGCAGCCAGCAGTCAATACCTGTTCTATATACCACTTAGTTGCCTCTTCACTACCTACAGGCAAATAATTGACCACTACATGGGTTTCAGTTCTTTTCAAAATTTCCACAATGTTTGCTGTCGGTCCCGGTGCCTTAGTAATTACCTGAGACAAATACTTCCCCAGACCATCATGGGTCATCCCTCGCTCTATCTGAACACCAGTCTTAGGTACCTGACAGAATTTAACGGTATTGTTTGGTGCTGTAAAAATAGCCTCTGACAAATCCTTACCTACCTTGCTTTTATCCACGTCAAAAGCAGCCACAAAATTAATGTCACTCACATGATACCCACCAAGATTGACATGCATTAACCCAGGTATAAATTCACCTTCTTTGGCTTTCCGGTAATAATAAACGCCTTGCACTAAGGAAGAAGCACAATTACCCACACCCACTATAGCCACATTGATCTTACCCATAAACTATCCCTCCTAACTCAGCAAGTTTACTTTTTAGCAAAATATCAAAATGTCCCTAAATTAGAAACACTCAATAGAATAAGCCCGGAACCTAAACTTGGGGCGATTTCCCGGGCGTGAGGAAGAACCATTCCCCTTTGTTTCAAACCATCCAAGTGAACAACAATGGTTTTACACATTTGCTTAATAGGAATCTTCAGGGCTTATCGCGGGTTACACCTGGCGACCTTACAATCAATACTGGTGCCTCACTATTACGTATTACTTTGTCAGCCACACTGCCCAATACCCAGCGAGCAATACCTCCCCGACCATGACTGGACATGGCTATCAGGTCAAAATTTCTCTCACTAGCATACTCTAATATTTTCTCGGCAGGGTCACCAGTCAATACTTCCCAATCGACTTCGAATCCTTTCTTTCCCATCGCCTGACCTACCCCAACAAGGTAAGACCCGCTTGCCGCCATTATATCTTCAACCATTTCTGCTGGAAGGGGTCCTTTATATTCTTGTTGAAGTTCGTGCAAAGCTTCATAAATGGGAGAGCCAATATGAAGTAAGGTAACTGAACTTTTTATCTTAGAGGCTAACGCTTTAACACAAGGCAAAGCCGCTTCTCCAATACGTGAACCATCCAAAGGAACCAAAATGCGAGAGAAGGCAACTCTTTCTAAGACCTCAGCTTCGCTGGGACGTCTGCTTCGAACTAACAAAACTGGAGAGGTCGTCTCCTGTATCACCTTTTCTGCAGTACTTCCCAGCAACCAACGAGTGAACCCACCACGACCATGCGTAGTCATGGCAATCAGTCCAATTTTATTCTTTTCAGCGTACTCCAAGATTTCATCTGGTGGACTACCGTGGAAAAGCACTGCCTTGGCTTTGATTTTTTGTTCTTGAAGGTCACTAGCTATCCTTTCCAGGTATATCTTAATTAATCGGGCTAAACCGCGCTCTGGCTCGATACACACACCAAAAATATGCAGTTCAGAATCGAACCTCGGAGCTAAGTCTTGCAGATAAGGAAGCACACTTTCAGCCACCTCTGAACCATCTAAAGCAACCAGAATACTATCAAACATCGAGAACTTCATCCCCTTTCCCACTTCCCTCTTGTCCAGAAGAGTATTTTATGCTATCGTCATAAAAATGCTTTACGATTTTCACACTCATACTTTCCTCGGCGATGGCGAATTATCACCTATTGAACTAATACGCCGGGCTCTTGTTAAGGGCTATACCGCTATCGGCATAGCTGAACATGTCGGTGTTGGCTCTCTTCATCGGGTAATCACAGAATTAAAGGATGATTGTACCTTAGCTGAAGCTCACTGGGACATCTTAGCTATTCCAGGTGTAGAACTTACTCACCTTCCCCCGCAAGCCATCGCTGAAACAGCTTACAAATCTAAAAAACTCGGGGCAAAACTTGTCATCGTCCACGGTGAAACCACTGTAGAGCCTGTAGAGAAAGGTACCAACCTAGCTGCACTCCAGTCACCTTATGTAGATATATTGGCACACCCCGGCTTACTCACGCCGGAAGAAGCAGCCCTTGCTGCCAAGAATAGCATTTTCCTAGAACTCACTAGTCGACAAGGACACTCTTTAGCCAATAACCATGTTGCCCAAGTTGCCCAGCAAACCGGTGCTATGCTCCTCATCAATTCTGATGCACATGCTGCCACCGACCTATTAACGCCTTCGGCAGCTCAGGCTATTGTCTCTGCCACCGGTTTGAATGAGCAACAGTGTCACCAAGTTCTGATTGAGAACCCCCAACTTCTGATACAAAAAATCAAGAAAAGTTATTGCTACTGACTTCAGTCAAATTCGCAAAATAGCTTAGCCTCGACCGATTCGGAACATCTTGGTGCCGCATACAGGGCAGATACCCTGAACTGCCGGCCTTTTGTTCTTAAGGACTACATTTCTGGGGTTGGACATTTCTCTCTTCTTCCGACACTTAAAGCAATACGCCTGCACTGAAAATCACCTCCTTTCGTTAAGGCTAAACCATAATCTATTATATACGTAATGTCAAGCCCTCTTGAGTCTAATTCACGCCAAGATAGCTAAAACTAAGAATCTTATACACTGTATAAATATACATCACAAGATTTCGCATTTCAGGCATCTTTGTCTTCAAGCGCCTTAAGACCATCATTGGGAAAAGATCCTGATGGGATGCCAGAGCCCTGTGCGAGTGCTAAACCGCAAAACAGCAATAAAGCGCCCGTCAGCAGCATAAACGCGCCGATATTCAGAAGAAAAGGGCAATTCCTCAAACAAAGGTAAAGGACAGCCATTCTTTATCAAAAATTCCCGCTCTTCAGTTACCACCAGTGCTGACCAGCTGAGAAGAACAGCATCAAGGGGAAATAGGAACTGCGTTAAAGAGCCGGTATTAAAGGCAGTCTCAATTTCCAATAAAGACACTGCTTGGTCAATGTGGAAGGGACCATAGGTCAAGCGAACCAAATCAGCAACACAGGCACCACAACCAAGAGCCTGTCCCAATTCATGAGCAATGGAGCGGGTATAAGTGCCTTTCCCACATTTAACTTCAATTACTAAAAACGGTGGTGACCATTCCATGAGTTTTATAGAAAAGATTTGGACTTGCCGAACCTTGGGTTCTACTGAAATACCAGACCGAGCCAACTCATAATAGCGCCAACCACGGTGCTTTAAGGCACTATAAACTGGAGGGGTCTGCTTAATAAAACCTTGGAAGGAAGCCAAGGCTTCTTCCACTTGCTCTCTGGTAATATTAGTGATATCACTGCTGCTGATAATTTTCCCGTCGCTATCGTAAGTATCAGTAGTTACACCTAACCTGACTTTAGCAGAGTAGGTCTTACTAGAGTTCATTAAGAATTGAATGACTTTGGTACTTTGACCAAAACAAACAGGGAGGACGCCGGTAGCCAGAGGATCAAGCGTGCCGGCATGCCCGACGTGTTTCTCGCCACTTAGCCGCTTAAGCCAGGCAACCACGCTGTACGAGGTCTTGCCTTTGGGCTTATTGACATTAAGAATCCCATCAACGCTCACTTTTTCCCTGACTGACCTCGGTGAGTTCGTTAATCAGCTTAAGGACCCTGGCACCTTGTTCAATAGAATCGTCAGCATGAAAACTTAACTCTGGAATTCGTCTCAATGTCAAACGCTGGGCAAGCTCTCTACGAAAGAATCCTGAGGCAGCGCTGAAACCTTGTAATACTGCTTCTTTTTGCACCTCGTCGCCAAAAACACTCACTAACACCTTCGCATGCCTCAGGTCAGGCGAAGTCACCACTTTAGTCACCGAAATGAAACTGCTCAACCTCGGATCCTTAATCTGGCGTCGCAGCAAGTCACTAATTTCTTGTCGGATAAGATTGTTTATCCGCTCAGTTCGTCGCGTCATAATCAACAGTCCTTCAGAATTAGAGGGTCAGGGGACAGTGCGGGTGGAGAATAAGCCAAGTACAGGTTAGCAGACAATCTTTTCCATTATCTAAGCGACTCTTTCTTCATGATAAAACTGGATAATGTCACTAATCTGGAAATCGATAAACCCTTCAATGCCAACACCGCACTCTATTCCTGCTGAAACTTCTCTAACATCCTCTTTAAAACGCCTCAAACTACTAACTCGAGATTCTGTCACTACTTCTCCCTGACGCAATATTCGAGCCAAGGAATCTCGGGTCACTTTGCCTTCTTTAACCAAGACCCCAGCCACTTTCCCTTTTTTACCTGTCGCAAAAATGGCACGTACTTCAGCCTGTCCATCAACCACATCTATATAGACAGGCTCAAGCATCCCTTTTAGGGCTTTATTCACGTCTTCAACCAAGTCGTATATAACAGCGTAATTACGGATGCTAATCCCTTCCAAATCAGCCAACTTTTGCGCTCCCGGTTCCGGTTTGGTGTTGAAACCAATAATAATTCCTTTTGAAGCCAGAGCCAAGAGTACATCACTTTCTGTGATGCTACCACTACCTGAATGGATAACTCGAACCTTAATTTGCTCTGTCCCCAAGCGCTCCAAGGAATCCTTTATTGGCTCGATACTACCTTGAACATCAGTTTTCAATATTATATTGAGCTCTTTGACCCGCCCGGCACTAATTTGAGCAGAGAGGTCGCTAAGGGTTAAAGGTTTCGCGGCGACGGAAGGTTGTTGGCTGATTTCTCGTTGCTCTATAATAAGCCGAGCCTGACGCTCACTACCAACCACTCGGAAAGCATCACCAGCTTTCGGTACCGCATTTACTCCTAAGACTTCTACCGGAGTGGCTGGTCCCACTTTCTTCATTTGCTTCCCTTGGTCGTTAAACATAGCTTTTACTTTGCCGTAAGTGTCACCCACTACCAAGGCATCACCCAAATTTAGAGTGCCCTGCTGGATGAGAAGAGTAATAAGAGGCCCTTTAGTTTTGTCTAATCCAGCTTCAATTACCGCACCTTCAGCAGGACGGTCAGCATCAGCCTTAAGTTCCAAAATATCAGCAACCAAAAGGAGATTCTCCAAAAGGTCAGAAATACCCTGTCGTTTTTTCGCTGAAATTGGGACACAAACCACATCACCCCCCCATTCTTCAATAATTAGACCTAGGTCAGTCAACTGCTGCTTGACACGCTCTACATTAGCATTAGGCTTATCTATCTTGTTAATAGCTACTACAACAGGCACACCAGCAGCACGAGCATGGTTTACAGCTTCTACAGTCTGGGGCATAACTCCGTCATCAGCAGCTACTACCAAGACAGCAATATCAGTGACTTTAGCACCGCGGGCTCTCATAGCAGTGAAGGCTTCATGCCCTGGTGTATCCAAAAAAGTAATCTTTCGTCCTTCCACTTCTACTTGATAAGCCCCAATATGCTGAGTGATAGCCCCGGCTTCAGTAGCGATTACATTCGTCTGGCGAATAGCGTCGAGAAGGCTGGTCTTACCATGGTCCACATGCCCCATAATAGTAACTACCGGAGGGCGGGAGACTGGTTTCTCTACTTTTACAGTCGGGGACGGGATTGCAGAGGAGACCATCTGTTTTCGGGCTTCAAAGCCAAAATCAGCTGCTATTAGAGCTGCTGTCTCAAAGTCAATAACCTGATTTATCGTAGCCATAATGCCATTTTTCATGAGTTGTTTTATAACCTCAACCGCTCCTATACCTATCGAGTCCGCTAACTGTTTAACAGTCAGAGCTGACGGAAGGCTAATTGTGTCAGATTCTGAGGGTGCAGAGATAACCTCTTGGCTCTTCTTTTCTTGTTCTTCTACCGGTTTCCGTCCTTTTGTTTTCAACCAGAATCTCCTTTAGGAAGACCATGGCTATATTCTACCAATCTTTGGTAGTCCTCTGAACTTATCTTTGTCCTCAAAGAACGCCCCAGACGGTCTTTTTTGAGACCAAGTTCCCAACATTCTCGCCTTGGGCATAGATAAGCCCCCCGACCATGGCTTTTGTTAGAAAGGTCTATTTCCACACCACCACTTAGCTTAGAAACAATACGAACAAGCTCTCTTTTCGCCCTGGCAGTTCGGCAACCAACGCACGTCCGCTGGGGTACATGTTTTTGCCTAACAGGATGTATCTTAGAGCTCATCTTCTCCCAACAGATAATCTGCCTCTTCTTCACGAGATTTCTTAAGTTTTGCCCTCTTT
>Ga0129297_10000772_pt1 | contig 15929 bp, 16 predicted proteins | sample I18A1metaG_FD_94708 | JGI IMG/M metagenome (GOLD analysis project Ga0129297, IMG submission 94708) | Lake sediment bacterial and archeal communities from Gulf of Boni, Indonesia to study Microbial Dark Matter (Phase II) - ​I18A1 metaG | ecosystem: Environmental > Aquatic > Freshwater > Lake >... | reverse complement strand
AATTACACATGAGACAGGAACAGAGCAAGCAATTCTGGAGGCAAGCGTACCTCAAAAGGACAAGATACAGACACGTTTGAGAGAATACGAGCGAACCCGTGGCTCACTAAAGTTACGTTCACGGTCGGCGACCCTCCTGGAACGGGAGAACGAGCATTCTAGGCTCACGACGGATCTGAACGAACTTGTCCGACTGCGAATTGAGACAGAAAGCCGGATAGAATCCTTGGCATCGGCGGTAGCCGTCATTGAGCCCTCGGTTGAACAGACCAAGATTCAGAACTCTAGCATCGACAGACAGCTTCAGAAACATGCAACTGACCTGACAATGGCGCAGGCGGAGCTTTCAAAGTTCGAAGAACAACTGAAACAGTTAAACGCAAACCGAGACCGACTGTCGGAAGATCTTGCTGGCGTCAGGGCAAAACGCAGTGAATACGACGCCCAATTGAAGAAGATAGATGGAGAGATCACCAAAATCCTAGATGAACTTGACCCTCTGAACAATGAAACGGCCAATCTAAACGCGTGGAGCAAACAACTTCAACTGCAGACGGAATTTCACTTGAATGAACTCAAGGAGCTCGGACACCCAGAGATAATGGAGGTCTCCGACGAAGAGGTTCAAAGAGTCCAAGACACGCTTCCCACCCTGAGGAAAGAGCTTGCCTCCATTGGAGGAGTGAACGAACTCGCAGTTACACAGTACGAGGAAGTGAAGGAGAACTACAAGCATCTCGCGTCGAGGATATACGATCTCGAGAAGGAGAAGCTTTCCATAATTCAATTCATGAACGAACTCGATCGGCAGAAGCTGGAAGCTTTCATGAAGGCATTCAACAAGGTCAGTGAATCATTTAACGAGATCTTCTCAACAGTGACAGGAGGTGTGGGACGACTCTTCCTAGAAAAACGAGAATCTCCCTTCGAAGGCGGGGCGGACATAAGGCTACAATTCCCAGGAAAAACAGAGATGACGATCGGAAGCGCCAGCGGCGGAGAGAAATCAGTAGGAACCGTGTGCTTCATTCTGGCTTTGCAAGCTATTCATCCAATGCCTTTCTATATGATGGACGAGATCGACGCTCATTTGGATGTGGTAAACTCTCAGCGACTTGCAGACCTGCTCAAAGCGAAATCGAAGGGTTCACAGTTCATCGTAATATCATTGAAAGACGTGACCATCTCGAGAGGAGACGCCGTTTATGGGGTATTCATCCAAGACGGTGTGTCCCAAGTGGTTGCGTTGCCAATGCAGGAAGTGAAGGTCGCTGGAAGAGCTAACTAAGCCATTCTGGCTTAGGCCTCCCTACCTGATTCTGTTCGACCTCTTGAGATTGCACAGAATCAAACCCTGGGACGTCGACATTACCTTCCTGCTAAACTCGTTTCTAGCGGAGATGAAGAACAGTGGATACATCGACTTCTCTGCATCAGGAACTGCGTTACTATCGTCCTCAATCGTCCACCGCATGAAATCCGAACTTGTCCTGAAAATGGAGGAGCCACCTAAACCTCCAGTTCCAAGACCAAATGAAGAAATCCCACCCCCCTTGCCCTTTCCATTACGATTTGAGTATACGTCTACCTCTGTGGCTGAAATTCTTGGGGCACTACAAGAGGTTTTGATCAATGAGAAAGCCGTGCTCGCGAAGAAACCTTTCGTTCTAAGTCCCCCCTCAGTTTTCGAGCAGTTGGATGAATTCCTTGCTCATATCGAAGAGAACATCGAGAATTTCTACGGTAAGCTAATCAACCTCAGCATTAGAGGTTTGCCGATCTCTTTCAGGAAGCTGGTAAAAGGCCAGACGCTGCTGGAGGCTGTGAGAGTATTCATTATGTTGCTCTTCCTGGCGAATGAAAAGAAGATACTTCTCGGACAAGATGAAGAAGGATCAGATCTTCTGATCAGACTGGGTGAGGTGTCGCCGCCCATTGCTTGAAAACCCCGCACAACCCGCACAGTCAACACAGAAATGGAAGAACAAGGTTGCCTTGATTGAGGCGGCACTTTACGTGACTGGACGACCGTTGGACATCAAAACACTCGGGTCAGTGGTTGGATTTCGATCCGAAGACAAAATCAAAGAACTTGCCAGGCTCCTCAAGGAGAAGTACGGAAACGACGGCAGTTCCTTAGAGGTTTTGGAGTTAAGCGATGGCAGGTTCGTCATGCAGTTAAGACCGCAGTTCGTTAGGCACGTGAAGCGCCTCGCTTCAAGACAACTTCTGACAGCTGGCCCGATGAGGACTCTCTCCTTCATAGCACTCAGACAGCCCGTGACGCAAGCTTACGTGGCGAAGGTTAGAGGGAACTTGGCATATTCGCACGTTAAGCAACTTCGAGAGATCGGCCTGATAGGCGAAGAGAAGCTGGGACGCACAAAGGTTCTACGCACTACTCCGAATTTCGCTGATTACTTCAACCTGAGCCATGACATGGCTTTGATGAAGAAGCAGCTTGAAAGGCTCTTTCAAGGAATTAAGGCTGAAAAACCCTCTAAGAAGACTTAGCCGAAAGCTGCCTAGAAAATCACAGGTCAAGATCGCGAGAGATGCACAACCCTTAAATGAACGACTCATTGCCTCTGCATGAAATCTCAGTTCGGAGTTTGACTGCAAATTGCCTCAATGGCATGGAGACCTGCATAAGCGCAAGAAGACTGGAGGCAAGAAGCATACCTTCCGCGGCAAACGCGCTTTTGAGATGGGAAGCGACCCTGCAGAGACCATTATTGGCGAAGTAAGGGTTACGAAGAAACGTGGGCGAGGAGGAAAGAATAAGCTCCGGGCGTTGGCAGTCAACTTTGCTAATGTCACAGATCCCGCCACAGGGAAGAGTCAGAAGACTGAGATTCGGGGAGTGGTGAAAAATCCAGCCAACGTGGATTACCAGCGCCGAGACGTGATAACCAAAGGCGCCATTCTCGACACCCCCTTGGGACAGGCATTGGTTACTTCCAGACCTGGCCAGCACGGCGTCGTAAACGCGGTGCTCCTTCAGGGAACCGAAAAGTAGATCGTTCCTGCCGATACCTGAGGTCTTCAACGACCAAGGGCCGGAACGCCTTGAAACTTCACGAAAAGACTGTCATCTGGCCTGCTAACCTGGATTTATCAAGAACACGGAGAGAAGGCCGAAAGCTCCCCAAGGGCCAAAGTCTTCAAGCCCCAAGACTCGAAGAAATGAGCGAGGCTGCGAAGCGGCTTGGAATCGAGCCGGAACCGGCCCCTGGCAGATCTAGACCGAACTTATGGTGGGAGAGAGGAGGTTACCTCATCCTACCTAAGAAAGATGCAAAGGCCGACCTTCTCCGCACCCTCGCGGCTGAAATCAAGAAGATCAGGACCGCAAAGGTCGAACATGAGAAAGAGCGGAAACAGCGATAGTCGCTCAAGAGAGTATTTCGGCTATCATCGATACATCAACCGTCTGCCCCGCCTCGAAACCACCGACTTCTTCGGGGATTGTCACAATACCATTCGCGGCAACCATACTCATCAAAACAGATGAGCGCCGCATGATACTTCCACTCTTTGGTTTTTGCACAGGCCGCAAAGCTGTTCTTTGCGAGAGGGGCTGCTCGTTGTGATTGTCGCCCCACCATTGCGACAAATCTTCGACATCGGTTTTCATGAATGCGCAAAACTATTCGCGGCAGCAGATGTAGCCAATATTGACCACGACAAGAAAACGTGGCCGTCTACGGCCACGCGCCCGCAGGCGAATCCGAGAAGGTCTGCTCGCAAAGGTTCAGAAAATCTTCGACGAACTCTACGAAATTCGTGACGCAAAGGAACTCGCGAAGGAAGGCCAACGCCACGTGTACGCTAGCGTAGACGAGATTCACGGATTGCTGGAAGAGGGCGATACCGAAATTTCACAGATACAGCCAAGTTCGGAAACAGGCTCATCGAAAACATGTCGCAAAGGCGGGCCATACGGTTGACGCCTTCCAGCGTCTCAAGCTCATCGCGCGAAAGGGTCCCGTAGCCTTCTGCAAAGAAGCGCTGGGATTTGAACCCACGCAGTACCAAATCGCCTTTCCGGGTTTCAATTCTACCATAGATCGATTGAATCCCTAACCGAATTGCCCAGAACAGTCTAGCTCATTACCGGTCGACATTATTCCGATTCGCGGTCTTCTCGCAACGTGCACGGTTTCGATACTCATCGCCTTGAGAATACCGATGTCTTGAGGTCGAAGACGCCGCTCACGCTTCAGAATCATACCTCTAGGTGAAACATCTTACTGGGAGACGAACCTCAATTCTCCGTCCTGGAAGCGACTTTGTGTGCTCGACCATCACAACAGCGTCGGCACCAGGAGGAATCATGCTTCCAGTAGCGACCGCGACAGCCTCTCCGCTTGTGACACGCGCTCGGCAGATTTCCCCTATCCTGCTCTCACCGATTACTTCCAATACAACCGGACTATTCTCTGACGCGTTTTGGACATCGTCGGCGCGCAATGCGTAGCCGTCGACAACTGAACGGTCCGTGGATGGAATGTACATGTTCGCTAGGACATCCTTTCCAAGAACACGCCCTAAAGCATCCTCAGGATTTATCCGGCCAAGTTTTATTCGGGGCGTTCCGAGAGCTTCAAGGAATTTTCTGAGGGCATCATTGACTCTCGTGACAGACTTGAAACCTTGGTGTTCAAGATTGGGCGTCATATCTTCACATTCAGAGTGAATTTGCGGTATGCAGTTATGTAGTAGCATGCATCTAGGCCTCGATGGCTCCCGAAATGGATGCTCTACTTATACTAGTAATCGGACTTGGATCACTCATCGTGATAATATGGTTTGCTACGCGATCCTGAAGAACACGCCAAGCAACACGAGCGGAGCCAAGTTACGAGCTTGAAGGGCTGGTGAGCTGCAAATCGTGTGGCTCTCTGATACCTGAGAGTGTCCGCAAATGCGCATTTTGCGGAGCTTGGCAACTGGAAAACGATTCCACTGCGAATCCAACCAGTTCGTGAACTCGCAGCATCATCGATCTTGAGAGCAAAATCACAGGGGGTCATGTGTAGGGATTTCCCACTTGGGTAGGACACGGGAAGAGTGTCGAGACTGCTGACCAATTCTTAATTAAAGACTGTAAAGCCAAATGGGACGAACGCCGCCGAAAACACGAGCCGCCGTATACGTAGAAACGTAGACGTCAGCTCAGTGGTTAGAGCAGCGGACCCTTTCGCCTTCATAGGGGGCTGAAGCTGTTAAGCGGGAAAACGCAGAAACCCGTTGGTCGCAGGTTCGAGTCCTGCCGGCGGCGCCAGTACTTTACCTGCGGCTTTCGGCGAGATCGTTGCATTTGGCTTGTGGATGCGGAGGCAAGGCTACAGGGAATGGACTGTTCGTGCCTCAGTTATCTCTCATCGGGGTTACCTTGATGTCTTATGATCTCGACCGAATAATCATTGTGAAGGATCGATTTGAAAACCCTTGACTTGAAGTCAATCCCCAAACTAGAAGAGAAATATGGGCCAAAATGGTGGCCAGTACAATATCCGGAAGAAATCTCGAAAGATCCCTTCAAGAACCTCATCATAACGGTTCTCTCTCAAAACACCAGTGAAGCAAACTGTGTACGAGCCTATAGGGGCCTGGCCGCTAGGTTCGAAGTCAAGCCTGACGTGCTTGCAAGAACGAAGGAGGTAGACATTAGAAAAGCGATAAGGAGCGGCGGACTACACAATGTTAAAGCAAAAAGAATCAAGGAATTATCGAATGCTGTTCTAGAAAAGTTCGAAGGCAAGATAGCTCCAGTTCTTGCGCTCCCAAAGAAAAAGGCAAGGGAGAAGCTGATGGAGCTACCCGGAATCGGTCCAAAGACAGCCGATGTACTCCTTGCGAGTCGTCATGGCTACAGGCAAGTTTTCGTCGTCGACACTCACATGGATAGAATTGCCAAACGACTCGGTTTGGTGGAGCCAGACGCAAAATATGAGGAAATCCAGCAGGCATTGAAGAGATTCTTACCTTGGGACAATGGTGAACGTGTGGGTGGATTGTTCTGGCTCCTAGCTAAGTACACATGTAGGGCACAGAATCCGAAATGCTCAGAGTGCCTTCTAATCGACACCTGTGACTATGGAAAAAAAACAAGGTCAAGATGAAAGAACTACACGCCTACCCAACATCATTTCCTTGACAAGCTTTCGACCTAGCGTGTTCGAAGCAACAAGACGTATGACCACAGAGAGGCTGTACTTTGCCCCTCGCTCATTTCATTATCACACCTCACCATGGTCGATTAGAGGTCGAAATTGCGATTTTCGTGTGTATTTATAGCTGGTGCGCACCCCCCTAGATGTTTGCGTAAAGGCCTCTACCTTTCAAACGAGCTTGTCGGCAAGCCCGGCCAATACGCTAACGTCTGAAGTATTTGCGGACCTGACCCTTGTGAGGATTTCCAACTCGCCGTTCCAGTCTAGGCTAAAGTCAGCTTATGTGTGTGTGGGTCTAGTGGTGCGAGCACTCGAAATTGAACCGTAGTTCTTGGTTGTGTGTGGGTCTTATGGTGCGGGCAACCAAAATCGAACCAGCTTTCACATTTCCCGTGTGCTCGAAATTCATCCACCTAGGTGCGTATCCTGCCGGCGGCGCCTGTACCCAAGCGAATCTTGAGGTTTCGCTACCCAAGTGAACGTTTAGACATAAGATTCGGAAAGGTTCGTCAGCACGCATAAGACCATTACCCTACGATTCGTGCAAGCCTGAAATACGGAAAGAAGACCTTGTCCAGGAAATCATACTAGCTCGCGAGAACGCCTTCAGTTCGCTAAACGAACTTCTTGCTTGGGACGCATTCTTGTAACTCTCGCATGTTTGAGCGCGACAATAGCCGACGATTATCAGCAACGCCAAGATTCACCCATGACAATCTAGCCGGCTGCTCTGAGGTCGGAGCTGAAACCAACCCTGAGTCAAGCCAAACTCTCAGTCTGACGTCGATTTTCGCTTATCGAACCGGCCCGGCGACCACAGCTTTCCCTGCCCTCGCAGGCTTCATCTAGCGCTTGTAGTCTAGTGAGGGGTAGTATCGCGCTACCGCCGGGTTAAGAACCGCTTTGGGAGGCCGAGTTATGAGCAAGATGAAAGACATGTGCCTGCAGTACGGATGCATCAAGTGCTGCTTGAATACCGAGATGCCACTGAGCAGTTCAGATATCGTCCGAATAAGGGGCCTTGGTTTCTCTGAGGATTTCTTCATCGTCAAGAAGAACGGGAACCGGCAGCTCAAGAATCTGTCGGGGAGATGCGTCTTTCATAACGGTCAGCGATGTACCATCTACAATTATCGGCCTGAGGGTTGTCGGCTATACCCGGCCATTTTCTATGAAGACACGGGAGAGGCAGGTCTCGATTCATACTGCCCACATCACGCAAAGTTTCGATTGACGCAAAACATTTCACGCGAAGTCATCAAACTCGTCCGAAAATTGGATTTGGAGAAGAAAAGAGGACTCTGAGATCCAGGGGAACAGCGAACGTCGAGGCGTCTCAGTTCTTCAGCTTTCGCCGGTGCTCCGTCACCGGAGTGCTCCGTCAGCGGACGTGCCGTAGCGCTACACTCAGAACCAAGCCAAGGTACTCCACAGCAAGGGCATTCCTACGAGTTAGCCCTCGCAAATGGTCATGCATTCGCGAGCCGATCAAGGATCATTCTCCTAGCCAGCAGCACTTTGCGTACCTGCAATCTGAACCGAGAGCCTATTCAGTGTCCTCCGCCTGTGTCTATTCATGGCAAGGATCAGCGTGATCATTCCCCGGCATAATAGAAGAGAAGGGGGCATTCACACGTACGAAACCACTGACGAGATCGCTCACCGCTGGCAGTTACTTACGAAAGAGCAGCAAATCAGTTTGGATGATCAAGCTGCGAAGAGCCATGAGGACTTGCCAGTGCTTCTTGAAAGGTTGTTCAAGGAGCGAAGGCTATAGTAGCCCAACCGGCCCCCCAAGTAGAGGCGCGGTGCACTTGTTCCTCAATGCTCTATGCTTGTCGAAAAATGGGCGCTCTATCTGTCATGCGGGGTGATCTACTGTCGCCGCTAGGTTAGCTTTGTCATCCTAATCTCGATCGTCGAGACGTTTCGTACCTGTCCTTCCTCGCCCAGCTGCTCGGTTCCGATGGCGATGTCCTTTATGTGAAGCTTGCCTTCGAAGAATCGTCTTCTGCAGACCTCGACGACATCAACGGCTGCTGATATGGCTCGCCCTCTCGCTTTGATTGAAACCTCATTGCTGCCGCTGGTGAATTGCATCACGATTGCTGTAACATACGCCATGATAGGCTTCTGTCCAATGAAAATGGTGTTGGAGGGGATACGGCTCTGCCTGGTAGGGGTGGTTGGCTCAACTTTCTGTTGTTCCGTCATGTTCTGCTCACTACTCTCTACCTCTGTTACACATTGGACGGAGGACCCGGATCCACTGTATACGCCCATGGATAGCACTGCCCTCCACTTAAGTGTCCTGCGCTGGGCCCCACATTCCAAACGCCCCCCGGCGAATCTGGTGATCTTGCTTATCCCGATCTTGGGTTGATAGATCTCCGATTTCTAGTCAACAGTTCATGAAAAGGCCAAGTAACGAGACTCATCAGACGACAGAATGAGGGAAGACCGATAGGGAACCGCTGGAGATTAACTGTTGCAGGCCAATGTGTTCGGAGAAGATCAGCTATGCTTCTTGGAACTGCCCTGAATGTTGCGGCGATCGCTGGCGGAACCTTGGTTGGACTGGCTGTGAAGAAGAGATTGCCTGAACGAATCAATACGATTGTGATTCAGGGGCTTGGCCTTGTTACCGCGCTCATTGGTGCTAAGATGATGATTACGGTTGAAAACATGTTGACCGTCCTCGTGAGCGTTGTGGTGGGTGGAATTCTTGGGGAGCTCCTGAACATCGAGGCGAGGCTTGACGCGTTTGGAGCGATGGTCGAGGCAAGGGTCACGAAGGAAAGGGGAACTTTCGCGAGGGCCTTCGTTACATCAAGCCTCTTGTACTGCGTGGGGCCCATGGCCGTTCTTGGCGCACTCCAAGATGGTCTGCGAGGTGATTTCACGATCTTGTTGACCAAGTCCGGACTTGATGGTATAGCGTCAGTCGCGTTTGCATCCACTTTGGGGATCGGGGTCCTGTTCTCAACAATTCCTGTAATGGTATACCAAGGCAGCATAACCATTGGCGCCTCGATGCTCGAACCCTATCTCTCACAATCCATTGTTAATGGGATGACCTCAACAGGTGGATTACTCATCGTAGGGATCGCATTGAACATCCTTCAGGTGGCCAAGATCAAGATCGGAAACTTGTTGCCAGCCGTTCTTGTCGCTGCCATCCTGTCAGCCTTCGTATTCTAGGTCTCCAAGCTGAAAGCTATTATCACATCCAAGGCCTCGCTTCCCTTCGACAAGTCGCTGTCTTTTTCTCTGGGACGATCATTACGGAAAGGGAATTCCAGAGGAGCTTTCTCATATGGTAATCCGAGAATTCCAAGTGGGAGACTATTCAAAGGTTGTAGAAGTTTGGAAAGGTACTGGGCTGATCCTTCGTCCTGGAGATGAGCTAGACGGGATCAAACTAAAACTGCAGCATGACCCAGACCTGTTCTTGATTGCTGAAGAAGACCATGAAATCGTCGGTGTCGTAATGGGCGCGTGGGATGGGAGACGCGGTTGGATCAACCACCTTGCAGTTAGACAGACTCATCAAAGAAAGGGAATCGGCACCGCGCTCATCCGTGAAATTGAGAAACGTCTAACTGAGAAGGGGGCTAGGAAGGTTAACGCTCAGATTTACCTGTGGAACACAGGGTCCATTGAATTTTTCAAAGCAATCGGCTACGAGGTGCACTCGGACCTAGTGATGATAGGGAAGCTTCTCAGGAAGTAGACGATGCACGATCAGAGTACCTCGGATATCCTGAAGAACAGAAGCTAACTCGATTTGCCCTCAGGAATGGGGAGGTACTCGCAGATCGACGAAGGCCTCTCCAAAATGCGGTTTATCGTAATCTCACCAATCATGCTACAATACTTGCTGATTTGACCAAGGTTCCATACGATGGCTCGCAGGCTGACCGCTACGCCGACATCCTTCACGTGAGTAAGTACCTTCTGGGTCAGCTTTCTTTCCTCGTTCTCCGAAAATTGCACCATCTCCAGAGCTTCATTGGAAAGCATAATGTCGGAAGTAAGGAATGCTTTGATGCTATGCTCGGAGATCTTCATGACCTGCGTATTGAATTTGGCAATATCATTCAGGATAGCTTCGCTAGCTATCTCACGGTCCTTCAGAGCCAGAACTTCTTTTGCAATGTTCTCCGCTGAATCGGCCATTTCTTCAAGCGTCTTGGCGACGACCCGGTTGCCCGCAATATGCAGCGGTGATTCTATCCCTATCTTGGATCCGACGCTCCGATCTCGTATTGCGAGGAGCAGTTGACGAACAATGAGCCAGTAGATCCTGTCGGACTCCTCCTCCATGTGTGGAACTTCGGCCGCTAGTTCAGGCCTTCTCTCGAGCAAGGCTCTGATAGAGGCCTCCTGCATGGAAGAGATTATGATGTGCAAACGGCGCATCAGGCCATAGATAGGAAAACGAGTTGGGTCTACGAAGCTCTGAAGCGTGATCTGCTTCAGGGTCTGCTCAACTATGCTGAGCCCGGTCAGACGTTGCGTTGTAGCCCGAATCTCTTCCAAATGGTTCTTCTTCAGCTCGTCCTTAGCAACCACCTGTATCGTATCATGACCGAGAATGTAATTTCCAGTGATGACTCGGGTTAGAAGATTATTGGAATCGCAGAGGTCGGCATTCACGACACAATTCTTGACTTCCTCGCGCTTGTGTTCCGTCCCAGGAATGAGTTTCAGCGAACCGTCGTCCTCGCGTTTGATTGAGACTATGTCGCCAGCCTTGAGTTTGACATCCTCAACCCAGTCGCGCGGAAGCGATACCGTGAGGGTGGAGTAGCCGACTCTCTGAACCTTTCGAGCTTCCATGACGGAGCACGTCTTTCAATATAGTCTCAACACTAGAATATAGCTTTCCTTACTGTGCGCCAAAGTCTAGACTGAGACTCGGTCACTATAGAGATTCTGTGGAATACGGTCTAGCAGACATCCGCCACCTTGGGTATATTTACTTCTATCAACCTTCTGCTGTGAACGCAAAAGAAAAGACATACTCGCCCATTCGCTTCATCCCCAGTTCAATTCGTTCTTCAGGCTCACTCACGAAGGTGAGTCTCAAATGGCCTGCGCCCTTCGCACCGAAGAACGACCCCGGAATGGCAACGACGGCCTTTCGGTACAGGAGACGGTTGCAGAACTCCTCTTCGTCACGGTTCATGGCGGCAAGGTATCGCCTCATGTCAACGAAGAAATAGAAAGCACCATCTGGCCTAGCCGTTTTAGCGTCGGGCAGATGTTCCTTAATGGACTTCTCCATAAAGTCCCTACGCCTGGTATAGGTTGGTAGCACGAATTCTCGCAGGTATCTCCCTTTGACACCATCACTGAGAAATCGGATCATCGCATACTGACTCAGGGTGTTCGGAGCAAGACTTGTGTACTGTTTTACCTTCTCCATCCCGTCGATAACCTCCCGGGGTCCAATCGCGTATCCCAATCTCAGGCCTGGAATTGAGGCCTCCTTCGAGAAGCTTCCGATGGAGATGACTCTTTCATGCGCTGCTGGATACGACGTGATCTTTGGTTGAATATTCTCTCCGTAGACGATGTCACTGTAGGTTGAATCATAGATCACCCAGAACTCACTATCGGTTGCGAGATCCAGCAGACCTTTCACGAAATCTCGGCGAACGATTCTGCCCGTGGGATTGTCGGGGCTTAGGAGAGCAATGGCTTTCGTTCTTTTCGTTACGAGTGACTTCAGCAGTTCGAGGCTCGGTTGGTACCCATCCTCCACATTTGCCGGCAGCTTTGTCAATCGTGCCCCCGCAAGCTGTGCTGATTCTAGGTATCCCAGGTAGGTTGGGTCTGCTACGATTAGTTCATCATTCTTGTTGAATATCGACATGAAAACGCTGAAAATGCCTTCCGTTGCACCTTCAGTCATCATTACTTCATTTTCGGGTTCGTACACAGCACCCTCGCGCTTAGCCCAATCCTCCGCGATCAGCTTCCTCAATTCTAAGAACCCGCGAGTACCTGTGTAAGCGCAGGATCCCTGCGGATTCTGCGATATTCTTTTTGCGATTTCGTCTGAGACTTCTTGGGCGGGTGGAAGACTAGGTGCCCCGCCTCCGAAAGAGATGATTTCCTTCTTCTTGTTGGCCTCAGCCAGAAGACTCGCGACGCGGCGGATGGGCGATAAGTGCAGGGCCGTGACCCGATCCGATAGCGCTACCATCTCGCTTGCCCACTGCGCCGCTCCGATTCCTCTGCGCAAGCTATAACCTTTCCAATTTAGTGTAAATATGCTAAATGCCAAAGTAAATTTGAGACGGACCAACTATTTCAACTCAGGAGCAGAGACAGCCGGTTGTGCATGAATTTCGTTCAAGGAGGAGGATGCTACGCGACCGGCGGAAGATGCCTCCTAGGCGCAGTCGGTAGTTCCGCGAAGAACAGTGAAGGTGGATGTGAACTTCACGGAAGATTCGATGTTTGGATTGCGCAGACTGATGACCTCCTCATAAGTGACATGGGGTTTCCACCGGACGAGCCGAAGCAGTGTCTGGCACTCGGGGTCAATCGTGTATTGGCTAGCTGGATCGCCAGTCAAAAATCCCAAGAATTGAGGACGAGGGTGCTCACAACGGAGCGCAAGTGCTTCCGGTGTGGCGGAGTCTTCTGGATGAGCGAACACCGGGATTTCTCGGGCCTCGCCAAGACTGGCCAGGCCTACCTTTGTCCTGCATGCATACCTGAGGAAGTTGATGACATTACGGAGAAGAAGTTAGGCGTTCTGCGCTACTGGTGTGGCTGATCCCGTCTACTGCGCGGCCAACTTGGAATGCAATGAAATAGTCACTGAGCTTTGTTCTGGTGAATTGGCCCGTACGTAATCTCTGCCTTTCGTCAGTGCCATCTGATTCAGAGGCATCAAGCCTTCTTTTTTCCCCGAAAGGAAGTATCTGAGAGCCTCCTCGATGAGACCTTCCCTGATCTGCGGGGCGCATAGCTCGAGAAAAGCACCGAACATCACAGCGTTGGCGAACATTTTCGTGTCCCGTACGGTGTCCGTTGGGAATTCATTCTTGAGCCCGTCAGCAATCTCGGTTGCCGGAATCGGCATTTGGCTTACATCATCACGGTCGACCCGAGTGTCGATGAGGGACTTGTTGTAGATGAGCAGCCCGTCTGGACGGAGGTGATTTAGGAAATCCATCGAAGGCTGGTTCATGATTATTTCGACGTCGGGTTCCTCGGCTATAGGGTTGTCAACTTCTTCGTCTGAAACTATGACATAGCATTTGGCTTTGCCACCGCGTGTTTCAGGGCCGTATGACGGGGTATATGCAACATGCTTGCTGCTCAGCATGGCGGCGTATGCGATGTAGTCTGCCAGAAGAAGTACTCCTTGGCCACCATGTCCTGCGATCAGGATCTTGGTCTTGCTCATTTCTTCTCAACTCCAAAGGTGTCTTTGTAGAGCCCAAGTGGAAACTTCTTTATCGTATGCTCCTGAACGAAACGTTTGGCCTCGAGGACGGACATCTTCCAATTTACCGAACACGTGCTGAGGAGCTCAACGAACGCGAAACCCCCGAGAGCCTGAACCTTAAAGGCGTTCTCCACCCATTTCTTAGCGTCAAGCAGATTCTTGATCGTATATACCGTTCCTCTTTGACTCGCAAGTTCGGTGACGACGAGACTTGCGCGTCTTACGTAGGCCGCGCCGTCTATTCCGGCAAGAAGCTTTGACGCATCAAGTTCTGTTCCCGTTAAAGCAGGATCTCTTCCATAGGGCGTGGTTGTTGTGACCTGTCCTTCCAGAGTGGTGGGAGCCATTTGCCCGCCGGTCATTCCGTAGATCCCGTTGTTGACGAGGAAGACTGTTATCGGTGTACTCCTCTTCGCGGCGTAGATGAGTTCCGCCAATCCTATCGCAACGGCGTCTCCGTCACCTTGGACCGTAAAGATCATGAGGTCTGGTCTTACTCTTTTCAGGCCTCCGGCCACTGCCGGCGCTCTTCCATGAGCCGCGACTATGTGGTCACAGTTCAAGTAGTTGTACGCCAGCACGCTGCAGCCCACAGAGTCTATCATGACAGCTCTTTCGCGAATTCCCAGCTCATCCATTGCTGAAGCGATCAGCCTTGTTAGTGTGCCATGCTCGCATCCCGCACAGTAGTGAGTCGGCATGTCAGTCAGAGACTCAAGTTTCCCTGTTTTCTTCTTGAGGTTGAGTTCACTCATACGGCGACCACCTCTAGACCCCTGACTTTATTTTCTATCTCACCTTCAGTAGGCACCACTCCACCCCATTTACCTAGGAAATCGACAGTCACTCCTTTGCCGACTGACAATATCACATCTTCAACCATTTGACCGGTGTTCAATTCTACAACCAAGAATCGCTTTCCTTGCGATGCAAGTTTCCTAAGCGCATCTCTTGGAAACGGCCAGAGAGTTATCGGTCTGAATAGGCCTACTTTGAGACCTTTCCCCCGAAGCCTGTTGACGACCCCCTTAGCTATGCGTGCGGAAATACCGAAAGCGACGATCACAGTCTCCGCATCTTCAGTCAGATAATCTTCAAACCGAACCTCGTTTGCTTCGACCTGCTTGTATTTCTCGTAGATCCTGCTAATGTGCTGGTAGTGCTTCTGGTAATCGAGCTCAAGTGAATTCAGTATGTGTGGCTCCCTGCCTTTCGCTCCTGTGATTGCCCAGGACGAAATGTCATATTCTGGTGGTGTGAACTCGGGGAATTCAACGTCTTCTTTCAATTGGCCTATGAAGGCGTCGCCTAGGATCAGAACAGGGTTTCTATACTTGAACGCCAAGTCAAACGCTATTCTTGGGAAGAGAACCATTTCTTGAACAGAGTCTGGCGCTAACACGATCAACCGGTAGCTTCCATGGCCTCCTCCCTTAGTTGATTGGAAGTAATCGCTCTGTTCGGGACCAAGGTTACCGAGACCCGGTCCAGCTCTGCAAATGTCAGCAACCAAGAACGGGAGTTCCATCCCAGCTGCATATGAAAGACCCTCCTGCTTCAGACTGAAGCCTGGACTGGAGGTTGCTGTCATGACTCGAACTCCCCCGGCAGCTGCGCCGAGCACCATGTAGATTGCTTCCAGTTCGCTAGCGGACTGAAGGAAGATCTTGAACTCAGGGTACTTCTTGTTTCCAAATTCCTTTGCCAATGTTTCAGGCGCTTCACTGGATGGAGTAATGGGATAGGCAAAGTAGGCGTTTAGACCCGCTTCGAGAGCACCGTAGGCAAGGGCCTCGTTTCCTTTTAAGTAGACGCGTGGCGCGCTCATCTATCCTTTCACCAGAACCTCGCTAATCGCGAAATCTGGGCAGACCCAATAGCAGATAGCGCACCCAGTACACTCCCCCTTTGTTCCGCGATACGTGAACTCAACGGGGTGAAACCCTGCTCGGTTGAGTTTGTTTGTGAGCCTTATGTTGCCGGATGGGCACGAAACAACGCAGAGTTCACAAGCTTTGCATCGTTCCTCCAGAATCTTAACATGAGCTCGGGGCTGGAGCACGGTCCTGACTTCCGTCAAGCCTTTACTACCTCCTTCTTCTCAACAAAATTCTCCAAGACATAACGCAGCATGGCGTAATGCTGTTCCTCATCTGAAGCAAGCATTGTGAGTAGGTTCTTGAGGTGAGGATCATCAACCTTGGTTGAGGCGGCAGCGAAGAGGCGCAAGGCCTTCTCTTCCATGTCCATCAGTCTTAGCATCTCTTCACGGTTCTCTT
>Ga0129297_10000770_pt1 | contig 15942 bp, 13 predicted proteins | sample I18A1metaG_FD_94708 | JGI IMG/M metagenome (GOLD analysis project Ga0129297, IMG submission 94708) | Lake sediment bacterial and archeal communities from Gulf of Boni, Indonesia to study Microbial Dark Matter (Phase II) - ​I18A1 metaG | ecosystem: Environmental > Aquatic > Freshwater > Lake >... | reverse complement strand
GATAAGGACTACACAAAGGCACTCAAGAAAGTCCGTTTCTGGGCAGGGTCAATGTTCCACTTCGTGTTTAAGTACGGCATATCCGACCCTCGAGAAATCGAAGCGATGGGAAATCTCGTCGGCGATGAGCAGGTGGCAAAAGGCTTCGCAATTGGCACAAGGGCAGAGGATTTCATCTCAAGGATAGAGGAGCTGATCAAGATGAGGTTCGATCAAATCTATCTGCAGAGCACCAGTCCAGATGAGAAAGCCTTCATTGAGCTCTGCGCCAAAGAGATCCTCCCGTACGTGAGAGATACCTACAGCCGAGTGCGATGAAGTTTGCAGCAAGAGTCTCATGGCAGCGAGATTATCCAGGTTGGAATACTCGTCAAAGACGTTGAGGAGACCGCAAGCAAGCTGGAAAAAATGGTTGGCATCGGACCTTTCGAGATCTTCGAGCCAGATTACCGTGACCTAACGGTTTACGGAAAACCAGGAAAATTCAAGATGAAAATCGGACTAGCGAAGGCTGGCCCGATACAGGTTGAACTCATGCAACCTCTTTTCGGCGAAACAATCTACGATGAGTATGCTGGCCGCAAGGGCTATGGGCTCCACCATCTTGCGATTCGCGCAGACGACATGGAGCAGAGCATCAAGCTGATGGAAGCGAACGGCTTCAAGGTAATTCAAAGCGGAAACCGGCCGGGAGTCAAATGGGCCTATTTGGACACCGAAGAAAAGACGGGCGTGATTTTCGAGCTGATCGAGAAGAAACAACTCTCACGATAGGTTGTTTCGAGAAACACTCGTGCGCATCTGGCTAGAACGATGATTGAGTTCGGCCTCGCCCTCTTGTCATCCCAAATGTTCGATAGTGGTCTCAGCCCGCCCTGCTGGCATCTTCACGGCGGATGATCTCATCCAGTTCTTTGACCACATCCCGATCCAGAGGACATGCCTCATGCTTTGACAGGATTTCTGAGACCTTCTTCTTCGCGGCTTTCTCTATGCTTTCCGACCCGGCCGTCTCCCATGGACCACGAAAACGCTTGTCGAAGAGTCTCGCCAGGTAGTGCTCCCTCTCGTAGTTCTTTAAGGTGTGGGGATACCGGAGATACACAGGGTCATGACCCACCTTCACAATCAGATCAGTCGCGAGCGCCTCTGCGTCGACTCTTACCCCCCTGAGCACTCGGAACATCATTCCGTAGAACTCATCATCAATCACCAATTGAACTAGGCTTGAGGCTATCTCGCTATCCATGCATCCAGCGCCAGAGATGATATCCGCACCAGCCAACGCTGGAAGGATGCTGCAGACAGATTTTTCGAAACCAACCTGCTCGTCATGTGTCTTGGAGTCGGTGCACGGGCCATGACCGTCTGCTGCCATACCATAATAGTGAGCGATCTGAACAGCGGCAGCGGATAGTAGGGCGGCCTCAGCAGAACCCCAAGAGGGACATCCAGTCCTCATATCCAGTGGTACGCATCGTGCCCCATATACGACCGGTGAGCCTGGGTCGCTAAGCTGAACTATAGCATTCATGGCCAGATCTTCAGCGTTCTGAAGAACCAGCGATCCTGCCAGAGTCACCGGTCCGGTGGCCCCCAGCATAGGGCTAGAGTCGAGCATTACAGGAACCTTCGCCCTACCGCAGTCGACAAGCTGTCGCGCACAATCCCGCGCAATCTTCAATGGACTCGAAGTGGCTGCCAAGAAACTTGCCAGAGGACGCTTCCGAAACTCGTCTTCATCACCTCTGACAGCTCTTGCCATCGCAATGATCGTCCGAAATGTCCTATGCGTCAGAGGGGAGAAGAACAGGTGCTTTCTGGTATTCTCGAGACAAATCCTAGCCGCTTGCACATCCGCCGCTCCTGAGGGAACGTCGCTCGGGAAGACGTGGGTTGTACAGAACGAGATATTGTCTAGGGCATCGATCAGCCTCGTAGCAGATTTGGCATCCGCAGGGGTTGCGCTTCGGCTCTGCTCGGTTTCGATGTCAAGCACCCTTGTGTACCCACTGGCGGGCCTAGTGAAGACTCGTCCATGCTCGACTCGCAAATCATGCTCGCAATCACGACCTCCGAGAACCAACGTATGCGGCGTCTTCTGCAGAGTTGAATCTATGACTTTCTTTGGGAACTTTCCGATCCTGCTGGTCTTGTTGACTTCGCACCCACCGGCATGCAACAGCTCGAGAGCTTCATCATCGTGAACAATCACGCCGACCTGTTCCAGCACCGCTAACGTTGCTGAATGAATCTCCTCTACCTGCCCCCTATCCAGGACAGAGTACAAACTTGGATTTCCCACCCGTGACAGTGCGTGCCAGCTGTATCCATCAGAGAAGAACCATTGCCGCCTTCAGACTAACGGACGACCATTCCCATTTGGGACTATCATGCACACTCAGTTCGCTTCAGAAAGACCGAAGCTAGCTTTTCAACGGCTGTAACAATATCGTCCATGTCCTGCCGGCCGAGTATTGGCAGCGCGTCGGTCAGCCAGAAAACTTCCCGGTCGACTGACTCGGCAACGAAGAAGCTCTGGTTTTCGTAGTCGATCGGATCAGGTCGGTGCGGGCACGCGAAAGGACAACCAGTTCCTCCATAACCAATTCTCTTCCTGAAGAGCTCGGTCTTGTGCACGAGCGGAGTTGACCTACCGCGGCTAATTGGAATGCCCTCCGCAGTCAGTGCCTTCTCGAACTGCTCCCTGGTCACTCCCAATGCCTTCGTGTCTATTCTCAACGCGTAGTAGTAGAATGCGTGCTTCGCCCAAGGCGCCTCGCTGGGTGGTGACACCCCCTTAACCTCGCGCAGGCGTTTCGTCAAGTACGCCGCGTTTCGCCTTCTAGTCTCAACCATGCGATCGAGTTTCTTCAGCTGCTCCCGGCCGATCGCGGCTTGGAACTCGGTCATTCGGTAGTTGTAGCCGATTCCGTAGAACTCGTGGATGTTACTTGTGGCATGCGCTCGGAAGAAATTGTGGATCGACCCCATTCTTTCAGCGAGCTCGTAATCGTTAGTTAGGCAGAAGCCCCCCTCACCAGTGCTCATTATCTTGCCATCGACAGTGCTGAAAGTGCCGACATTGGCTATGGTTCCGGCGAGTCTCCCCTTGTAGAGGGCACCGCTTGCCTGAGCTGTGTCTTCTATAATCCAAATATTCTGTTTCTGTGCGATCTCAAGAAATGGATCCATGTCAGCGGGATGGCCTGCGAGGTGGACGACCACGATTCCCTTCGTGTGGTCAGTTATGGCTTTCTCCGCTTGGCTGGGATCTAGGTTGTACGAGCCAGGGTCTATGTCTGCGAACATCGGTATAGCGTTCTGGTAGAGCGCCGCGCTCGCGCTCGCCACAAATGTGTACGGCGTGGTTACTACCTCGTCGCCAGGGCGAAGGCCTAGCGCCGCCATCGCAACGTGCAATGCAACTGTTCCATTCGAAACGGCCAATGCGTGTCTCACACCAAAATGTTTCTCCAGATCTCGTTCGTACTGCTCGACGACAGGACCCCTACGCCACGGACCTCTCGACTTCAAAACCTTGGTGACCGCTTTGATTTCCCGCTGATCAACAATCGCGTGATACTCGGGAAACTTCTTTCGTCTGACCGGCTTGCCGTCTTCTATCGCGAGCCTCTCGACCATGCTGATTCACCTTGCAGTCCTCTACCTGTCGCTGACCGTATTTCTGCTCTTTGGAACGAGGGTGCGCTGCGTGATCCGCAATGCTAATATCCGAATCTCTCCTCCGGGGACGCGGTACAGTCCGATGGCGAATGTTCGCCTCGAACATATCACAAAGCGCTTTGGCGATGTTGTAGCTGTAGACGATGTCTCGATCGAGATCGAGGACAAGAACTTCGTTGCCCTTCTCGGCCCCTCAGGATGCGGGAAGACCACGACGTTGCGCATCGTAGCGGGACTCGAGACCCTGACCAGCGGAGACGTCTACATCGGGGGCAAATTGGTGAATGAGCTGAGTCCCCGTGAGAGAAACGTGGCAATGGTCTTCCAGAGTTATGCACTATATCCTCACATGTCCGTCTTTGAGAACATGGCCTTCCCTCTCAAGATACGCAAGGTTCCCAAAGAGGAGATCAGAAAACGTGTGAGAGATGCGGCCAGCCTGCTCGGCGTTGACGAACTACTGGACAGAAAACCCAAGGAACTTAGCGGTGGCCAGCGGCAGAGGGTCGCGCTCGGACGAGCGATGGTCAGAAACCCTGAGGTATTTCTGCTGGACGAGCCTCTCTCGAACCTGGATGCGAAATTGCGGGTTTACATGAGGGCCGAACTGAAGCGCCTCCAACGCAACCTGGGTGTGACAACTATCTACGTCACCCACGATCAGGTGGAGGCTCTTACGATGTCGGACAGGATTGCTGTGATGAACGAGGGGAAGCTTCAGCAGGTTGATGGGCCGGACGAACTTTACAGCAAACCTGCAAACACTTGGGTCGCCGGATTCATAGGTAGTCCCCCAATGAACTTCTTCGATTGCACACTCAGCCTCGAACCGCAGCACTGCCTCGATGCTACCGAGTTCAAGCTCGAGATTGACCCCAACCTGGCAAAAGCGATCAAAGAAAAGGCATCATCCAACGAACTCGTCCTCGGAGCGAGACCTGAAGATCTGACCGTTGTTAAGGGCAAGCCGGACAAGGCCGATATCCTAGCTGAAATCTATGTAGTGGAACCCGTCGGCGAGAGCACGATCGTCGATCTAAAGATAGGGAAGTATCTTGCAAAAGCGAGAGCACCCGCCGGGTTCAAGGCAGAGATTGGCGAGCGGGTGGGGGTCAATATTGGCAGAGAGAAGATGCACATATTCGAGAAGAGGACCGATCAACTCTTGCTCTGACTAGCTTTTGGGGCTTGGCGTGCGGGGCCCGAGTAGCCGGAGTACGATCCCGACCTCCCTAGGGCCAAGTCACTCCAAACGTGCGCAAGCTGCGCTAGAGATTCGACCGTCAGCTTTAAGACTCAAAGAGACGGACTTTAGGTCGGAGGGATTCCTATGTCGGAGTCAAAATCCTCCAGAAGGCAATTTCTGAAGTACGGTGCTGCTGTCGTCGTTGGAGCAGCTGCGGCGGCTGCGGGGTACAGCATCTATCAATCATCTGTGACCCCTCCACCGGGACCGCTAGGGCCTGGCCCCACAACTGTTACCGCGCCCGTCACCTACACAACTGTAGCAGTCCCTACCGCGAGACCTGTCGAGATTTGGTGGGTCACCGAGTTTTTCCCCGAGGAGCAGCTGGCATTCATGGAGATTGCCAACGCCTTCACGGCGGAAACAGGTACTCCGGTCCACGTGACATTCTATGACTTCAAAGCAGCGGAAGCAAAACTGCTTACCGCGGTGAAGACCGGCGACGTTCCCGACATATCAAATGATATCGGGATAGCAATAGGAACACGTCTAGCAGCCCAAGGCGCGTTGCTAGACGTGAGCGATCTCGTTGGAGAATTGGAGAAGACTGGGGACTATTCGCCTGTAGCGCTCGAGACTTCCAACATATACGACAACGCGAGGAAAAGATCATACTACCAGGTAGCGCAGGCTCTCCAGCCTTTCGTCAATACCTACTGGAAAGATGTGATCACAAAGTACGCCGGTGTGACTGACCTCCCGACTGACTGGGATGGCTGGTGGGGTACGTTCAAGAAAGCGCAAGACAACGGTGCAATGAGGCAACTCGGCATGAACGCGTTCGGACTCTGTCTATACTCGCCGGGCGGAGACTCTGAAGATGCATTCACCTGCACGATGTCAGCATTCAAAGCAAACCCGCTCACTCCAGACGGCAAAGTCAACTACAAGGATTCCGAGTTCAAGAATGCCGTGACCGAGACGGTAAATTTCATCGTGGACCTTTACCAGAAAGGCTACATTCCCAAGGGGTCAACCGCATGGGACGACGCTAGCAACAACGTTGCCGTCGAATCCAAGAAGACCATTATGAGCTACGCCAATGGCAGCTTGTCGATCCCCGTATGGTTCAAGAGGAATGATCCGGAGAACTACAAGAACAATGTGTACTGGGCGCCGTTTCCCAAGACAGGCCCGTACGGCAACGAGTACAGACTCTCAGTTATCGGAGGAACCGTGTCCTTCGTACCGAAAGACGGAAAGAACACTGAAGGAGCGAAACAGTTCTTAAGGTACTTCATGAAGCCTGAGAACTACAACCAATGGTTCGTCGGCTATCAGTACAGGTATTTGCCGGTCCTGAAGTCGTCGCTGGAGACTCTTCCACTTTATCAAGATGCAAGTGATCACAACATCTATCCGTCCAAGTTCTACCTAGAAAGGGCCATCCCCGACTATAGATACGTGAACCCTGCCTGGGGTCAAGCTAGCTACGGAGAGCATCTTCTGAGCAATATGGCAACTGCCGTGGTCACTCAGAACAAGACCGTAACGGAAGTAGTGGACGCGACATTCGCCAGACTGGAGGAACTGTCCAGACAATACGGCGAGTAGAAAGAGGAAAGCTCTGTCACAGGCGATGAGCAGTACTGATACAAAGCCAACTAGCGTAGTCGTGTACGGCTACGCGTTGGCTTCCCCCTTTATTATTTTCTTGTCCCTGTTTTTGTTGTTCCCTCTAGCGTATGAGGTATTCATATCCCTGTTTGACGCCCAGTTCCAGTTCATCGGATCAGAGCATTTGAGAAGACTCCTTGTGGACCCAGCCTACACACAATCGCTGACTAACACAGCACTCTACGTCGGAATGGGAGTCAACCTCAAGATGATGCTAGCCTTGTTTCTGGCCAATGCGCTCAATGCAATCGAGTTCAGGGGCAAGAGACTGTACAAGGCCTTGATCATGATACCTTGGGTCATCCCGATCGTACCCTCTGCGTTGAATTTCAGGTGGATGCTCGACGCCGATTATGGAATAATAAACCAGATCTTGTTTGGCCTGGGGTTTCCTCCGGGAGGCTGGTTGATCCAGCCACAACTCGCCATGAGCTCCGTTATCTTCATTCATATATGGACAAACCTGCCTTTCTGGAGCCTCATCCTACTTTCCGGCGTGCAAAGCATACCGGTTGACCTGTACGATGCAGTAAGGGTAGATGGCGCAGGCAGCTGGCACACCTTCAGACATCTCACTGTTCCCTTGATGAGGCGCTTGTATCTCATCTGTACAGTTCTATCTACCGTATGGACGATGGGTGACTTTGCAATCATCTGGGTACTTACCAAGGGTGGACCGGCGAACGCGACTCAGATAGTGGCGACGAACGCCTATAGAATGGCTTTCGAATTCGGCGATTTCGGCTACGCAGGAAGCATGTTCCTGCTTGTGCTCCCCATTCTGGCGATCTTAGTGATACTCTTGCTAAAGCTGCTGAAGGAGTGAGAGCATGAGAGTCACACGAACCGTAGGACTTGTTCTCCTGACAACCCTCCTTTTCATCGACCTCTTTCCAATATACCTAATGTTCGTCACCTCCCTAACCCCAGAGAGATATGCGTTCTTTCCAAAACTCATTGAAACCAGACCCTCACTTGTGAACTACTACGAGGGGCTCTTCGGTTTCTTCGGCGGCTACCTCGGGAAAGGGGCGTTCGTCATGTTCTTTCGGAACAGTCTGATTGTAGGGCTCGGAGTGACGGCGCTGGCTTTAGCCGTCAGCATACCCTCCGCATACTCCCTTGCCAGAATCAAGTATCGTGGAAGCAGGTTGTTGAGCAACATGGTGTTGGTGTCGTACATAATACCGTACTCATTCCTGATGGTTCCGATATTCGTAGAGATAAACGCCTACGGCCTAGTCGACACATACCTCGGCATGGTCCTAGCTGAAACAGCGTTTCTGGTTCCTTACTGCATCTGGATCTTCCGAGAATATTTTGCATCGATCCCTACCGAGATCCTGGAATCCGCGAGAGTAGATGGAGCCAGCACCCCTAGGATAATCAGCTCAATCATAATCCCTCTGTCAGTCAGCCCTATTGTGGCACTCGGCACGTACGCTTTCGTTAGCTCATGGAACGAGTTCCTGCTGGTCTTGATTCTCTCTTCATCGGCGGACAGATTCACTGTCCCTCTCGGTCTGTATTTCCTCCTAGGAGGAGACCAAGTTCCATGGGGGATGCTGATGGCGATGTCCCTGATGTTTTCAGTGCCACCCATAGTATTCTACTATGCCTTTCAGAAATACATGGTCAGAGGCATAATGGCTGGCGCGGTCAAAGGGTAGAGCCACGGAATGAGATTGAGTCCAGCAACTATTGCTGGCCTGCTTGTCGACTCCGCAACTGCAGGCTTTCTCGTTTGCTCGCGAGAACACGCCGGGAGCTATCGGATGACTATTCATGTGAGAAGATATGAAGACTCGCGGCAGCGTCTTCCATGAATTTGAGGAAACTTGCAACACACGCCGACCGATGAGTTTTGGCGCCATCGGGCATGACATATGCCACTTGCCACATGATTCGTTCCGCATATCATCGCCTATTGCTTCGTGAGACGAGAAGAAATGCTAGGAGCAAGAAGATGCCTCCAAGAAGGTAATCACAAAGCATAGGCAATTGCGAGAGGATGTTCCAAAGGATGTTCGAATGAGGAGAGCAGGCAATCGTGTCTCTTCCAAAGATGATGCGCGTGAAACAGCTTTTCGAGACTTCCCCGCCGATTGAGGATGTTCCCGAAGCAGTACGGGAGGCCCTGATGCCGCTCAAACTTGCTTCCAGGATTAGGCCAGGCGAAAATGTAGCCATCAGCGCTGGAAGCCGGGGGATAGCCAACATAGCCATCATCATCAAATCGATCATCGAGCAACTGAAGGCGACAGGCGCTCGACCATTCATCGTTCCCGCCATGGGAAGTCATGGAGGAGCAACCCCGGAGGGCCAGGTGGACATTCTCAGGCGTTTTGGGATTACCGAGGAGAACATGGGGGTACCCATCAAAGCCTCCATGGACGTGATCCAAGTCGGGGAAACATTAGGATTCCCCGTGTACATTGACAAGTTCGCCTCGGAGGCAGACCACGTCGTCGTTGTCGCGAGGGTTAAGCCCCAGACGGGCTTCAAGGTCGAGATCGGAAGCGGTATCCACAAGATGATGGCAATCGGCCTTGGGAAACAGAAGGGGGCTTTGACCTACCACCGCGCCATGATTCACTACGGGTACACGAGAGTAATCCAGAACGTGGGACGCGAGGTCTCAAAGAAAGCGAAGATCGCCTTCGCACTCGGGATCGTGGAGAACGCGTACGGCCAGACAGCGAGAATAGAGGGAGTGCTTCCTGAGGAGATGGAGCAGAAGGAGAAGGAGCTCCTCAGCCTAGCGAAATCATGGATGATGAAGCTGCCATTCAACGAGATCGATCTCCTGATCGTGGATGAGATCGGGAAGAATATCAGTGGGGATGGCATGGACACGCCCATCATTGGCCGCTTCACAGACCCGCTCGATCAGGATTTGGGGCCTAAGATTACAAGGATCATCGTCCTAGACCTCACAGGGGAAACCTATGGAAACGCCGTCGGGATAGGAATGGCCGATTTCACGACAAAGAGAGTGGTAGAGAAAATGGACCGGCAGGCGACCTATGTGAATGCGTTGACCGGCGTTGCGCCCGAGGTGGCGAAGATCCCTCCCTACTTTGACACGGATCAGGAGGCGATCGACACGGCCCTGGACACCATCGGTCTGATCCAACGCGAAGCGACGAAGGTCATTCGAATCAAGAACACCCGAGTGCTACGCGAGGTGCAGGTGTCCGAGGCATACATGCCTCTACTCAAGGGGCGGAAAGACTTGGTGCAACTCGATGAGCCCAGGGAACTTCAGTTTGACCAGTACGGGAAGCTTCCGCCTTTCGAACCTCTCGAAGTTTAGCGCGCAGAGGCTTGTGCCCTCATGGGCTGGAAAATCCCAGCGACAAGGGACAGGAACCGAGTGCTGTGCCCCGAAGAATCTTGTCCAGGATGTCAAGGCGGGTGCTTCTTTTCAACCGCTCTTATAGACTCGTCCAAGATTAGACTCAATTCGTATATTTGCCTTTCAGTTATGATGTATGGTGGCGTGAGCAGTATGTGGTCGCCAGAGACGCCGTCCGCAGTCCCTGTTCCTGGATAGACGATCGCCCCTCGTTCCATGGCTTCTCTGGTCACTGCACTGCATAACCTAACTTGAGGAGGGTAAGGCTTCTTGGTGTTCCTATCTTTGACGAACTCTATCCCAATCATTAGTCCTAGGCCTCTGACATCTCCGATGATAGAATGCTCGTCCTGAAGCTCATTCAGCCGTTTCTTCAGATATGCTCCGGCCTCTCCGCATCTTTCAACCAGCCTATTCGAGGCGATGTACTTTAGGACGGCTAGGCCAACCGCGCAGGAGATCGGGTTCGCGCTGAAGGTATGACCGCCGACGAAATTCGATTTGTTTCTCCTAAACTGTTCCACTATGGATTCTCTGACTATGACCGCCCCTAGCGGCGTGTAGCCTCCGCTTAGGCCTTTCGCTGTCGCGATCAGGTCTGGTGACACGTTCCAGTGTTCCATGCAGAACCATTTCCCGGTCCTCCCGACTCCGGTTTGAACCTCATCAGCTATGAATGTGAGATCGTACCGATCGCAGATTTCTCTAATTATGGGGTAGTATTCTTTAGGCGGAGTTGTTGCACCTGTAGTCGCGCCCACGATCGGTTCAGCGAGAAAAGCGGCGATGCACTCGGCGCCTTCTTGTTTTGCGACTCTCTCAAGGAACACGGCGCAATCGATGTCGCAGTCAGGATACTCCTTGTTGAACCAGCAACGGTAGCAGTAGGCAGGAGGTATGTGTGGCATGTCTTTTAGAAGAGGTACATACTTGCTGCGTCGAAAAGTGTGCCCTCCAACAGCGAGAGCACCGAGTGTATTGCCGAAGAAACTTTGCCATCGAGTTATCACCTTGAACTTTCCGGGCGTCCCCCTTTCGAGCTGGAATTGACGAGCGAGTTTCACCGCGTTCTCCACAGCTTCGGACCCGCTGTTGACAAACCATGTCGTGGTTAGACCTTGTGGAGCAATCCTAGCTATTTCATCAGATAACCTCTCAGCAGACTCGTTTGAGAACAGATGCATCGGAACGAAGGATACCTTCTGAGCTTGCTCCAGCATAGCCTCTATCAGCGGTTTCGCTCCGTGCCCTATAGGCACAGAAGCGTTTGACCCACCTGTCGTATCTAAGTACCTCTTTCCAGATTCGTCGTAGATGTAGACGCCTTCGCCCCTAACGATTCTGGTATGTTCTTCGAAAAGGTCTCTGTAGAACATGTGCGGAGTACTCATGCCACCTACCAACTGCAAAAGACCGAGTGCGCTCCGCGACTCTTGAAACTATCTCTGGTTCACGTGCCCTTCGATTGATCTCAATGCGGCGCACCCCAAACGATAGGCCGTGGAATATTGGCTCCGATCCGCCGCTGCGTCGTCGTGCGGGACTTTGCTCGAGTAATACGACGCAGTTGATTTCACGAGAAGAGCGCTGTGAGATAGCCATAGCAAGCTATCGCGCGCCGAATGTTCGTGTATCCTCAGAAATGGATACCAAGACACGCATGCCTCTACTCTATCGGCGGAGTCAACACATAGACGATCATCGCGGTCTCTGTTCCAGCATTGTCCAGCTGATATTCTACGCCTGAAGGCAGAAGGACAGCATCTCCGTCTCTAGCATCAAGTTTCTTGTCGTCGTAATGCAGCGTTATCCTTCCCTTGAGTACGTAGTAGACCTCGTCGTTATCCTTGAAAGTCCATCTGTAGCCTTTGCAGCCCGGGTCTATGTAGCTTATGCCTAGCGTAAGCTTTTCAGATCCAAGGCGTTTCTTTGTGATGAGCCTCCTAACTTTGAAACCCTTGACGGTACACTGAAATGGTGTGACGAGTGGCGCGTCTTCTGTTCCAGCGACCTTCGGTTCCTTGTTCATATCCAATCTCCACTAGTTCCGCTGTGCATTAGGAGGTTATTTATGGCTTCGCGAGCACAAATTGCCGATAGGCCCATCTTCAGAAGGAATGCCTGTCTGCGATCGACTAAGTGACATCTCCTGAATCTACTGACGGTCAACGGTGAACAAGGGACGGCTGAACCTCGGCTAGTGTGGGCTTGATGGCAGCTATGGACTGCTGAAACGCCTCAGCTGCAGCCTGGATATCACTCTCAGATGTGACAGCGGACACATTGCAATAATGTGCAGGCGGGAAGAAGACACCCCTACATAGCAATTCCAAGTTGAGAAGGCGAATGAAGTTTTCATCTGCAGTTTGTGCCGAGTCGAAATCGGTGACAGGCTCGGACGTGAACAACAGGTGGAATAGTGAGCCTGTCCCCGTTACCTGCATCTCGATGCCAGCATCACGCGCAGCACTTGACAACTCCTTGCGAATTGACTCGCCCTGCATGTTCAAGCGTCGATACGCATCGCTTGACAGCTCCCTCAGTGTAGCGAGCCCCGCTGCCATACTCACCGGGTGGGCATTGAAAGTTCCCGACTGCGTGATCCTCGGCTTGCTCGGAAGCAGAGAAGAACCGTCCCCAAATGCGAACAAATCCATAAGCTCCTTTGGAGCACCGAAAGCTCCGACCGGAAAACCCCCGCGGATTGTCTTCCCTAAAGTTACTATGTCAGGCTGAACGTTGAAGTACTCTTGAGCCCCGCCGCGAGCCAGTCTAAACCCGGTGACTACTTCATCAAGAACAAACAATATGCCTTCAGCTTTGGTAAGCTCTCTAACCGTTGCCAAGTATTCCCTGTTCGAAATGGCACCTGCTGTTCCGAGTGTGGGTTCCAGCATAACCGCAGCAATTTCCCCCTTTTTCGCGCGAAGCATCTCTTGAAGAGCAGGGACGTTGCCGTACGGCACAACCAAGGTCTGATCTAAGACTTCGTCAAGGATGCCGGCCGAACCGAGTTGAACTGAGTCGTATGTTCCGTGATAACATCCTTTACTAACAACGATCTTCTTACTCCCCGTTGCCGCTCTGGCAAGTCGTATGGCGTTCATGACAGCCTCGGTAGCGCTGGATGTGAAACGGAGCATTTCGAGGACCGGCATTCGCGAACAGATCTCCTCAGCCAGTTGAACCTCCAACTCAGTCGGGGCTCCAAGGACGGTTCCATTCTCGAGTTGCGCTTGTACCGCCTGCATCACTCTCGGGTGTCTGTGTCCTAAGATGAGAACCGAGAAGTTGAAGCAGTAGTCGATGAGCTCGTTTCCATCGATATCCCAGATGTGGGAACCGATTCCCTTTTTGACGTATGAGGGGTACGGCAGGTAGAAGAGCCCGGTCCTCGTGTTGCCACTTGGCAGTCTGCGGCAGGCTCTTTCGTAAATCGCAGCCGATCCACGCGTTCGCTTCTGATATCGCCGTAGCAGCTCAACTTGATGGTGTCCTGATCTAGTCTGCATTTTCGTCTTCCGCCCACTTGCAGTGACACGGAATGCGTTGAACGAAACCCTCAGCCCAAGCGGTAAAAGTGCTTTGCTTATTGGGGACGGCGCAGGCCGGAAGCCACTCGAGGACGACCTGGACCAGGCCTCTTGGTTCTGACCATGTCCCGGTGAGGAATCCTCGTAAGGTACTACCTGTAGTCTCTGATTGTCTCACGGAGTAGTGCCAACGTCCTTCTTGCAGTCCTCGGACCCAGCAAGTCAACGATCGCAAAGTGCCGCGCGCCAACTCTTGTGAGTTCATCAATCCTCTCCTTGACTTGGTCGGTGCCACCAATGGCCATGGTTTGGTAGACGATGTCATCGGGGACTTGCTCTGACGCACTCACGATCTTGGAGATCTCCTCCTCGGAAAGATAGGCAAGGTTCTGGTAGTGATGAGCCGGAGACTTGAGGCCCAAGCTCGCCAGTATGCTCTTCTCCATGATCAGGGTCGACTTGGCGGCTGTCAAAGCATTCTTCCTTTCTGTTGTGTTCCGAGGAAAGGCGACCATGAGGTGCAAGACCGACTCAATCTGCTTGGGCGAGCGGCCTGCTGACTCCGCCGCCTCTCTGATGATCAACCATCGTCTTCTGAAAGTCTCTGGCGTGTTAAGCCAAGGGTACCATCCATCTCCAAAGCGGCCGACAACTTGGAGCGCTTTCCTCGAACCCATTGCCCCGATGTAGATTGGCGGATGGGGTCTCTGTTTGGGCGACTGGCTCAGGAATGCCTTTTCCAACCGGTAGAATTCGCCGACAAAGTTGATCGGATTTTCTCGAGAGCTCGCCCAAAGTGCTCGAATGACTTGGATGGCTTCAACCAGCCTTGCTACGCGCCGGCGAGGCGGCTCCCAAGGAAGACCGAAGGGCACTATGTTCATCGCCTCACCAGCTCCTATGCCTAATATTGTCCGCCCGCCAGAGATCGCGTCCACACAGGCGACCATTTGGGCAGTACGCGCCGGATGATTTCGCTGCGTGTCGGTGACTGACGAAGCTAGCCGTATCCTCTTGGTTCTAGCAGCAACGGCTGAGAGGACAGTCCAAGGCTCAAGCCTATCTCCATTAACATCAACAAAATGATCTGGCAACCACAACGTATCGAACCCGCTTCTCTCGGCGAGCACGCCCAGTTCAAGAGCTGAGAGAGGACCCACGCCATAGTTGATGAAGCCAAACTTCAATGGCGTCATAGAGGCCGAGTCATCAGTTGCGCTAATCAATCTTTGGGAAATAGAGCCCCAACCTTGCTATTCTCAAACTGACCATAACGCCAACGCTAGTGCCCTAGGTCTGATGAACAATGACTCCGCCGATGATCATGGCACGCACATTGAAATCTGGGTCAGGCACTACGATCTCTAGATCTTTGCCGATCTCCAATGAGCCCTTTGTCCCGTCGATACCTATGAGCTTCGCCGGGTTTAGGCTGGCCAGTTTCAAAGCATCAGCCAGAGACGTGGAAGCGGTGTCAACGATGACTTTTACAGCTTTGTTCATCGCCGCACACGGACTTCTCGAATCCAGCTTGCTCATCATATGTCTTGGAATCAGTACAGGGGCCATGACCGTCAGCCTGCATGCCGTAGTAGTGCGCGATCTGAACGGTCGCGGCTGACATCAGTGCAGTCTCCGGGGACCCCCAGGTCACCAAACCCGTTCTCATATCTAATGGGGCGCAGCGAGCGCCGTATATCACGGGGGAGTTGGGACTACTCAGCTGTACTATTGCGTTCATTGCGAGGTCCTCTGCGTTCTGAAGAACAAGCGAGCCTGCGAGCGTTACTTTTCCTGTAGCTCCTAGCATCGGGCTGGAGTCAAGCATGACCGGGACCTTGGCCTGCGCGCAGTCGATAAGCTGTCTGGCACAGTCCTGAGCGATCTTGAGAGGAGAAGAGGTGGCTGCCAAGAAACTTACCAGAGGGCGTCTTCGAAACTCATCATCGTCGTCGCCTCTCACAAGCTGAGCCATCCTAATGATTGCTAGGAACGTTTTGTGTGTCAACGGAGAGAAGAAGACGTGCTTCCTGGTGTTCTCGAGGCAGACCCTGACTGCATGGAGGTCAGACACGCTCGAGGGCACGTCGCTCGGAATCACGTGAGTTGCACAGAAGGTGATGTTCTCAAGAGCCTCGACTACTCTTGCAGCGATCTCGATGTCGTTGAGGGTCGCACTCCGGCACCCTTTCGTCTCGATGTCGAGGACCTTGGTGTACCCACTTCCTGGCCGCGTGTGGATGCGTCCTCTTTCGACCAGCAAGTCGTGCTCCTTATCGCGCCCTCCCAGGACGAGTCTGTTTGGAATTCTCTCCACAGTGGCATCGATGACTTTCTCTGGAAACTTGGCAGTCTTTCGGTTTGGATCGACCTCGCAGCCGCCCGCTTCTAGTAGTCTGAGGGCGTCGTCATCGTACACTACGACGCCGGTTCGTTCGAGGATGCTTAGTGTTTCGCGATGAATCGCATCAAGTTGATTTCCGTCGAGGACTGTGTACAAT
>Ga0129297_10000768_pt1 | contig 15965 bp, 18 predicted proteins | sample I18A1metaG_FD_94708 | JGI IMG/M metagenome (GOLD analysis project Ga0129297, IMG submission 94708) | Lake sediment bacterial and archeal communities from Gulf of Boni, Indonesia to study Microbial Dark Matter (Phase II) - ​I18A1 metaG | ecosystem: Environmental > Aquatic > Freshwater > Lake >... | reverse complement strand
CTAATAGATCGACGAGCCCATCTCACCATGGTAGGAAACATGAGTGAGAAGGCTGAGCACTACTCCAATCTTTTGCAGAAATACTTTGAAGAAGCTGAGTCCCTGCTGGCCAAAGGCGACTACGCTCAGGCTGGAGAGAAGCTATGGGGTGCGGCGGCCGAAGTTGTGAAGGTTGTCGCCGCTAAGAGGGGAGTAGAGCTCAGGACCCATGGCGACCTTTGGGAGTTCGTCACAAAACTACGTACCGAGCTGAAGGACCCGGAGCTCAGTAGGCTCTTCCTGCAGGTGAATTATCTTCACCAAAACTTCTACGAAGGGATTCTTCCTCCTCAAGCAGTAATGGATGGGGCGGAAGCTGTTAAGGAATTCATAGAAAAGCTAGAGAAGACTATCTAAGCTGGCCGACGGGGCCTGTTAGAATCTCTAGGGTACCCGACCTCAACGGCCTATCGCCAGGCACATACTACCAAACACAACAGCGCGGAAGCCATAAGACTCGCGGCGGAAGCAGAACTTCGCAATTTTCTTTGAGCAGATTTCAAAGACACCTCGATCCGCAACTGCCGGGAATCAGGGGAGAAAACTAGGTGTTGGTGAGCTCCCAGATCGCCTTGAACTCATAGTCACTAACCTTCGTGATAGGCGTTGCAGGGTTTCTGAAGAAAAGTTGGTGCGCACATGAGCTTTGGCGTAGGGCGGCAGACTTATGTATTAAGATGAATACCTTTAATGCGAGATGATCCGTGTTGCCCACCACGGTCACAACCAGGGTTGAGGATGACCTCGCCAAAGCCATAGACCAAGTAGCGAAGCAGGAGAAGATGGACCGATCCACGGTCATCCGAAGATTCCTCTCCAAGGCGGTTCAAGACTGGATGATTCAGCGAAGCCTAGCCGAATACGAGCAAGGAGAGATGACGTTGTGGCAGGCAGCAAGCAGATGCGGCCTATCCCTATGGCAGATGATTCAGGAAGCCAAGAAGAGAGAGGTTCACGTACCCTACACGTTGGAAGAGCTGAGGGAAGACCTGAAGGCCATGTAGATGCGTCGAATCGTCTCCAACGCCACGCCGCTCATTTACCTCGCCAAAGTAGGCAAACTAGGACTCCTCAGACAGATTTTCGGAGAGGTCTTGATTCCTGAGGAGGTCAAGGCTGAAGTCGTAGACAGAGGAAAGAAGCTTGGAGAAAAGGACGCATACTCAGTTGAGAAAGCTGTGAACGACGGATGGCTAAAGACTGCAAAAGCCAAACCTCTGAAGACCCCAATCAAACTTGAGGGCGGGGAGACTGCTGTCCTCTCGCTCGCAAAGAAGTTGAACATACGTGAAGTCTTGATGGACGAACGGCCCGCCAGGAGCGCTGCCAGACTATTAGATTTGACCCCCAGAGGCACAGTCTTCGTCCTATTGAAAGCTCTTGAAAAGAAGTTGCTGAATCTGGATGAGTTCCTGAGCGTTCTGGGCCAACTCATCGAGCATGGATTCAGAATGAAGGAAGAGGTCTACGTTGAAGCTGTGAGAAAAGCAAGAGAAATAGCGGAAAAAGAGATCGATACGCAACGCTCCCTCTGAAAGTGGGAGGCCTAGGCGTACGTTATCTCCCAAGTAACCTTGAACGTGTATTCGTTGGTCTTGGTGAATGGCGTTGCGAAGGGTGATGACGGCAAAATACGATCGTCTAGGCTTATGAGCTGTAATCTACGTGCTACAGACCCGAAGACCGTCACAGTGTCTTTGAGAGGTATGGATGAAGACCTCTGGAGAACGTTCAAGGCTGGCGCTATGTTGAGAGGTATGACTGTTACTGAAGGCGTGGAAGAAGCGCTCATACAATACTTCAAAGTGCGGGGTGGCTCTAATGTCAAGTAGCCGCCTATGTACAGCCTGCAACAAGGCCTTCAGTAAACCACAGTATTGGAAGCAACACATGCTACTCAAACACCCCGGTGTTCAGATCTCAGACTCGACTGTTCAAGTACAGACACCCTCTCCGACAGCTCCAGCCTCAGAAACTGCCCCCTCAACACCCTCAACCACTCCTCTTGCACTCTCCACCAATGTTCCGGCGGGGCTCCCCAGCAGTATATATCTGGCGAGTCGGGTAGAACTGCCTAAGACACTGAATCTGACTAAAGCAGTACCGCTGCAGCCTGTTTCAACGGGGCCCCCCCGCCTCCCCGAAGTATCAGCCTCTGCCAGTACAGAGTCAAAGGAAGTGTCAAAGGAGTCTAAAGGGGTCGAACCGCAGAAAAAGACGGTTGAAACTGTTTCTCCTGATACTGCTAGACAGATAGAATCTACAGCATCTCCCCCAGTATCTCCCGTAGTATCCCCTCAACTGTACATACTGCCTATTCCAGAGGCGCTTCTACAGTCAAGGCATAGAGATCAAACTAAACCGGCGCCCAAGATGGTTGTAGTGGATGAGTCTAAGAAAGAGGGCGAAGAAGAGAAAGAGCCAGTAATACCTAAAGAAGAAGGAAAAAAGGGGGTTCTAGGTACCGTTACTGTTCATGAAGTAGAGTTGTCAACTGCTACTCCCAAACTGGCTCTTAGCCATAAACTGTTCCTTCCTCTAAGGCCTGCTCAGCCACCCGCCGATCTACTACCTGCCGGCTCTCAGGAGTAGTCGTGCAGTAGTTTGAGGCTTTGCTTGTTTTCGTAGGAGAGCTTGTCCCTGAGCTTGGAGTCCGATGTGATTACTCTAGCTTGCATGGTTTGGGCCAACGCGATGTACTGGGCGTCGTAGCCACTTATCTCTTCCTTAAGAGCGAGTTCGGCAGCCAGCCTGTTGATGTCTGGAGACGGTAGCCTAAGCTCTATCTGCATGTCTAGTAGAGAATCCACGTTGCGTGCCACGTCAGCGGACGAAACGCCGGGATGGTATCTTAGGGCGTTGAATACCTCGTAGATGATTAGAGCAGGTGAAGCTAGGTCTATCTTTCCCTCAACGTAGTCGCGCCTCACTTCCAACGCCTTGTGTCGGTCTTCCTCGTCGATGTACCATTTTACAGCTACCGAGGCGTCGATGACGAATATCTGTGCTCTCTCCACCACCGGATTACCTCAAGGCTCGACCATTGCGATCTGTATCCTGCGGTTTTCTCCGCAGACTCGTCTTGGACCCGTAATGCTTTGAGAATTCTCTTCCTGTCCTTGACCCTGTTGACAGAAAGCTCTCTCATGATCCTCTCCTCGAGTGCAGACCTAACGACCTGAGACCAATTCACCTCAGGGAACATCCTCAGCCTTCTCCTGAGCGACTCTGAAATTCGAACGGTCAAGACTCCCAAGTCTTCTCGTACTTACATGTATAGACGAACAGCTAAAACTCTTTTCCCATAGGCTGTGGAATCTACTTCTCCCACTTCCCTTATGGCGGCCTCCGTGTCTTGGACAAGTTCCCTGTCCTCGGCAACCTCAACAGTCTCGTTGAACTCTCTCAGCTCGTAACTCATCTCGAGAACGTGGAGCTCGGTAATGGGGCGTTGCAGCATACAAGAAACGCAGGCCTCGCGTAGACAGTAGATGCGAATTTGGGTCAACCTCTTCCTGAGCCCCTGATACTACACGCCGCCAGGCGCCTCAAAGGTCAGGTGAACCGATGGCTACGTATTCGGGGCCTTGTACCGCCCTTCTATCCTACCCCCTGTGGGTACACCTGTACCCACATCACTGCGACGGGCAACCAAACGGTTCGCCTCCTCCATGAGCAGGTTCCTTAACCTTCTCTGCGGCTCCGGCTCCGACGGCTAGGGTGGGCCAACCGTTCTCAGGCATACTCGAAGATACGGCGCATCCGCTCACAACAGCGACTAGTCAAAGCCTCCCTCAAGACCTAGAGATTCGCATCTACTGTAGATCCTTCCAAGAAATAGGGTTGCAATCATGCAACTAGTGCCCAGCCGACATCAACCCAAAGATCCACGAACACCACCTTCAACAAACCAGAGGAGAAGGCCACCGTGAAACCAAGACGCGTCAAACGTCCAAACCACTAAAAATCCAATCAAACTCATGCGCCTAAAGGCTCTTGAGATAGTCCCAATCTTTACATCTATTCTAGTTGAGGTATGGGGCGTCATGCTACACCATCACGTTCACGAAGCTGACGCACTGCAAATGACCACTTGCACGCACATCCAAAGCGACGCTTTACTGAGCAGCGATGAAAACCTTGTCAAGGCAAGCAAGAAACTCGGCTTGAAAGCGTTCGACATAGTGAAAGAGGAACAAGAACTCAGAAAATTCATCAAGACATAACTAGAAGAAGCGAGTTCTTGCCTGAATCTTACCGTAGGCGCCCCAACGGATCGTTCGGCCAGCCTCTCAGCCCATTCATCTGCGCGCCTCTTGCCGCAACTCGTGCACATGCGACTCTTGCAGGTTAGCGGTATCGTCTTTTTTGCCAAAAAAAATTCGCCAAAAGCCCCCTGTCCAAGTCGATTGGAATCAGGTGTTGGAAGGAGATAGCTAGGAAGAAATTGAAGTCGAAGCTTTAGAGGCTCTAGGCTTGTCCGTTGACCCAACCACCGGCGAAATTGAAACCACAAGACCGCACATCCTGCTGCTCTAATCAAGGATCAATTGGAGAGACTCGACAACTGGGACTTCCTGCTCCGCTTAAGAGGTAGGAAATAAGTCGCGCTAATTGGTCTTGCCTGGTAGGAAATTTCGAAAACGCAAACCCTGTCAGGAGCCCACCCACGGAAAATATCGGTGGGGCCCACCTTCCGGGTATGTAATCCGGATCATTTGAGTTAAGTTTGAAAAGGTTCGCTGCTTATATACGTGTACAAAGCGTATATGTTGAGTCCTATGTGGCTACCGAGATGGCTAGGTAAGAGCTACGCTAACCTATACGCTCGTTTTGAGCTTGAGCCATTCGACTTCAAACGGGCATGTGGCGTGTTGGACTCGGAGGAGCAGAAGGTCAGGCTGGTCCTCAGTAGGCTCAGGAGAGCAGGGTACTTGACCCTTCTCAAGAAGGAAGGGCGGAAGCGCATCTACAGGTTGATGGAACCCTCTATGACGGTCTTCGCTCTCGGGAGCAGCCTGGAACGATACACGGAGATCCAAGGAAGATACGTGAGGCTGCTTCTGCTTTTTGCGAGGAAGATCTTAGAGAAGTATGGTCAGAAAGTCTTCTCCATCATCCTCTACGGCTCCGTTGCGAGAGGCTGCGCTGAAGAGAAAAGCGACATAGACCTCCTACTCATAATAGATGACCTGCCTCCCAGCTACTCTAAGAGAATAGAAGAGCTCGTATCTTTGGAGCTAGATGAGTCCATTCACCGTGAGCTTCAGTTTCTAAGGAGAGAAGGATATTCAACAGGCTTCTCCTACATTCCACTGACGCCTGAGGAAGCAAGAAGCTTTCATCTCCTGTTCTTGGATGTGCTGACAGACGGAGTCCGCCTCGTAGATCGAGACTCCTTCTTCGAGAACTTGTCAAAGGACTTTCTCGGCAGGCTTTCAAGGCTAGGCGCCAAGAAGCTGAAGACCAGCGACAACGCCTGGTACTGGGCTCTGAAACCCGACGCCAAGTTCGGAGAGATGATCCAGATATGAGCCTATTCGAGTACGCGAAGGCTCTCTTAGACGAGGCACAAGTCCGCCTCGAAGCAGCAAAGATATTCCTTGAAAAAGGAAGACACTCCTACGTCGTCAGGCAGAGCCAAGAATGTGTTGAGCTATCCCTGAAATCCATACTGAGAGTAGCCGGAATAGAGTATCCAAAGCAACACGAGGTAAGTGACATACTTCTCGAGAAGAAGGACCTTTATCCACAATGGCTTGTCAAGGATCTCCAGAACGTTTCGAGAATCTCGAAGGAGCTGATGATGAAGAGGATGCCGAGCATGTATGGAGAGGAGACAATCGGGAAACCTCCCAGAAGCCTCTTCAACCGCAAGGACGCTGAATCCTCAGTCAAGAGTGCAGAGCACGTCTACAATCTAGCTATGAGGTTGCTGAGAGAATGGAGGCGACACCGGAAAGCACTAGACAGTAAATGAAAAGATTTTGAAGCTGTTTCCATTTACTTTTGGTAATGCTGAAGACGGAACGCATACTCAAGATATTCTATCAAGATGGCTCGAACGGTCTCGATAGCTCCTATATGCTTAGCTCTGAGCATTTAGGAGAGCTCGGCGCAACCTGCTTGTGTCCTCCGAAGTAGGGCTTCGAGACTTTGGGTCCTTTGACTATGTGATGATTAGACATAGGCCTCTAAGCAGCGAGATCAAGGAGTTCATTGCGATCGAATTCCAGATTGGACAGACAACGGGTGCTGGAGCTCTTGTCCAAGCTTTCAAGGATTTTTCTCGCGGCGGGGATATTTCGAACCAATCTTGAGGCTTCGGTCTGAATCAATATGACGTCTGGAAAGGTGCCTTCGCACAGACACTGAAGAAAGGCATAGTGTTGGAACGATGGGGACAGAAGGTGTAGTGGGTCGTGTAGGATTGAACGGTACCTTATGTTTTTCCGCCGAGTTATGCGCGGCTATCATGTGTTGTTGCGACGGTATCTTCCACGGCCTCGACCACCGAGACTAGGACCTGTATTACTGCGGAACATCACGGAAAGCCATATACGTGTAGCATTGCCAGATATACTCGGGGGAGCTGACGTGAGAATCCGCCTCTACCTATTTGCAGTGCTATACATCGGTCTTCTTGTCAGTGTGCTGAGAGTTGAAGCGCAGACAACACAGGAACTGTCCTATGATGACGGATCGGCTGAGTTCTATAATTCTGGCGGACCGGGATGCTATAACGCAGTAAGGTTTTCACTTCCAACCGGATGGTCAGCAGCCAACTTGTTGACCGCCAGATTCTATATAGCCCAGAACCCGAATCAATTTCGGGTTCACATCCTTGCCAGTGATAAGACAACGCCTCTAACTGCATCTTTCACGACAACTCCAACCAGTACGGGCTGGTTCGACATCGACCTGACGGGTCTAGGTATCATATTGGGGGGTGATTTCTACTTGGCCATAGAGTTTATGGGAGCGGTTGGTTACCCATATATCGGCGCGGATACAACCTCACCATTTACTGGTCGTTCATGGTGTTACTACCCGCCTCCAGGGCTGGGCTGGGTTCAAGCCTCGGCACCCACAAATTACATGGTCCGAGCTGTTGTCCAATATCGAAGCATAATCCAAGCTGAAACTGCTGGATTTGTGGAGGATTTCACCGTTATCGACGACTGGGCCATTACGACAGCTGGCGGAGGAAGTGTGTCCAAATCGTCCACGCAATTTGTGAGTCCACCTTCCGGCCTAATGACAGTTTCACCGGCGACTTCGTCGGTAGCCTTTGCAACATCTCGCAGCATGACTATAGACTTTACCAAGGACTACAAGATGTCGCTATACTTCAAGACACTTAGCACCAATGTTGAGTGGATTTTTGTCCTGTATAATCGACATGTCTGGCTGGTGGTTCATAATCTTTGCCTATATTGGTGGACACCTGGAGGAGCGGGGGGAGTCGGCAACATCGTGACCTTGTCTGCAGACACCTGGATCTTTATCCAAGTGTTTGTTCACCCAGATCTAGGGGAATATGAGGTTTTTGTCAACAACGTACCCAAGGCGTGGGCCAATTTCGCTTACAGCAGAGCCGACAGCTTTCTCACTCTTGGGGATACGGGCAACACTGTGGGTTATGGTACGGGTTGCTATGATGACGTACTTGTTAAGGGCTATATGGTTGATGTGGAGTGGATCGACTATTTCACGGATGGCACCCTGAGCGATCTGCCCAACCGCTGGGAAACATCAGTAGGCGGATCGGGCGCCCCTGTCTTTGAGGTAACGTCTGCTCAGTATAAGAGTCCGCCCTACGGCCTCCATGTGAGATCGATCCCCCTTATTCCGGGTGCGTCATCCTGGGCTTTCGGGAGTACCCACGAGATAATGCTGGACTATTCAAAGGACTACATAGTCATGTTCGACTTCAGGTTAGCTGGAACCGCTAATAATGGGATCTATGCTTTGAACAACTTTGCAGTGATCTTGGGCATAGATGGCGTTGGCTTGGTGTGGTACGATGTGGTGGGCGGTCACCGTGTGATGGATCTAGCCCCAGGCATGTGGTACACCATCGAGTGTGATGTGCATCCTGCCTCAAGGCAGTATGACATCTTTGTGGACTTGGCATACAAAGCAACAGCCAACTTCGGCTTCACCTATACCTCCCGCCGCCTTCTTCTAGGAGACAATGACTTGGGCCCAGGTTGTTACGGTGAATTTCTTGCGGACAATTTTTGCATGTTTGGATACTCGCTGTTCTATTCCAAAGTCCTTTCAGCTCCATCTGGTAAGGCGTATGTCATTAACCCAGATTACCGGGGGGTTAAGGCTCCTGGTGTCGGTTACGCTGCTCTCAGCGACTGGACGGCTTCAGGCGTCATCGTGGGCATGATGAGGTATCCCCCGCAGAATCTATGCACGGACTCAGATGGCGTTTGGTGCTCCTCGTCGAATGGTCAGCCTAGGACATCTGTTATTCCAGGCGGTTCCACCATTATCATGTTTGGTGGCCGAGGCGTCAATGCCGGAGTCTACTATTATGAGCAGGTTGGCACAGGGGCGGATACGGCGCCTGTGTATTGCGACGTTAACGGCACCCACTACAACTTCAAACGCTCCGGCACTACCCCACCGGTCACTCTATCATCTATGTTGGTCTCGGATGTTCAAGGAGGCCACAGAGATCAATTTCTCATAGAGATCTTCGAGGACGCAAACCGCAGACTGATCTTCATAGTATATGGGTTTTCATGGAGAGCGACGTGGGCAGCGGCGCTCTGGATAAAATTCTTTCAGTGGCCCCACTGCATAGGCGTATGGAATCACGCCTACATAATAGTACAGTGGGAGGACAATGGTAACGGGATAGTGGAAGCCCCCGGCGTTGACGGATACTGGGTGGTCAACGCAGGCCCAAGCCCGTAGGCGTAGGTGCCTTCAACTAGAAGAATTGAAAGATTCATAGCTTTTCGAGTCCCTTCGTGGAATCTCCGTTTCAATCGTCTATGCTAGAATTGAAAAGTGCTTATCCATCGACTGTCCATAATCACTAAGCTGTCCTTTCTCCATGTAAGTTGTCTGTCGCTCACCTATCTCAGCAAGCTTATGAAGGCTATCTAGGTTCATTGGATGTTCACTTGTACTGCTGGAGCAAGCCACTGAATACGTGTATAGAAGAACAGTAGCTGACTTTCCAAGGCAGAGTTGACAAAAAGACTTATCAGCACAGCCCAGGAAACTCACGATGATGTTGTTCTTGACCATCGTTAAGGCAAGACTAAGGTTGCAGGGCTCGAGGGAACATTCAGACGGCACAGCGCTTGTCGACACCGGAGCATCCGTAACCATCGTTGACAGAGATCTAGCTGACAAGATTGGTGTAACCTACGTCAAACGCATACTCACGCTCACAACTGCTTCAGGGCATAAGATGGAGGGTGAGTTGGCGGTCATCAACAAACTTACTGTTGAAGGAGAGGAATTACCCTATGCACATCTACTCGTCTTGAAGATCCCGGAGGAAGTCAAGGAAATGCTGAGGTCAAAAGAGTTGAGCGACTGGGGAGTAGTCGGCTTAACAACCCTAGAGCTTCTGAACCTAATGCCAGACACAACAACGGGAAAACTTAGAAAGACCGATTCCTTCATGCTGATCTAAGATGATCCTCAGTAGACGGCTCCATGGGTGCGCCAGGTCTGAGGCGTTTCCATCAAGTCCCCTGTTCTCTTCCTGTCTTTAGGCGGTCGCTCTCCCATCTCCTTCACCCTGAACATCGCCAGGCAGCTCGCTTAGCGGCACGAACTCTGAGTCCCTACTCATCAGATTCGCGGCCCCCACCAATATCCCCTCCAGCCGGCAACGACTGCGACTGTCACGCTCATACGTGATTTGACTATAGTCAGCTATGCTTCTACGAGGGCTCTACGAGGCTTTCAGCCTCAGCTTTTTCATTTCTTCTCCATACTTCCTGTACACGCCTGCGAGTCCGACCGCCAAAGTGAACAGGCAGAGGCTGACCACAATTGGGTCCAGTCTGATACCCCACGGAGTATAATTCAATACTAAGCCAATCAGAGGAGTGATCGCCAGACTCAACCCTATACTCAACGCGAACCTTTCAATATCGTCCAAGTCCCTGCTGGATGGAAATAGGGCCTGAACAGAAGTGAAGCCGGGCAGAAACAGGACGAAAACCGATCCCGCAACCCACCTCAACGCCACAAGTGGGAAAATGTTAGGAATCACGTATATGCAAAGCAGAGTCGTGGCCGTTAATGCTGCAACTATGTAGAACCAGAGATTCCTTTCGACGAGGAGAAGATAGCCTGTAAATGAGTCAACTTGAGGTGGAGGTAGCTCAAGGGAAATCAGATTCTCTTGCCGTAACTCCTTTATGGTTTCGATGAACGACTCCTTCAATTCAGGCAGCCCCTTGGCTTGAATCATTGAGTAGAGATCAGCGACTGTTCTGGGATGCTTCGATCTCAAAGTAGACTCGACCGTCGAGCGAAGAGATCCCGCTTCTCCTTGCCCAGCTTGACGCAAGCCATCTTCACCTGAAGCGAGGCTCAAACAGGTATGTTCTACGTTTCGAACAACTATATGAATCCACTAGAACGCAAATGATATAGCCAACCGCGAGCTAACCGTTCGAATTCACATCGGCGAGAAGTGCTGCTTCATCAACGGTGCGAGCTTTGATTGGCTGTAAGGCCCGATTTGTTATCGTAGGCGTGGCTGTCATACTGATCTCAGCCTTGGCGACGATTCAGTTTCAACACGGACTTGTGATAGTGGCTATGTTGCCCATATCTCAGACAGAAGCTGAAGCAAAGGTTGTCGACGCTTATCTCGCAATTTACGAGGCGGATATTGCAGGCGCTGAGGAGGTGAAGCTTAGAGATCTCTCTTCGAAACTCAACGGAGCTCTGAACATGACGAGGGAGGCTCAAGACCTTGAGAGGCAAGGGCGTTCAGCGGAGGCCTCAAACCTTCTCGGGAAGGCTACTGTAGCCTGCGACGAGACCATAGCTCAAGCGCGTCTGCTACGGGAGGAGGCGTCCCGCCAATCTTTCTACAATCGCGTAATCGCTTTCGCACTTGCACCAACCTTGGCCCTCCTCGCAACCGTGGGGCTGCATTTTGGGTACCGATGGTGGCGGAGACGTGAGATTGAACAGATCTTCCGCATGGAGATTCGCCTAAGAGAGAAGAGTCAGGAATGATCAGGTTCACTGAGGACTTGAAACGTTCGATCTTGATCTTCGTTTCAGCCACAATGATCTTTTCAATGCTGGCATATGTCTCGGTGACTCCTCGACCAAGGGAGCAGTTCTTTCAGATCTATGTTCTAGGTGAGACTAAGATGGCTGAACGATACTACCCCAACAACGATCCCAATATTCCGGTGGGCGCAAGGGTGAGATGGTATCTAGGCGCCACGAATTTCATGGGTTCAACCCGATACGCAGTCCTTAAGGTCAAGTTGTCGAACTCCACCATCGACCCACCCAATGAGAAAGACAAGCTGCCTTCGCCTTCACCTGTCTTGACGGAATATCACAGAGTCCTAATCAACAATGAGACATGGCAGTTTCCGCTAGCGTGGAAGATCGACAGTGTAGTGAAGGTGGCTGATTACTATTATCTCTCTCAACTCACCATCAACGAGCGGAATGTTCAGCCTCAACTGGTCTATGCGAAAAATGGATACAACTATCGAATCATCATAGAGTTATGGACCTTGGATCCAGTTGACAAGCATTTGATATTTGGATGGGGGACGGGCACCGAGAGAAAGGTGGCATGGCTGCAAATATGGTTCAACGCAACCCTGCCTAGGTCTTCATGACACCGGTCACTGCGCTCTGTGCCAGCGTGCCTCAACGTTGACTGACGAAGATTACCCTAGGGGCTGGCTAGAGTTAGGAGGGTGCCCCGATCATGCCGTCGCGCATCTTCACTCTCTCGTCGGCCCTTTCAGCTATCAGCAGGTCATGAGTCGCCGCAACGATCGTCATGCCGAACCTGTTCAGGTGTCGGAGCGTATCAATTATCATGCTGGCAGTAGCCGTGTCAAGGCTGCCCGTGGGCTCGTCAGCGAATAGAATCTCACATCCATTCACTAGACTTCTAGCCAGTGAGATACGCCGCCTCTCGCCTCCACTCACCTCGTCAGGCCTGCGGGACGCCAAATCCAAAATACCCACAGATTCAAGTGCACGCCGAACCCTTTCCCTTCGTAGGCTCCCTGAGACTCCCTGGATGATGAGTGGAAGCTCCACGTTTTCGAACGCCGTCAAATCTTCAAGGAGAAGATCCTCTTGAAAGAGGAAACCCACGGTCCTATTTCTGAGAGCCAATCTCTCCCCGACAGGTAGCCCATATACGTCCTGACCATAGACCCATACGTATCCTTCGTCCGGTGCGAGGTATCCTGCAGACACTTTGAGAAGAGTCGTCTTTCCAGATCCGCTGGGTCCCGTAACGCAGAGAAATCTTCCTGTTGGAACCATGAGGTCAACGTTGCGCAGAGCGTGAACGATTCCGCCTCCCGCATGATACCTCTTGTTAACGTTTCTCAAGATCAGTGCTTCCGACAATTGACATCCCTACATCTGAGCCAACATTCTCATCAGCTTCAGATTTCCTAACAGCCACGCCGAAGCTGCTACAGCCCACGAGAAAAGGAACAGGGCTCCGACATTCGCCATGATGGAGTGTCCGAAAAGAGTCAACCTGTTCAGGAAGATTAGGTCCGCCAAGGAAGATGAGACGGCAGCAGCGATCGCTGCTAGACCTAGATCCAAAGCCAGGCTCGGAAACCCAACCTTCTTCAGAAGAAACCTTCTCGAAGCTCCAAGCAGAGCAACCAGAGCCAGTCTCCCCTTCGCTGAGATGTACAAGTAGTTCTGAATGTTCACTATCAAAAGAATGAACAGAACTATCATCGAGAGGCTCAGTCCGCTCAGTAGCGTCGTTGAGATGCCCGCGATCGAAGCCAATGTGAAGCCTGACATCTCATCAACCGATATGGCTTTGATGAGTGTGTAGTACTGGAACGGAAGCTTCTCGATATTCCATTGAATGCTTGGCAGAACGAGTCTCACTTCGCTAACCGCTGGCACTGAGAGAACTGCGTTGGCTGAATACGGAAGCCTGTAAGCCTCTATGACATAGTCGCCTTTCGGCAGATCTATCTTCGTCTCGCTTCCCAAGCCTAGCCGCGCTAACACAACCTCTCCTCCACTAGTCTTGACGACGAGGTTGTAGTCTGTTGCCTCACTTCCGTCACTCCACAAAACAGACACGCGAACCGTATGCATGGGGCCCGCGCTTGCCGAGGGATCGAACGTCGCACTGCAAAAGAGAGGAAACGTAAACGTTTCGCTCCCGATCTCAATCCTGTAAATTCCCGGAGAAGTCGTGAAGACCCAGAACTCGCCTTGCCGAACCGCTTGGACTTCAACCCCGTCTGGTTTGCGGAGGACGGGTCTCTTGGGCCCAGGCACTTTTAGCATCGGGTTCTCCTCGACCTGCACCGAACTCTGGAAACTCTTATTCGAGGTGAGAAGAACCCCTCCTAGAGTCGAGAGGAGAAACTGGCTCTGGAATGTTATCGTATAGTATCCGAAAGGTAGTTCGAGGCTTTCCTCGATTTCTCGAACTACTTTGACTGATCGGATTGGTGCTCCGTTTGCTTCTAGCACAACCAAGTTTCCTGGTATGGCAGACGAGCACTTGACGCTCAGCTGATAGGTCCTGCTTAGAAGATTCTCGATTGCTTCACGGCTGAGGCCACGAACAATGATTGATGACACCATCCCTTGGGGCAGGCCGGAAAGCTGCCGAGCAACTTTTTCATGAACAACAGCCTCGTCATCCTTCATGTCGCCGAAACGGCAGATAGCCACAACGGTCGTCAGGATCACTAATTTGCGAAGTGAACTTGCTACTGGAATCGTTTCGCCAACGTGTGCCCCGAGTCTTTGAGCGGCTCTCTCACCTAGGATGATCCAAGGCCCTTCTGAGGAGGGTAGGCTGCCGGACAATAGTTGCTTGCTATAATTCTGAGCGGATTGTATGCCTCGCGTAATCAGAATTGAGCCGGACACGTAGCCGACTGAAGCCGTGAAAGGTTCAGCCTGGACGGAAGGCAGCTTGCTGAGGCTAGCTGCTAAACTGGCTGGGATATGGCTGGTGTATATCGAGCGGGCACTCCGTTCAAGTATCGCCAAGCCCTCACTTTCCCCTCCTCTCAATACAAGACCTAGGCTACTTGCAGACCCGACTACCAGTGTGAAGGTCAAGTTGGCCGCTAAGAGCGATACCATGAAGGCGGCCGCAAACGCGGCCAATCTTCTCCCGCTCATGATTTTAATCAGAAGCAATGTGCCGAGAATACCCCCTCATGAGGCCGATGAAAAGGGTTGGAAGAGAGGCGCCTACCCCTAGAGCAAGGTCATCTCCCACCTTGAGGTCTATGAGCGGCTTCAAGGGCGGCAGTCGGAGGAATATAGATGTGAGAGAGGACAGCAGGCCTGGTGTGAATACTCCGACCGAGAAACCAAGAACTGCTCCGCCGATCGAGATCACGCAGGCGTACAGGAATATGCTTGCGTTCATTATCCTTCTAGGTGTGCTCATAGAGGCAAAGACTTGTAGCACGTGTTCTGCCTCTATGAGGGAGTTGTATCCTTGGAAGAGGCAGCTCAACGCCAAGGTGGCGTATAGTAGATACTTCATACCACTCATGATACTTAGCACTTCAAGAAAGAGAGATCTGGTAACGAGTTTTATCGCTGGAGCGGATGCCTCTGCATCTCCACCCTCACGTGGCAAGAGGTATAGTGGCTGCGCGGTTGGACTGATCTGCGTGGGACTGATTATTGAGTATGCGAGATGGTCACTTGACTTGACGTATCCTGTAACTTTCAAGGGCCGCCCGTACACGGTCACTGCGTTCCTCTCAGCGAAGTCTTCGATGGATTCTCCCATAGCAACCTCATCAGCCTTGACTGGCAGAACGCCATCGATCATTGCATCACTGACTGCGAGAAGTGTTTTGATGTTGTCAGAAGAGACAAGGAGTATTCTCCTGTCATTGATGCTGTAAGGTGAGATCGCGACCTTGATGGACCCGGGTATCGGCTTGTCGGAAACAGTTAGATATTCACGCCCAGCGTATAGAGCCATAAGGGTTGTGACCTCCTTCTCATAGGAGTTGGTCATCGTGTGCAGGCCCACATTGATCGCGATGAGGATAGCTATTGTTAGGAGGATTGGCTTCGTCTTCAGTGAACCTCGCGCGGCGAGCTTTAGAAGAGTGAGGGTGAGATTGCATGCGGGTCTCTTCGCTGAGGAGCCGGCTCCAGTGACTTTGCCTTGAGAAATCAACTAGCTATCCTCGTCTTCGCGGTTCCTTTGGCTTTGATTGTTCCTCTTCTACCTTTTATGATGAATGGTGCACCATACATAGGAGATGCTTGGGTCCATATTAGATTCGCTGAGGAGTCTGTGCGACTTGGACGCTACAGCTTTGGAGAGTACAACACGCAGTGGCCACTTGTCAACCTTCTGATTGCCCTCACGATAATGATCCAAGGTATTAGCCCTCTCTTGGCGAGTCAGATAGTGCCAGTGCTTTCAGGCCTTGGTGCGCTCCCGTTCTATGTCATGTGTAGACGGATGGGTTTGTCGCGTTCTGCGGCGCTGTTCGGAATCACGTTCCTGAGCTTCAATCCATTGTACACGTATTTCACGTTCTCGGGAGCTGTGATGAAGGAGGCTGCGCGCTACTATCTTGTATTGACTCTTTTGATGTTCACAACTTTGAGGTTGAGGAGGGCGAAGGAAACCTACTTGACCGGCGTTATGCTTGGAGTCGGCCTAGTTCTAGGTCATCACTTCGCAGCCT
>Ga0129297_10000767_pt1 | contig 15969 bp, 15 predicted proteins | sample I18A1metaG_FD_94708 | JGI IMG/M metagenome (GOLD analysis project Ga0129297, IMG submission 94708) | Lake sediment bacterial and archeal communities from Gulf of Boni, Indonesia to study Microbial Dark Matter (Phase II) - ​I18A1 metaG | ecosystem: Environmental > Aquatic > Freshwater > Lake >... | reverse complement strand
TTCAGTTACCGAGGCAAGCATTATCAGATAAGGAGAACTGTGTTCTTGCCCCCTCCAGTACAGAAACCCAGAATCCCGATATGGGTTGGTGGTTTCTGGCCACGCAAGGGCCCCTTCAGGCGCGCTGCCAGATGGGACGGGGTGATTCCGTTGAGACTTCCCATGAGGCTCCCCCAGCCGCACGATTTGCGCGAGATCCTTGCCTATGTCAGGAAACATCGAACTAGTACTACGCCGTTTGATATGATCAAAATCGGTTGGACTTCAGGAGTGAACAGGAAGGCGAATACGGAAAAGATAACACCATATGTTGAGGCGGGCATAACATGGTGGCTGGAAAGCCTGTACCATGATTCGCCTCAAGCCATGCGAAAACGAATCCGCATGGGTCCTCCTAGGATATCGTAGCAACCTTTGCCACACTGAATCAGCAGGCAAGAGAATTGTCACTGGTAGGGTTCTTGCCGTCAACCTGGTTATCAGAGGAATGAAGGTGGTGATCTCAACCCAAAGTCCGGTGTACGCCCGGTCCACCATTGAAAATGTTTGTCGGCTACGATTCTGAATTTTGATGCTCTGTCTGGTTGTCTCTTTCTTCTTGAGTTCGAAGGCTTGGGTTGACGATTCGTTGTAGGCTCCTAATCTTTCCTTCGAGGAGTTCAGGTCTCTGGCCGGGGTAGGTTTCGTTGCGGTTGAGGACGTGATAGATTGACACGAGAAGCTTCCTTGCGACGCCGACTATGGCTCGTTGGCGTCCACGCCTCGTAGAGACGCATTGGCGGTTCTCTCGGGGTCTGACAAGCGCCACCACAACACGAGTCGGTCAACCGGTGCAGAACTCACCGCGGATCTTCAGTTGAAGAACAGGTCGCAATTGCCTTAATTAGTTGCGTTAGGAGCTTGGTCTAGCTAGACTAGCAACTCCCTGAGATTACGAGGTCTCCTCATGCGATATCTGATAAAAGAGAGAAGAAAATATTATCTACATTACATCTGTGAAGTTGAGCAAGGGAATAGCCGTCCGCCACTATTCCCAATCAAGAAGACGATGCTCGCCTTCCAAGGCCTTCATCTTGGTTATGTCCTGTGTGACCTCTAGGGTTCCCCTGTAGCCTCCGTTCTTGTCACGAACCGCAAAGTACCGGATGTGGACGAGTTTCCCTTGGTGGTTGATCCAGAATTCGGCTACGTTTCGAGTTCCGGCCCGGAACTCCTGTAGAATGCGGTTGACGATGTGTACGCTGTTGGGCGGGTGGCAGTTCTGAACCTTCCGACCAATGACCTGAGGCGTACGGACAAAGATCCGCTCCTTACCTTCCGAGTAGTAGCGTACGACATCGTCTTGGTCAACGAATGTGATATCGATAGGGACATGAGTCAAGATCAGATTCAACTGCTCGATGCTCAATTCGCCTCTGTTGAGGGAGAACAGATCTTCCTTGAGCTTTGATGCCCCTCTTTCGACGTAGCCCCGACCCATTTCCTGCCAGTCTTGGTTGGTTAGAACCTCCATGGCCATGGGGAAGAGGATTCTCTCCTCTTTGACTATCATGTCCTCCATTTTCTGGGCGAGCTTCTCGCCTTTGTCGATGAGGCGTTCGCTTTCTTTGGAGTGCAACGCGGCTTTGGTGTCCTTGAGCAGTGCCCTTACCTCGTCGTGCACCGACCACATCACCTGAGGAGGAGCCGTAATGCCCCTCTTCTCAAGGAAGGGGAAGAGCTGATTCTCTTTGCGTTGGTAATGGGTCTCAACCCTAGCTAGCTCATCGAGTCTCTCGCCAATCTTGTCCCTCAATAAGGCGAGATTCCTGTCTCCTTGTGCGGTTCTTAGCGCAACTAGTGTCTCGCGGAATTGGGCAACTGCTTCGCTTAGCTGCCGGTTCTCAACTGTTAGCTGAGTGAGCGGATGCTGGGCCCCAGTCTCAAGCTTTGCTTGCTTCTCCAGTCCTTCTTGGAATAGCTGAACGTGCAAGTCGCAGAGCTTTGTAATCTCCTCGGGACTGAGTCCTTCCCCGACGAGTTCCTGCTCCAGGCTGCCAATTTCTCCTGGACTGACATCTTCTAGAAGACTTGCAAAACGGGCTTTGAGCGTCTCAGGAGCCTTGCCCTCATGGAGTTCCTTGATTATCGCCTTAAGAGCCTCTCTGCGTCCTAGCCTCTGAGGACTCTCACGCCGCCCCTTCTCAATTGCCTCGGTCAGGTCTGATATCAGCTGATCGATAGTCATTCCGCCCATTGAAGCAACGGTTTCAAGTGAGGCGGTTCGCAACGCAATCTTTCTGATCAGAGGATTCTTGAGTTTCTGGAACTCAGGCCTGTAGTTGACCAGAAAATCCAGAAGGAATGGATATTCCTTTAGAAGGTCGTCCAATCGAGTTGTAGGACTGAGCTCCATCGGTTGTCTTCCTCTGCAAACCGAAAGCCCTCGCATTTAGGTCTGATCCTGACTTTGGGGCCACATGGATGAGTCATCGTCTCTCTCGAAAGTCAATGAACACTGGTTCTCTTGGTCGACTGCGATGGAAGCGATCTCGAGGTTGATCTTCTCCACCTGCGCGTCTAAGGCGTCCAAGAGTCACAGATCCGTCCTCTGGGCAATCCAAGTAGCCTTGCAAGCAAATGCCACAATCGATCGGACGTCGTAACGCAAACCCGCGGTCCGTAAGCGCTATCACGGAATCTATGCCGACGCCTGAGTTTCAGTCCAAGTCCTACACCGTCAATGATGCCTCTCGTGGCGTAATTCTCATATGCAATGATGTGGGCGATTAGACGGGGGAAGTACGCAATTATTTTGACAAACCAGAACGGATCGTGCAGGACCATGACACCTGTCTCACCTCTGTGAGCATAGTAGACCGCTTCCTTTTTCGAATGCCCTATAGACGCGCCACGGAGATGTCTGCCTGCGAGAATCGTAACATAATCCAGCGTATACCCTGCTGCCCAGACGCGTTGCGCAAGCTCGTAGTCATCTCCATAGAGAAAGAAATCTGGAATGAATAGCCCACCTGCCTTGGTTATCGCTTCAGCTCTATACACGGAATATGCTCCGTCAACGTAGCTGACTGGCGCTCCGGCATAATCGGTCGCGGCTCGCCTCGATCTTCCCCTGACAAGAACGTGCCAGACATCGGAGAGATAGCATCCTGCATTGTCTATTCTGCGCCCGTCCCATGTCAAGATCTTTCCTTGCGCACCTCCCACACTTGAATGGCGTTCGAGATAATTGATCAGTCCCCTGAGCGAGTCGGGGTTGGGGGCCAAGTCGCTGTTGATCAGAGCGATGTACTTCGACGTACTTGCCCAAAGGGTGAAACCGAGGTTGTTGGCTGCTGCGAACCCTATGTTTCGAGGGAGTCTGACCAGCCTAACATCATGTCCCTTTCTCGCGTAGCTCTCTACTATGTGCTGCAGGTGTAGGCCGCTGCCATCCGTTGATCCGTTGTCGATTATGACCACTCGCAGTGGCGCGTAACTGAGCTCGAGGATAGCCTGTACACATTCAAGAATCACCTGTGTACTCAGGCAAGAGTTGCTGTTAACAACTATGACGCTCGCTGTGGGCAGAGTGCTCATCGCCGAGTCTGATCCTTTTTCATGTCTCAGAGAATCAAGACGTTCTTGGGCGTTCCGCTCCATAACGAAGTCTAGAGGCCCGTTGTTCAGCTTCCGGCTGGGAGAGGTCCGTGACCTCTGGAAAGACATCGATTGCCGAAGGCGGGCGCCATATTAGCGGTTCTCGTCTGCTAAGCCTATATCCATCCAAATAGCCTCTCATGGTGGCTGCAAACTGCTTCTTGGAAGCCGCCTCACCCAGATCTTTCCTTAGCACAGACACAAGATAGGATCTTGGGAGGTTGGTCAGAAAGAAGAGAATCTCGTTCTTGCACCAATTGTAAATTGCCTCTGAATCCTCTACGCGTCTCAAGCTTTGCTGGCCGAAGTGCACAAGCTTGGCGCTCGGCACGGTCAGCACTTTGTATCCTTTTTTCGAGCATCTAGCGCAGTACTCTGTTTCCTCATAGAAATAGGGACTATATCTCTCGTCGAATGCTCCGAGACGCATCAAGACATCCGTCCTAATCATGAAGCATGCGCCGGATACCCATTCCACTTGCCTAGTCTCATTTCCCCAGTAGAAAACTCTCTCTAGGGGAGTAAAATATCCTGCGTAAAATTGTGCCGCTCCGTCCGGATACATCAGTTTCGGACCTACTACCGCAATGCTCCGATCGGTTTCCGCAGTGCGAATCATTCTGCTCAGCCAATCGTTTTGCACTATCCGGGTATCGTTGTTCAGAAGAAGAATGTACGATGGACCGTGTTTCGCGAGAGCATACTTTATGCCCTGGTTGTTTCCTCGGGCGTAACCGTAGTTCCTACCAAGGCTTAGAACGTCCAAGTTCTGAAGTCTGGCCTCGGCGTGTTCCGTGCTACCGTCGGTAGATCCGTTGTCAACCACAATGACTTCGTAGTTGTCATAGTCTGTCAAATGAATCAACGATGACAGGCATGCTGTAAGACGCTGTCCCCCGTTCCAATTCAGTACCAGTATGGTGACCTTCGGGGGGTTCCCTCGTTCCATCATTAGACGCGATCCCTACTGTCGAGCGACACGTTGACCGCGACCCCACCAGTGAGACAGGAGAAGTCCGGTGAGAAACCAGAACCCATAGTAGGTCTCTCGCACAAAGATGTAGAACAATCTCCAAGATTGTCTGCTTGGAGACCTCACGTAGTGATACAGCACTTTGGCCAAGAAGAGCCCCAAAGGTATCATCGAAAGCGTCGGAGTGACCAGAGTTGCTCTGGCCACAAATGCTAGTACGAGAAAGCCTACGCCGGCCGTATAGTATCCAAGCTGCGCATAAGGGTTGACGAGGTTTTCTCTTGGACTCGTTGTTTTCCAATATTTCTTTAGAAATCTTGGAAACGTTCTGCCATACCACAGGGCCTGTCTCATCCAATCTCTGCATGTGTGAGCATAGTGCCTATAGCAGTAAGCATCAACATAGACAGGCGAAATCGGAAGCCTGGCTGCAAAGTCCCTGTCGTCCCCGAACCCGAGTTCTGGATCGAACAGAGTATTTCGGAATACCTCGCGGCGGTATCCACCAGCAGCGTGGACATCAATGGGCGTCAACGTATCTCTTCTCACGTCGTCGAGTGCGCAGTGAAATTCGATCCATGTATCAATCATCGGGATTGTCTTCACTCGCACAGCATTGTGGTTGACTAGCTCTCTCTGTACCTGCGAGACGAGAGTACAATCCGTCACTTCGAAATCCACATCGAAGAACATCAGGTAGGTCGATGTGCTACTCAAAACGCCAACGTTCCTTGCGTTGGCGGGGCTTCGAAGATCTCCGAAGTCAGACTCCCGTAGTAGCTCTATGTGGAAGTCATCTGAGCCTAGCAGTCTCTGAAAGTTCGACACGATGTCCAGAGTTCCATCGGTTGAACCACCGTCAACCACGATGATCTCTATGGGCCGATAGTCTTGATGGAGGATGCTCATCAGCAGCTTCGGGATCCGGCTGGCTGAATTCAAAGCGGGGATAATCACGGCGACCTTTTCTGACGCGGAGGTAATCTGCTTGGATCTCATGATGGTCTACTCGGAATAATCCCGAATAATCTGTTCTGATCCTGTACTCTGGACATGAAGTCCGATCGAGGCGATATCGGTACTCTTAGTCTCAATCCAATGTTCCATACAAGTGCGGAACTCCTGCAGGCCTGAAGGCGTAAGCGTCTTTCTTGCTTCTACGGGCGACGAACTCCATATCTGTACAGGAACTTGCGATAGGGTTTTCGGATGACATTCGAAACTCCCATTCTTCGTGCTACTCGGCTTGCGAGTTCAGTAAATGAGGGCCTGGCGCCTGTTGCGCGAAGCAGTATCTGACGCAGGAATCTGTAGTCTACTCCTGCTATCTTGCTCTCCCAAGGAAAGCGCGATCCGAGACCATCAGGTGAGCACGATATGAGACCCTCCCTCTCGCAGAAATCATGCAAAAAGGATCCCGGTATTGGCGTCAGGAATGAGCACGAGACTATTTCGGGCTTGATCTGTGCAATAGCTTCCGCCGTTTTGAGATCATCCTCCGGATAGTATTTCGAATCAGCGTACGGCACACCAAAGATGAAGTTACCGTAGATCTCGAGGTCGAGCTCTCTGAGAATCCTCACCGCTTGCCAATTCTGCTGTACGCTTACCCCTTTGTTGAGCCATCGAAGGATTCTCTCCGAGAACGACTCGAACCCAACGCTCACCATCTTGAGTCCCGCGCTCTTCATCTCGCGGAAAAGCCCGGGATATCTCGCTATGATGTCAGCGCGCGAAGCAGCCCACCATCTCACTTCACGATCAACAAATCCGCGCTGATGCATTTGCCGGCAGAACTCCTCAGTCCACCTTTGGTCGATCACGAACTGATCATCATGAAAGATGATGCTCCTAAACCCATGCTTGGCGTAGAGTACGTCGAGTTCATCCAAGACATTCGACACACTTCTTCGACGTATGTATGGTACACGCGTTCCACCGCTCTGTCTAGAATAGAGATTCTGCTCACCAGGCCCGCAACAGAACCTGCATTGCCATGGGCATCCGCGCCCAGTCAACATCTCTACTGTTGGCGGAGCGAAGGGATTCTTCTTGATCATGAATGGTGGGAACCGTATGCGCCAAGTGTAGTCATCCCAGAGTTCCCTGTCAGGAAAAGGGAGAGTATCCAAATCCGGGGGATCCCCCCAGAGCTGGGGCGGGAACTCATCTGGGTTGCTTACAAGCCTGGGCAAGCTTAACTCTCCTTCTCCTCTAACCACATAGTCCACGACGCCGGTCTTCAGGCACTCGTCAGGGAACATAGTCGGATGAATTCCGCCAACAATTGTTCTGGTTCTTGGGCTTGACTTTCGGGCACGGCGACAGCATTCGATTGCGATATTGAACTCGCAAGTATGCATGGTGACGGCCAAGAAGTCTGGATCTTGCTTCTTTAGGGCGCTATCGTACTCTTTCCAACCGTCAAGGAGTCTAAGGTCGACCAGTTGAACATCGTGGCCGGCCATCTTTAGGCAGGCTGAAATGTATGCCAAGCCGAGTCTTATGCAGGTAGCGTCTATAGTGGTAGGCAGAGCATTCCATGGGACGACGACAATCTGCGGATTCACGAGAGTCACTTTCACCAAGATCGCTACCGGCATGCTAGTGGTTTCCAAGCATGCGCTTTAAGAATTGACGCGTCAGACCTATCCGGCAGGGGGTTCCATGACAGCAAGACTAGGCTGGCTCGGCGCCGCTGCCCCCACCGAATCTTCGGTTCGCCGCACGTATCACAGGAAAAGGACTGCTGGCTTGAGAATCATGGCGTCGCGACCCTGAGCGAGGAATGCGGCTTGAGGGTACTGATTGCTGGCGCGGTTCTCGACTCCTCCTGGCCGGGAGGAGAGCCGACAATTGCGAAGGGACTAGCAAATGGACTGAGGAGTGCAGGTGTGGAGGTCACTACATATGGCCGGGTCAGACCATGGAGAAGGCTTCTATCTAGAGCGCTTCTCCCGTACGATGTCACGCCCCAGGCGCGCCGTCTATACTCGAAGCTGATAGGGCAGGACAAGCCAGACATCGTCTTGGGCTTTTATGACTACGATTGCTCGCTCTATCTATCGTCTCTTAGACTGAGAATCCCGTCTGTGGCGTGTGTGCACATCTTCTGGCCAGGCTGCCCTATGGAGACGTTCTACGTTGACCACCGAGGCATCTGTGACAGTCGCTCATTCTCGAGATGCACAATTCACGTGAGATACTCCCGATACAAGACGGCGAGAAGTCTTGCAGGATTTCCTTCGGCGTTGCTTGAGTATGTGACATTCTTGAGCCGGCGGAGCATACTAAACCAGCTAAATGCCCTAGTTGTTCCGAGTCACGCCGTTAAGCGAAAGCTGTCCTCTGCCGGCTTCCACAATATGCACGTGATCCACAACGGTCTGAACTTGAATGAGATCGACTACAAGGAATGGACCGGCGGTCACAAGATAGTGCTTAACCCGACCGGTCGAACGGATGAAATGAAGGGTCTGAGCCACTTCATAGCTGTTGCCAAGAAGCTAAAGCGAAAGTGGGGCGCACATGTCACATTTCTGGCGACTGGATATAGAGGAGACAATTGGGTGCATGGAGCTGGACTTCACTCTCGATCACAGGTGCTAAGCCTACTGAAGCAATCGTATCTCTCGGTGATTCCACCACTGTGGGAAGAGCCTTTCGGCATTCGAGTCATAGAGGTAATGGCCGCAGGAAAACCTGTTGTCGCGTACGACTCCGGGGCCATGCGAGAAATCGTCGCAGATGGAGTGACCGGATTCTGCGTACCGCGAGGAGACCTCAAAGCCCTAGCATCAGCGATCGACTCCCTCATAGAAGACGAGGACCTCGCTAGGAGAATGGGCATGGAAGGGCGACGCAGGGTTGAGAAGTACTTCACTACCACTGTGATGGTGGACAAATACCTCGATCTGCTGAACAGGGTCCTGAGCGCCACGCGCTGTTGATTGCGCATGATCCTCTAGAAAAGGACCTTGCTTGGACTGTCTGACGACGTTCCTGTCTTTCCTCAAACCCCGTAGGTCTGAGCAAGGCTGAGGTCGAATACCTTAGGCGAACAAACCTTATCACGGTCGTTCAAGTCAACGCACGAGGAATGCCATTCGCTTCCAAGGCGTTCTCTGCGATTGTCTGCAGGGGGCTCCTTGAGGCCCTGCAGCAGCCGGATGAAGCTCCTAGAGAGTTCTTCAGACTTCTCAACGAGAGTGGCTTCGCCATCATCATAATTCGTGAGACGTATTTGTTCTGGAGCGTTGTTCAGACCGTCTAGACGCAGCTTAGTCGGGGACGGCTGAACGTCTATCATGCCAGCATGAGTAGAAACAGGCTTATCTATCTGATGAGATGCTCCGGCTTCGAAATCGTGAAGGTTGCATCCGCGAGACTAGCTATTCTATCTTTCGTCGTAGCAAGGAAGACATCTCTACCCTGGGCTCCGTCAGACGAGCTCATTTGCCGTTCACAGGCGCTGCTGCTTGTCCTCTAGACTATGAATGCTTCCTAGCGCCAGCATGATCTTTCAGTGACAAAAGAAATAGAACCGCTCACACGATCATGAGATCGACCTTTTCCTCCGGAGAGTAATAGCTCATTCCATCTCTCGTGACTATCTTTATGGAAAGAGTATGCCAGCCTTTTTGTAGAATTGCGGAAGAGAAAGTTGCCATATAGCCGGAATATCTAAAGTTCTGATTGTTGAGGCGGGTTGATACGTCTGGCCTGTCCAATCCATAGTAGGTTGGAATGTCACTCTGCCCATCTATGGTGATGAAGACGGCGGATGCTACATCTTGCGCCCGCTCGTCTACAGCCCACCCCGTGATCGTGAAGGTTTCCTTTCCAGTTGAGACGATGACCACAGGATAGCTGTCTCCTGATAGCGTCTTTCCATTGACAGTCTCTATCTGAAAGAGAGTGCCGGAATCGAGCCGATCGAGCCTTGATAAATCAGGCCGAGCGACGCTGAAGACATTCAGTTTGTTTACTTGTAGGAATCTGGCCCACTCTCTCAGATTTGCAGGATCGGGGCATAGGTACTTTCTTATGTTCTCGTCGGACTGTATACTGTGCGTCTCGAGCACGTAGGCTCCCATCTGCGCGGAATCTCTCAGAGCCGGACCCAGATGCCATCCTGCACCATAGGAGACGATCGTCCCGATGAGAATTATGGCGAGCAGGGCAGAAGCTCCGAAGCTCGTACGTTTGGCGGTATGATGCTGGGAAACTGACATTGCCAAGAAATACGATCCTACGATTCCCAAGACAGTTATGGGTGTGTATCTAGACGACAACGCGAGCTCAATTCCGAAACCGGTCCTGCCTATCGTGTTCGCCGCGGAAGCTAGAACCGCGAAAGCGATGAACGAAAGCCATACTCCGTTTCTCCTGAGGATTCTTCCTTTGTACGCATGACCAAGGACCACAGCTCCGATCAATAATACAACTACGCCTATCGCTGCTGCCATAGCGTAGTGAATGCCGATGAACGAGAATGGGGATCCGATCAGCGTCAGGAAGTAGGCAATCGTGCCTAGGGGATCTGTGGCAAAATACTCCAGAGGAGGATGCCAACTTGGCTTGACGTAGCCATAAAAATAGAAAGCCCAAGTTAATACACCAATAATACTCCAAGATAGCACCTCTGTGAGCCTCCTCTTTCTTTCAGACATCATGATTTGAAGTAGCCCCGCGGGCCATATCATCAAGCCTACGACGAGAGAGAAGGAAGCGACGATTGCGCCCAGGACCGATGAGATGAACCACAGATCCAGTTTTTTACTGAAATTCAAGAAGGAAAGTGCTGCTACCCCGCCCAAGACCATGAAGTAAGTGTGGCAGGAATAGCCGAACAGTATCGTGTGGTATTGTCGAAAGCTGAAGATCATTATCGACACCGGAAGAAAGGTCAACAGAAGCTGAGGGACGCGACACTGCGACGATCTTCGCCATAGACACAACAATAGTAGCGCGCTTAGGGATAGAAGCGCCCAGCTCAGATACATTTCATCGACGGTGTTGTATTGTGTAAATCTGCTCAGAGCAAGCATGGCTATCCTAGCGAACGGAAGCCTGTGCTCATTCTGTTGAGCGACCAAGTCGGAAAACGAAAGAGACCCGCTCATCATCTTTTCGATGAGGGGAACCATTGTCAACTCGTCCCAAGCGATGACGTTTACCCCAAAAGCATGAATGTAGTAGAGTAGTGAAAGTCCTGGCAGGACAACAAGAAGGCCACACGCAAAACGGGATAATGAGGCAGAAGCAACCACTTTCCGAAGTCCTTCATGCACCTTCTGTTTCGCCCGATTGGAGCTGTCAGTCGACCGTTAAAGAGCGTTTGGGAAACGCTGTTAGCCATTCTGCAGAGGGTTCTGCTTGCGTGACGGCAGTGAGGCCGAAGGACAATGACCGAACAGCTTCGATCGTGGAACTTGTTTCGGCCTTCTGGGTAACTCTACGCGTCTTGGGGTAGTGCGTCTTGTGCTAGCGAGCATATTGGCGCCTGCAAAGAGCAGCTTGATCAGCATAGGATGTTCGAAGTTTGCGCTGAAATCGCCTCTCAAGTACGCCAAGACAGTCGCCGAGTAGGTGGGTTCATCCGCATCAACAAATCGTGATGAAGCGAGTAGCATCCGTATTGCAAGAGCGCTTAGAAACATCAAGGGATAGAAAAGGGCGCTAACGCGCGCCTTGGACAAGCATTTGGGCCTCAATGAAGACTAGGTCTTGGGAGTGGTTTGGGTTCTCAATGTGACGTTCTCAAGCAAGCGTGCTCTTGGATGTCGGAGTCACAAAAGACTGCAAGAATGGAGCAATAGGTTCCGCGACTGCTTCCCATGAGAATCTCTCGCTCAGCTTGAGCGCGTTGACTCTGATCGATGAGAAGGCATGCGGATTCATGAAAACGCTTCGAACGATCCGGACAAACTCTGGAATAGAATTGGCAAGCAAGTAATGCGTTCCTGGCTGTAGACCCGGAACGCCTTCCACGCCGTGACTCGTAGATACTAATATGATCCCAGAAGCCAAAGCCTCAAGCACCTTTATCCTGGCTCCGCCTCTGACGCCAGGGCCGAAATACGGCTGAATAGTCACAAGAGACTCTCTGAGCAGTCTATGCTTCAGACTCTCATCTACGAAACCCCTCACCCCTACGTGAGCTGATGAGTGTATTCTCTTCCACGTGTTAGGTTCTATCAGATTGACTGGTCCCCCAACTATCGTCATCGTCGTGCCGTCAAGTTCATTCGACACTTCCAAGAATATCTCCACAGCATTTCTAAGAGCGCGTCTGTTTTCGTCGCTGTAGTAACTTGAGACGAAAATGAGGCCGTTTCGCCTCTTAGGTCCCGGCGCCATAGGTTCAACTCCGTTTGGAACTATGACACGCGGATTCTGATGACTGAGATACCTTCTCGCTGTCTCATGCGAAGAGAAGATCATACCGTCAAATCTGGTCACTAGCAACCGGTAGATGCCCTGTGCGATCGACCTGACGAAACCCACCGGGCATGCGTCGCTTCGCCAGTCCAGCACGTCATCAATCAGGCATGGAGTCCCTAGCAAAGTCGAGAGCAGAAGGCTGGGTAGAGCTGATAGTTGTTGCTCGGCAACTATTACCGAAGGCCGTAGACTCTCAATTTCAGGTAGCCTACGGAGTACCGCTACGGAGAATACGACGGCGAACATGATCCTGTATACCATACGGCTCCTGCAAAACCATATTCCTCGAAGGATCTGGCAGGGTGCCCGAATCATCTTCGGTACATGTATTCCAAACGCTCGCTGTCTCTCCTCGCCGAGATGCGGAGCAATTACGAAAACGTTGAAGTTCCTTGACTCAAGATACTTGGCGAGTCCAGCAATTCGGAAGGAAAGTCCTTCGGGGTGAGGATACTGGGTGTGAGTCACAAAGATGACAGAATGCTTGCTCGCATGTGGGGTTGTACTGATTCTTTCCCTCACGAAGACCCCTCGACTCGAGAAGCGAGATGTTGGTTCAACAGCAGGGCATCAAGGAGACCGACGATCCTGTCTAGAGGGGCGACCAAGTTGCCGAGTAAGGCATGATCAATCGTTGCAGTAAAGAGCTGCATCACTTGCGTGTCGGAGAGCTTTCGTTTGAGGCCTCTTCGTGAATTGGAAAGTAGGCGCAATGACCTGATGACATCCGAGTGAGCCCGGATTTTGTAGGATAGCCAGCCCCAAAGAACTGCATGTACAATCGTAGCTGCCTCCGTCACGAGCAGGATTGGCAGCAGCCTGATCAACATGTTCGTCTGGTAGTTTTTCAGTACGACCATCAGTCTGCCTCTCTCGAGATAGCCCAGTTTGGCGCGAAGGTCGGAAAACGAAGCGCTCCCTACGTGATACACTAGGGACCCGGGCAAGTAATACGCAACCATTCCGATCATCAGAGCTCTCCACCCAAATCTATGTCCGAGCCGTAGCCTAGACAAGTCTCATCAAATCCGCCCAACTTGTCAAATACGTCTCTCCACACGAAAAGGCATGCCCCCGATGCGTAGCCAACCTGTCTGGGTCTGTCGTACTGGCCGTTATCGTGTTCGCCTATGCCGCCACAATGCCCGAAACCAGCAATGGGCAGCTCGTTCCCAACTGAATTGACGATGGACCTATTGTGAAGGAATAGAATCTCTGGCTGCAAAATGTTCGCCTCTTGTCTGACCGCAAACTCCACGAGCGCCTTTAACCAGCGTGGATCTACTTCGATGTCGTTGTTGAGAAACACAAGAAACTCACCGGTAGTCGCCCCGACTGCCTTGTTATAGGCTGAGCCGAGGCCTAGACTGGAAAGATTCTGAACTATCAGAATGTTCGGGTACGACTGTCTCGCGTTCTGAACACTTCGGTCCACGGAACCATTGTCTACTATGACTCCTTGAAAGTCTGGATATTCGGTCGCCGTAACGGATTCGATGCATCGCTCTAACATCGGGCCCCCGTTGTGGTTGAGGATTAGGAGGCTGACCTTAGGCGACGTATTGCGTCGGTCACTCATGTAAGGGGCCTTCTGGCGGATGCGGGGAAATCACGGTCGAGTCCGGTTTATCAACTCTCGCCCCTCGTCTACTGTGTCCGCCTGCTATGCGCAGAGCGTATCTACCTTGTCGGAGAAGAATTCGCCGTCCCGCCAGGAATGCTTCAATCGGATGCTCTTGATTACGTCGCACTAGGGCACGTGCACAGCCATCAAGTGGTGCCTGGGAAGATCACGATGGTGTACCTAGGTTCCTTGGAACGAATTGACTTCAGCGAAACTCCTGATCTCCTCTTCGGTGAGGAAGTTCTCGGGAGGCAGTCTCCTTCGGCTCTTCTTGCCCGCCCTGATCCATCTCACCTCGTCTGGGCAATCGTCTTCGCAGTTGCGTACCCACTTGTAGAACTTCGTTCAAACGGTTATTCCAGTGTGGCGAGATCGCTGCTCCCAAAGTACCAGTAGATATCCGAACATCAATCCTTGTGCAACTATCTCCGGAAGCGTGGCCAAGGTGAAGAATACTGGAGTAGTTGTGAAGACGATTTGTTCGATGATGCCGCCGCTCCCTGCTATCGTCCCAATTAGGAGATAGAGCGAGGAGACAGACAGCCAACCCCAATGTTTCAGTTCAAGAATTCTGCCGAGAAATGGGTAAAGCGCTACTGCCAGAAGAAAACCTCGCAGGATCTGGGAAGGAATGACCCATGGGCCGAATTCGCTTGGAGGTTTCATGTAGGTTTGCATTGTAGGCCCACCATATACGCCGCTCCATTGAATCCAGTAAGCCAACAAGCCGGCGGTCACATACGTGACGATGTGAACGATGATTGTTCTTGAAGTGAAAAAAGCAAATGCCTTCCTTGTCAACTCGGATTCAGCTCGGTGATATGGAAGTCGTACGTTTCAATACTTATCGGTACCAGATAGTCCCGGATTGTGTGCGGGTCTAGTGGTGCGAGGAAGCAGAATTGAAATTGCCTGATTTTTGACTCAATGCATGGCCATTGATGTCTAGATGGTGCGGCCGCCGAGAACTAGTCGTCGAACCACTAAATCTCCGCTGACTTCACCCTTAGTTCTTCAGATGCTCATCAACTAACCAAGTATGGTATTTCTGCGTTTTTCACGAGATTTGAGTCTCACTATCCACGCCCAACTCTTCGCACAAGACCCGCCATTCAAACATGGTACCCGCGGTTCCGCCTAGGCGACAAATCTCGGACGAACTTTGGAATTAGTCGTATCCACATTTTTGTCTCTCTACACGTTCAGCTTGACTCGAATTGAGGGGCCGTCTTCTCTCGAGGTCATCCATTTCGGTCAGTTTCAGCTTTGCGAAGGGGTGCGCGACAGCGCTTAGGGGGAACATGTAGGGCACTCTCTCATCCTTTGTCGAAAGGAGTACCTCGCGGGACCAGCCTTGCGCAAAGTGCGCAGGTCATTCTGGTAAGGTCATCTGAAGACATCCTGTTCTTGGACATCTGCAAGGCAACCCTTCTGGCCATTTCCTCAACTTTGCGTGTCAGAATTCGTTCTTCGAGGGTTCTCCTCGCCCTCCTAGCGTGGAGATATTGGCTCACCGCCGCTTGGGTGATCCCGAGTCTTCTCGCTACGTCGACCTCGGAGAGACCATACTTCTCCACGAGCTGGCTAGCTAGCAGCGACCGAAACATCGGCAAGAAGATCCGACCCATGATTTCGCAGCGCGGCCGCATCGTCGCTCACTCCATACATGGTGCAGCTATCGTGGCAAAGCAATATGGCATATAACGCCGTTATAATATATTCTCGTACATGATGTAATGTCGTTTGCGATATATAACACCGTTATGACATATCGCTCATCGCGGGAAGGATTATGCCCACAAATATCCTGGCTGTCGGATTATTCGCCGTAACCGCTGCATTCCTGCCAACCGGCATTTGGTTTTTGAAATTGAAACCATTCAACGGAGAAAAGAAAACGAGTTCCGACCGTGCTTTCGCTTTTACCGTTGGGGCGGTGGGGATCTACGCTTTCCTAGCAGGCTTTTACTTGATGGCGGCTTCACCGCTCAGGGATCCATACAATGAATTCTTTGGGGTCATACACCTATACTACGGCTTGGTACTCGTCATTGGTGCGATAGCCGTAGGCATGGATTGGGACCTCAGGCCCGCATCCTATCTTGCCTTCTTGGGAGGACTGATCAACATCCTCTACGTTTACATCAATGAGACGTTGATCCACAACGCAAACTATCCATTCGTCTTCGTAGCTGCAGCACTAGTTGGTCTATCAGCTCCTGCAGCAACGCACATCAAATCGGTATGGGCTAGCAGAGTAACCGGCATCCTGTGCATAGTACTGGCG
>Ga0129297_10000766_pt1 | contig 15978 bp, 10 predicted proteins | sample I18A1metaG_FD_94708 | JGI IMG/M metagenome (GOLD analysis project Ga0129297, IMG submission 94708) | Lake sediment bacterial and archeal communities from Gulf of Boni, Indonesia to study Microbial Dark Matter (Phase II) - ​I18A1 metaG | ecosystem: Environmental > Aquatic > Freshwater > Lake >... | reverse complement strand
GCCTTTGTGTCCGGATCATTCCGAGAATCGGTGCGCGCGAAGGTCATAGGCGTGTTCAACCTGGGGCAGCCGCTGGGGTCCATCCTGGGCATCGTGCTCGCCGGCGCGGTCGCGAAGGCGGACCTCTTTGGACTCGGATGGAGGGCGCCGTATTACCTGTTCGCCGTTCCGGGCCTCATCCTGGGGATCCTCGTGCTCTTCACCAGGGACTATCCCACGGAAAAGATCGCCTACGGCCCCGGCTCCGGGACGCTCACCGTGTGGCAGGGCCTCAGGGCAATCATCACGACGCCCACGCTCATCCTCACCTATCTGGGCGTGGGGGCCATGAGCTTCGTGGGCGGCGCGGTGGGGCACTGGCTCCCCACCTATTTCATGCGCAGCCGCGGCATCGACGTGGGACGCGCCTCGATCATGATGGGAGGGATCATCCTCCTCGCCGTCATCGGCCCCGTCGCCGGCGGCATCATCGCCGACCGGTTGAAAAAATCAAGGGCGAACGCGCGCCCTCTGGTCGCCGCCGCAATCGCGCTCCTTTGCGGGATCGTGCTCTACGCCGGGTTTTTTCTGGATATCGCGGGCGCGCAGGTTCCCGCCTACGTCGTGTTCATCGCGGGCGGCATCCTCATGTTCGGCTACAGCGCCCCCGCCTATTCCGTAAGCCAGGACCTGGTCCCCGCGGGAATGCGCAGCATCAGCATGGGGATACTCGTGCTCGTCACCTACGGGACGCTCGCAGCCTATGCGCCCGTGGTGGTGGGAGGCCTTTCGGATCTCCTTGCAACGGCGGACGGTCCCAACCTCACGGCGGCATTCATGTTCGTTCCGCCGGTGGGCTTCCTGGGGGCGCTGCTGTTTTTCCTCGCGTCGCGCTTCCACGATCGCGACATGAAAAGGCTGGGGGACTCCGGGGGCCGATGATGAGGCATAACAATGTCTTGAGCAAGCCGCGAGGCATAACAATGCATGGAGAAAATCATGAGGCATGACTATACCCGTCTGTTTATCGCGTTCATTTTTATCTCCGGAGCCGCGCTCGTCGTCACCTGCGGTGATAAAAAACCCCCGTATAAAATCCTGCACGAGACGCTTGTGCAGCCCGCGGACCACGGGATGACGGGGGGGCCGATCTTCCCCCAGCAGGTTGACGTACTCATCCCCGACACGGCGCCCGCCGACGCGCCCGTGTTCTTCAACCTGGGAAACGAGCACGATCTCACCGACCGCGACCTGGTAGGGCTGTATGAGTGCTACGGCCGTCCCGCGGACGTCATCTTCATCCAGGCCGAGCACCGCGGCTACGGGCAGAGCGTAACCGCGGACGCCGACCAGTCGCTCCCCCGCTACGTGACCGTGAACCAGGCGCTCGCCGATTTCCACCGCGTCGTCGGCGAATATAAAAAACGTTACCCGGGCCCGTGGATGGGCAGCGGCTACAGCTACGGCGGCGGGCTGGTCATCCACTTCGCCGCGAAATACCCGGACGACCTGGGCGTCATCCTCTCGTCGAGCGGCGTGGTCGACTGGCCGTTTCAGATGGACGCCTACGACCGCGGCGTGCGGCGCACCTTTGGCGATAAGGCGTACGCGCGACTCGCGGAGCACATCCGCAGTCTGGAACCCGGAGCGCTCTTCGACAACACCTGGCTCGAGCGTGAATTCCTCATAGCCCTCATTCACGGGGCCACGCAGTACGAACAGTACACAATGCTCCTGCCCGTGGTGAACCTTCTGGCGAAGCTTCCTGCCTCGTGGTTCCTGAAAACGCTCCACTGGATCGATAACGGGATCGCCGGCGGCGGGGCGTGGGCCTACGCCTCGTCCAACGCGAAGAAGACGCTCACGCGCGAGGAGGCGCTCACGGGCGCATGGGGATGGAGGCTCTGGCGCTACCAGCAGTGCAGGGAGACCGGCGTGTTCGAGGTCTCAGTGGAAACTCCTGGCATTTTCACGAGGACCCGCGGCGATTTCGTAGCCGAGTGCAATGCACTCTTTGGGGAGGCGCCCGCCGCGCGCGCCCCCGAATGGTCGCCGCGCGCGATGATTAGGGACCTCAAAACGCCGCTTGTATACGTGGCCGGGGGCATGGACCCGTGGATGGGTCTTTGCCTTGAGGAAAAGAACGCGCCAAAAAAAGGCCGTTACTTCTACGTCCCCGGCGGCCGGCACTGCCCGGATCACGGCGACGACCCGGCGCTTTCGAAAGAGGTGCTCGCGGAGATGCTCAGATGGGCGCGGACGCCAGGGTCAAACCGGTAGGCGCATTACGCCCTAGTGGTGCAGGGAATTCACGTCGATGGTTTCGATCCCGGCGGCGATCATGTCCCGTATGACGCGGCCCAGGAACTTCATGTAGTTCTTGAGCTCCTCGGGGGTCTTGTCCGGGTAATTGCGGAAGGAGATGAGAATCCCGCTCAGCGAGGCGAAGAGCGCGTGGGAGAGCACCCGCAGGCTGCCGTCGGGCCTGATCTTGCGGAAGACGATGTCGAACCGGTCGAAGATCATGCGGTCCTGTGCCTTGACCCGCTCGAGCATTTCGGGCGTCAGGGAGCCCTCGAGCATGAAGTTGACCAGCATCTTGAAGTACAGGTCGTTTTCCGTGAGATAGTTGATGAATCCCTCGACGAGGCGGTCGAGCCCCTGGGTCCCCGTCGCGTCCTCGAGCCTGAGCCCGTCGAGCACCTCGATGATCCGCGCGCCGTTCTGCAAGAAGGCCTCGACGAACAGCGCCTGCTGGTCGGGGAAATACCGGTAAATGAGCGCCGGGGAGATGGCGGCCTCGCGGGCTATGTCGCGGATGTGCACGTCATGGAACGGCTTGGAGGCGAACACACGCTCGGCCGCGGCGACGATGTGCTCCTTACGGGCCTGCCGCTCCTGTTCCTTGAGGTGCGAAAAGGATTTCCGTGGATTCATCGCCGCCTGTACCGCTCTCCTTTTATTGTCCTTTCATCGTGCATGACAGTACCGGTGCAGCACCCTGCCGTTCCGCTTTCCACGATGCGGATTATATCGATGAGAACCCTTCCGCTTTCCCCGCGTGCGTGTCAAGAAATAATGAAGCGCCCGGTCATTAAAATCAGGCACCCGCATACAGCGTTTCGATCCCGGCCTGGTACTTTTCCAGCACCTTCCTGCGCTTGAGCTTGAACGACTGCGTAAGAAGCCCGTTGTCCACCGAAAAGCCCTCGTCCGCGACCAGGATGTCCCTGGGAATTTCGTACGAGCCGAACTTGTTCGCGAGCTTCGCGCGTATCTCGGACGCGAGCAATTCTTTCACCCTGGGTGAAGCCGCGAGCGAGGCGGGATCGTCCGGGATGCCCAGCCCCGCGGCGAATTTTTTGAGCGCGGCGAAATCGGGAACGACCAGGCACACGGTGAACGGCCTGTTGAGCCCGCTCACCATCGCGTACTCGATGTACGGGGAGAGGACGATCTCCGCCTCCATGGCGGCGGGGAAGATGTACTTGCCGTTCTCGAGCTTGAAGGATTCCTTGATCCTCCCGGTGATGTAAAGGAAGCCGTCGTCGTCTATGAATGCCATGTCCCCGGTGCGCAGTCCCCCGTCCGGCGTCATGACCTCGGCCGTCGCCTGGGGCTTGTTGTGGTAGCCCTTCATCACGTTGGGACCGTACACGATGAGCTCTCCCTCGCGGCCCGGCTCGTCGGTCACGGAGGTGTCGATCGCGAGCCTCACCTGGTCGAAGGCCTTCCCGCAGCTTCCCACCCTGTTGTAGTCGGGCGTGTTGGTGGCAATGCCGGGCGAGGCCTCGGTCATGCCAAGGGCCTCGTACACCGGGATGCCCGCGTCGTTGAAGAATTCGGCGACGGCGGGATTGATCGCGGCGCTCCCGGTAAGGGCGATCGTAAGTCGGCCCCCGAACTTCTCCCGTATCTTCGAGAACACGAGCCTGTCGGCCACGGCGAATTTCATGTTTTCAATGACGCTCTTTTTTCCCGCGCGCGCGAGCTCCCTGCGCCGCCGGCCGCTCTTCACACCCATGTTGAACAGCGCCTCCGCGACGCCGCCGGTCTCCTTCATCCGGGCGTGGAGCGCGTCGTAGACTCGGTAAAAGATCCGGGGGACCGACACCAGCAGGGTGGGGCGCACCTTCGCCAGGTCGTCCACGATCGTCGCGGGGCTCTCCGCCAGCCCGTACGAACCGCCGATGCGCATCACCGCGTGGAGCTCGCAGACCTGCCCGTAGGAGTGCGCCCACGGCAGGAAGGAGAGCGAGCGCGTATGCTCGCTCAGCATGTGGAAGTGCTTGAGGATGGCGTGTATGTTGCTCGTGATGTTGCCGTGCGAGAGGAGCACGCCCTTGGGATCGCCCGTGGTGCCCGAGGTGTAGATGAGGCCCGCGATGTCGTCGGCGGAGGGTTTAATGGACGGGAAGGGTTGCATGGCGCCGCGGGCCTCCAGGTCGGTCATGGACCCGGGCCCGTCCGCGTTCGTTTCAATTATGTTTTTTACGGGACCGGATATACCGGCAAGGTGGGAAAGCTTCTCGCGGATCTCCGGCTTCGATACGAAGAGGAGCTTGATTCCGCTGTCCTTTATGATGTACTCCCAGGTGGCCGCGAGCTCGGCCTCGTACATGGTGACGTACCGCGCGCCCAGGCCGTAGGTTGCGTAACATGCGACCGCCCATTCCACCGAATTGTTTGAGATGATGCCCACGGTGTCCCCGCGGCCGATGCCCAGTATCGCCATCCCGCTACGGAGATTATTTATCCTCGCGCCGATCTCCCTGTAGGTGTGCCACACATATTCGTTGTTTCCGTTCTTGACGCCAAACCATTCGTTTTCAGCGTAGCGGGAGATGCTTTCCTCCAGCATTTCCACGAGGTTATCGGGTTTGTGCATCTGGTACATTAAAACCTCCATTTTCGCTTTTCGTTTATTTGTGTAAATAGTGTATATTTATGTAAATGATGTTTACAGAATCAATTTTGTCAAGCGAAATTGGTAGGCCCGGAACGCACAAAAAGGGGTCAGAGCCCGGTCAAAACGAATGTGCCGATCGTCGCGATGAAAAAGGCTTGACAAAACAGCCGGACGGTAAACAATGTTTACATATGTAAATGGGGTTAATGAAATTGTTTATCGCCGATCAACTTATTGGAAGAAAATGACGGATTTTTCTTCCAGGGGCTCTGACCCCTCGCACCCTTCACCGGCGAGAAGCATAACCGATTCATACGCCAGGTTCGACCTCATCAGCATGAACACCGCAATTCAAGGTTCAGGATCATGTTTCTCCGGGTCGCGCTTCACGTAACAGAGGCGCGCGGCCCGATGTCCGGGGCCCAGGCATCGCCGCAGGCCGAGGTTGAAAGGGGGAATGGGACTGCCGGCTCCCCCGACTCCGTCCCGGCCGGTTTCCGCACTGTGGCACAGGGCATTGGGTCGATACGCGAGGCGTACATACCAAAATCGGGAGGGCGCCATGGATTTCGAACTGAGCGAGGAACAGCAGCGGCTTCATGACACGGTATTCGCGTTCGCCCGCAGGGAGTGGGAGCCCAGGACGCTCGAGATCGACGCAGCGCACCGGTTCCCCATGTGGCTGTGGGAGCGCATGAGGGAGCTCGGATGGTGCGGGCTCATGGTCCCCGCGCAGTACGGCGGCGCGGGACTGGGCCTGCTCGACACCTGCATTATGATCCAGGCCGCGACCCAGGCGGGCGGCGACATAGGAAGCTGCCTGGCATGGGGGACGCACCTGTCCATCGGCACCATACCCATCGTCGTGTGCGGGAACGAGGCGCAAAAGCAAAAGTACCTGCCCCGGATCGCGAGCGGCGAGTGGATAAGCTGCTTCTGCCTCACCGAGCCCGGCGTGGGCTCGAACGCCGCGGGCGTGGAGCTTCGCGCGGTGCGCGACGGCGACCATTACGTGCTGAACGGGACCAAGACCTTCATCACCAACGCGAGCATCGCAAACGTGGGGATCGTCATCGCGACGACCGATAAAAGCAAACGCGCGGCGGGCGTGACGGCCTTCATCGTGGAGATGAAGTCGCCGGGGATCACCGTGAGCGCGCCCTTCGACAAAATCGGGAACCGCGGCTCGGAGACCTGCGAGGTGGGATTCGCCGACGTGCGCGTCCCCGCGGAGAACCGGCTCCTGGAAGAAGGGGACGGATTCATGAAGGTGGGCGTGAGCACGCTAGAGTACGAGCGCACCTGCCTCACGGCGATCTGGACCGGGAACATGGGTTACAACATCTCGCTCGCCGTGAACTACGCGAAGGACCGCGCGCAGTTCGGCAATCCCATTGTCCTTTACGCCCAGATCCGGGAGCGCATCGCGCAGATGCAGATCGATTACGACATCTCGAAGCTCATGATGCACAGGGCCGCAGCGAAGAAGGACGCCGGGATTCCCGCGCCGCTCGAGGCCACCGAGTACAAGGTGTTCACCGGCCAGGCGAGCGTGAAGAGCGCCCTCGAGGCGATCCAGATCCACGGCGGGTACGGGCTCATGACCGAGTACAAGGTCGAGCGCAGCCTGCGGGACGCGAAGCTCGGGCAGATAGGCGCGGGCACGGAGCAGATGCTCCTTGAGCTCATAGCGCGCCTCGTCACGGGGACGAGGTCGAAGACGATTTGAAGAAGGCGCCCGCGGGGACGCGGATCGGGCGCGCGAATTGATTCGCAGCGATTACTGGAACTAATTTCTCATTCAGTCGTGAGTCTCGGCAAACTACCATTACAGGAGGGACGGCAATGGGTAAAAGGGCGGCGATCTGCGCGGTGGCGCAGGTCAGGAATCAGCCGGAGTACCCGCACATGCGTTTTCAGAACATGCTGCTGGAGTGCTTCGAGTCAATCATGGAGCAGACGAAGGTGACCTTTGATATGGAGAAGGGGATCCGCAACATCATCACCTGCTCGGACGACGTGTTCGACGCGCGCACGATTTCGAACAACGGCGTGACCGACGTGGTGGGCGCCCATTTCCGCGGCGAGGAAAAGATGGCGCAGGAGAGCATCAACGGCCTGGGCTACGCGATGGCGTGCATCCTGTCCGGCCACGACGACGTGGTCCTCTTCATGGGGCACTGCAAGGAATCGCAGTCCGAGAGCCGCCTCATGTGCACCAACCTCGCCTACGATCCCTTCTATTGCAGGCCGCTCGGAATGGACTTCCGCAGCGCGGACGCCCTGCAGGCGGGCGAGTATACGGAAAAGGCCGGGATCACCGACGAACAGCTCGCGAAGATCGTCGTGCGCGCGCGCAGGAACGGGAAGAAGAATCCTTACGCGCGGGTGAACGACGACGTGGACGAGAAGACGGTGATGTCCTCGCCCATGGTCTGCGATCCGCTGCGCGCGCTGCACTGTTACCCGGTCACCGACTGGGCGTACGCGATGCTCATCGCAAGCGAGGAGCGCGCAAAGGAATTCACGAAGAACCCGGTATGGATGGCGGGGTTCGGGTCCTGCATGGACGAGTACTTCATGGGAGACCGGGACCTCGCGTCGAACTTCCCGCTTAAAAATGCCGCGGCCCGCGCTTACGCGAAGGCCGGCGTGAAGGATCCAAAAAAGGACATCCAGCTCTTCGAGCTTTCCGACCATGCGGCCTACCAGCTTCCCCTGTGGGCGGAGGGCGTGGGAATCGCCGGCGACGGAAAGGGCGGCGCCTGGATCGACGAGGGGGGCCCGGACACGTTCAACGTCAACCTTTCGGGCGGGCACCTGAACGGGAACCCGCTTCTCCTGGGAGGAGCCGCGCGCGCGATCGAGTGCTTCTTGCAGCTGCGCGGCGAGGCGGGCGAACGCCAGGTCAAGGGCGTGAAACGCGCGCTCGCGCAGGCGGCATACGGCGGCGCCGGTCAGCACCAGGCGGTGCTCATCATGGAGAGCTAGGGAGGACGGAACATGGCACACGGAAAAAAGAACAGGAACGTCGGGATAATAGGCATAGGGCAGACCAAGCACTCCAGCCACCGGGAGGACGTCAACCAGCCCGAGATGATGCACGAGGCGATAGCCGCGGCGCTCAAGGACGCCGGACTCACGATGAAGGACATTGACTGCATCGTGCACGGCAACATGGAGCTCTTCGAGATGATACACCAGCCCGACCTCTGGCACACGCTGGGGACCGGCGCCGGGGGCAAGGACTGTTTCCGGATCACCACCGGGGGCACGGTGGGAATCACCATCGGATGCGCGGCGGATAACCTCGTCGCCAGCGGCATGTACGACATCGTCATGGCCATAGGCTTCGAGAAGCTGCAGGAGGGCCATACTACCGGCGGCATTACGAACATGGCCGATCCGCTCTGGTTCAGGAACCTCCAGACGGGGGCGCTCACGGGCTCCAAGGCCTACGACCTCATCTACGAGTTCGGCGAGGAGCGGGCCAAGAAGGTGTCCATGACCTACCGCATCATCATGGACAAGCACGCGGCGCTCAATTCCAACGCGCACCGCTCGTTCGGGCTCGACTTCGCACAGGCGGACGACCTCATAAAGAACTCGCCCAAGCTGGTGGGAGACCTCAAGCTCATAGAGATGTGCTCGCAGTCGGACGGGGCGTGCGCGGTGATCTTCGCGTGCGAAAAGAAAGCGAAGGAGCTCTCGAAGAAGCCCGTGTGGGTACGCGATCACATAACCGTGCACCGGGAGGAGGTGTTCAACATCTTTGGCTACGACGACAAGTACCCGGCGCGCCAGACCCAGCGCTTTGCCGCCGAGAACCTCTACGCGCGCAACGGGATCAAGAAGCCGCTCGAATACTTTGACGTCTTCGAGATGTACGATCCCGCGTCGTGGTGGGGCGTCGACTGGCTGCGCGACTTCTTCCTGCTCAAGGGGGACGAGGCCGTGAAGCTCGTCGAGGACCGCGAGATCATGATTGGCGGGAAGATGCCGGTCAACCCCTCGGGAGGGGTGATCGCGTCGAATCCCATTGGCGCGACGGCGCTGCTGCGCGTGGCCGAGGCGGCCCTGCAGGTGCGCGGCGACGCGGGGGCGCACCAGATACCAAAACCCGTGAACCACGCGCTCGCCTCCGGGTTCGGGGGCACCATGTGGACGGTGCTCATGATGCTCGAGAAAGAACTCAACTGGCAGGAGGCGTAAGATGGCAGAATACTGGGGAGTAACGGTAGACGATATTTTCGATACGATGCAGGAGCGCTTCCGTCCCGAGGGAGCGGCGGGAGTGGACGCCGTGTTCGGCTACGACATCGCCGGGGCGGGAAAGTGGAAGCTCACGGTGAAGGACGGCGCGATGAAGCTCGAGAAGGCGAAGGACCTCGCGGGGTGCGTCGCGTCCATGGTTTCGGACTCCGAGACATTCGTGGGCGTGAACATGGGCAAGGTGGACGCGACGAGCGCCTTCACCGGCGGGAAGATCAAGGTGGAAGGGGACCTGGGCGCGTTCGGGAAGACCGGCAAGCTCTTCCGCAAGTACGCGCCGCCCAAGAAGGAGATGTCGGTGAAGGACTACCTCGCGGACATGTTCGGGACCGTGGTGAGCCGCTTCAAGGCGGACGCGACAGAGGGCGTGGACTACATCTACGGGTTCGACCTGGGCGGGAAGGACGGCGGCAAGTGGACGGTCTTCATCAAGGACCAGAAATGCCGGCTGGTGACCGGCATTGACTGCAAGACGTCGGTCACCCTGGAATTCGGCGAGGCCAAGGACTACGTGGACATGATCCTGGGGAAGATCGACGCCAACAGCCTCCTGGCGGCCGGGCGCGGCGCGGCGATCGGGGACATCAACATCGCGCTCAAGTGGGGACTGTACTTCGAAAAGTACGTGGACCCCATGGCCACCGGCGAACCGGAGCAGGAGCTCCTGATGCTCAAGAAGACGATATCCGTCAACCAGGCCTTCGTAACCGGCCCCATCATGGGAAACTTCCTGAACGCCCTCAAGGAGAAAAAAATCATCACCAACCGCTGCCCCAAGTGCGGCCGCATGCATTTTCCGGCGCGCGAGGTGTGTGCCGAGTGCCGCGTACGCGCGGAGGAATGGGTGGAGGTGGGGCCCAAGGGCCAGGTGCGCTACATGGAATACGTGTACTATTCGTTCCCCGACCCACTCACCGGCGAATCGAGGGAGACGCCCTACGGCATGATCATGGTGCTCCTGGACGGCTGCAAGGGGAACGACATCTTCATGCATCTGATCCGCAGCGACCAGATCGATCGCATCCAGGGCGGGCGCAATGAAAAGTCAGGAACCAGGGTAAGGCCCGTGTGGAACGAGCACCGGGTGGGCAGCATTTTCGACATCAAGTATTTCGAGATAGATGAGTGAGGAGGGACAGATGAGCACGAAAAACACCGACAAGGACAGTTTCGCCGTTCAAGGGAAACTCGCGCTCCCCTACACCTACTTCGCCGGGAGGGTGGGAAGCAAATTTCTCACCACCATCCGGGACCAGAAGAAGATCATGGGAACGAAGTGCCCCACGTGCGGCAAGGTGTATCTGCCCCCGCGGCAGGTCTGCCAGAAGGACTTCACGGACATCCGCAACAACTGGGTGGACGTGTCCGCCACCGGCACGGTCGTGAATTTCACGGTCGTGCGCTACGAGGACCGTCACCTTGCGCGCAAGCCCCCGTACGTGATCGCGATGATAAAGCTCGACGGGGCCGATACGCCTATGGCGCACATCCTGGACGGGGTGAAGCCCGGGGACGTGAAGAAAGGAATGCGCGTGGAGGCGGTCTTCGCCGAAAAGACGACCACGACGATACTGGACATCGACCACTTCAAGCCGGAGGCGGAAAGGGCCAAATCCGGCTGGCAGCCCAAGGCGCGCAAGCCCTACGTACCCGAGCCCGAATCAGGGATCGAGGAAAAGAGAAGAGGAGGAAAACCCGACATGTCGAAACCGGTAATAATCTGTGCGGCGCTTGCGGGCGCGGCAACCATGAAGAACCAGACCCCGGCGGTCCCCTATACCCCGGCGGAATTTGCGGAAGAGGCGTACAAGTGCTGGAAGGCGGGAGCCGCCATGGTCCACGTGCACGCGCGCGAGGACAACGGCATGCCCACGCACGACCACGAGCGCATCCGCACGACGCACGACGCCATCAAGCAGCGCTGCCCCGAGCTCATCGTGAACCTGAGCTCGGCCGTGGGCATGGGCAAGACCGCCGAACAGCGCATCTCGCAGATCGCCGCGGTGAAGCCCGAAATGGCCTCGCTCAACACCAACACGATGAACTTCAGCCTCCTGGACCGCAAGAGCGGGAAGATCTTCATCGACTTCGTGTTCGAGAACACCTTCACGATGCTCCAGGACTTCGGCAAGGCCATGGAAGAGAACGGTGTGAAGCCGGAGATCGAGGTCTACGACATGGGCGGCCTCGACAACACGCTGCTCATCATGAAGCAGGGTTTCTTCACGAATCCCATGAACTTCAACTTCGTCTGGGGCGTCGCAGGCGGACAGGCCTTCAGGGTGGAGACCTTCGTCGCGCTCATGAACGCGCTTCCGGCGCACGCGAACTTCACCACCTGCGGCGTGGGGCTGGACCAGTTCCCGGCGATCATGCAGTCGGGAATCCTGGGCGGGCACATGCGCGTGGGCCTGGAGGACAACATCCGCATGCCCGACGGCGAGCTCGCGAAGGGAAGCTTTGAACAAGTGTCGGTCGCGGTGCGCGCGGCCGAATGCCTGGGCCGCGGCGTCGCGACGCCCGACGAGGCGCGGTTGATGATGGGGATAAAAAAACGGTAATGACGGGCCACCGCCCGTCGCCCGTAGGGGCGGACCGCCGGCCCGCCCCGTGCGCGATGTGAGGCGCGCACATCATGAAATATATTTCCATCCGCAACGGAGGTCCATATGGAGTTCGGATTTACTGAAGAGCAATTGATGTTCAGGGAGTCGGTCTACAAGTACGCGAAGAAGGAAATCGCGCCCCTCGTGGAGGAGGCCGATCTCAAGAGCGAGTTTTCCATGGAGGTGTGGAAGAAGCTGGGAGCGATGGGGCTCTTGGGCCTTCCCTTTCCCGAGGACCTGGGCGGTTCGGGCGCCGACGTGGTGACCTGCTGCCTCTCGGCCGAGGCGCTGGGGCACGCGGGCGTGGACCAGGGACACCTGCTCGCGCTGGGCGCGCATACCTACCTGTGCGCGGACACCATCTACAAGCACGGCAACAGGGCGCAGCTCGAGAAATACATTCCAAAGCTCGCGACCGGAGAATGGATCGGCTGCATGGGGCTCACGGAGCCGGGCGCGGGAAGCGACGCCGCGTCCATGTCCACGACCGCGGAGAAGAAGGGCGATAAATGGATCCTGAACGGGTCCAAGACATTCATCACCAACGCCCCCGTGTGCGACGTGTGCGTGGTATACGCGACCGTGGACAAGAAGCTCAAGCACGGCGGCATCACGGCATTCATCGTGGATCGCGATTTCAAGGGCTTTTCCACGGGCCGGCCCTTCCACAAGATGGGCGTGCGCGCGTCCGCGACCTCCGAGGTCTTCCTGGACAACTGTGAGGTCCCGGAGGAGAACCTTTTAGGCGAAGTGGGAAAAGGGTTCGAGTACACGCACGAGACGCTCTCGTGGGACCGCTCGTCGCTCCTGGCGCCCTTCATAGGGACGCTGCAGTGGGCCATCGAGGAGTGCACGCGCTATTCGCAGGAGCGCGTCCAGTTTGACAAGCCCATCAACTCCTTCCAGGCGATCCAGCGCAAGCTCGCCGACATGAAGATCGTCAAGGAAGCCGCGCGGATGTGCGTGTATCGCGTCGCGTTCGACAAGGACTCGGGCAAGCCCCTCAATCACCTGCACACCTCCATCGCGAAGGCGATGGTGGGCGACTGGGGTACGAAGGCGGCGAGCGAGGCGGTGCAGATCTTTGGCGGGTACGGCTTCATCCACGAGTACCCGGTGGAGCGCTTCATGCGCGACGCGAAGATCGCGCAGATAGGCGGCGGGACCTCGGAGATCCAGAGGTTCATCATCTCGCGCATCCTGAGCTTTTTCTAGCGGCGGCGCACGGACATCACGGAAAGGAGAACCAACCATGAATTACGATTTGACGCAGGAGCAGCTGTCCATAAAGGAAAACTTCGCTAAATTCTGCGCGAAGGAAATCGAACCCTTCGCCCAGGCGCTCGACGCGGCGCCGCACGACGAGGTCGAAAAGCTCATCAGGGCAAACATAAAGAAGCTCGCGGGGATAGGTTACCCCGGCATGGCGCACGAGGATAAATACGGGGGCACGGACCTCGACCTGATCAGCCAGATGATCGCGGGCGAGGAGGTCGCCAAGGCCTGCGCCTCGACCTTTCTTTCATCCGGCGCCTCGAGCGGGCTCTTTGGCATCCCGGTGCGCCGCTTCGGGAGCGCCGCGCAGAAGGAAAAATATTTACCCGGTATCGTAAAGGGCGAGCTCGTGGGCTGCTTTGGCCTCACGGAGCCGGGGGCGGGGAGCGACGCCGCCGGCATCACGACGAGCGCGGAAAAAAAGGGTGACCGATGGGTGCTGAACGGCGCCAAGACCTTTATCACCAACGCCTCCATCGCGGACGCAGCCCTTATCTTCGCCTACACCGACAGGGCCAGGGGCCCGGGCGCGGGCGTGACCAGCTTCATCGTGGACAAGGGGACGCCCGGCTTCACCGCGGGCAAGCCCTTCGAGAAGATGGGCTTCCGCGGCTCGCCCACGGCCGAGCTCTTCCTGAGCGACTGCGCCGTGCCGGAGAGCGCCGTCCTGGGAGAGGTCGGGAAGGGATTCATACAGGCGATGCAGACCCTCGAGTACGGGCGCATAGGCATGGCCACGGTGTGCCTGGGCATAGCCGTGCGCTGCATGGAGCTCGCGAACGCCTATTCAAAGGAGCGCAAGGCCTTCGGGAAGCCCATCAACCGCTACCAGGAGATCTCCTTCAAGATCGCCGACATGGCGATCCAGTCCGACGTCGCGCGCCTGCTCATCTACCAGGCCGCGTGGGCGAAGGACACGGGGAATCCCGAGAGCGCGGTGCTCGCGTCGGTCGCGAAGGTGTGGGCGTCCGAGGCGGCGACCCAGTGCTCGAGCCTCGCGGTGCAGGTGCACGGCGGGTACGGGTACATGAAGGAATTCCCCGTGGAAAGGCTCTACCGGGACGCGAAGCTCGGCGAGATTGGCGAGGGGACATCGGAGATCCAGCGCGTGCTCATCGCGAAGGACCTCATCCGGAGATACGCGTCGTAGTAAACAACCGGTGGCGTACCCGTGGCGAGCGCCGTTGCGCGGAATTTGATCGTCGGCCCTCCGGCCTTTCCCGGCGGGCCGCGATTCAACCGCACGCATTCATTCGCACGAAACGCCCGCGATGCGCAGGTCCCGCGGGTTTTCCCGCGCGCACTTTCTTTCCTTGCTCGTGCCCTTCACGGAGTTCGCGTGCCGAATCCGTAAAATCACACCTATATTACTCCTGAATCACACGTCCATGTGATACCTTTCCCTCTTTCCATGCAATAGTGTAATAGTGGGAAGGCGCACCGTTATGGTGGCCATCGCCCGCGTGATATTCAGACATGACGGCGGCAGTTGAAATGCGATCCGGAAGAAAAACGATTCTTCTCGTCGAGGACGAGGCCCTCATCGCGATGATGGAGGCGCGCACCCTCGAGGACGAGGGATACGCGGTGATCCAGGCGGCGCGCGGGGAAATGGCGGTCGAGACGGTTCGCAGCGATACGGGCGGGATCGACCTCATTCTTATGGACATTAACCTGGGTCCGGGAATGGACGGTACTCAAGCGGCGCGTGAGATTCTGACGATGCGCGACATACCAGTGGTATTCCTCTCCTCTCATACCGAAAAGGAAATCGTGGAGAAAACCGAATCCATCACCTCGTACGGGTACGTGGTCAAGAACAGCGGCGCCACGGTTCTCCTCGCCGCGATCAGGATGGCGTTCAGGCTGTACGAGGCCCACGCGCGCCTGTCCGCGAAATCGATGGAGATCGAGGCCGTGAACGAAGAGCTGAACGCGACCGTGGAGGAGATGGAAGCCGCGAACGAGGAGCTCACCAGGATGAGCGAGGAGCTCCTCGATCGCGAGACGATGCTCGCTCAAAGCGAGGAGAAATACCGCTCCCTCTTCGACAACATGATGGACGGGTTCGCCCTGCACGAGATCATACTCGACGAGATCGGGCGCCCGGCGGACTACCGGTTTCTGGCGCTCAACGTTGCGTTCGAGCGCCTCACCGGATTGCGCGCGGAAGCGCTCACCGGACGTACCGTGCGGGAGGCGCTGCCCGGGACCGAGCAGGTCTGGATCGAGCGTTACGGCAGGGTCGCGCTCACCGGGGCCGTTGACAAGTTCGAAAGTTATTCGCGGCAGCTCGACCGATGGTATTCCGTCACCGCCTACAGCCCCCGCAAGGGACAGTTCGCGGTCATCTTCGAGGACGCGACCGAACGGATCAGGGCGACGGAGTCGCTGCGCGCGAGCGAGTCCCGGTTCCGCGCCCTCCTCTCCTCGGTGTCGGATTACATTTACACGGTCACCTGTGAGGCCGGCACGCCCGTGGGCACCGTCCACGGTCCCGGCTGTTTCTCGGTGACCGGCTTTGGCCAGGAGGACTACGCCGCGGACCCCTACCTCTGGTACCGCATGGTGCACCCCGACGACAGGGACGCAGTCACCGGATTGGGAGAGCGGGTGATGGCGGGGGCCGAATCGCCCTGGGTGGAGCATCGGATCCTTCACCGGGACGGTTCCGTCCGGTGGGTGAGGAATACCGCGACCCTCGTGCGCGACGCGCAGGGAAGGGTATGCGGATACGACGGGCTCATCGCCGACATCACCGCGCGGAAGGAAATTGAGACTGCGCTGCGCGAGAGCGAGGCCCAGAAGCAGGCGATCCTGGACGGGATCACCACGAACATCGCGTTCGTCAACCCGAACCTTGAGATCATCTGGGCGAACAGGACGGCGGCGGAGTCCGTGCACACGGTCCCGGAGAAAATGCGGGGACACACGTGT
>Ga0129297_10000765_pt1 | contig 15979 bp, 14 predicted proteins | sample I18A1metaG_FD_94708 | JGI IMG/M metagenome (GOLD analysis project Ga0129297, IMG submission 94708) | Lake sediment bacterial and archeal communities from Gulf of Boni, Indonesia to study Microbial Dark Matter (Phase II) - ​I18A1 metaG | ecosystem: Environmental > Aquatic > Freshwater > Lake >... | reverse complement strand
GAAATCACGTATTCTAATGGAAGCAGATGAGTTTCTCCCACCTCTGAGAGCAGGGCTACCTCACCGTCATCGCTTATAGTCAAATAATACTCGCGTGGCATGCTATGCAATGTTCGAAGTGTGGTCGTGAAGCGTTCCTGTTGAGCACTGCGCAGCAGTGGCGTCGAGAGAATTGGATCGTCACGGACAAGTTCTATTGTTCATCTTGCGGAACCATGTACATCTCAGAGAACGATAAGGTCTGGCAGGTACCAGTCAACCAGCAAACCCTCAACCGGAAGCAGAAGGAGACATTATCAGAGCCCACCGTCAACGTAGAGTAATTAATACGGATACAACCGACACTAGAGTAGCGATATGCAATCAGCCGATTGGTTACGCCGACTTGAAATCCTGATGGGTATCGACCAATGCGGCAAACTCTAGCATAGAACTTTCAGTTTATACAGAGAATAGGCCCTTAGCTTCTTGGTAGTTGTGGGGAAGCTTGGGTAGGGGTTTCAGGGACCGCGACTACTTGCAGACCCAAGACGGGCTCTTCTTCACGGTCATCGGCAACCTGCACCCGCAGGAACGCGTCCTAGCCTACCTGAAGTACCTACCGCACCCTCGCGGAAGGTGGGGGAGGCCGGGGAAGAGGTACAGGAGGTCGATGAGGTACTACTGCGCCTCAAACGTGATGAAGGCGGTAGAATTCCTGAGTAGGCGATATCCGGAGTACGTTTTCCATTCTGAACCCTTCAATTTCATGCTCTCCGCTGTCCCTGTTGAGAAAATCACTAGACATTACCAGCCGGAGGAGCGGCTGCGGCAATTGCATGTTGCGGCCGGCCTAGATGAGCTTGAGAGGAAAGCGGTTGAGTTGGCCTCAATTCTTTCTGAGCAGAGCGGAGTTCCCTTTGAACGCTTGGGGGTAACAGGTTCGGTCCTCGTGGACCTCCACAGCGTGAAGTTCAGCGACATCGACCTAGTTGTGTACGGTCGGAACCAAAGCCGCAGGGTCAAAGAAGCCTTACTCTCGTTCTACGAAGGCACGGGGATCGGGGTGGAGAGGCTTCGGGGAAGGAGGCTGTCGAGATGGTGCCGGGAACAATCTACCGTCCACCCGTTCAGCATGAAGGAGGCCAAGGCCCTCTACCAGGCAAGGAAATGGAACAAGGGAGTGTTCAAGGACACTATCTTCTCGGTACACCCAACAAAGGTTGAGGAAGAAGTCAGCGGCCAGTATGGGGATGAGCTGTACAAGCCCTGCGGCATCGTTGAAGCCAAGGCTAGGGTTGTTGACTCGGAGGATTCATATTTTCTGCCAGCAACCTACCTAGTCGACAATGTTCGGCCCCAACGCATCAGCCGGCTCGGCAGCGTGGAGAGAGTCGTGAGCTTTGAAGGCTTGTACGCGGATGTTGCTGAGAATGGCGAAGAGATAGCGGTGAGAGGGAAGCTCGAAGACGTGCTGGACGCGTCGGGGCGGCTGAAATACCGGAGAATCCTTGTGGGGTCGCCCGAGGCCCACGGAACCGACTACGTAAAGGCGGCTGTTTCCAAACCGTGACCCGCCCTCGCCTCAGCGAGGGGAAGCATCCGGGAGCCTATTCTTCGATAGACGCCTACAACGCTAAGGCCGCAAGACTTGCCTGGAAACGAACCGTGACCTTCCCGCATAACCACTTTAGAATGATCGCTGTCTTCGCTAAACCTCGTTGACACTAACGCAGTTAGTTTCGAAGGTGCGTCCCGAACCAGACCGCTTCGGCGAAGATTGGGCTAAAGCACAGGAGCCTAGTCTACGCCAATTTCATGTACAAATGCTCCGGTAAGCGCAGCCAGTTCCGTAAAGTCGTATTCCTCATACTGCTCCGTGGGTTTGAAGAGGTACCTGCTCTCCCTGTAAGTTTTCCACATTGCCGGGGGGGCAAGCCTCTTTGAAATGTTTATTCGGGATACCTCAACTCGTGTTACTCCCGTCTGCGACCGTACGTTTTCTGCCATGAATTCCTCGATCCTGTCCCTACTTACGGAAAGCATGGACGTGAGGATGTCATCTTCCCCGAAGGATAGTGCGGCGTACGTTGGAAGGACATCTTTCGGATAGTTCAAATGAAGTACATGGCTGAAGGCGTTTTCAAGCTGGTTCGTCCTTGCTCTTATGGCAACCTGGTATCGTTCGAGATTCTCAGGCCTGTCCTTCGGCACAGGGAAGAAGACAGGCTTCAGAAGGGTGATAGTCCTTGTTTTCTCTGGCTGCAACGCCGAGGGAATGTCCTTCACGATGATGTCGCCGAGGCTATCGGTGTCCTTTACATCGTATATTATGCTCAGAAAGTTCTTCTCTTCTTGCTGCGATAGGTAGAGGGGCGTGCATTGCTCGTTCGACAAATCTTCTAGGTTCCGCAGGACGTCATCCCAAATCTGGTTCAGCTCTCCCGTGGGAAATACTCGTACAATAATCATCAAGGTCCTTTCACCCTACTACTATACTGTTCAGTATTTGGTCGCTTGCGTATGCATATATTTTGATTCTATAGAATCTATGAACCTTCCGCCGTCAATTAAGTACTACTAATTATTCCGGATAAAAGCCTTGGACGTGCTAGGCCGGCTGAAATATCGAAGAATCCTCGTCGGTGAGGGCTCCCGGATCGTAATTCGCACCGAGCCTGCCGCATCTGAGATTAGTGCGAAGCCGGGAACTGACGAACTAGCCCCGTAGGCGTTTCAGCTTCATTCGCTCGGCCCAGGCTATCAGTTCATGAAGGTCTTTTTCGACATCGAATCGGTAGGTCTGGGCGTTCGCAATTCTTCTAGACTTTTTGACCAAGCCCATTTTGTTCAATTTCAGGATTGCCTTCTGAACAGTCTTAAAGGTCAAACCAGTTGACTCGACCAGCATCGGGATGGTTTGCTCCATGTTTCCCACTTCCATGGCCTGGTCCAGAACCTTCGCAACTGGTCCACCGAACACCTGCGACAAAGCCCCTTCCCTCACGTCCTTCACCTTGACACGGGTAACCGCTCGCAACCATTCCAGACTAGCGTGTACCTACATATTAACTGTTGGGAAAAATTCCATCACTAGTGGAGAAAATTCCAATGGCTTTTAAGCTGGGCAGCCTCAACCATGCTAAGGGGTTCATCATAAACAAACTATTCGAACGGAACTGCATAGGAAAGAAGCATATGCCTGTGCAGTTTCTTTCCCATGGATATCCTGTGCAGCATCGGCATCTTGTTCAGCAGGCATTCGAATCCCTGAGGACCGAAACCCCTTCGCTAATTTTGCTCGTCCCCAAAAGAACTGGCCGGGGGAGTTCCCTGCACGTAAGTCTAGTGCCTGCGCATTTGTCCAGAGCAAGAGCGCTCATGAACGGCTATCGAGCCGCCGTAGGCCTTCCTAGATATGCAAAGGATCTGAAGGGGCTCCTGCCTCCTCGTGGCAGCTGAATATGTTGCCAGTTCTGCGGATTTTTTGACCAGCAGGCCTGGGAATTTGTGTTTTGTTGTTGGCAGCCGTTGATGCGGTTAATAAGCTGCCTTCGCCGTTTTACCTGCATACAACCGTGAAGGCTCGTATATTAGCCATGTGTGAACTTGATGTTCATCTGAAAGGGCCGGGATCCAGCGCAAAGGTGGCAAGCGAGGTCATCTACGCAGGGTTCGAATATGATGCACTCGTTGTGAGAGACATCGTTGGCTCCAAGAAAGAATTCACGAACACGATCGTGTCCGAGATTGACATAAAACACGAAAGCATGGAGCTGAAAGAATCACCGATACTGGGCGCTGTTCTAGATTTCATTTCGGCCTATGACGAGTGCCTTTCGACTGGCAGGTATGCAGAAGACCTGCAGGACCGCTGGGAAGAAGTCAAAGCACGAGGAGACCGAATGGTCAGAGACCTCTGGACCAAGTCCAAGAAAGTTGAGGCGGGTTGACGTACACAATCGCCGTGTCGGGCAAGGGAGGAACAGGAAAGACCACAGTGGCCTCCCTTCTCGTTCGGATTCTCTGGGAAAAAGCCGGAAAGCCAGTTCTGGCTGTTGACGCGGACCCCAACGCAAACTTAAACCAGGCACTGGGGGTTCCCGTGAAGGCGGCTGTTGGCGACATAAGGGAGCGGCTTCTCGACGAGAAGGATACACTGTCGCCCGCCCAGACCAAGGAAGATTATCTCAACTACATGATCCAGAGTTCACTTTCTGAATACGAAGGGTTCGATCTTCTCGTGATGGGTAGGCCTGAGGGGCCAGGCTGCTACTGCTACGTGAACAACCTTCTGCGGAAGATCATCGATTCGATAACGTCTAGCTACGCCCTTGTCGTCATGGACACTGAGGCGGGCCTCGAGCACTTCAGCAGAAGAACCACCAGGGACATCGACGCCCTGCTGATAACAACCGACCCAACTTCACGGGGAATCGCCACGGCCAAGAGAATCTCGGAGCTAACAAAGGAGATCAATACGAAGGTCGGGAGGCAGTACGTAATCGCGAACAGAGTTCCAGACGCTACAAGAGACAGGGTGGTCCAGGACATCGCGGCTGCGGGCCTAGATTGCATAGGCGTCGTGCCCGAGGACCCGCTCGTTCAAGAATTCGATATCAACGGTAAGCCCATCGTGAAGCTTCCGGAGAATTCCGCCGCCTACAAGGCAACTCTTGAGATTGCGGGAAGATTACAGATTCCAGAGACGGCCACAGCAAGAACAGCTGGGTAGAACACCATGAAGCTCGCCGTTGCGGGGAAGGGAGGAGCTGGGAAGACTACTATAGCGGGTACGCTGGCGAGATTCCTCGCGAGAGATGGCTACAAGGTTCTGGCAGTTGATGCTGACCCCGCGATGAACTTGGCGTACACACTAGGAGTGGCCTCGGATGAGGCGTCGAAGATTATGCCGCTCTCAGACAATGAAGACCTAATAGAGGAACGGACGGGAGCGAGGCCGGGAACAGCAAGCGGCTCAGTGTTCAACCTAACACCCAAGGTGGACGACATTGCCGACAGGTACAGCGTACGAGGCGCAGACGGGACGCGCCTGCTCGTTATGGGAACCGTCAAGTCCGCGGGCGCAGGATGCATGTGCCCATCCAACTCTCTCCTCAGGGCCCTGATGCGAAACATCTTCGTCGACAAAGGGGAGGCAGTGGTGATGGACATGGAGGCGGGCTTGGAGCATCTTGGGCGCGGAACCATCAAGGGCGTGGACGCACTTCTGAACGTAGTGGAACCTCGGTCGCAATCAATCAACATCTCTTCCAGGATCATGAAGCTAGCATCAGAACTCGGAGTTCAGGCCCTGTTTGCGGTTGGAAACAAGGTCGCAACCCCGAGGGAGGAGACGTTCCTTAGAGAACAGCTCAAGAGCTTCGGAGTCAAACTGGTCGGGACGATCCCCTTCGATGAGAAGATCGCCGAAGCTGACCTGACCAAGATAGCCCCATTGGATTTCGCCCCGGAAAGCCCCGCGATTCAGGCAATGAAAGAACTAGAGGCCTGGATGAGAGACAATTTCGTCTAGTTCGCTACTTAGAAACCAACAGATCCAAAAGTGCCCTTTCTTCGAGCCTGAGCCTAAGCCCCTCCTTCTCCCTGACCTTGACGTAGTAGGACACCATTTTCTTTATCGTGTCGCGGTTCAGGCGCCCGGCAGGGCTCTCGGTCTCGAGTAACCGTTCGGGGATTCTCTCCTTAGTTATGTCGAAGCCCTCTCTCAGTTTGAAGCGGTAGAGGTTGTGGAAGACCTCCTTCCCGAGCCTCATCAGCTCCTCCACAGTCCGTTCTATGCCCGCCGCGGCAAGTGCTTTGGCAACTAATTCTTTCTCGTAGACGCTTCGTGAGAAGTAGCAGGCGACGAGTGAGTTTAGGACGCTGAGCCAATCCTCCTCCTCGACGAGAAATTCAACGATCTCTTCCGGGCTGATGCTCTTCATCATGGCTGTCTGGTCTATGCTGTAACCTGCATTGCTAAGATGTGAATGCCTAGCGCCAACCAGCGTTCCAACAACAAACCCGTACCCGGTAAAGTAGCCGGCGGGGCTGTTCTTACCGAGCGAAATCGCGAATTCCTTTCCGCCGTACTTCTCAGCGGCCGCAGCAACACCTCGAGCGAGCGCAACGTAGAACGGATTCCGAACATTCGCAGTGTTCTCTATCATCTCCAGATAATTCTCGACATCTCCCCAAGCAGGCCTTGGGCCCATCGTCTCCTCCGCGCCAATCAGATTCCGTTCGTACGCTTCCGTAGCCCAAGCCAGAACCGCGCCCACCATCATGGCGTCTATGCCAAGGTTCTCACATCGCGAGATAAGGCGCAGCACGCTCTTCGGGTCGCTCACATCCAAATTTATCCCCAAGGCGAATATGGGCTCGTAATTGTACGGGACAAGTTCCATCTCCTCGAAGAACTCCTTCCTCCCACCCTCATGCTCAGGCGCAAAGGGCGTTCTCAGCCCGCCCAGATGTATGCAGGCTATAGGACACCCCGGGCAGGAGATTTTTCTCTCGAGGAACTCCTCGGCAAGACGGTCGCCCGACAGACTATCCGCTTTCTCATACGAGGCCACGGAGAAGTTCTTGCTGGGAAGCGCCCGAAGCGCATTCAAGATCAGTACGTTTGCTGACGTGCCGAGGTCATGGTACTTTTTCATAAGAGGAGTTTCGACGACCCGATGATAGATTTCTTCGTATGCTGGCTTGAACTCTGCCGGCTTAGCAAGCGGCACGTCGCCAGTGCCGCAAACATGCAGAGCCTTCAGCTTCTTGCTGCCCATGACGGCCCCCAAGCCGAGGCGGCCGAAATGGTGATACCTGTCGACTATCGCGCCCCCGTAATAGACTAGGTTCTCGCCCGCGCGGCCGATGCTGACCACACTGTGTGTCCCTTGCCCGTCGGGTGGTCTGAGCGCCCTCTCGACTTGGAGAGGTGAATGACCCCACAGCGAAGAAGCGTACTCGACCTTTGGATTCGCCTCGTCCACTGTAATGCTGACAGGCTTGTCAGCCGTCCCCTTAATGACGATGGCCCCATAGCCCGCGAATCGCAGGGCGGTTGAGAAGTGCCCACCAGCATGTGACTCACCCAAGTTCGCCGTCAACGGCGACTTGAACAATGCGACACCCTTTGCCATGCATGGGAACATTCCGACGAGAGGACCAGTTGCGAGAACTATGGGAGCGTTGGGGGAGAAGGGGTCAACTTTCGCTGGGCACTCTTCAAGGAGCAGCGCCGATGCTACTCCTGAGCCTCCCAGGTACTTCGAAAAGATTTCAGGCCGCTTTGCGACGCGGGTCGTTTTCTCGTTGAGGTCTACGTAGAGGATTCTTTCGAGCTGTGCATTCATAGCTTGATCTCCTCGTATCTGAATACGTTATGCGGACAGAACTTCCCGCAATCGCCGCACCTGTCGCAGATAACTGGCAACCCAGTTCTTCCGTCGAGGGCAAGGGCTTCCAGCTTGCAGGCCTTGATGCAGTCGAAAGTCTCGCAGCCTCGGCACTTCTCCGCGATGAGCGTGATTCCGCCCTCAGGAAGCGGAAGGAGTGCGTTGTGGGGGCACGCTATGGCGCACTCGGGTTCCCTGCAGAACCTGCACATGATGATTGTGAAAGGGTTCCGTAGCGTCCGATTAGTTCGGACGAATACCGCTGTCTTGGTTGGTGAGACTATGTTGAACAGGTGCCTGGAGCATGCATAGACGCAACTGTAGCATCCTATGCAGCGATTTGGGGCCTCCACCTCTATTTGAAATGGCAATGACCTGATCTCCGTACCAAAGGACTAAGTTCGGGAGCGCACGCTAGGTTTGCACCACCTCTGAGCGCCTCTCTAGGAATTCTTTGATTTCCGAGGAATCCCGCGGTCCGACGATAACCTCCCACTTCGCTAGGTCTTCTATCTCGCCGCTGAGTCGCGCCGCCATGCCGGGAATTATGAGCTTGCGGTGGGCGACTTTGCTCTCAACCTTACTGGAGCCTATGAGGTCTTTCACGCCAGCTGCAGTAAACTGGCCGCCTGCCACCGAGCTTTCGACGCTGAGGCCTTCCGTGTTAAGGACTAGGAGGTAGCATGTGACCCCCTGGCTCTCGATGTCGTTGCTGACCGTGTAGTATGTGAGGGCGAAGTTGGTGGTTAGTAGCACCGGCGCCTTCTCGTTGGGCTTGCCGATTTCCCTCAAGCCCGCCTCAACAGCCACAGGCTTTCTCGGATCCGTGTACGCGCCCTGCCGCAGCGTTATGACGGGTAGAATCGCCCAGGTGTCTGTTGAGTGCAAGATCATTGCATCCGCGAATCGTGTGATTACTAGTGAAGCTAGGTAGGATTCCTTGTAGGCGGCCGCACGCTCATCGACATTATCGCCCATCCAAGCCACGGCTGGGGTAACAAGGATCGGATACGCGAAATCCTTATCGTCCCTGTTTACGGCCGCCCGACGAATCATCACTAGCCTTTCAATAGAATCTTTCATTCTGCCGCCTTCCGGAAAGAATCCTGGGTCGAGGACAATATCCTCTAGTCCCATTGCTCGAAGAGTTCTGACCAGTGACTTCATGTTCTTCAGGTCGTCGGGTGCGAACACAGCGACTGGGCAATTGTACTGCATTGCGAGTTGCCCCACTTCCCTCCAGTTGTCTTTGGTCGCAGCGTAGAGGAGGGGCCTTCTGTTCAGCACATCCTTCTGCTCAATGGCCAATCTCAGGGCTTCCGGGTCAAGCGAGCATAAGATGAGCGGAAGACTGCTGCTTTTCGCGACAAGTGCTGCCGCCTGCGCGAACCTCTCTGCATTTCCGGATGCGAATCTTACCGCCATCGCGTCGAGGCTGAGCTTCTGGCCGATACGGGTAAACTGGAAGCACTCAACGAATCTGCATCGGGCCACGATGGTCGTGTCATCCATCTTGTCGCTTACGTCGATGGCTATCGCCGTGGGGTTGTGGAGGGTGAGCTCGTGCCTGTACACAACCTCTTTTCCACCGATCTTTACGCTTCTTTCGCCCGACCCCAGCACAATCTCCCTGATAGGTGGCGCCACCAGTTCACGAAGCTTCACGGCTTGCGACTTGTACTGAGCTTCTGTCATTGGGGGGCATTCCTCTATGGTGGCTCTTCTCTCGAGTAGCTTTGACGCGAAGGTCATGCATGTGATCTCGTTGCATTTGCCGCAGTTAGTCTGCGGAAGCAGCTGGTAGACCGAGAGCAGTGTTGCTTTCTTGGCCATTGTGTTTTTCACCCTAGGGCTGCGACCCAATTCTCGACCGTGTACTTCGCCTCGCCTAGGCCGTTGAGGTTCTCTGTTATCTGTTTCAGTACGCGGACTGTAGCTGGGTGGCTGACCATGAAGAGGTCCGCGCCCGACATCAGCATCGTGAGGCCTGTGACGGTTTCCCATAACGGGCCTCGGAATTCCTTCGGCCCCCATTCTTCGGTCTTCATCCAAGCCTCCCTGGCACCCCATGCATTGCTTGCAGCTGACAAAACGGGCATCTGGAGTTCTGTATCTCCCAACAAAGCCCCGAGCCTGATTCTCTCAAGCAAGCTGAGGGAGTACTCTATCCCATATCCTAGAGCGCCAGTGGTTGGGTCCATGACAAGCTGAGTCTTCGGTAGGCCTTCGCCTAGCAGGAGCCTGTTCAGTTTCTTCTGGTTGTTGATGTCCATCGGCGTGAAGGCCACAACCGAGTGGCCATGCTCAAGAGCCGCATTCACGACCCTCTTGTAGTCGGTGTCAGTGGAAACAGAGTTGAGGAGACATTTCTCGCCATGCGCAACCTCTGCTGCCTTCTCCAAGACGAGAGGGTCCTTCTGCTTGTTACCTGACCCGCCCACTACAACAGGCACGTCAACAGCATGCAGGACGGCCTCAACAGTCTTGGCCGCGTCCTCTGGCGACGTATTCTTTATCCCTGGATCTGTGCTGACGAGGTTCAACGAAACGATATCAGCGCCAAATTCATGTGCGCATTTCCTCGCCCATGCAGCTGGGTCACCCATTACATCTTCGAAGTGTTGCCTCACCGCCTTCGCCAGGTGAATTGGCATGTCGAAGACGTCCATGGCGAAAGCTGGCCTGTTCGGGTTCACAGCTTCGAACCCGTAGAAAGGAAGAGCCTTAGCTCCCCCGACCTTCACGGCTCTGCCTCTTGTTCCGCCCTCGTTTCTAGTCGCGCCGAGCTGAACTTCCGCCATCTGTGCAGGGTAGGTCTCGACTGGCGGCGCGAATTCAACCTCCAAGAGTTTCTCGACCGGCTTGGCAGCCACGAGCTCTCCTCGAGTAATTGGCCTCTGGAGACGGGTGATAGCTGGCTGAAGCAGAAATGTGAGCTCATCGACTGTCATGGTGACGTTGTCAAGCTCTATCTCTCCGAACTTCTCAGCCAGCTTGAGGAGCCTCCTAGCTAGCGCACCCTCAAGATCGGACTCCCCCTTCTTCTCTGAGACCTTGTCCGACTCCGCCACTTGCGTTCACTCCTTTTCGGCGCGTTTGATGATTACCTTGTCAGCGACTATCCGCGCGTTTCTGAGGATGATCTTGAAACCGCCTGCTGCAGCGGGTATCTCCAGACCCTCGGGGATCATAGGCACGCCAAATGCCGCTGGCTCCTCTTCTTTTGGCGGCGCAGCTTCTTCCTTCGGGGCCTCCTTCCAACGCTGAACGACAGGGTGGTTCTTGGCTTTGAGAAATTCCTTGAGCTCACCCACAGTTTTGGCATCATTCTCGGTCGCTATCAAGTCGAACATATCCGGAGGTATGGCATCCCTTACCCTCTCCTTGACCTGAGAGGGCATCCAGGCAATTCTCGACCACCCTCCATCGGCTTGCAGGAATTTCGACGAACGCATATACTCGATGGCGATTCCGAGGAACCCCTCATTTTGAGTTCCTCCGCTCGTGTGGCCCGCCATTGTTGAGAACGTGAGCCCGTTCACTGTTGGGCCCTTGAAGTCCCGGTGGACTATGCCGATGCCCTCAACTTCTGGGATGAAGTAGGCTATTGACTCGAAGCAGCCGCAAGACGTGTGTGGGTGGCCAAAGATTGTGTGTAGGGAAATGTGTTGTATCGCACCCAGCGACCTTTCTTTCACGACATCATCGACGCCTGTGTAGACGCCCTTTATGGGATCTAGGCACTCGCCTTTTTTCACAGGGAAGTTCGGGCCCTTGGGGTCGACGTTGGATGATGCCCGAGCGTCAAACCAGCTGATGGAGCCGCATCCCCCCATCCTGTTCGGGGTTATGATGCACACATGCGTCGGGGCGAAGGATTGGCAGAGTACGCAGCTGTAGAACTCGTCAACCTGCTCCTCCATCAAGCCCCTGGCGCGGGCATCCCTAGTTTTGTACACCTCGACGGCTTTCTGATAATATTCCTCGAGCTTCGTTGGGTCTGTGATGAAGGTTACCTGTATCTTCTCGATTATCGGTAGGCTTCTCCTGAAGAGCATCGCGAGAGCTCTTCCAACCCACTTGAGGGTGTTCAATCCTTTGTCGTAGGCTTTCCTGCCTATTCTCACCCACACGTCAGTCCTCTGGTTGACGTGCATGATGCCCTCGATGTAATTCGAGAAGTAGTGCACTCGCCGCTCAAGGACTCCTTCAATATCCTTGTCAAGCTTCTTACCGGCGACCTGAATCAAAATGCCCAACGGGTAGGCTCCCCCGACAGAAAGCTCAGGCAGGTCGGGACCTAGCACCTCGACCTTTCCGTCCTCGACCTCTTCCATCTCCTTGACAAGCACAAGTTCGAACTTCTTAGGAACGTCGACACCACCGAACTCCACGTACATCTCAGGCCTTCGGATTCTCTGGCCCTCGTACATCTCCCCGATCTCCATCGGGAACTTCAGCTCGGGAGCTGGAGAGATCTCATCTCGCAGCTCGTCGGGTGCGCAGACCTTGTCAGACAACGCTTACGTCTTCCCTCCTAGGTGTTGCAGCATCATATCCAACCCCTCCTTCCACTTGTCCTCATGCATATTGATGAACGAGAAGTTCGCGTTGGGCTGGTAGAATCTGTCCAAGCAGATGGTCTTGACGTGTGGCGCGAAGTGTTTGAGAGTCGCAAGCATGAGCGACTGGAAATAGTACACACCGCCAACGAAGAAGACGAGATCGTAGTTCCCCTGTCCGTCAAGGCCTTTCCATTGCTTCTCCTTCAGTCTGTTCACAAGATCTTCCAAGCCCATGCAGAATACTGGGACGCCCCGGCCTCTGCTGAACTTCGAAAAGACTCCGGGAGAAGCCACTATGGGCGCGTTGAGAAGTCTGGCGAATTCTACTGCGTAGTCGCATAGGTTGGTCAGCCCTACTCCTGGCATTGTGGCATAGCCCCCCACGACTAGGAGAGGCCGTTTGGCGGTCTTGGCGAGTTTGGCCAAGTTTTCCGGCTTGATGGTTAGAGCATTCTTGGGTCCGACGATGTTCGCGGTTTCCCACGGTGCACTCATCATGGCCATACTTCTTCATGCCCTCTTCGGAACCAATCTCTCCAAGAGTGTAGAGCCGAGCTCTGGGATCTCCTTGGGCTGCCATTTCTTCTCTCTCATGATTGTCAGCAACTCCTCCTTCATGCCGAGGGGGAGGTCGCTTTCTGTCCTGACGAAGAGGTGGAAATCCTCGGGCAATATGCCGTAGAGCTTCCGGTGGAGGTCGAGGTAATTGGAGAGTTTGATGAGTCTGCCCTTGCTCGTATCGCTTGGCCTCATGACAAGGCGAGCGGCCGTAACGATGGCTTCCTCTTTTGTCTCAGCAACATACACGAGATGTTCCGGAGCTGGCCCTACGTACGCGATGCGGCCAGTTCTCAAGTTGTAGGCATTCCAATTGTCAGTTTTGTCCGCCCTACCGAGGTACGCTCTCCGGTACTTGGCTCCGTGCGGTCCCAGTATGACCGGTATCCCCAGTCTATTTGCCCCTGTCGCAATGGAGGCTGCTTTCTGGTGCTGAGCCCCCCAAGCGATGGCTACAGCACCAACGCGGTTGAGAATGTAGTCGGCTATCTCCTCGAAGTTTGCCCTAAGGGGGCGTTTGGCAAAGATGTTCGCGATCTTTATCGCGGCGCCCATAATGTGAGCGTTCGCAACGCATGATCCGACGTTCGCTATGCAACCCGCATCAAAGTCGCCCGGGTATTTCTCGTACAATGTCTGCCCGTCGGCGTCGCGGTATCGAGCTATGTCCATCGCGGAACAGCCAGAAGCAACGACGATATACCTTCTCTTCGCGAACTCATCTGCCATTTCGGCGAGTTCTCTGCTACCATGCGGATAGTTTGAGCAACCTGCGAAGGCGATGACCCCAGGGATCTCGCCCATGACGATAGGCCGGCCAACATTCCTGATTTCGGTATCCCGAATTGGACCTCTTCCGGCCCTGACCTTGAACTTCTCGTTCTTGATCTTCTCCCTAGCGGCCAACTCGATTAGGTCAAGCACCGGGACACCTCGAGGACATGCGCTGACACATCTCGCGCAGTTCATGCAATAGTCATAAAGGTCCGCCAGCGCTTCCAGCGAGCCAAGCCCAGCGGAATAGACGGCAGCGTCAACCTCGAGGTCGTTCGGGCAGGCGCGCCTGCATTCCTCGCAGTGCGAGCACTTCGCTGCTTTCGCGAGGATTTCCTCGTCTCGCGAAACCAATTCGCGTCGCCTGCTTGGAGCTATTGCCATCGATGTTCTAACGGCCACTTGCGCGGCTTTGGCGGGGTCCCGGATCAGGACCCCCATCGTTCTTCCTCGCACCAATTTCTCGACGATCGTTTCAGGAGCAGCTGACGTGAAGTCTGGTAGCCCGGCGCAGATCTGATCTATCGTTGCTATGACGCGGGTGCCCACCTTGTTTGCTTCTGACACGATATCTGTGCGTACACACTCTTGATCGATCATGATAACGTCGGCTGTTCCAGATTTTACGAACATGAGCTGACGCGAGAGAGGTCCGACTATTTTGGTCCCGGGCCGGTAGCGTGCCAAATCGTGAGCTGTGCAGCAAATCCCGGCGACTTCAACTTGACCATAGAGACCCTCCTTTTCCAAGTAATCTACAGTTTCGGACCCAGGGGCGACATTATGTCCGATGCATAGGATGACTGGCTTCGATCCGTCAACTACTCCCATGCCGATGTCGATTAAGGCGGCCTCGGGATCTCCCTTCGGAAACCCTAGGCCTGATATCTGAGCAATATCCGAGACTTCTAACGCCACATTGTCGAGCATCCCTGCATGGAGCGCTTTCGATTCGAAATCTACGTAACTTTCCTCTTGGCCTGTGGCCGTCGCCGATAGGAGCTGAGTGATCTGTGAGGAGAGGTAGTCGACGACTTCTTCGAGTTCGCCCAATGTTTTTGGTCTGACGCCCGCGACTGTTCTTATGATAGGAGCTTCAAGCTCCACCTCTTCGCCTAAGTCGATCGGATGGTCCCTGCCGCGCTTCTTGATCAGGTAGTCAAGAACGTGCCTGGAGTGTGTTGCGTGCGCGGCTGCGCCCATGAGGCAGGCGATGAGAACAATCTTGCCCTGCTGTGTCCGTATGTCTATGCCGCAAGCGCCCTTCTTCCCGGCGGTTAGATCGCACTTGCCGTACGTGCACAGGCAGCACATGTCACATAGGGGCGAGTAGAAGGGTTCGTATCGGTCCAAAAGCCGATGGTCCCATGGCCTCAGAGTTGTGACGGACGGGTATGGGGTCGGACCCATGACCTCGTCCCATTCCTCCGCCACAACTTTTCCGACAAGAATCTCTAGCCCCTTCACGGTGGCTAGGCTAGACCTCAGTTCATCGATCGTTAGCCTGGCTGATGTCCTGCTCATGCTCACTCCTCCTTGAGAGGCTTCACAAACATGTTCAGGTAGTCGTAGATGCCCTCGATCTGCTCGCGAAGAATTCGCCGCCCGGACGGTGTAAGCACGTACACCCTGTGAGGATACGACTTGACTACAAGTCTGAGCCCCATCAGGCTGCTCAGGCAGCTGCTCAGAACCTTCGGGTTGATGGCGAGCGCACGCATGAGCTCGCTGAAGCCCATAGACTTGCTATCGAGCAGTACTAGTATCTTCAATCTGACGGGATTGCTTAGTACCTTGTATACAGAAGCGACCATGTTGTACTTTTCGAGACTCGTCTTGTCAACTACTTCCAGCAAGAATAGCAAGCAACCTGTGTGACAGAAGTAATTACCTAGAGGTAACCAATCTCGCCCGATAAACAAACCCAAATTAGACTATATACTCTATCTGCCACATCGTTGCAATAGAATAACTCCCAGATGCAATGAAGCTTGTAGTAGGAGCCCTCTTGCGGATTTACACCCTCTATGGCGGCGAGTTCGGCGAACGAGTCCTAGGCAATCTTGCCAACCTGCCGAAATTCTGCATCGCATGCGGGCTAGCCTGTACAGAGTGCAGGGCAGGTTACGGCTCCTTTGTCGCCGACATTTTCGGAGCTCGCAAGGCTCCCGAGGTCTCGCAGCACTTCATCGACAATCCCGAGGAATACCTGCCGACTAGCCTTCCCGATTCCGAGCTCATTCTGGCCATAGGGATTCACCCCGATCTTCTGGCCGAACTACCTTCGGTTGTCGCGAAGTCCAACGCGAGGGCCGTCATAGTCCCAATAGAGGACCGTCTGTGGTGTCCCCCAAGGCTCCGTGAGGAGCTACGAGCTAGGTTCACTGAAATGGGCGTGGAATCGGCCTTTCCAAAGCCATTCTGTGAACTCGAGGCTACAGGCAGGGGCGTCATAGATGAGTTCGTCAAAAGATACCGCATCGGCAAACCCTCCATCGAGATTGAGCTGGAGAACGACAGGATAACGAAAGCAAGGGTTCTGCAAAGCGCCCCCTGCGGGTCAACTTGGTACGTTGCAGAACAGATCAAGTGGCACTCAATCCAAGATATGTCAGCTCTAGAACAGGTCGTGTCGAAAGCGCATCACGGCTATCCCTGCACAGCCAGCATGGAGACAGACCCGGAACTCAACGACACAATCCT
>Ga0129297_10000759_pt1 | contig 16019 bp, 12 predicted proteins | sample I18A1metaG_FD_94708 | JGI IMG/M metagenome (GOLD analysis project Ga0129297, IMG submission 94708) | Lake sediment bacterial and archeal communities from Gulf of Boni, Indonesia to study Microbial Dark Matter (Phase II) - ​I18A1 metaG | ecosystem: Environmental > Aquatic > Freshwater > Lake >... | reverse complement strand
GTTTTCCGGAGTAGGCGTCTTATAAACTTCAGGAGACCCAGGTTCTCCTCTGACAAAGGCTTCTTAACCGTGAAGCACTTTGTGAGAGATTCTACCTCAACAGGATAATTCGTTAGGACCCCTTAATAACGCATTTACTTAGTCGGCTCATATCAAGCTTACGATACATGTTTTTTATTTCAGGTCTTCAAGTGCTTTTCGTGTTCGTGAAATTGATGCTAGCGTTGTTGGGGTTGTATGCTTTACCAGTGGATTCTGAAATGATGTCCATTGACGTTTCCTTCCAAGCCAGTAATTAAAGGAGCTTCCTATTATATATCGTCTCTTTGTGGATGAAATCGAACTCCACTCATTGGTTTAAGCCGTTAAAGAAGATATCTTGCTCATCATCTTTAAAACTTGAGATCGAACCATATTGTGACTAGCTTTAGTAACTAGTCTGGGTATCGCGGAGTGGAGAGTCCTTGCATCTCCCTCATAAACGTATAGTTTACAATCTCTTTACAAGGGTCAATTCGTTATAGGGTAATTTCCAGCATTTCAGCAGCGTTCTTCCCGAAGATTCGGGAGCGTTCGTCTAGGGATAAGCCCATTTCATGGAGAAGTGTGTCCCAGACATGGATTAATCGAGAGTATTCACATGGAGGTTCGTCTAATCCGAAGAGGAGTTTATCAGGGGTCAACCTGATGCCTAGGTACTCCTTTATGTTCAGGGCCTTTATCAAAACGGCTTTCCCTGAGATGTCAAGCCACATGTTCGGGTTCTTCTGGGAAGTCATGTAGGCCTCTAGGTACCAGGGATCACCCATGTGAGCGGCAACCAAGTGTAGTTTCGGGAACAGCCGGGCTACGCGGTCTAAGTACACTGGGCGCATATGCGCAGAGGTGACATCTTGAGCCACGTCGATTTTCTCTCTGGCAACTACCCCGGTGTGGAAAAGGATGGGCATCCCAAGGGTTTCCGCTTTCTGGTAGTAGGTTAAGAAGCTGTCGTGGTCGTACCTCTTCGTTGGGTATATGGCTTTTATCCCCTTGAAGCCCTTGCCGTAGTATTCGTCGATAGCCTCGGGCTGTGTTTTCCCAGGGTGAATGGTACCGAAGCCGATAACGCGGTCGGCGTAGTCTTTAAAGGCCCACGTGAAGTCTTTTCCCTCAGATTCACCGTAACTGGGCGCTGAGGTGATGAGACATACCTTATGCACATTAGCCGCGTCCATCTCCTTGAAAAGCTCGTCCATGAAGCCTTTCCGGTCTATATAGTGATGGTGGACGTCGATTATGAGCTCATGTCTATGCATAAAAGGTGTGGACATGGCTGTTCTAAACGTTAGTCGCTGCACGCTGTATTAAGTATTATTTATAAACTCAAGGTCTTAATCTAGGGGTTTTAAAGTCTGAAGTATACGTTAGAGCTCTATGGCTGTGGGCTTTCTCTTTTTAATAACTAAATGCCCCGCCTCTATAATCGAAGTTTAATGGTGATCGTTCAGATGATGAAAGGCTATGCGCCGATCACTTTGGGCGTTGAGGACTTTGACGGACTAAGTCTCTCATCCGCGTGTTTAAGAAGCTTCACGATCGGCAGCCCATAGGGGCATCTCTTCTCACATTCCCCACATTGCGTACAATCGTCAACCCTCGTCGAAAGCCTCCCGTACTGTTTCTTAGCCCAATCTCTGATCCCGTAGCCGTAGAACCGGTCAAACCTCAGGACCGCGGGTATGTTCAGGAACTCAGGACAGGGTTTACACATCTCGCATGTGTACAGGGTCCCGCTCTCGCGGCAGTAGCGTCCTTCTTCGTCACCCCAAAACTCGAACTGTTCGATAGGGGTTGCAGGGTTAAAGCCTTGAACTGCCTCAACAGCGGCCTCGACCTCAGGTACGCTCTCGAAGCCAGGGATGATCGTTGAAACTTCTTGCCGCAGTATGAAGTCGAGGCCTCGCTTAGCGACCTTGTACCTCTCTCCGCCGAGAAGCACCCTGAACTCCTCGGAGCCTTGGAAGAAGGGTTGACCTCCGAAGGGCTTCATAACCACGAAGCCCACATCCAACGTCTTCGCTAAAGGGACGAGCTCCTCCAGTGCCCGTCTGGTGACTACGTTGATCGGTGCTTGAACCACGTCGAACTCCCCAGTACGTATGGCTTCGACGAGTACGTGTGTGTGATGCCCTGTAACGCCGATATACTCTACTATGCCCTGCGACCGCGCTTCCTTCAACGCTTCCAAGGCGCCTTCCGAACCCGTTATTTTCTTAAGGTCGTTGATATCCGTCAAAGAGTGAACCTGGATCACGTTGACCATATCTGTTCTCAGCTTCCTGAGGCTCTGCTTAAGCTGAACCCAGGCGCCGCGTTTCGTTCTATCTTCAACCTTCGTCGCTATGACACAGCTATCCCTAACGGGCTGAAGCGCGGCTCCTATGCTCTCCTCGCTGTTCCCATAGGAGCGAGCGGTGTCGAAGTAGTTGACGCCCTGATCGAAAGCGTAACGCACGATGCCTTCAGCTTCTTCCCGCATCTTAGGAGGTACATGTTCCCCTATAGGCGCACCGCCGAAGCCTAGCACCGAAACCATCAGCCCCGTCCTACCGAGCCTACGACTCTCTATCGTCACTCAGATTCTCCCCCTTACCGCAATTCTCAGAAAAAAGGTATCGGATGCCCTGCCTTTAGTCGTTAAAGCACCTCAAGTTATAAAAGCCTACCTCCCCGTGGTTGTTGAGGGAAGCCGCACTTCAGTCATCCATTAGGAGAGGATTTTTCCAGCGATCTCCGCTCCATATTCCTGGCACATCTTCGAGACTTCCTCTTCCCCGTCGCCTGATACCCTTATGACGCCTGGAACCATCTTGAGTCTATGATGGAGGCCGAACGTTAATTCCAGCATTCTAATGCAGTCTATTCCATCCCTGCGGGTTCCAGAGGATGTGAAGCTTCCCCCCAACTTCCCACTTAGTCGACGCCCACCTCGGTATAAGGTTATCGACTCGTCGATGAGCTTCTTTACCTGCCATGCTACGTTGCTGAAGTACGTCGGGGAGCCTACGACAACGCCGTCAGCTTCAACCAAGTCGTTGAGCTTACATTCCTCAACCCTTTTTAACCGAACTATGACCCCTTTTCGCCTAGCGCCTTCCGTGATAGCCTCAGCCATCCGTCTGGTGTTACCTGTGCCCGTGTAATATATGACAAGTAACTGTTTAGCCACAGCCTTCTCCCCTCCTCGACGTGTTTCCAGAACGATCGAAGGTTTTCCTAACCGATGCTACAGGTTCACCTAGGACCTTTATACGTTTTAAGTCGCAGGTTCCAAGTCCCCGTGTCTCCGCGAGGCGGAGATGCTTTACAACGCTTGGGTCTACACCCATAACGGCGGCGCCTACGGCATCAACGGCCACAGGGTCTGCACCGGCGATGATGAGGTTCATCGCCACAGGTTTTCCAGCCAGTTCATCACCTTCTCCACCGATGATAGCGTCTATAACAGCCAGCTTTGGTTTCAGGACGGACGCAAGGTCGACGATTTTCTCGCTGAGGGGGTTATGGATCGAATTCTTCGGGGTGACTGTGCCCATCAAGTTCTTAAGGCTTAGGGTAACGCCAGCTGTTCCATGAAGCTTAAGTTTAGGAACACTGATTAAAGTGTTTTCTAGCGCCGTCTTGGCGATTTTAACGTTCTTCAAAGCGAGGGGGTTGGGCACCTGAACGTCGACGAATGTATCTTTGTTCAGGTCTAAAAGCTCTACACCCCAACGCTGCGCCACATCGTCAACGCCGGCAACCCGAAAGGCGTGCATCGTATCCACCATCCCACTTCCCTCCCCTACGAGGATGCGCTTAACTCCAATCAGTCTCAGAAACCCTACAACGCCATCGATGACCCGAGCGTCCGTGGTGACTCCTGTAGACGGGTGGTCTGCGTTGACGTAGTTGGGCTTCACCAGAACCCCATCCTCTGCGTGGAAAATGTCTGAGGCTTTTATCATTTCCATAGCCTCAGCTACCATCTCAACAGGTTCGTTTCCCTTAACCACTGCTACGATGGACATGAAACACCCCGCTTAGGCGATTTTCAAACATGATATCGCCTCCTTCTCACCTAAAAAAAGTTATGCAAAGGTGCTTGGGCTTCTCTTAAGACACAGAATGAGGCTGAAACAGCATAGGCTACGGCTGTTAACCCCGTAAAACCTCTCAGAACGACCAGTGGTTAAACGGGGAACCTTGCCTTACCATAATGGGGCAGCGCCCCGCTGAAACCGAGTGGAGGATTTGTTGAAGACCATCGGAGCCATGTCGTGTACTCTCAGAGAGTATTCAACCAACCCTTTAACCAGATTTCTTTTCACCGAGTTCTTCACCGAGTTCTTCCAGTAATCGTCTCTGCTTAGGAGTTAGGTTAGTCGGTGTGCGCACTGTTACCTCTATAAGCTCATCTCCTCGACCGTGCCAGCGTCCCCGGGGCATACCCTTCCCCCTTAACCTAAACACGGTTCCACTCTGTGTGCCAGGGGGAATCCTTAACTCAGCTTTACCGTCTAGGGTTGGTACGAGGATCTTTCCACCTAACGCGGCGGTTGGGAAGCTGGTTTCAGCCCTGTGTAGGAGGTTATCTCCGTCACGCGTAAGGAATGGATGGGGTTTCACATGGACGACGACGTAGAGGTCGCCTTGCCGTCCTCTGTTGGCTCCCACGTCGCCTTGACCTTGAAGCTTAAGGTAGCTCTCGTCCTCAACTCCTTCAGGGATTTTAACAACAACCCTTCTCACCTTCCGCGTGACCCCGGTTCCTTTACAGTTAAGGCAGGGGGACTCTATGAACGTCCCCCTCCCCCCGCAGCGGTCGCATGTGAGGACTTGGATGAGCTGGGCGAAGCCTGCAGACTTCACATACCTCACCTGCCCGCTTCCCTGGCATTTTGAACACGTCTTAGGCGCTGTCCCCGGTTTGGCACCTGTCCCATTACAGACACTGCAATTCTCCGAGCGGAGTACAGAGGTCTCCCGTTCAAGCCCCGAAGCCGCTTCCTCCATAGAGATCTCTAGGTCGTATCTGAGGTCGTTCCCCCTCTCGGGTCCATATGGTCTTTGGAAGCCTCCGAAGCCACCGCGGAAGAACCTGTCGAAGATGTTATCAAAATTCCCGAAGCCGAATTCCTTAAAGACGTCCTCAAAGTTGCTCCTTGTGAAGATGTCCTCGTAGGTGTAACGTCCCTGAATTCCTTCATGACCTAGCAGGTCATACTGTTGACGCTTCTCATCATCTGATAGGATGGCGTAGGCTTCAGAGATCTCCTTAAACTTACCCTCAGCATCTGGGGCCTTATTCCTATCCGGGTGATATTGGAAGGCGAGTTTACGGAAGGCTTCCCTGATCTCATCCTTAGAGGCTTTCCTTGAAACCCCGAGGACATCGTAGTAATCACGCTTCTGTTGAGACCCCAAGAGCCTTCACCGTAGACCAGCTGAGGACGGGTTTAACCGCCTTAACCACCCTAATACCTTAACGTTGACTTCACTCTTTCTTATCCTCATCCACAACCCTGTAATCAGCGTCTACAACCTTTTCCTTTCCCTCAGAGGCTTTCCCACCCTTCTCCTCAGCTTCACCTTTAGGCTTTTCAGCCTCCTGCTTTACAGACTCCTGAGCGGCTTTCTGATATACACTGGCTCCCGCTTCCTGTAGGATCTTGGAAAGTAGGTCCATTTTCTCCTTGATAGCCGCAGCATCCTTATCCGCTAAGGCTTTCCTCAGCTCTTCAACAGCCTTCTCAACACCATCCTTATGCTCCTTGCTCAGTTTATCACCAAGCTCCTTCAAAGTCTTCTCAGCCGTGTAGACCATGGAGTCAGCCGTGTTCCTAAGCTCAGCCTCCTCCTGTGCCTTCCTATCCTGCTCAGCGAACTGCTCAGCCTCCTTAACCATCCGCTCTTTCTCGTCCTTTGAAAGCTTCGTGGAAGCCGTAATCGTTATCTTAGCTTCCTTTCCCGTGCCTAAGTCCTTAGCGGAAACGTTCAGTAAACCGTTAGCGTCGATGTCGAAGGTCACCTCGATCTGAGGGATGCCCCTTGGAGCAGGCGGGATCCCCGTTAAATGGAACATCCCCAGTGAGACGTTATCCTTCGCCATAGCCCGCTCCCCTTGAAGCACGTGTATCGTAACCGCGGTCTGGAAGTCCGCGGCTGTGGTGAAGACTTGGCTCCGCTTAGCCGGGATGGTGGTGTTCCTATCCATAACCCTTGTGAAGACGGCGCCTAGGGTTTCAACGCCGAGCGAAAGCGGGGTGACGTCTAGGAGGACTAGGCTTGAGATTTCCCCAGCTAAAACGCCGCCTTGGATAGCGGCGCCCATGGCTACGCACTCCATAGGGTCGATTCCGCGCTCCGCTGGCTTCCCCATGGAGTCCTCGATGAACTTTCTGACGAGGGGCATACGGGTTTGACCGCCGATGAGGATGATCTTATCGATGTCCTTAGGCTCAAGCTTAGCGTCTGCTAAGACGCGTTTCATCGTAGCCTCCACCCGTTCCACTATGGGTAGAGCCAACTGTTCAAGCCTCGCCCTTGTAAGGGTGACGTGTAGGTGCTTCGGCCCCGAGGCGTCGGAGGCTATGAAGGGTAGGTCTACATCTGTCTGCAGGAGGGCTGAAAGCTCGATCTTCGCCTTCTCCGCGGCTTCCTTAAGCCTGATCATAGCCGTCCTATCGCTTCTCAGGTTGATGCCCTGGTTCTGCCGCTGGAATTCGATGATGAGATGCTCGACGACGATGTTGTCTATGTCCGTGCCACCTGTCTGCGTATCCCCGCTCGTGGCTAGGACTTGGAACACGCCTGCGCCGAAGTCCATGATCGTGGTGTCATGGGTTCCCCCGCCGAAGCTGAAGACAAGGATCTTCATACTCTTCTCAAGCTTATCCAAGCCGTAGGCTAGAGCGGCGGCTGTGGGCTCGTTGATGATACGGGCGACCTCGAAGCCCGCTATCTCCCCGGCGTCCTTTGTAGCCTGCCTCTGGTTATCGTTGAAGTGTGCTGGAACCGTGATCACGGTTTTACTCAGCCTGTCACCTAGGTACGTCTCAGCGTCGCGTTTAATTTTCTGAAGGATGAAGGATGAAATCTGCTGAGGCGTGTACTCCTTACCGTAGACGGAAACCCTGTAATCAGTCCCCATCTTACGCTTGATTTCAAGGATGGTTCCCTCAGGGTTTGTGGTAAGCTGCCGCTTAGCAGGTTCACCTACGAGGAGTTGACCGTCTTTCGTAACCGCTACAACGCTTGGGAACATCTTACCCGCGATCGTTGGTCCTTCAGCACTCGGTATGATGAGGGGTCTGCCGGCTTCCATGATCGCGGCCGCGGAGTTCGTCGTCCCAAGGTCTACGCCGAGGATCCTCTCCCTCTTCCCCTTAGCTTCACTCATCGAGCTTCACCTCCCCCTCCTTCCTCCAACTGAACAGTGGTAGAGCATGGCGGGTTTAAGGCGACTTTCACCATGCTAGGTCTGATCACCCTTCCCTTCAAAGTGAACCCCTTCCTCGTCTCAGCGATGACTGTGCCCTCTTTATGGTTCTTCGATGGAACCCTCTCCACAGCCTCATGTTCCTCAGGGTTGAAAACCTTTCCCACGGCTTCGATTCGAGTTAAACCCTCAGCGCTGAGGGTTTCATAGAACTTCTTCAAAACCATATCTAACCCCTTCATTAAGGCTTCCTTATTCTCCGTTTCCTTCCCCGCTTGCACAGCGAGTTCAAGCTCATCTATAACCGTTAACAGCTCTAGGATGAGTCCCTCCTTTCTAGAGGACACCATTTCATCAACCTCCTTAAATATCCTCTTCCTGAAGTTCTCGTAATCAGCTTGCAGGTACTTCAACTGCGTCACATGCTTCTCAGCCTTATCCCTTTCCTCGTTTAAAGCCTTCCTCAACTCCTCAACCTCCTTCTCAAGCTGCTCAAGGGAAGGCTTACCACCCTTCTCAGCCTTCTTCACGTCTGAACAACCCTTTTCAACCCGCGCCTCAGATGGCTTTGCCGCAAGAGCCAATCGGGTCCCTCCCCAAGCTGTCTTCCACTTGATTCGACGTAGGGAGGAATATATTTCTTTCTTCGCCTCCCGTAGAACTGGGGAAAATACGCGTTAAAAAAAGTAAGGAAGAGTGGAGATAGGGTGAAGGTGGTGTTCCCGCTAGTACTCCATCGGTGGCTTGGCGCCGGGTCTAGGAGGCGGTGGCTTAGCCGCTACGAGCACATCGTCAACCCTGAGGATCATGGAGGCAACCTCAACCGCGGAGGATAGCGCCCGTTTCTTAACAATAGCAGGCTCCAAAACCTTCAATTCCCTCATATCCTCGATCTTCCCCGTGAAGACGTTGACCCCCATACTTGCCCCTTCAGGCTTCTCATGTGCAGATCTTAGAGCTACCATGATGTCGATCGGGTCTAGACCGGCGTTCTCAGCTAGGGCTTGGGGTATGGCTTCAAGGGCTTGAGCGAAGGTCTCGATGGCGATCTGCTCCCTTCCACCTACCTGCGATGCGTAGTGTTTTAGCTCCTTAGCCAACTCGCTCTCCGTGGACCCTCCTCCGTAGACGATCCTTCCGTCTTTCACAACATCTATGACGACGCAGAGGGCGTCGTGAAGCGACCGTTCAGCTTCATCCACTGCGCGTTCCAAGCCTCCCCGGATGAGGATGGCTACGGCTCTCGGGTCCTTACAGTTTTCTACGAAGACCATCTTATCCTCGCCTATCTTCTTCTCCTCCACGAGCCCAGCTTCACCCACCTCGTTCTCATCTAGGTCTTCGATGTTAGTCACTACCTTGGCGCCTGTGGCCTTCGCCAGCTTTTCCATATCCGACTTCTTAGCACGTCTCACGGCGACGATGCCCTCCTTGGCGAGGAAGAACTGGGCGGTGTCGTCGATGCCCTTCTGACAGAATACAACATTCGCTCCCGCAGTCTTCACTTTCTCAACCATATCCTTCAACATCCTGGTTTCCTCATCCATGAAGGCCCGCATCTGCGTTGGATCCTTAATCCGGATCTCGGCGCTGAACTCCGTCTTTTCAACTTCAAGGGCGCAGTCGAGCAGTGCGACTTTAGCGTTCAAAACCCGCTTGGGCATCCCTGGGTTCACAACTTCCTTGTCGATGATTAAGCCCTTGATAAGCTCCGTTTCAGCTAGGCTTTTCCCCGGCTTCTTGATCACCTGTATGTCCTCTACATCCGCGTACCTCTTACCATCCCTGGTCTCTGTGACCCGTCTAACGGCTTCAACCGCAAGTTCGGCGAGAGCGGAGCGGTAGAACTCGATACCCTTGCTCCGCATGGCTGTTGTGGCGATGTCTGTGAGCGTCTTCGTATCTTCGAAGCTCACAGGCACAGCGAGCTTTTCCAATGTCGCTAAGGCTTTCCCCTCAGCTTTCTTGTACCCCGCTGTGATGGTGGTCGGGTGGATCTCTAGATCCAACATGTCCTCAGCTTTCTTCAACAGTTCCCCTGCTAGGATGACCACTGTGGTAGTGCCGTCCCCAACCTCCTTATCCTGGGTCTTCGCTACGTTGACCATGAGTTTAGCCGCGGGGTGCTGCGCCTCGATCTCATCGAGGATGGTGGCGCCGTCGTTGGTTATGGTAATGTCTCCTATGGTATCGACGAGCATCTTATCCATACCTTTGGGGCCGAGGGTTGACCTCACGACTTCGGCTATGACTTTAGCCGCTGTGAGGTTCTGCCTCTGCGCTTCCTTACCCCTACTTCGTGAACTACCTTCTTTTAGGATGAGAATCGGTTTACCTGTAGCCATGGCCATTCAAACACCTCCATGGTTTCCCTAATCCTCTAACCCTCCCGGTCCACCTTCTTCCCCTCCGGGCATAGGTGGCTTAGGAACCTCCTCCCTCGGCTTCCCAGATGCGATAACATCGTCAATCCTTAAAATGGTGGTCGCGGCTTCAACAGCGGACTTAACGATCTGCTCCTTTACGGCCAAAGGCTCGTAGACCTCAGCCTTCGTCATATCCCCTGTCTTTCCATCAAAGGCGTTTACTCCAGCCCACACCTCGCCCTTCTCATGGCTTGACCGGAGGGTTACGATGATGTCGATCGGGTCTAGACCGGCGTTCTCAGCTAAGGATGATGGAATGACTTCAAGGCCTTCAGCGAACTTAATCACCGCCAGCTGCTCTCTTCCAGAGAGCTGCTCAGCCCATCTCTTCACCCTTGAGGCTGCTTCGATCTCTGGAGCTCCTCCGCCGGCCACCACAGCTGGTTCCTGAACAACATCGCGGACAACGCATAGGGCGTCGTGGATCGACCTCTCCGCTTCGTCCACAACCTTATCGGCTCCACCACGGATAAGGATAGTAACGGCCTTCGGGTTTATACATCCCTCTACAAAGGTCCATTTATCCTCCCCTACCTTCCTTTCCTCAACGATGTCCGCTTTGCCGAGGTCCTCAGTTTTCAACTCGTCAACGCTCGTTACGACCTTGCCGCCTGTAGCCTTGGCGAGCTTCTGCATATCGGATTCCTTAACCCTCCTAACCGCTAGAAGCCCCTTCTTAGCCATGAAATGCTGAGCCGTATCGTCTATTCCCTTTTGGCAGACGACGACGTTCGCTCCTGCCGTTGAGACCTTTTCAACCATTTCTTTAAGCATCCGCGTCTCCTCGTCGAGGAAGGCTTTGATCTGATCTGGGCGCTCTATGTTGATCTTGGCATCGAACTCTGTCTTCTCGATCTCTAGAGGGCTATTCAGGAGAGCTATCTTGGCTTCATGGACGAGCTTAGGCATTCCAGGGTGGACGACTTCCTTGTCTAAAGCGATGCCATTGATGAGCTTCGTCTCGGTGAGAGACTCCCCAGCTTTCTTCTCAACCTTCACATCGTCTAAGTCAACCTTGTACTCTCCGTTCACCATGTTAGCGATTTGGAGGATGGCGTCCACGGTTATATCGGCTAAGAATTCCTTGTTCTCAGCGATGGACTTCGTAGCCATAGCCGTCATAGCGATTTTCCTCAGCATCTCCTTGTCCTCAGGTTTCACCCCTATCGCCATTTGGCTTAGGTACTCGAGGGTTTTCTCCGCTGCCTTCTTGTAGCCCTCAACGATCACCGTAGGGTGCACCTTTAGGTCGATAAGCTCTAAAGCCTTCGTTAACAGCTCCCCAGCTAAGACAACCACTGATGTTGTTCCATCCCCTACCTCCGTATCCTGAGCCTTAGCGATCTCAACCATCATCTTCGCCGAAGGATGCTGCACATCGATTTCCTTTAGAATCGTAGCGCCGTCGTTGGTGATCGTGACGTCTCCGAGGCTGTCAACGAGCATTTTATCCATGCCCTTAGGGCCTAGGGAAGATTTCACGGTCTCCGCGATGATCTTCGCCGCGGTGATGTTGTTCCTCTGGGCTTCACGTCCACGGGTTCGAGAGGTTCCTTCTCTCAAGATTAAAACCTGTTGACCTGTTTCAGTTATCGCAGGTATTGCTTCAGCCGCACACATACGCTTCACCTTCGAAACCATATTACGGTGGTTGATATACTTTGTGTTGAAGTAAATTCATTAAAAAGGATATAAATTTTATGTCGTCGGCATTATGGTTCATCACCTGAATAGGTTGGTTAACGCTGGTCTCGTTATTCACCGCCGGAACAGGTATGAACTGAGGATGAAAAGCCTCACGAAGACCGTGGAGGAAGTTGAGAAGGATATCCTATGTGTTTTGGAGGATATTAAGGAAATCACCTCGGAGATAGGCAATGCTTTGAACTTTCCCAATAGACGGGGACTCTTGTTTCCTGAAAGTATCTGGGTATCCGGCAGCGTACAACAATTAGTCTAATCGGTTTTAAGGTTGGGGCACACACGCTGATAAACTTATTAACCAGCGATATGCTTGACATTACACGGCTCCAGGGATGGTTGCTTAATGAGAAGATACATTTACGGTATGTTAATACTTGTGTTAGTAACCGTTCTCGTCGCTGAGTACGTGTTAATAGTTAAACCCCTCCCAGGGATTCCACCGGAGATCCTCACCGACCCCCTGCGTAAGGGCATCGCCGCAGCTGTAGCCCTCATAGGCGTCTTGGTTTTCTACTCACTCTCATCACGGGCCATCAGAGTCGCCATATTTAGGGCTAAGGGAACCGAGGGTGATGTGAAAATGCTCGTAGGCTTCTGGAGGTTCATCGTGATCTTCATAACACTCCTCGCTTTTCTAACGGTCTTCCTTGAGCTCGGAACCATCGGGGCGGTACTGGGCGCCTTCGGCGGCATGTTCATAGGCTGGTCGCTGCAGGCACCTGTCAGCGGCTTCGCCGCTTGGGTACTTGTAACCCTTAAGCGTCCCTTCAGGGTTGGGGACCGTGTTCAGCTTCCTTCCTTCGGCTTGGTCGGGGACGTCATCGACGTCAGCCCCATGTACACGGTGCTGAATCAGGTAGGTGGGGCTGTGGGCAGCGAGGATGCCGTTGGTAGGCATATCCTCATCCCCAACGCCATGCTCTTCGGAAACCTCGTCATCAACTACACGCCCAAATTTGAGAAGGAGGAACTTGTTTCCACACCTTCATCCAAGGGCGTTTCAAAGGCTCCCGCTTACATGTTGGACGAGGTCGTCGTGAGGATAACCTTCACCTCTGACTGGGATACAGCTGAGAAGATCCTTATCGACGCAGCCAAGGAGGTAACAGCTGATATTATCAAGGAAACGGGTCAAGAACCCTACATTCGGTCGGAGCTCGCTGATTACTACGGTCCCTGGATGAGGCTGAGGTACATGACGCTTGCCGTAGACAGGCCTAGGATAACCCACGAGATCGTGAAGATAATCGTCAAGGATTTCTCGCAGAACGATAAGGTGGACTTCGCTATACCTGTTATGACGGCTTACTGGTATAAGCGAATGATGTCTCCTTTCTCGGTTAAGCTCGACGCCTCTGACCTGCTTAACATCGGAAAACGCGACAAAATAGTGGTTGAGGACCCCTCTCAATCAGCGTCCTGCCCAACGTGTGGAAGGGAGTTACCTAAGGAAGGAAGGTAAGGCTTCAACAGTGCTCCATACAGAAGTCGGTGGTTAGAGGAGATTGAAGGATGCTCCAGTCCCTCAGCTCCTCGCCTCGGCTATTAAATAATTTTCTAATGAGTCTCGCTTTCCGGTAATAGGCGCCTTTAAACGCGCTTAGCTATTTCCCAGCCTATACTTGAAAATAATGAATGCAGTTAACCGTTGGAGGAGCCAGCGAACATGGTTACTATGGGCTGTAGATTCTGTAAAGGATAAACCCAGTGGACGGCACATACTGTTCTAAGCGTGGTGAAAGCTCACGGAGTAAAAGAGTGTCAACGTATGGTTTCCATGGGAAAGGTTAGAGGGCCCAGAAGGGGTTCCTCTTCCTATTAACCTCTATGGTCTCTTTGAGGGCTTCTAAGTCGTCTTGGCTTAACAAGCTGAGGAACCTTTCCTGTAAGGTTTTCACATGCCCTTCCGGAACCTTTACGTAGAGGTTATCCCCTTCGTTGATGTGCCTTCCCACAATCGGGCCGTCGATGGATATGGCTACTTCCATTCCCTTTATGGCTTCAGGTATGTTTTTTCCCTTATCCTGAACTTGGAGAACCACGCCGACTTCGGTTCCCTCATTTTTCATCAACCCGCATTTAGGCCTAACCCTTCCAGCTAGGACCTCTACGCCGACGATAGCGGGCTTACTCCTTCGGAAAACGTATCCAGGGATGATCCTTACCTTTCCAGGCAGGGTCATCTCCTTGAAAGCCTCCCTCAGCCTCATATCCTCCTCACCCCTCATCCAATCGAGGTAGCTCTGGATGAGCTGATAGATGATGTCATGCCTGAAGACCGGGATCTCTCCCTTGGATTCCTCCATTGCGTCGGGTAGAACGCCGACGTTGAAGGCGAGGATGACCCCGTACAGAGGGGTTAACCTGTGGACAACCTTTGCCTCAACGACCTCCCTCCTCGATACCTCACCGATGTCCGCCATCCTTACTGGGACCCCGTTTTTCTCAAGTTCAACCTTAAGGGCTTCCAGTGAGCCTAAGGTATCTGCCTTGAGGATAACCCCCACCTTATCCGTGGCAACCCTGAACCTTCCCACTTCGTCGGCAACCATCTTAGTGTACGCTTCAGGCTGTTCCCCGGAGGGAACAGCGTACAAAGGTGACCCTGCTAAGGCATCCTCCAATCCCTGTGCAGCGATTTTAACACCCGCGGCCGCGGGTACCTCGTCTACTAGGCTGAAACGCCCTGAGGGAGCCCGCATCTCATCCAAAGGCTTTGGTACAAGGAGGGCTTTAACCTTCACTATGATAGGCTTATCCTTACCCGCTAAGACGATCGTGTCACCTTGCCTTAAGACCCCGTTGTAGATGATGGCGTTCAAGGTTGTTCCCAGACCAGGCTCCTCCCTGACTTCTAGAACCGTTCCTTCAGCTGGACCTGATGAAACCATGAGCCTCCGCTGCATGTACTGCTGCGTCAGCCCAATGAGGACTGATAGCAGGTCGGCGATGCCTTCGCCGGTTTTGGCGCTTACTGGGACGATGGCGATTGTCTTTGTGAAGTCCGTTACTCTGTCGTAGCGGTCCGCTTTAAAGCCTAGGTAGTTGAGCGCGTGCATGAACGTGTAAATCCTGTTGTCTAGGTCCCTTTGAACATCAAAGTCTTGGGCTTTAATCGAGGCTAAAGCCGTTCCGTCTGGAATAGGCTTCCATCCTGGGATGAGGTCGACCTTGTTCGCGGCTATTATAAACGGGGTTTTCCTAGCTTTTAGAAGGTCGATGGACTCATGGGTTTGAACCTCCAAGCCTTTAACGATGTCCACTACTAGGATGGCGATGTCTGCTACAGAGCCCCCCCTCGTACGGAGGTTCATGAAGGCGCTGTGTCCGGGGGTGTCGATGATGAGTAAGCCTGGGACCTTAACTTCCCAGTGGAAACGCCCGAGTACGGGTTCACAGATGGTTCTCAGAGTCTCCAGTGGGAATATGCTTGCCCCTATGTGCTGGGTTTGAAATCGGTGAAGCATCATCCTTCATCGAACATTTCCCCAGGCTCTTTGAGGGCAACAACGGTTCCCCTGATCTTGTCAAGCAACGTTGTTTTCCCGTGGTCTACGAAGCCTAAGGAGGGAGGTCCCTGCCTTACGTGGCCTAGAACCACGGCGATAGGCTGCCTGATAGGCGTTTAAACACCCCCTATAAAACCTTAAAGGCAGGGTTAAAGAAGGTATGGCGCCTTAAGAACTTAACTCAGCGTGGGTTTAAAACCCCGATTTCATACGAGGATGTAATAAAGATGAGGAGCTGACTACGCTGTTAAGCCCTATAGACAACCGTGATAGAGCCGACATATGGCCTTCTCCGTGAATACTTTAATAGGTTATGATAGCATCCGTCTTTGTCTTAGAAATGTTCATCTTTCATGCGTCACCGGTTTCGACGTTGCAACGCTGATCGTCCTGTAACCATCCCTGTCTCTAACAGCGCAGTAGAAGTGGTAGAGGACTCCGTTGTGCCGGACGATACATGGTTTGTGAGCGTGTTGGCTGTCTACGCTGCCGGGTGGACCAATTTTTAGAATAGGCTCACTCCATTTTTTCCAGTTACGCAGGTCCTTTGAAAAAGCGATTCCATCCTGTGCATGAACTCCGTCGAAACCGTAGTAAAACGCTACCCAAGTATTTCTACACCGCGCTACAAAAGGGTCGCTTACAAAACGGCTGTCCCAGCTGCCTTTAAAGCCAACCCTGATCACAGGATTACCTCTAAATCTTCTCCAGTTACGTAGATCACTTGAAGCCGCGAACCCAGTTTGCTCTATCCAACGATCGGATTTGTCCCTAGCGTTGTAGTAAAGGTAGAAATTTTCCCCGTTGTCGATGTGCTGAACGATGCACGGCTTGAAGAGTCCACCGTTTTCCCAATGAGCTCCATCCTCTGATTTTAGGATGGGATTGGCCTCGAATCGTTCCCAGTGAAATAAATCT
>Ga0129297_10000753_pt1 | contig 16080 bp, 8 predicted proteins | sample I18A1metaG_FD_94708 | JGI IMG/M metagenome (GOLD analysis project Ga0129297, IMG submission 94708) | Lake sediment bacterial and archeal communities from Gulf of Boni, Indonesia to study Microbial Dark Matter (Phase II) - ​I18A1 metaG | ecosystem: Environmental > Aquatic > Freshwater > Lake >... | reverse complement strand
GCCTGGTGGGGGCGGCTTGATCTATCTGTCCTGGTTGGCACCGTGGCGCTGGCCTGGTCACTATGGCGCCAGTGGGGCACTACTATATGAGATGGAACCGCGTCTGACGCCCATCCAGGAAGACTACGCTCTCTTCGGTTAAGGCTGCATCCTGCTCGAACATGATGGGTACCTCAGTATGCGCATAGTCATTGCTATTATCCCTCACAGCACGCCATAAACGCGGTACACCTCGTCAATGGACATGCCGGCAGCCAATGCCTCGCGCTCCTTGTTTTCTTTTTCAAAGATGGCTTCGACACGCAGCAGCACCTCATCTACCAGATCTTTCGGGATGGTCTGCACACCATCGTTGTCGCCAAAGACGAAATCACCGGGCATAACTTTGACGTAATGTGTCAAATGGCCAGGCAGAAAAATCGGCTTGTTGACCTCAGTGATGATCCAGCCGCCGAAGGCGTTGGGGCGCGTGCCGAAACTAAAGACAGGAAAGTCGGGCATTTTCAGGACATATTGCGTGTCGCGGCAGTTTCCGGCGACCAACAGCCCACGGCAGCCGTGCGCATAGGCGAGTTGGCAGCTCATCTCGCCGAATTGCGCAGGCTGCATGTCGCCGCCGCAGTCGAAGCACAACACACTTCCCGGCGCCGACCCGGCCACTGCGCGCATCATCCGCTTCTGGGGATGGCCGCCTTCGGCCTGCCATTTCCGCTCCTGTTCCGCTTTTTCCTCCGGGGAGAGGGTCACAGATACGAGGGAATGGAGTTTGATTGGTATAGCGCGTCCAACCAACTGCATCCCCTGGCGCAAGGGCTTGAATTGCGCCGAAAGGACAGTGTCGCGCACTCCCAGGGCGTTTAGTGCGTCGGACACCGAACCCCCGTAACCGGCGTGACGGAAACGCGCGATCCGTTCGAGATCCGTGATATTCAATTTACGGATTTCTGGGTTAGACATGGGCTGTTCCTTTCTTTCAATGGTTTAGTTTTGTGCCAGATCGCTGTGGAACCTCTCTACTTCTCGCTGCGTCTTGGCGCTGCTGCTGTGAATCATGCGAAAAACGTAGCGCCTTGCGCCAGATGAGCGCAGGCTACCTCCTCATTGAGCTGGATGCCCAGGCCAGGCTTGTCGGGCAGGGCGATGTAGCCTTCCTGGATGAGGGGCTGTCCGTCCAGCACCAGATCGTTCCACCAAGCCACATCCTGCGCGTGGAACTCGAGCACAGCAAAGTTGCGCATAGTGGCGCAGGCATGGCAGGCAGCCAGGGTGGCGATGGGGCTGGAGACATTATGCGCGGCCATGGGGATGTAATAGATATCGGCCAGGTCGGCGATTTTTTTGGCCTCCAGCAGCCCACCTACTTTTGGGATATCCGGCTGCAGGATGTCCACTGCCTGGGTAACGATCATCTCGCGCAGGCCATGGCGGGTGTAATGGTTCTCGCCGGAGCAGATTGGCACAGGGGAGTGGTCGGTCACCCGCTTGAGAGCTTCGATGTTGTCGGGCGGCGTTGGGTCTTCCAGCCACATCAACCTGAAAGGCTCCAATTCCTGGGTCAGCTTGATCACGTCGCGCGTGTTATAGTTCCAGTGGCAATCCGCCGCTAGGTCAACGTAAGGCCCGATGGCCTCGCGCACCGCTCCCACCAGGCTGACCATCAGATCCATTTCCCGGTTGGAGATGGGCCGCTGTTGCCCCTGTAGCCAGCCATAGCGTGCCCCTGCCTTGGCACCCACGTGATAGGGATCGCAAAAGCGCTCCGGGGCGATGTTGTCAATGTCGAATTTGATGGCCGTGAACCCTTTGGCGACCACCTGCCTGGCTTTCTCTGCCCAGGAAGCGGGCGTAGGCTGGGCGCCGTGGCCGCAGTCGGCGTAGATGCGAATCCGCTCGCGGTAGCGACCGCCCAGGAGGTTGTATATCGGTGTGTCCAACGCCTGGCCTTTGACATCCCACAGCGCGATCTCGATGCCGCTGATGGCCGCGACGACGGCGCCACCGGTAGAACCTGCCCCAGACATCCCGCGCACCATCTTCTGGTAGAGCCAGTCTATATTGTGCGGGTCTTCGCCCAGCAGGATAGGCTTCAAGCGGCGCACGGTCATTTCCACACCCGCGCTCCAATAGCATTCGCCCAGGCCGGCCAGGCCTTCGTCCGTATGCACTCGCACCAGGATCCATTCAAAGTTCCCTTGCACGGTGGCAGTCTTGACATCAGTGATTCTCACGGAAGGTACCTCCTTTTGCCCAGAATGCACAGACCCAAGAGGCTTGGAAGCTCTTGGGGTCTGATTCTAGCCATTTTCCGAATATTGCGCAAACGAGAGAGTATGTATGCAAGGCGGACTTGACAAGATGCGGCCCCTATGTTATGGTAGAGCCGAACAAATGCTTTATTAGATTGCCTCTCCCTTATGCTCATACCGCATTGGGCTAGATGCTTTTCGCATAGTCAATACCTACCACAACCAAACCACTAACACAACACAACAAGGAAACTATTACTCTGCGAAACACGCCCGATCAGACCAAGGCCACCGGGCGCACCGCAAAGGCGTGGAGGATTCATACTGTCTCTCCACGCCCTCTCTGCCTTGCAGTGCGCTTGTAAACCAGCGAAACGATCAGAAGTGTAGGCGAAGCGTTTTCACCTCAAAGGGCCGAAACTCGAGGGAGAGCTTGCCAGTGTTGCAGGGAAGGGGCTTTTCCTCTCCCTCTAACATATTAGTCTGACCGACGCTGCGCACCGGCAATGACGTCGTCAGCGTGCAGCGGGTGGCCATCCTCTTGGCTTCGTAGAGCCGCACAATGATGTCGTTGGAGCCGTCCTCCGCTGGCTTGATCATCTCTATGAGCACATTCGGCGCATCCAGAGAGAAGAGGGATCTTTCACCGGCTGCGCCCGGCATGGTCAGGGCAGGGCAGTTTAGCTCGTAGGCTTCCTGCACGATGCGGCTATCGGCGAAGCTGCCGTTCCAGGCATAGAAAGCGTAGACGAATTCTTGATGGCCTTTGTCGGCGGTCATGTCAGGCGCGAGCGCCGACTTTAAGAGGGTCAGATTGATAGAGTTGCCGAGGATGTTCACCCCGTACTTGCAGTCATTGAGCACAGCGCAGCCACGGTTTTCCTCGGCCAGGGCCGTCCATTTGTGATTCGTGACCTCGAAACGGTCGGCGTCGAAGGGCCGCGATTGGTGGTTAGGCCGGCGGATGTGTCCGAATTGGATCTCGTGGATCGCTTCATTGGCATGAATGTTGACGGGGAAAGCGACCTTCAGCAACTTGTGGTTTTCCTGCCAGTCCATCGTCGTGTTGAAGTCCACCCGCCGGCTGCCTCGCCTGAGGCTGATCTCCTGCATCATAGTAGATTGGTACAACCTTCGGGTTACGCGAATCCTGGCCAAGAGCGGCCCAGCCGCGAGGACCTCCATGTGCGCCTTCTCTTCGAGCGGAACCGGCGTGAGCGGATAGCTACTATCTATGTCCCAGGCGTCCCAGGCTGCTGGCACATCTTTATACATCTTGAAGCTGTTACACAGCCCCGCTGCCAATTCCCGCCCCGTTTCCTTATCCAAGATGTTGATGATCTCGCCTTTATCGTTGAACTCAATCCGCAGCAACTCGTTCTCCAGGAGCTTTTCCGTAGCTCTCAAAGTGTTCATGCCCTTGAGACTGCTGACAGGCTGCAAGGCCGTCCAGCCACACGATGGTATGGTGACCTCCACCCAGGTCCGACCACCTATGACTTGCGTCGGCAGTGCGACTCCTGCTGCATTGGCTGCGTCGGTCATGCTATCAGGAAGGGCGACCAGGGCTGTGCGCTCCCAGGAGAGCGCGTTGAAGACGGTTACTCCCCTAGCCCCATCAGTAAGGCGCGAAGCAGCCTGGCGGACAACTTCCTGGGCTATGCCGAGCACTTCCTTATGAGCTGTCTCGGCCTCTTCATATACCCTGTGAATCGAGGAGCCGGGGATGATGTCATGAAATTGGTTCAACAGGACAAGCCCCCACGCCTCGTCCATTGTGGCCTGAGGGAAGGAGTAGCCCTTGAGCAGCTTGGCGGCGGCTCCCCACATTTCCGCCTCGCGTAGGGCGAATTCGCTCTTGCGGTTTCCTCGCTTGGTCCTGGCCTGCGAGGTGTAGGTGCCGCGATGAGCCTGGAAATACAGCTCGCCCACGTATCGCACTGTCGGCACGCCTTTTGCCTCCTGGTCTTGGAAATACTCGAGCGGCGCCGCGATCCTGACGCGAGGCACGCCTTCTAAATCCCTCTGGCGGCGAAGGTATTCGAGATGGTCGCGCGTTGGGCCTCCTCCACCGTCGCCAAAGCCGAAGGGAAGGAGGCGGGTGGAGAAGCCATCCTTCTGTACCCGTTGATTCCAACGTTGAATGACCGAGGCGGGGTCTGTGCTGGAGTTATAGTCGTTACACAGGTGAACAAGGACCTCCGAGCCGTCTATCCCCTCCCAAATGAACGTATTGTAGGGAAACGGGTCGCCCCCGTGGTACGTCCAGAATATCTTGGCTGTCGAGAAATACTTGATGCCGCAGCCACGCATGATTTGCGGCAAGGCTCCCGAATAGCCGAACACGTCGGGCAGCCAGAGGATCTCATTTTCGACACCGAACTCCTCGCGGAAGAACCGCTTGCCGTGCATGAACTGGCGAATCAGGCTCTCGCCACTGGATATATTGGTATCGGCTTCGACCCACATGCCACCGTCGGGGATGATTCGTCCGGCCTTGACCGCCTGCTTGATTCGCGCGTACAGCTCTGGATAACGCCTCTGTACCATCCAGTAGAGATGTGGTTCACTCTGCAGAAACCTGTACTCCGGGTATTCTTCCATGAGAGCCAGTTGTGTGGAGAAGGTGCGGGCGGCTTTTCTCTCCGTTTCAGCCAGCGGCCAAAGCCAGGCGACATCCAGGTGAGCATGTCCGAAGGCAAACATCGTAGGAGCAGTGGAGCTATTGACGCAATCGAGAAAAGGCTTCAACCTGGCACGACAGGCTTTGACCGTCTCGAGCATCTCGTCATGGGGCAGCTCAAAGTCAACGATCACCGTGAAATCGCGCAATCCCTGGTCTATTTCGGCGACGCGAAGGGAGTCCGGGTCAATGTTCTCGCGGACGCCGTACAGGGTCTCCACATCCATCGCCAGTTGATAAACATCCTCTTCCCAGATGCCAAAGGAACTCTTGCCGACAACAGCCTGGGTTGGGCCTGGCTCTGGCACTGTCAAGCGTCCAGGAGGTACTGGCCCCCCCTGGGCGACGCGCGGGCCATGGCCGGCGTACCCTTCAACCACCACCTGGTACTTCGTGCCTGGGACGCCGCTCATGGATAGCGTTATCTCGTTGTGCTGGCGGTCTTTCGCACCGGCAGCCTTGCCATTGATAAAGACCAAGCTCTCTGCACCTACATCAATGCGGAGGGCGATTCGTTTGCCCAGAGCTTCTGGCGGTAGGGTAACCTCGCCCTTGAACCAGCCATACTCCCATTTGGCTCCCCAAGGTGTTCCGGGTGGCATCGGTCTGAAACTACCTCCGAGGGCCTCATCAAGCCTCAGTTGATCTTTGATGGTGAATCCGCTCAACTCGACGGGGCCAAGCTCGCGGAAAAAGTGATGGGATAACTCCTTGCGCCAGTTGTCAATGCGGTGTTTCCATTCAAGCGTCAGAGACATGCTTTTCCTCCTTGTGGGGCAGTGGAATGGCCATCATTATATTCCATTCCCCCTCACAATGCCAAAACTTGTGGTGCCACCAAACATTTGCCAAGATGCCCTCTTTATCATATACTATAAAGCAGCCGCTGAGGATGGTTATGGGGAAGAGAGGGGAGCTTTGCAGCCTCGCCGGATTCTGCTATTAGAACAGGATACCGATAATCTCCGCCTGATGGAGGCCTTGCTCACCGCAAAGGGATACGAAGTCACTGCTGCTTCGGAGGCAAAGGAGGCCTTAAAGCAGCTTGAGGTCGCGCGGTTTGACATAATCGTGGCTGACATCGAGCCTTCAACCCTGGATGGTGCGCAGCTCTTGGATCGAGTCAGGCAGCTTGCAGCGGAGACGCCGCTGTTTTTGGCTGTGGGATTTCATGCTTTAGAGGCGGCAGTCGCTGCCCTGGTCGGTAGTGGCGATAGTTCCCCTGCTGAAAGCAAAGCCGAGCCGCTCAGAGATAGTCGTCGTTTCATGGAACACCTGTTGAAAGCAGAGAGACGCAGGACTCTATTTAGCATCGCCAATGGTCTCGCCCATCATCTCAACAACGCTCTGACGCCGATTCTTGGCAACGCGGAGTTGATGTTGAACCAACAGCAAGACCACGGAGTCCCGGAATCGGCGGAAAGCCGGCAGATGCTGCAAGAGATCATAGATCGGAGCTTGCAAGCTACGCGGTTGATCTGGCAACTCCAGGAGCTATTCGCTTTCCCAGCAGGGAAGGAGAGGGAGCTAGTTGACATAAATCATCTACTCAGGATGATCGTAGAAGCCACAAAGCCGTGGTGGCAGGATGAGTTGCGCCGCGATGGCCGCACTGTGGATGTCGTCTTGGAGCCGGGCGATATACAACCCTTGTATGGTGATGTCGTAGCCTTGCGCGAGGCTTTGTTGCAGCTTTTAATCAACGCTGTCGAGGCGATCCCGAGTCAGGGCCGGGTGGAGATCAGGACAGAAGGCTCGGCCAGGGAAACGCGCATCATGTTCATAGACAATGGCATAGGGATTCCGGAGGAGGTCCAGGGCCGCATATTCGAGCCTTTCGTCACCACGAAAGGGCCGCAGCGCGCAGGCCTTGGTTTGAGCACGGTTCAGGCCGTGGTTGCTGACCATCAGGGCAATGTCGAGGTATTCACGCAGGAAGGTGCAGGTACAACAATCATCGTGACATTACCAAGCACGCTCTCGCCGCCGGGGCCGGAAAAAGCCCCGTCGCTTCTAGCGGAAGCGACTGAGCAGGATATCCCGGAGTCCAATATCCTGGTGATCGAGGACGAGGAACCGGTTCGCCAATTGCTGGCGACGGTTTTGGAGAAGGAAGGGCAACACGTGACCGCCGTTGCCTCCGGGCCCGAGGGACTGGCGGCCTTTCGCAAGGGGAATTACCCGGTAGTCTTTACCGATTGGGGTATGGATGCCATGTCCGGGCTACAGGTGGCGCAAAAGATCAAGGAGATGGCTCCTGCGACGCGCGTGGTCTTGGTCACTGGCTGGGCAACACAACTGGACCACAGGAGGGCGCGCGAGTGGTGTGTTGATTACATTCTTACCAAGCCTTTCACCATTGAGCAGGTGCGCCGTCGCCTCCGCGATGTTTTATTGGCAAAAGGGGAAGGGTAAGCGGCTCGTTGCTGGAAACGTTATCTGCGTGAAAGAGCAGGGAAGTGAATAGTGACAGGTTTTACTTCGCATAATCTTTTATATCCGCAGTAAAAAAGAGATTGACATAATGACCATCACCGAAGCAATCTCTCGATTCCTGGATCACGTCAGGGCTTCTCAATCTGCGGGCACAGCGAGAACCTATGCCATAGGATTGCGGCGATTCACGGCTTATCTCGCCTCCCAGTCCTTTCCACCAGACAGAAGCGAGGTGGCGACACTCACTCTCCCGATCGCCACAGGATTCATCACCTGGCTGTACGAGTACCTTCTTGACTCAACAGCCAATGGCGATCCCCAAAAGATCTCTGAGGCGACCAAATCCACTTATTTCGCTGCCGTCTCCAGGTTTTTCGCATATCTGGTGATCGAGGCACAACTCTTGCCGCTGACCATAGACGAGTACGATACATTACGTAAAGCGCTCGCCAGAGCCGCCAGGTGGAAGAGCCGAGACGAGTTGTCCCCCGACAAGCTCCCCACGCGGGAGATCGTTGAGGAACTGCTGACTGAGGTTCGCAAGCCTTTGGACCTACCCGACAAGATCGCCCCAGGGGAACGCAACCGCCAGAACCTCACCCGCCTGCGCAACATTGCCATCGTCGAGGCCCTGCTCAGCTCTGGTATGAGAGTCTCCGAATTGGTCAGATTGCGGCGTGGTCATCTGCTGTATGATGTAAAAGGAGCGATCGTCAAATATACCAAGGGCAAGAAGGAACGCGAAGTGCTCTTCTCAGAGGGATCTTGGCAGGCCATACAGACTTATCTCAGGGCGCGGCAAGATGGAGCGCAGCAACGGGCGCTGGCCGATCTGCCGGTTTTCGCCCGCCACAGCCGCAACGCCGGAGACAAGGTACTCCCCTTGTCTACCCGCGGCGTACAAAACATCCTCTTTGAGCTAGCACAACAAGCCGATATCCTGGAGAAGTTCCATCTAACCCCCCACACACTCCGCCACTTTTTCGCCACCGAGTTTCTGAGCAAGACCGGCAACCTGGCGCTGACCCAGTACGCCCTGGGCCACGCCTCGCCGAATACCACGCGCATTTACGCCCAGACGAAACGAGAAGATTACCGCCGGGCGCATAAGAAGGTCTTTGACTCTTGATACCTTGTGTGGTACAATTTCTAAAACAGAGTTCCCATTATTATGTAAACAAAGGAATGCTCAATGCGAAGATCACCTTTTATGCTCTTGGTTCTGTTTTTGCTCGTACTCAGTGCCAGTTCATTCACTTTCGTCGCCGGCTTTGGCGTGGGCTGGTATGCCCATAAGCCCCCTACGCCGGTTACACCGGCTCCCTCCCCTACCCCGACGACAGTGGCTACCAAGGAGGATGACCAGAAAGACAAGCCGACTGATTCCCGGCTATCTACCTTTTGGGAGGCGTGGCAACTGGTGGACCGTGATTTCTACTCGGAGAAGCCGCTGGATTACCAGCAGGTTACTTACGGGGCTATTCGCGGCCTTCTGGGTGCTTTGGGCGATCCCTACACTATTTTCGTCGAGCCGCCTCAGCACGAACTGGAGAAAAGCGGATACCAGGGGAAATTTGGCGGGATCGGGGCGAGGATCTCCATAAATGACAAGAAGCAGCCGATGTTGGTCGAGATCATCAAGAATACGCCTGCCGAGGCTGCCGGCCTCCAACCTGGCGACATCGTTCTCCAAGTGGACGGCAAGCCGGTCGAGGGCCTGTCACTGGACCAAGTAGTCCTCAAAATCCGAGGCCCGGTGGGCACCACCGTGGAACTCCTCATGCAGCGCGAAGGGCAGGCTGCTCCTTTGCGTTTCTCGATAGTCCGCGCTGAGATCAAACAGCCTACTGTGGAGTGGAAAATGCTCGATGAAGGGCGCATAGGCTATGTGCAGCTTACTCTCTTCGCCGAGCCTACGGGCAATGAGTTGGCCGAGGCCCTGCGCGAGGTGCGCAAGGCGGGCGCCGCAAAGGGGGTCAAAGAGCCTGGGATCATACTCGATTTGCGAGGCAACCGAGGGGGCTTGCTAGCAGCCGCTGGCGAAGTTACCGCCCAATTCATCAAGAGCGGGGTTCTCCTTTACGAGAGGAAGCATGGCCCCGAAGGAAGCGATATTGAAGAGGCATACATGATACCAGTGAACACTAAAGGTTCGCCATCGAGGCCGCTCTTGGAGAAGGAGCTTTTGGTCATCCTCGTGGACAAGGGTACAGCCAGCGCCTCGGAGATCGTAGCAGGAGCCATACAGGATTACAAGCGAGGCATTCTGATAGGGGAAACTACTTTTGGCAAAGGCTCAGTGCAGTTCCTGCACGAACTGAGCGACAAATCCAGCTTACACGTTACATCAGCCAACTGGCTGACGCCGTTGAAGCGTCGCATCCATGGCAGCGGATTGACGCCCGACGTCGAGGTACGGCGCAGCGACGAAGACATCCGTGTAGGACGCGACCCCCAACTGGATCGGGCTATTGAGCACCTTAGAGAGAGACATCAAAGTAAATGAAAGACGACAAGATCAAGGTCATTGCCGTCAATCGAAAAGCATACCATGACTATTATATTGACGAGGTACTGGAAGCCGGCCTGGTTTTGACGGGCACAGAGATCAAATCTATTCGCGCTGGTCGTGTGAATCTTCGTGATGGATATGTAACGATCAAGGACGGAGAGCCGTGGCTGGTGAATGTGCACATTGCGCCTTATGACCGGGGAAGTCGGGAGAACCGCCCGCCGCTACGGGACCGCAAGCTGCTTTTGCACCGCCGGCAAATCCTGCAATGGCGCAGCCGTGTGCAGGAACGTGGTTATACTATTGTGCCTTTGCGCCTCTACTTACAGAAAAACCTGGCCAAAGTGGAGATTGCCCTCGTGCGCGGCAAGAAGCTCTACGACAAGCGTGCCGCGATCGCGGAAAGAGAAGCGGACAGAAATATTGAGCGAGCGATGAAAAGCCGCAGCCGCAATTGGGATGAAGAAGACCAGTAGGGGCAACTCATGCCCCTACTGAACCTGTATCCAGCCCTTCTGCCACATGCCAGTCGCGCCGTTCAACGCTGGCCCTAGCTTGTCTATCGCTCTCATGTAGGTATTGTGGGTCCCTCGGAACGCTGGCTTGAACTGTAGCCACCATCGCACAGTGAGCGTCTTGCTGTCGTAGGCTCCCGAGCGGCTCCAATCGCCGCGCAGGATGCAGTATTCGTTCTCTAGCGTAACATATGTCGGGGACTTGGGCGTGATCGGCCCTAACCACGCCGTATCCGCCGCGTTCCGCAGATACATCTTGTTCTCGCTTTGATCGTATTTCAGGTACACGGCGTTTTGCGTTCGCGCCCACGTGGTCGTGATCAACAGGTACAGTTCGTCCAGTGTCTGCCGTCCGTCCGAGTCAAAATAGCGGCTGAGGAACTCGTACCACGGGCCGACCGACACAGTCCCCTCACTCGGCGACAGATAGGGCAGCGAAGGCTTGTTGTTGATTGTCCAATCGCCATGATCGTTCCAGCCACTCTGGTTCCCCTGCAAGTCCTCTACCCGTAGATAGAGGTTATCGGTCCTCCCGCTTGCCGGATAGCGCCACAAGACTCTCCAGGTCACGGTCAATGTCTCTGTGCTCCACACCCTGCTACTCTGGGCCACATCCAGGCGGGCATAGGTGTGTTGGATTATGCAAGCACTCCCCGGCTGCACTCCCCCTGTGGGTGTCCAGTAATCGTCTGTTGGGTGGTAGAGGAACATGCGGTTCGCTTGCACATCGTAACGCAAGCGGACGTAGAAGGGCTTGCTGATGGTCGTGGGGTTGATAAGAAGATCAGCATAGCGGATGTTCTGCCAGCCGTTTGGATCCCTATAGACAGCAGTGAAGGATTGCCATACCCCAGGCTTACACCACATATTCACCGGTGAGACTCTGACCGTGGTAGGAGCGTTGCTGCCCTGAGTGGTCGTTGGTGTCGGCGTGGGTGTCCTGGTATGAGTAGGTGTTGGCGTACTTGTCTTCGTCGCCGTAGCCGTTGGCGTGGGTTCTGTTGTATGAGTGTGTGTAGCTGTCGCCGTTGCTGTTGCTGTCTGTGTCGGAGATGGTGTTTCTGTTGATGTGCTTGTCTCCGTCGGTGTTGATGTCACTGTGGCCGTCGAAGTAGATGTCGCTGTGGCAGTTGACGTACCTGTCTGTGTCGGAGATGGTGTTTCTGTTGATGTGCCTGTCTCCGTCGGTGTTGATGTCACTGTGGCCGTCGAAGTAGATGTCGCTGTGGCAGTTGACGTACCTGTCTGTGTCGGAGATGGTGTTGCCGTTGGTGTGCCTGTCTCCGTCGGTGTTGATGTCGCTGTGGCCGTCGAAGTCGCCGTGGCGGTTGACGTACTTGTCTGTGTCGGAGACGATGTTGCCGTCGCTGTGCTCGTCTGCGTTGGAGATGGCGTCTCTGTTGGCGTCGGCGTGGCGTAGTCGAATTCGAACTTGGCGGCAAACGCATCGTCCCAGCCATTGAGGGTCTCATCGAAGGCTCCCGGTGTAGTAGGGAAGCCAGAGGAGCCGGTGTAGCCTGTCAGGTAAACGGTGTCCTCGGCGCTGACCACAATCGCCCGGCCCACATCTTCGCCGTTCCCTCCCAGGAAGGTCCCATAAGCCAGGTCGCTACCACTCGCGTTCAGTTTGACGACAAAGACGTCAGCATCGCCATTATAGCTCCCATCGTAGGCTGCTCCTGTATGCGGAAAGTCCGAGGACCAGGTTTCCCCCACTATATAAGCATTGTTCAGGCTGTCCAAGGCGATGCCATAACCATAGTCCGCGTCACTTCCTCCTAGGAAGGTAGAATACCCGAGACCACTGCCATTAGAGTTCAATTTGACTGCAAAGGAGTCGAAGCCACCATTATGGATCGTGTCATAGGCTCCCACGGTGGTGGTGAAGGTCGGGGAAGCGGTCACGCCTGTTACGTAGGCATTGCCCGATCCATCTACGACGATGGCGCGGCTTGAGTCGGAGTTGCTCCCTCCCAGGAAAGTGGCATAGATGAGGCCACTACCTGTGGAGTTCAGCTTAACAACAAAGGCATCAAAGCCGCCGTTGTGAGTTTCATCGAAGGCTCCTGATGTATGAGGAAAACTGGAGGACGCAGTGTCGCCTGTCACGTAGGCATTGCTCGAGCCGCCCAGGCTGATGGCATAGCCCGTATCATCCCCGCTTCCCCCCAGGTAGGTTGCGTAGACCAGGCTACCACCGCTTGAGTCTAGCTTGGCGACAAAAACGTCACGGTTGCCGTTGTAGGTCTGATCGTAGGCCCCGGAGGTGGAGGGAAAATTCGTGGATTGGGTCTCACCTGTCACATAAGCGTTGTTTGACCCGTCCAAAGCGATGCCATAACCCCGGTCATTGTCGGTTCCCCCAAGAAAGGTGGCATAGCCCAGAGCACTTCCTGCGGAGTTCAGTTTGACCACAAAGACATCGCGGAGGCCATTATGGCTCTCATCATAAGCCCCCGTCGTATGGGGAAAATTGGCAGAGGAGGTCTCGCCCGTTATGTAGGCGTTGTTTCCGCTGTCCAAGACAATGGCACGGCTCTGGTCATAGTCGCTGCCGCCGAGGAAAGTGGCATAGATAAGATCGCTGCCGTTGGCGTTCAGTTTGACGGCAAAGGCATCATAGCTGCCGCTGAGGGTTGTACTGTACGCTCCCGGTGTAGTGGTGAAGTCCGATGAGGCTGTGTAGCCCGTTATGTAGATGTTGCCCGATCCATCCAGAACTAGGGCTTCGCCTCCATCATAATTGCCTCCTCCCACGAAGGTGCTCAAAGTGAGATCGTTGGCACCCAGAAGGGACACCGAGCCGGATGAGCGACGCGATAAGGAGAACGGGAACAGGACAGTGTTCCCTTCGATTGCTGGTCTGGCGCGAGCTGCCTGTTTATCCGCCCCCTCTAGCCGTAGCAAGGAGAGATGGAACTCGCCTATGACGGTGCCCAGGCGCAACTGATCTCCTTCCAATGTCACCCTTTCGGCGCCTTCTACCTGCAATCTGACCCTGCTGAGATCTGCGCCTGGGCGGGCGATGATACGCTGTACAAGGCGGCCATCTTCGCTCGTGATGACCAAGTCAATGCCGGGATATAGGTCCACGTAGTGCACGCCACCCCAGACAGGGACTTGAAGGTGCCACTTGGTAGGGTCATCTCCGATAAAGTAGGATACTGTCGTATCCAGACGGTTGAAGGGTTCGAGGCGGGTATGAGGATTGGCGCCACTGAAGCTGATCTTGAGGTTGACACCGCGCTGCATTTTTCCTGCTTCGTCCGGCTCTCTTATTGCTTGGCGAGGCCGGCGCGCAGCCTCAAGCACATTGATCCAGAGGCTATCGTGGGTCAACCAGAGCATGCGATCGCCGCCGTGCACCTGGAAGCGTGCACCCTCTTTGAACTGGCCCACGTTCTCGATGAACATGACCGCCGACGATCCTGATGCTCTCACAGTGTGCCCACGAAAGGCAAGGCTCCAAGGTAAGGAGCTTGCCGCTGTGAAGAGTGAAACAACCAGGAAGATAATCCCGGCAATGGCGATGCACTTTTTCATCGCATACCCCTCCCGGCGAACAAATGCAGTAACTAGCCGCAAGTTACTTGGCGTCTCCGTCTAGTATAGGTGCGCTACCAGCGAAGGACAATAGGGAAAAGGTACTATGATTTTGCAGCACGAAGGAATGGTGGTATAATATAGCTATGCGGGGATGACAGGTTTCGACGGGGACGGCTGGCTCCGAACTGCAAGCCGAGGCGCCTCGCTCTCGTAAAATGGGGCAAAAAAGTAACTGGCAACACTGCCAAACTCCCGGCCTATCAGTTCGCAATGGCTGCGTAAGCAGCATCTAGCGCAATTGTAGGCCCTGGCTGCTCGAAATAGCGGCCACGTCCACCTCGGCCCCTCTCTGACGGGCCGAGAATGGGCGTGATAAAGTCAGAGTGCCGTCGCCCCCACACTGATAAGGGCGGCGTAAGAGCTATCAGGTAGCCCGAGGGCATCCTCGTTGGCCGGGTTGTCCTGGGGCGAAAAGCAGATAGGCCGACTAAGCTTGTAGTAGGTTCGTGGCTGAACTCTCTGGACGCGGGTTCGATTCCCGCCATCTCCACTGCAACTGGTAGGGGCAATTGATGAATTGCCCCTACTTTTTTGTGTCTCTGCTCTTTGATTTGACCGATGTTCCGGATCGTCTACAATAATTACGCGCCTTACATCCGCACGTAGACGGAGGATCGAGACGTGCCCCTGCTCAGAATCACCCTTCGCAAAGACGTTGCGTTGCAGCATCTCTGCAACAGCCCCATTAGCAGACATCGGGTGCTCTTCGCTCTCCTGATCGTTCTGATTTGCGCTGCCAGTTTCCGTTTTTATGGCCTGTGCTGGGATGGATACTTTGGTGCGTACCCTCACCCCGACGAGCGCCATCTCGCCAACACCATGTCCCGCCTCTCCCTCCCCTGGCCACTGAATTGGGCACAGCTCATGGATCCCGCCACAAGCCCTCTAAACCCCCGCCGCGTCAATCCAGCAGACGGCAGCCATTACGATTTGGCTTATGGGACTCTGCCGCTTTACATCTACAAAGCGGTCGCGGCAATTTCGCAGGAGCTTGGCTATCCCTCGCTGAACACCTACGACGGCTATTTCCTTGTCGGGCGGGTCGTCACCGTCATTTTCGCGTTGATCACTGTTGGGCTGACGTATGCCACAGGCGCGGCCATCTATGGGCCTTCCGTGGGCCTGCTGGGAGCAGCGTTCCTGGCGTGCAGTGTCACGCACATCCAGTTGAGCCATTTCATGACCGTTGACCTGGCGCTTACTATGTTTATCATCGGCGGGCTTTATTGGGGCCTTCGCTTCGCCCGACGCGGTGGTTGGTCGAATGCCCTATTGCTCGGGCTATCTCTGGGCGGGGCTACCGCCTGCAAGGTGAGTGGCGCCACCCTCCTGGCAGCCGTCAGCGCAGCCTATGTATTCTGGGCGTTTGGCCCTGCCGTCAGAACAACCGGTCGCCCCTGGATAAAAGCCGTCGGCTACCTCCTGCTCACCATCCTCGGTTTCCTGCTTCTGTTTGGAACTTTTGAGTTCTATGTCTTGCTTGATCCCCGAACCTATATTGGAGCCTTGAGCCGGCAGGCGCAGATGGTACAGGGGACAAACGACTGGCCTTTCACTCGCCAATACGTCAATACGACTCTGTACCTGTATCACCTGGAGAATCTGGTGCGCTGGGGACTGGGGTGGCCTCTCGGCGTGGCCAGCCTGGGCGCGGTTCTTGTCGCTGCCGGGCGCATTGTGGCAGCAATCGTATCTCGCCGTACACCTGATGGAGGCGCCCCGCCAGACGAGAGATGGTGGCAACGGGTGGTGCGCGTATTCTTCCAGGATCTAGCCCTTTGGGGCGCGGCTCTGGTTCTAGCTTGGAGCGTCTCCTATTTCATCTATGTCGGACGCTACGAGGTCAAGTTCATGCGGTATATGTTGCCGCTGGTACCGCCGCTCTGCGTTCTGGCCGGATGGCTCACGATTACGTTGGCGCGTCACGCAGGCCGCCTTGCGCGCCGTTTAAGCCTTAGTCACTGGGGGCAATGGCATCTACATGGGAATGTAGTTGGCCACGGCGACCAGCCGGCCTGGCCCGTCATCGTAGCTCAAGTGGGAGTTGTAGTGGCTATCCTACTGCCGACCGTAGTATGGGCG
>Ga0129297_10000751_pt1 | contig 16087 bp, 14 predicted proteins | sample I18A1metaG_FD_94708 | JGI IMG/M metagenome (GOLD analysis project Ga0129297, IMG submission 94708) | Lake sediment bacterial and archeal communities from Gulf of Boni, Indonesia to study Microbial Dark Matter (Phase II) - ​I18A1 metaG | ecosystem: Environmental > Aquatic > Freshwater > Lake >... | reverse complement strand
AGGCCTATGCTTAATATGGATTCGCTGATCAATGCTTTGGAGAAAACTTTGCCAGCAAGGCGAAGGGAGATGCTTTCGCTCAACAGCGAAGCCCTACGGCGCGGCGGCGAATCAGTCTGCATAGGGACGGGATCAAGAACTGGGTAATATTTGCGTTCATATCAACGTCGAACGCTGCAAGGCATGTAGCTACTGCAGCCACGTGTGTCCAAAAGGAATCATTCAACTTTCCGCTGAAACAAATTCTAGGGGCTACCACTATGCACTAGTTCGAGATATGGAGAAATGCACGGGCTGCAGATTCTGCGCGTTTATATGCCCCGAAGTTGCCATCGAGATGGAGATCGTCAACCGCGCAAGTGCGCAGTTGGAAGGCTGATGGACAAGATAGATTTACTCTCAGGGAACGAAGCTTTGGCACAAGGCGCCATACGGGCGGGCTGCCGTTTCTTCTACGGGTACCCCATCACACCTCAGGGCGAGCTCTTCGAGTACATGGCCCGCCGTCTACCCGAAATCGGCGGCACATTCCTCCAAAGTGAGAGTGAGATAGCAGCTATCAGCATGATATATGGAACAGCGGCTGCAGGAAAAAGGGTAATGACAGCTTCATCTGGTCCAGGGATAAGCCTGATGCAGGAAGGCTTATCCCATCTCGCATCAGCGCAGCTTCCCTGCCTTGTCGTGAACGTCATGCGCGCTGGTCCAGGGCTGGGGAGAGTCAGACCGTCTCAAGCAGACTATCTGCAAGCTACAAGAGGCGGTGGCCATGGTGACTACCGCACTATCGTCCTAGCTCCCGCCTCTGCGCAGGAAATGGCAGACCTAGCCTTCGAAGCATTCACGCTCGCCGACAGGTACCGCAACCCCGTAATGATCCTATGCGACGGGATGTTGGGCCAAATGATGGAGCCTGTGGCTTTGCCCGATCCTATAGACCCGAAGCAACTACCGCCAAAGCCTTGGGCTGTCACAGGCGCAAGAGGCCGAGGTCGCAATCTAGTATTGTCAGCACCATATACCGATGACGAGATGATCGCTCTCAATGTCGAGTTGAAGAGCAAATACGCATCTATAGAGGTTCACGAGGCGAGATGGGAGTCCCGGTTTCTAGACGACGCAGAGCTCGTAGTGGTAGCTTTCGGCACTTCAGCCCGCATATCAGAGGATGCGGTCTCGAAGGCACGTACGGAAGGATTGAAGGTGGGCTTGATTCGCCCTATTACTTTATGGCCATTCCCGAGGCAGGCATTCAACATCTTTCAGAAGATTCAGGCGTACCTTGTGGTGGAGATGAATACTGGGCAGATGCTTGAGGATGTCCTTTTAGCGAAACGCGGGGATGTACCTGCGTTTCATTTTGGCTTTGGAGGGGGGTGGATTCCATCAACTCAAGACATCTATCGTGAGTTAGTTGAAGCCTACGAAAGGAAGGGTACCCTATGACGAAGCTGTTCGCACGGCCCAGCTCAATGAGCGATGCAGAGATGCCCTACTGCCCCGGATGCACTCATGGCATAGCTCATAGACTGGTTGGAGAAGCGATAGATGAACTGGGGATCCTTGAGAAGGTGATCGGCATCGTTTCAGCCGGCTGCTCTGTGCGAAGCTGGTGTCTCTACCGCTTCGACATGGTTCTATCAGCGCATGGAAGGTCTCCAGCAGTAGCCACGGGTCTTAAGAGGGCACTTCCAGACAATCTTGTCTTTGCTTATCAGGGGGATGGTGACTCTGCAGCAATAGGTTTGGCTGAGTTGATGCACGCAGCCCTAAGGTGCGAAGGGATCACCGTATTCACGATCAACAACGCCGTCTACGGTGCCACAGGAGGGCAGGCAGCACCTACAACATTAATCGGTCAAAAGACCACCAGCTACCCGTCCGGCCGAGATCCAAGCTACGCTGGTTACCCCATAAACATGGCTGAAGTGCTAGCTAGCGTATCGAAGAATTCATACGTGGCTCGGGTCGCACTGAACAACGTCCGAAACATATTGAAGGCCAAGAACGCTGTCATCCGCGCCTTCAAGACTCAGGAAGGACGGTTGGGTTTCTCCTTCGTGGAGATGCTCTCCGCCTGCCCTATAGGCTGGCGAATGACGCCACTGGACTCCCTCAAATGGATCGACGAAACGATGATCAAGCAATACCCCTTAGGAGAGTTCAAAGTTCCCAAAGGATTGGAACCATAGGACAGCTGAAGATGACAAGCCTGCTAGGTGAGAGGGCTCTCTGGAACTAACGAGCTTTGCCTTTGGGACTGTGTAGATCTCTTTCGGATGACCATGGCGCCCGCTATGACGATGACGCCTAGGGTGCAGATGAGAGCTACCGCCACTAGGAACAGCGAACTAGTATCTGTCCTCCAAACCGCCTCTATGCTCTTAGGAGCGTCCATGACAATAGTAGCCTCAAGCGTGGCCTCACCTTCTCCCGTGAGGGGGAGCAATCTTGATCTTCTTCGGACTTCTCCAGGCAATGGTCAGGAAACCGAGTACTCCGACAGCAATCAAACTGAATCCCGTGACTCTCAACGTTCGTTGCGTCGGATTTGGGACCTCCATGACCCTCGTCTCCACCGCTGTGGTCGTCTTGTAGGATTCCGATGTCGCGGTCAAGAAGTAAGTGAGTGTATCCGTGCGAACTAGGTAATCGGTGCCCGTCGTCCTCAGCTTCGAAGTCTGGATCGTAGTTCGATCTGTATAGACAGCCGGATAATCGTTGGCGCAATTGTAATCGAATGAGACACAGACATCATACTGACATCCACAGAGGCTTGTACAAATCTTTGAACGATACTCTCCGCCATAAGGACACGAAGGACCAGACCTGCCTATCGTTAGGACCTTGGTGCTCACGTATGTCGAGACATATGTCGTCGTGCCCGTCGTGGTCAATGAGGTCGTGAAACTCTGGACGGTGCTTGTCTGTGTCAGGTTAAGCCTGACTGTTCTAGCGACATACTCCGGAATAGAGAACGGCCCCAATTGCCCCGCGTAACCTACAGTGCTGAGTCCCGCCAGTATGCAAGTGGCGCATAGGATGAGACCATATTGGACTGAAGTTACCTTCATTGCAACTACCCAATCATTCCGCGGGGTTCTGTACTTCTCTTCTTATCCCTTCATATACCAGAACGAAGCGCCCTCCAGTTTTGATTTGTATTAGGATGAGTATATTCGTTTTGGAATATGAGCTCCATGACGATTTCCGCCAAGCCGCCCTACTAGATTTTGACAACCCAAAATGAGAAGTCCCCAATAGAGGACACCTGACAGAGCACATTCACTCAAACCCTATACTTACCTTTTCAGTTCTAAATGAATACGTATGTCAATCAAGTCAAATTCTAATCCATTTCCTACATAGGATGTTTCACAGATGGCGTTTCGATCGGCTCTCTGAGGTATATGCTGAGGCAGTGCTTTCAAAGACTGGAAACTTCATTGGACAGTCAGGCTGGCGGCCAGATTCAAAGCAATATTTTGAATGAAAGCCGGGATCCAATAAGGCTAAGGGAACTGAGACCCAGTGGGTACGAGTTCGCGAGAATCAGGATTTTGCGTAGTATCTTCTGAGATGAATCTTGATCTGTATCTTGTGATCCATCGAAGATACGCTTCATCTAGGTCGCTGCTCTTCAAGATGTGCTCTCTCACGTAGTCGACGTGTTCTCGGATCAGTTCCTCCATTCGATCCTCAGTTAAGACTTTTCCTTTACTTTCCAGTCTAATCTCGTTTCTGAGAATCTGCAAAGGGGTGAAATAGTATGGAAGATCGATGTACTCTAGTTGGACGTTTTGGCCAGCGCTTTGAAGCAGCTTGAAGACAGATCCTCCTTTAACTCCCGAGACGTAGATAGTGTCTGAATGGTCTTCAATCACATCCACGGTGAAACTCGTTTCCTTCTCGAAAGCTTCAGCTTCCATTGGCAACTCAGATTCAAGCAGTTCTCTCCAAACGTCAAGATCTGTCTTTCCTGTAGAGGCAAAATTGAAAGTAAGTATAGATAACTTAACTGCGATCTGGGCACTTTTCTCTTCGTAAGATTGATCCTTGTAGCAAAAGATGTCTAACTGCTGCTTATGCTTCATCTCCCTTAACGTGCGCAAGAGAGGTTCGATAATATGTGTCCAAGATGCTAGTGGTTCCGAGATCAGTTTCGAGCGTCTGAGTTTCTCAACAAATAGTTCGTAAGGTGCGCCTAGGACGTATTCTTCAGTGAACGTTTGAAGAGTTCTAGGAATTGGAATCAGAATAGCGTTATACCTTGTTTGCTGGAGGCGACTGGCTGCTTTCATGAATGACCTTCTTAGTCTCGGAACGGCCAAGACTGTGACTCTGTTCATGAAGCGATCACAATCGTGAGATGTCTTGACTCATCTTAAGCTAGTTCTCTGACTTTCCTGAGATTTCCGAAGTCGTCGCGGCGATTGTCGATCGGCGTCTCAAGTATGAAAGGCAGATCTTTAAGCGATTCATGGTGCAGGACTGCTCTGAAACCTTCATCCCCTATGAAGCCCATGCCGATATGCTCATGTCTGTCGATGTGAGAGCCTAACTTTCCTTTCGAATCGTTCATGTGAATTGCTTTCAGAAGCCGAAGTCCGAGAATCTTGTCAAATGATTCTAGGGTTTTTTGAACAGCCACCGCATCTCGGAGGTCGTAACCAGCGGCGAATCCATGGCAGGTATCGAAGCATATGGCTACGCGTTCAGGCGGTGCAATCCTATCTATTATATGTCGAATGTCTTCGAATGACGAGCCCATACTATTCTTGGTTCCAGCAGTATTCTCCAAGAGGAGCAAGACGTTGTTCTTGACTTTTGAGAGTGCCACGTTACAAGCATTGATTATCTTCTCGAAACCTACCTCCATACCCCTTCCAAGATGGCTTCCAAGATGGGTCACAAGATAAGGGATTTGAAGCCTTCCGCATCTATCTAACTCTGCACTCAAAGTCTTCAGGGATACAGCGTAGATGCTCTTCTTCGGGGAAGCGAGATTAGGGAGATAAGGCATGTGCGCTACAGCTGGACCTATGCCCGACGCCGCTAGCTTACCAATAAAATTCTTCGCTTCATCATTCGATAACTGCTTGAATTTCCAGCCCCTCGGATTGCGAGTGAAGATCTGGAAGGTTGTGCATTCTCTCTCGACAGCTCGATCCACAGCCATGTCTATTGAACCTGAAATCGAGACATGAACACCCAACTTCAAGTTCTGCTCACACATTTAGAATTTGACATCAGTAAGAGATGAATCTATCCTAACTCCGCTCTGCAGTCGCCCATGCGGTGTGGGCCACTGAAACGCCATCTGCCACAATGCCGTCTTTCGATCGCAGTTTGGTTCGAACATTTCTACAAACCACTCGCAGTCTGACAAACTATAAGATGTACTTTTCTACAATCGTATCTTCGTATGCTCGAGGAATAGCGATTGAAGAAATCTTGCGTTGCGAGGAATGTATTTGAGGTGCCTCCGTTCAGGTTGGACGAGGTCATCAGAGCGTCCGAGTTGCCCAACGCTATCAGCTTGGCGTTCGGAGAGCCTGATCGAGCGACGCCCGGCCACATAATCAAGGCCGCGATTGAGGGTTTGAAGAGAGGATTCACCCATTACACGCCTGAGAAAGGCTATGTTCCTTTGAGAGAAGCTATAAGTCGAAAATTGAAGCGGGAGAATGGTGTGGAAGCCGATCCTCAGTTTGAGATTATTGTGACCTGTGGCTCTGGTCAAGCTGTTGATCTCGCCTTGAGAGCTACTTTGAATCCTGGGGACGAGGTCTTAACGCCCAGCCCCGGCTTCTTCGCTTACCAGTATTGCTTGTGGTATATGGGCGCTAGGGTGGTGAGATATCCAGTCTTAGAAGATGATGAGTTCAAGCCGAGGCCGGATGACATAGAGGATAGAATAACCCCGAGAACAAGAATGGTGATCTTGAACTCGCCTTCGAATCCGACTGGCGCCGTGCTGGACAAGGAGACTCTAAGAGGGATCGCTGAGATGGCGACAGACCACGATCTCATGGTGCTCTCTGACGAAATCTACGAGAAGTTGGTTTATGATGGGGAGAGGCACTACAGCATCGCCTCATTTCCCGGAATGGCGATTAGAACGATAACGATCAACGGCTTCTCAAAGACCTATGCTATGACCGGCTGGAGGGTTGGTTACGCTGTTGCAAGGAAAGAGATTGTTGAGGCTATGATGCAGATTCAAGCCAATACTTGCGTATGTGCTTCAGCTGCTTCGCAGATCGCTGCTCTAGCTGCACTTACGGGGCCTCAGAAGTGCGTTGAATCGATGGTGAAGGAATACCGTAGAAGAAGAGCCCTCCTAATCAATAGACTCAACGAGATCGAAGGTTTTTCTTGTGGAACACCTAAAGGAGCGTTCTACGTATTCCCAAACATAAAGGCGCTTGGAATAAGCTCACAGGAAGCATTTGAGCTATTGGCTGAGAAAGCGGGGGTAGTCATATTGCCCGGCACATTCTTCGGCGACTTCGGAGAAGGATACTTGAGGATATCTTACGCCAATTCATACATCAACATCGCAAAGGCGTTAAACAGAATTGAAGCGCTACACCTCAAGAAGAAAGCCGTCAATCCCTGAGCAATGCTCTGAGCCTATTTCTATAATGTTTCTTCACCAACTGTTCAAAGTCTTCTTCACAACTTCTACTGCGGCTATTGCCGCAAACCCTTGTATCACGCTAACAGCCGTCAACGTCTTGTATCATGTTGTCACATCGAGCTTCGAAAAGCCGATGACAACCCAGAAGTAGCTATCGTTTTTGTGGACTGAGATCATCGCTCCAGCGCATGGGGCTAGAGAAGCTAAAACTGGGGGAGACGCCTAAACTCGGCAGGATCGGGGAGGATTAAGGCTCGCGCGGACACCGAAGATCAAAGCGCTCTTCAGGGGTGCAGCAATACAGAAGAAACTCTTAGAACGAGTCTCGGGCAATGGAGCTGATTGGAAAGAGGTTGATCGTCTAGACAGGTATTCTTTGGCCGGTAGGCTCGTTGAGATCGCTATTACTGGGGTCAATTAACCATCTTGTGAGTTTTTGGCAGCTGTCCGGGGTCAACGTGTTATTTGGGCATTTTCCTGAAAGATCCTCGTCACAACCTGAGCAAGGGATCTTGATGATTGAGTCGACGCTTGAGAATTTGTGCAGAGGAAATATTCTGTAGGTCCATTTGCCTGCGCGGAGTTCCCTCCTCCTCTTTATGAGACCTTTCTTCTCAAGTCTTCGCACTCGTCTGGATCCTTCTCTACCATCCCAGCCGAGTTTCTTCCACAGGTCAGACTGGAGAACTCCCTTCTCGCCGCTCAGCCTAATCGCCATAAGCGCATCGTTCTTGATGGCGCCATGGGTGTCAGATCTCGATCCAAGTTCGATCGACCCTGCCTGCGAGAACTGAGGTCTGGAGTTCACGATCTCCTCTAGGCATTTGGCGACGCTCTCGCCCCTTTTTGTAAGCTCATAGGTTATGGGTTTTCGCCATTGTGCGATTGTTTTCTTCTGTTTGAGTCTGCTTAGGTACTTGTAGGTTCTTCTAAGGTTTATTCCCACAAGCTTGGAAAGCTCGCGGGCGGGAGCTCCTGAGCTGCGGCTTGTTTTTATCGCTTTGAGAATTCTTCTTTCGGTGGGGGAGAGTTTACTGTCTGGCTTCCTGTGTATCGCGGAGAAGAAGACGTGATCGGACGAGTGGTTTCTCGCGATCAGTTCGGCTTTTTCTAGCCTTTTCAAGACTCTCTGGAGCGTTGACGGCTCGAGAATGGTGGTAAGCTCTTGATAGGTCTTTCTTCCCGATCTCAGAGCCTGTATGCAGAGCTCCTCATAGCAGTTCGAGCGAGGTGAGAATGCTTCAAGGGTATGTCCGCTCAAGATGTCTTGTATATATTTTCCGAGCGATGTTAATGTGTATCTTTTGTTCGCGGTTCTGACGAGGCCTGTCTCGACCAGGGGTTCAATGTACCTTGCGACTGTGTTTAGGCTGTGGTAACATCCTTCGTTTTTCAAGTCAGCGCGTAGCTCTTCGAGATCTTGCGAATCTGTTGAGAGAATTTGAAGAATCTTGATTCTTCTTCGGTTCTTGACAGCGTTGAACAGACGTACTAGCCTCTCGTTTGGCGCACGCCCTGTTTTCATTTCGGCTATGGCTTTCTCTTTGGTGGATGCTTTCTTGAGGAAGCTTTCAATGTCCGGCGACGCAGGAGGCATAGACTCAACGAATCTTGAGCTGACTCTGTGCAACTCATCATCGACTTGAAGAGGACTTGTCGTCTCTTCGGACTCGGCGAGATCCTCGTATTCTTCGGTCTCTTCAGTTTCTGAGTCGGTCATAGTCTCACTTTCTTGAGGACGCTTTAGAAAGGCTGTTAACGGCGTTAATATGGTCGGTCGCACTAATTAACTTAACGGCGTTAATTTGAAAGCCATCCAAACATCTCAACTAGAGGCTCTTCACAGGCACAATGCCAACATTCGATGCGAATTCTTATATAGTGTCGCGCTTCGGTCGTTAGTTTAACAGCGTTAAATGGTTGTGGGTGCGTTGAAGCCACCTTGCCTGATTGTTGTTTCTCAAATCCTACCTGCAATGCGCGCCATCATATCGAGAGAGATGATCGAGGGATGTCGGCTGGGGACGGGAGAAGTAGCAGCTAAGATGGGTGTCACTCCTGCTGCCGTGACGCAGTACCTTAAAGGAGTTAGGGGAAGCGATTCTCTCACTATAGTCAATAGGTCAGAGAGAGCTAAAAAAATCTTGTTTGAGCTCGCTCATGAACTTGCGAGAGAAGAGACCGACATGGTGATTGTCCTAAATAAGTTATGCGAGGCATGCAACTACGTCCGAAGTGAGCGATTGATTTGCGGAATGTGTCAGAATTCATTGCCTAGGCTCAACAGTAAAGAATGCGATATATGCGTAACTTAAAAACAAAGACCTGATAGCGACCCTCTGCTCTAGACGGATGGACTGAGCCATAGCTTCCCTAAAACCTCTCAACTCTTCTTGTCAGAGACTCGCGTTTGTGCTGCCTAGCTTCTGAAAATGAGCATAAAATATTAAGAGCCTACCCTGGGGTTGAATTGGCTGATAGAAAAGAGAAGGAGGATTAGGTCATACGCTTCTCGATGAAGAATTGTGGCGAGGGCTATTGTGAATTCAGCTGTTCTTCCTCTCGTCGACGTGCATCTTCTGGTGGCGTTCAGCCTGCTTAACCAGCGATCGCTGAGAAGGTGAATTGCGTACCTCTGCTCGTTACGAGTTTTATTGCGTATGAATGGCCTGAAGCCCAGTTGAATCCTGCTGGGGGATTGATGGTGACGTGTTCAACGCTGTTAACTGCGATTGTAGTCTTGGCTGATATAGGTCCAGCTTTGATCTGCCCTGCTTCTTCAATATAGTAGCTTTCTACGGTGACGTCAACGGTTCCAACGTTTCTTATGTGGAGCGTCAGACTGCTGCCTGCCCACTCGTAGCTGTCCATTGAAAGGCCTTCCTTTGCGGAAGGGGTAGGACCTTTTAGGGGTATGACTTCACTGCGCGTGTCTAGGATAAGCGTTGGATCATTTCCTGAGACGCTGCTGTAGTACCTTACCTCTAATGGGCTAGTTGTCAGTGGGATCTCGAACAGGACGTAACCGGTCTTGTTCTCTTCCGGCCGAATCAACGCCAAAAATAGGTCGCAAGTCTTCTCTTCATAGACGTACCCTTTGTCAACGGTTGCTTCCCATCTATCGGTGAGGAAGACCTGTGTTTCTTTCATTCCAACGTTTTTGGCTTGAATCTCTAGGACGAGGAGCTTGTATCCTGCATTCGCCTCAAAGTGGAAATGGGTTGGGGTGAACCAAGCCGAGATGAAAGTGATTTCTACCGGGATCTTCTCTGAGCCCTCTTTGAGAATGAAGGGTTGTCCCATTCGTATTCTATTTACTTGCTGTGTCGATCGGGTTGTCGTGGTCTCAGTGCCAGTTCTCTGTGCTGGCATATACAGCGCAACGATGAAGATGCCGATTAGTAGGACAAGCATGATGACGATGGTTAGGGTCCTCTTGATATGTGATACCTTGACGGTTGGCGGAGTAGGAATGGGAGCGGTGAGTGATGCTCCGCATCCATCACAGAATTTCGCATCACTTGGGAGTTCTTTACTACAATGCTGGCAGTGTTGGGCTTCTGAAGGCTTACCTTGGATTGGCGTAGCAGAAAGATCTACAAGACCACATGAAGGACATATGCCAAGCCTTGATTTACCCAGCGCCTCTATCTTCCTTCCACACTGAGAGCAGTAAGGCAAAACTACCACATGTATTAATCCTTCAATCGAATGTATAAAAATGGCTGGACATGGCTAGAAGGCGTAAGACATAGGAATTCAGAAGCTGTTTCAAAGGAACCACATTCTCTGTGAACTTCACCATCAAAGCAACAAGTCCTAAGACTCAACCCTTACCGAGAAGAATGAAACAGAGAACACTCACACAAGAAGCCCTCCATCGAAACTAGCGCCATGCCCCTCCCTAGGCTTGGAATTATCCATCTCCACACAGCTTCGCGCCGAACAAGTTACTGTCTTGATATAGATGTAACTTTCGTGATCACTTTGAAGAAGATCAGCTGAGTCTTGAAACCAACTGGGTGATTGTTAAGGGCTTAAATGTTTGAGCGATGCTAATCATCAACGGTCCAGATGATAGTTGAGGCTTTTCTTCTGAGTCTTCTCGCAGGTTCCGCTACTGTGATGGGTGGGATATTCGTTGTCCTTCTCGGGAGGGTAAGCGATCGTTTCGTCGCTGGCTCTATGGGATTTGCCTCAGGCGTGATGCTCCTTGTCTCATTCCTAAACCTGTTTATAGAATCCTTAGACCTAACTTCCTACCTTAATGTCTGTCTAGCCTTCGCAGCCGGATCCATCTTGATGATCGTCCTCGACTCATTTCTGCCACATCTAGAGCTGGGAAAGAGGGAAGACGGTGCTGTCAGGTCAAAACAACTGCAGTCAGGCCTGCTGATACTGATCGGCATCACGCTCCACAACATCCCGGAGGGAGTGATCGTAAGTGCGGGTTACTTGCATCTGCCGCAGCTTGGAATCCTGATAGCCGTAGCGGTATTCTTCCACAACGTGCCTGAAGGTGTCGCGACCGCCATTCCCTTAGCTTCTGCCGGAAGCAGGCAAAGAGACGTGGTTTTAGCAACGCTTGTCTCAGGTTTGGCCGAGCCTTTTGGAGCGCTCGTGGGGGCAACATTAATCATCAACTCACCGCCGGAGACGATTGGCCTAGCGCTTGCCTTTGCAGCCGGAGTGATGACGTATATCACAGCTGATGAACTCATACCGATCGCCCATGAGTACGGCCATAAACACATGGTATCCATAGGCATCCTCCTCGGAATAGTGTTCATGATGTTCCTCAACAACTTCCTACGCAGCTTCGGTTAGCAACCTTCTTTGTCTTGACGTGAGTTATCCTGCTCCGCAGCGACAGCCCTAACCTGTGCTTCCAATCGTGTATATCGATTCCATCAGGGCTGCGAATCATTGCATCTCTACTTGAAAAGTGGAAGGTGTATGAACTGAAAGTATGGCGCCGGGAGTGGGATTTGAACCCACGAGACCCAAAGGGTCATCGGCTTTCTGCGCTCATTCGATAGCAAGCCGACGCCATACCTGGCTTGGCTATCCCGGCATCCTCGTCCAGCTAACACTTGACGAAACGCTTTCAAAAAGTTTTCTTCAAAGACAGCTGACATCGAACGTATTCGTGGCCTGCGTCGTACAGACCAAGAATCTTCTGCAGGTTCGCTCCTGCCTGAATAAGGCGCGAAGGCGTGAGGAGGTTAGAATAACAGAAAGAAATCGCCGTTTAGTTGTATGTCTCTCTCACACATAAAACTGAGTTTTCATATCTTGCATACGACAAATTGTTTAAATCGAGTATTTTGAAATAGGAGACCTGTGTTCCTGCTGACAAGGCTGGACCCAAAATTGAAAGTTGTTTTTCTTGGTACAAATGGTTGGTATTCAACACATTTGGGCAATACATCATGTGTACTTGTAGATTCGGAGAAGTATTACGTTGTCTTTGACGCGGGTGACGGCATTTACAAATTAGACAATTACGTTAGGGCTGAAAATCCAGTCAAACTGTTTTTGAGTCATCTGCATTTTGATCACATTGTAGGGCTTCATGCCTTTGCCAAGTTGAGATTCAAGCAAACAGTGAGTATATACGGATACAAAGGCACTAGGGATGGCCTGAGGATTATTCGTCACCCATACACAGTTCCATTCAGCGATCTGCCGGTCAAAGTTGGAATCTATGATCTACACGAGGGTAGCCACTCTTTGCCTTTTCCTGTTACTTGTAAACTTCTGGTTCATTCGGACTCATGTCTGGGGTATAGGGTTGAACTGGACAACAGAGTATTCGCCTACTGTACAGACACTGGCTTGTGCAATAACTTGTATGAGCTTGCGGAAAACGCGGATTTGCTAATTGCTGAATGTTCTCTTAGGCTAGGACAAGTCGAATGGAAATGGCCGCACCTCAACCCAGAGGACGCGGCGAACACTGCAAAACAGGCAAAAGTAAAACGGCTTGTACTAACTCACTTTGACGCCAACGTCTATGGAACGGCGAGAGATCGCGAGAACGCAGAGGCTGCGGCGAAAAAGATTTTCCAGAAAACGATCGCTGCACATGACGGCCTAGAAATGGAGTTTTGATCCGACGGAGAGATGCATTGAAGATAAGTCTCGCCTTTGGTTCAAAGCGGAATTGAAATCAAAATTCTCCTTTAAGACGTCGTTTCCCTTGATACTCAAATCATCGTTTTCGGCCCAGCTTTTGAACCAGCGGCTTCAGTTTTCTGTTTAGTCCTTTTCCTATGATTGTTGCGCCACAGGGTATGGAAGTTTCACCGTATTTTCTACGATGTGCGTCGGAGCGATCTATCGCGCGACCCGAATGGATAGCTCCCATGTTGGCCGGGAGTTCAAATACCGTTGCTGCAAACTATGTTTGTTTTCCAAGAGTTCAGATGCTAAGCTTTTGCGAGTGCGTCGTCGAGATCCGCGGTCAAATCGCCGACCCCTTCTAGACCAACGGACAGCCGGATCATTCTGTTGTTTAAGCCGACTTCAGCCAACTCTTCCGTTGATAGATGGTAATGGGATGAGTACACTGGCATTGAGATGAGTGACTCCACGCCTCCGAGGCTGAGGCCGTGAATAATTATCTTCAAATTCTCGATGGTCTTGATCGCTCCTTTCTCGCTTTCAACTTCGAAGCAGATCATTCCTCCGTAACCTTGCATCTGTCTCTTTGCCAGATCGTGCTGCGGGTGGCTTTCTAAGCCGGGGTAGTAAACGTTCTTAACCTTCTTATGAACTTCAAGAAATCTTGCCAGCTCCATTGCGTTTGAGTTATGTCTCTCCATTCGGATAGCGAGAGTCTTGAGTCCTCTCAACGTCAGGTATGCTGCGAAAGGGTCGACAGTGCTACCGTAGCATTTGAGCGTCTTCCTAGCTTCAGCTATGAAGTCAGCATCCCCTACAATAGCGCCTCCGATGAGGTCGTTGTGGCCTCCATAGTATTTTGTTGTACTTATGACAACGATGTCCGCTCCAATCCGCATAGGCACTTGATTTATAGGGGTTGCAAAGGTATTGTCAACGATCAGCTTCACATCATGTTTCTTGGCTATCTCTACCGCTTGCTTCAGGTCTGTCAGCCTGAGATCCGGGTTGCTGGGCGTCTCGACGTATAAAGCCTTCGTCTTCTTAGAGATGAATTGTTCAGCTTTCTCGATTTTGCGAGTGTCGACGAATTTCGTCATAATGCCCAAGGATGGCAATCTATGCCTGAGGAACATGTAGGTTCCTCCGTAGATCATGTCTGTCGAAACTATTTCATCTCCTTGAGATACGAGTGTCAGAATCGCTGTTGTTATCGCGGCCATCCCAGAAGACAAAGCCAGAGCATCTTCACCTTCCTCTAGCGATGCGATCTTCTTCTCTAACGCGCGTTGAGTTGGGGCAACAGGTCTACTGTACATGTAGCCTTCTGTGCCATCCTCTCTTCCTTTCTGGTAGGCGATAAGATCCTTCATAGATTCGAATGCGTAGACAGCTGATTGGTAGATCGGGGTTGGAATAGATTTGGTCGTAGGATCAGGGTTTTCTCCTGAATGTATGCACCGTGTGTAGATATCTTGATTTTTCTTCAATCTCCATCATCTGACAAGATCTATTGGTGTGAAACGTTTTTAAGGATAAACAGTCGGCTTCCAAACTTAGATGATGGATACCCTGAATCGAATTCAGTGCCTGAGACAGCTATTCTTCAAGTGAAGGCGGTAGGCTGCTGGCTTCTTCGGCTGCTTCAGGAAGCCCGGTCTGCTATGAGTTAGATTCAAGCTTACAAAGCTTGTGGTGATCTTCAATTCTGCCGGAGTGTGATCCGCAACTGGACGTGTGACTCTTGAAGTTTGCGCTAAGAAACCGATTGTATCTTCGATTGCGATTCTGGAAAAGAGGGAGATTTGGTTGCGGCTTACCTTCGCGGCTTCTCTTTCTTGCCACTCAGTAGAGCTTGAAGTGATACGCCGTTGACCTTGAAGACTGAGAACCTTATGCCTGGAATGTCGCCCATGCTTTTTCCTTCAGCTCCACCTATCCCTTGAATGTTGACTTCATCATGTTCATCTATGAAGTTCAAGGCGCCGTCTCCCGGCAGGAAGGCGGTGACAACTTTCCCATTTCTTATGAGTTGGACGCGTACGGCTTTTCTGACAGCGCTGTTCGGCTGCCTGCATTCTACTCCAACCTTCTCTAGTACTATGCCGCGTCCTTGGGGTGCGCCTTGCAGGGGGTCTGCCTTGTAGTCTAGCCCTAGCATTCGCCTCTTGAATGGGGCATACTTCCATCTGAGCTTCCTACGCCTCCTCCTCAGCTTTCTAGCTGCGAAGAGCCCTGTCGAGGTCTTCCCCATTTTTCTCTCACGTTACTTGAATGCAGTCTTCCTCTTTGAAAGAAGCTCCCGCTTATTTATCTTTTGCCAGAAGGGATGAAGGTTCTCCGCATAAAGATTTATCGAGCTTGAGCCCGTAAGTAACGTTCGAGTGTTGGAGTGGGGCTTTCAATGAGACTTGAGGAGTTTGTTAGAAGGATCGCTGAGACTGAGGTTCTCTATTGGGGTGACGCTTATCTCAAAGCTTTTGAAGCGAATATTTTGCGTCTGGAGCCTGATGAAAAGAAGCATTTCTACATGATTCTCGACCGAACGATCTTCCATCCGAAGAGCGGCGGGCAGCCCTCAGACAGAGGCGTCATACAAGGAGAAGGCTTCAAGATCGAGGTTAAGAAAGCGATGCAGGCTGGAAGCATCATCGTACACTGGGGCAAGCTCCTTGAAGGTTCACCTAGCGCTGGGAGAGTGAATGGCGAGATCGAATGGGCTTGGCGTTATCTCCTGATGCGTAGGCATACGGCAGCGCATCTTCTCGACCACTGCCTGGCAACAGTCGTGGGCAAGAGGGTTGAGACAACGGACTCATGGCTTGGGGATGAATCCTACGTGGGCTACAAAGGTGAGCCGCCGTCGAACGAAGACTTGAAGGAGATTGAGGAGCTTGAGAACAGTCTGATAGAGCATGGTGCTGCCGTCAAGATCGATAGAGTCTCATATGAAGAGTTGAAAGAGAGAGCTCCTGCGGCTCCGAACATCTATCGCCTGCCAAAGTTGGAGTCTTTTAGGATAGTCACGATAGAAGGTTGCGAACCCATACCCTGCGGAGGTACACACTTAAAGAACATATCTGAGATAGGGCGTTTCACATTGAAGAATGCGGCGAAGACGGATGTTGGATACAGCATCTACTATGATGTTCAATAGTGTCGATGGTGCTGATCATCTTGGATTATGTGGCAGGCGTCGACGGAGGTGCGACGAAGACTGTCTGCATAATAGCGGACGGTGAGGGGAAGGTTCTTGGAAGAGGCGTAAGCGGCCCATCGAACTATCATAACGCCAGCGTCTCCGCAGTGAAGAAAGCT
>Ga0129297_10000750_pt1 | contig 16093 bp, 8 predicted proteins | sample I18A1metaG_FD_94708 | JGI IMG/M metagenome (GOLD analysis project Ga0129297, IMG submission 94708) | Lake sediment bacterial and archeal communities from Gulf of Boni, Indonesia to study Microbial Dark Matter (Phase II) - ​I18A1 metaG | ecosystem: Environmental > Aquatic > Freshwater > Lake >... | reverse complement strand
GGTCACCAGGTCCCCCTTGGAGTTGCTTACTGCGTTTTCGTACGCTGCGGGCAGCCCCGTTGCGCAGGGGATGCCGGGATTGTAGCTCCGGATCTGATCGAGAAGCGAGCGAACCCCGGCATAATCCTTCTGTCCGATCTTCTCCCTGCCCAGGGCTTCCGCTTCGCGGCAGAAGTTGAGTCGCGCCTGCTCCAGCTCCGTGGAGGGAGCAGCGGCCTCGCTCTGCTGCCAGCGCTGCAGTACGTCCCATGCGTTGTCCGGCGAAGGAGGAAACAGATTGCGTGAGCGCAATGCGTTGTTAAAGGCTCCCACTAGAGCGAAAGGCTTGGCTGGGACCAGCGGCCTCGGAGCAGAGGGCGGAGTCAGAGGAGGTTGTGGAACGGGTTCGATTATGGGCGGCGCCGCCGCAGGCGAAGTTTGCTTGACCAGCACATAGGTCTTCTCGACATTGGCGTTGGCAAGAATCTCAACCATATCCTCCTTGGTCTCATATCCCTCCAGCTTCAGGCGAATGCGGTAGGAGCCGGCTTTGACCTCGGGCAGGGGGAGGGGGGTCCCGCCGCGAAATTCCTCGTTGAGATAAACCTGAGCGCCCGGGGGAATGGATTCGACAACGAGCTTTCCTGTGGAGGCGCTTCCGAAGATGAGGAACCAGGCGATGATCGCACCCAGCACCACCACCGCGCCGATTGCGAGGCCGATATAGAGCCTGTTGGAAAAGCGGCGGCGTGGCAGCACACCTGTTCCTGTCATGTCCTCGTCGCGAGATCGGAACCCGGCAAACGTGTCAGAGAAACTGCGCTTTCTGCTCCTGACACGGCCGCCGCCGGAGACCACGACTGTGCGCTCCTCGAACTCGCCCTCTTCTCGACGGCGTGATACAGGACCTCCAAAGCTCGAATCGTCCAGGGGAGGGCGAGCGGGGCGCGATTCCGCGCTTCGGCCTGCGCGTGTCTGGAACCAGCCGAAAAAGCTTGCTTCACCCGACTTCGCCTTGGTCTCGGGAGGCTCGGGCCAGATGCTATCGGGGGACTCTTTCCGGGGGGAAGGCGTCGCAGGGGCGAACAAGCCTGAATCGGCCGGCGGAGGTGGATACTGGGGTTCGTACCTGGGCTCTACTACGAGACGCTGCGGCTCACGGGCAGGCTGGCCTGCCACTTCCAACTCCCGGATGAATTCCTCGACAGAGCCCTGGCGCTCCGTCGGATGCTTGGAAATCGTTTTGAGCACGGCGCGGGAAAGAAGGGGTGATACCTGCGGGTTGGAAAAACTGGGCGGCAGCGGAGGCGGTCCTTCCAAGAGGCTGGCAAGTTCCTGGACGCTCTTCGCCTCGTAGGGCAATCGGCCCGACAGCATCTCGTAGAGAATCACCCCGAGGCTATAGACGTCAATCCGGTAATCCGGCGTAAGAACATCGCGAAGAACTCCCAGGAGCTCCGGCGCTAGGTAAGGCAGATTTGCGGGGGTTACGCTGAAGACGTCGACGCCTTCGCGCACTCCACTGCGGTGGAAGCCCGCAACCTTCACGACTCCGTCCTTGCCTACCAGGATTCTTGCAGGATGCAAGGCGCCGTGAACCATCGATAAACGGTGCGCGGCAAGTACGCCTTCTGCCGCTTGCCTGACCAGGCTGCACGCTTCGGACGCGCTCATTGCTGGATTCTTTTGGCGGTACTGATGCAGATCGACGCCATCCACGTATTCCATCAGAACGGCGCTGGCGCCCTCTGGCGTGGGCTCCATGCCGTAAATGCGCACGGCGTGCGGATGGTTGAGCTGAGCCGCGAGCTTTACGGCGTCACCGAACGCGTCGCGAAGGATGGAGCTGGCGATGCGATCCTGGGAAATGATCTGGACGGCGACGACTCCGCGCGCCGGATCCTCCGCCTTGTATATCGGACCCAGATCGCCATCGGCGATTTTCTCCACCAACCTGCAATGGCCGAGGGTTTTGCCAACGGAGGTATCTGAGCCTGCGGACATCTCCAGCAGTTGGCTACCGTCGATCGGGCAGACTCGAAATGTCTGTTCCCAGCTGCGGTTGCATGCAGGACAAGTTTTCATGACGGCCCTTCATGCTTAATGAGGATCTGGTTAGATTTTCATGACTGGTCTGACGCTATGCAATTACATCTCATGATAGCTCATCTGGGGCGGAAAGGTGAAGTGTGCAGCAGTCATCATGCCAGGAGTTATCATTTCATGTTCTCCGCGATCTATGCAGTGTTCGCCGTTTGCTCTCACTGCAAACCGCCAAGACTGCCAAGCGGTTTAGTTCGCTGCGATAAGGGCCGGCTTTTGACGCAGGTCCGATGGCGTGAGCACCGGGATATTCGTGATTAGCGGACGGGTTGCATCGCAAAGCCGAACAGGTCCGGTTTCTCGCAGATGAGCGCCGCGGAGAAAATGTGCATGACGTAATCTCGCGTCTCTGTCGGCAGCCAGTTGTTTTTATAGAAGTTCCAAAAACTGCGCTCCCGCGGATTGTTAGGAAGTTCATCCAGTCTTTTTATGATGCGCACCTGGCCGTAGTTGTACGATGCGATCACGAGCAGCCCCGAAGCCTGAGCCTTAGTAGAGTAAAGGAATGCCAGGTAGCTTACCGCAGCCGCGGTTGAGCGCTCCTCGTTGTGCCGCTCATCGGCCGGATCGAATTGGGGCTGCTCTTTCAAGGGGCCCAAGGCCAAGCCGTATTCGCGGGCTGTCGACGGAATGAACTGCCACATCCCTTTGGCAATTCCATAGTTAGTAGGGGGGCCGACCCTCGTAGCATCATAGCCGCTTTCCTGCAGGGGGAGATAGAGCAGTTGCTCGGGCAGTCCCTGCTGTTCCAGCGCGACACGGATTTTGTAAAAAAGGTTGCGCTGACGCGCGCGGTCGAGGGAAGTGCGGAGCCGGGGCGTGCTCCTCCAGTTCTCCACGAAGGCCATGGAGAGCTTGTAGAAATCGCGCGGCACCTCCAGGTCGGTCTCACCCAGGCGGCGCGCCATGCGCATCACCGCCTGCTCGGTCGGACTTTTTCCTTCGTACAGTCCGAGGCTTTCCAGGTAGCGGTCATACTCCTGTTCCAACTTGCGTTTTCTATCACTTGCACTTGCCAACTCCGGGGAGAGAGAATCGCGCTGGCGTAATCCTACCAGCTCGGCATCCAGCGCGCGCATCTGATAGAACACGTTCGAAGCCAACTGCCTCAACTTGGCGTTTTCCTGTCTCTCCCGATAGTACAGAACCGCCGCTGCCAGCGCCGCAACCAGAACTACCCCGGCGGTCAGGAGGAGAGGCCAGCGTCGGCGCTTGTAGTAGCGTTGGGCTGCCTGCAGCAATATCATAGTGTGATCGCCAGCCGGACCGCCTCGGGCGGCGCGCTCGAGCTTGCGGAACATTTCATCGCTCCCGCCAGCGCGCCGCTTGGCTCGCCGGGACTGGGCTTTCCACTGGAACACGAAGACCGGTCCTCTGCTTCCCAGCTCTACGCGGTCGCCGTCATTCAGTCTGGCAGCCCGCACCCTCTCGCCGTTGACGAAGGTTCCGTTCGTGCTCTGGAGATCCTCCAGGTCGCATGCATCGGACTCGAATCGTATTACGGCGTGCTCGAGGGAGACTACCGAGCCCTGGTTTCGCCCCACAATGACATCGTTCTTGTGGCCCCGGCCGATTTTGGTTATGCCAGGCGCGAGTTCGATCGGCTTTTTCCCATTTTCCCACGAGCCGTGGAGCGGCACGATTCGCGGACGAGCGCTCTCCTGGCCCTCACCGGCCTGAAATTCGAACACCGGACCGCCCTCGCCAAGCTGCACCAGATCGCCGCTGGAAAGCCTAGCCTGCCCGACGCGCACCTCGTTGACATAGGTTCCGTTGGTGCTTTGCAGGTCGATCAGCAGAAAGTCGGAATCCTTCAGTCGGATCTCTGCGTGGTAGCTGGAAACGACGTTGTCGGAGAAAACTACGTCATTGTCGGGTCTTCTGCCCAGATGGATCACGTCGCTGCTGTACTTTTCCTTCCGGCCGCTCAGCGATCCGGATTTGTGCACGAGTGTGACACTCATCGAGTTGATCATAGCTCCGGTATTGACCCATGAAAAGCTGGGATTTTGCCCCGGCCACGCACGGCCACGCTAGTTGCAGTTAAAACCAAGCCGCGGAGGCTGCAAAGGACAAGGATCACCCCCGCCTCTTTGTGTTATACTTAACATCGAAATATGGATGGACTCTTCAAGCTCAACGGCGAAGGCGCCGATTCCGGGACCAGAACCATCGAAGCATCGGCGGAGCTCGCAGTCGCAGACATTGGGACTTTCAGCATCCAGCGTCTCGCTACTGTTGGGCGCGACCCGGCCTGTGACGTCGTTCTTGCGCTTCCCTCCGTATCGCGCCGCCATGCACGCATCTTTTTCGAAGGCGGGCACTTCTGGATCAAGGACCTGGATAGCGCCAATGGCACCCAGGTAAATGGAAGAAAACTCAAGCTCCAGATGTTGAGCGATGGGGACAAGATCACTTTTGGTGAGATCAAGGCTGTGTTCCGCGCGAGGGCGCGGACGCCTGGGCCGGCTCCTCTTGGCAAAGATCCACTGGCGGGCACCGAGCTGCCTTGCGAAGACGAGACTCCCACCGGAGGATTTCGCGCGCCGGTTTCATCATCATTGTCCCCGCAGGATGAGCGGATTAAGGAGCTGGAGTCGACAATTGAAATGCTGCGCGAGGAAGTCGCGGGCTACGAAAGCGAGCTGGCGAAACTCAAGCAGAAACTCGAGGCGCTGCAGGCCGAGAACGATTCCCTGCGCAACGACTTGACTCAAAGCCAAGGCTTTTCCCCCGCCATGAGACCAGCAGCAGCCGCTCCTCTTGCGTCCGACGGCCTGCTTGAGGAGAACCGGCGCCTGCAGCGCCTCGTGAATCAATTGGAGCGCGCTCTCGCAGACAGCAACCTCCGCCTGCGCAACCTGCAGGCGCGGCTGGATCGCGTGAAGTAGTAACTACCTGCTGAGCCCGGACTCCCCCGGCGCCGAACCGGCAGGGAGCTGTGTCACTCTTTCCGGACATTTGATGCGGTTAAAGAAGTTCGCAGCGAACGGGTTCTGCACGCTACGGGCCTGCAGCCTGTAACGGACGTCATACCTCCGGCCGTCTGAACCGCTCAGCGACCACGTTGAGAAGTAGGTTGTCTGGGACTGAGCGACTATCCGCGCACGGTTGAGCAGCCTGAAGAAGCTCCACTCGCCGTCAATGGCTGGAATTCCAGGACGCTCTCCCGACCCGGAGAGCGAAATCGAAAGCTTCGCCTGGGGCGAGCCCGATTTTCCGGGCCAGATGAAGGGATTTGGGGAAGGGCGCTCATTGCGATAGAGGAGGCGCTGACCGTCGATCTCCAGCAGGCTCTCCGTGACTCCGGGCGTGGGTTCGGGAGTCAGGTCGAAGGTGACCGACGGCTCCGCGCCGCCTGTGCCGTAAAATGCTTGGCGGATGGCCCAGACTCGGGCCATAAACTCCAGGAAGGGCTCCGAGAAACTCACCCGCGCCCCGATCAGCTGCAACGGTTCCCAGCGGCCCTCCGCAGCCGTCAGAAACATCTTCAGTTCGTTGTCGTAAAAAGACCAGATCATTCCATCGCCGGGCTTCACGAACTGCGAGAGCAGCGAGAAGGGAAGGTCCTGCCCGGACCCAGGATCGAAAGGGAACCTCGGCTGGGCGTCGCGGATGAAGGCGTCTGCAATCCGGGTCTTCCAGAGACCGTCCAATCGGTAACCCGCATCTCGCAGGATGGCGGCCCAGGCTTGACGCAGCGGCTGCTCCAACAGCGGGCCGATGGGGCTGGTACTCTTGGTTCGACACTGTTGCTTCACCCGTGCCGTCAAACCATACCCATTGTGGAATTCGTCCCCCGAGATGTTCGTGGCGATCATCGAAACATAGTTCTTCACCTGGTCCCACTGGGTACCGGCGCCGAACAGCGACTCCAGTCTTGCGTGCACCTTCCCTAAGACCTCGATGTATTGGGCGGATAGCGCCGGCGATTTGCCGTCGGGGGAGGTCACCATGTCGTGCAGCGGCGAAAATTCCGGTTCCAGCACGTCGATCAATTCCTCGCGATTCACTTTCGTGGCCAATCCGAGAGTGGCGAGCGCGCTGGAAAACATCGCCGCGATGCTCCCCCCCTTCTCGGGATCCTTGCGCAGCATGGTGTTTCCAGCCACGTTCATCAGCAGGCGCGAGATGGCGGAATCCGGCTGTGTAAAAGAGTCCAGGGCCGCCCGGGCCTCGGTCAGATCCGCCAAGGGACGCACCGAAATGCCTTCCAGAAACTTCTGCCATTCGGCAGCGTATTCGGCGAAGTACATGTCCTGGAGCTTCCGCGCATAGTCCGGATCCTGGATCTGTCCGGAAGCCTGTTGGGCGTAAGGTCCGAGAACCCAGTCATCCCTGGTGACTTCCTTGCCGGCTTGCGCAGCGGCGTTCTTGAAGTAGCTGCTCCAGCCGGCTTCGGTGAAGACGCCCGGTATCGTGTAGGTTGAGGTCAGGAACTCGAGGCTCTTGCCTCCCGTTGCCTGAGCGAGGGTGTAAGGCTGGAATTTCTCGTTTCCTGCATTCTTGAGGCTGGCATAGACGCGAATCAACGTGGGGGCCTGGCTGAGAGAGCTCTGCGCGCGCCGCACGGCTTCGCTGTCGCGATCAAGTTGAAGGTCAGGCTCATTCTTTGGCAGCTGGCGGACATAGAAGTCCAGTTGTCTAAGGGAGACCGTTTCGGCGTCTCGCGGCCCGAAAGCTTTCCAGATAGGATTCAGAGCATTACTCAGGAACACCCCCTGGGTGCGGGCGGGCTCGGTCATCATCAGGTAAGCTTTCAAGAGCGAGTAGAATGCATCGTAGCTGGGCGGGCTTTCGGTTCCAGAGGAGTAAGCATAAAGCTTCCTGCGCAGGAGCTCGGCGGTGGGTGTTACGAAGGCCTGTCTCAGCCGTCGAAAATAGACGCGCCGGCTGGCAGCGTTGATCTTATCCCCGCTGTACATTCCCCAGCGCAGCGTCCAGCGTGGCCCGTCTACTTCGTACCGGTCAAGCTCCTCCAACTTCTGGTGCAGATCTTCCATGGCCATCAGATCCGTTGTGCGGCGGCCGTCCCAGCCGGCATCGATCAGGCCCAAGGAAGCAAGGCGGGTGGATTCGATGAGGGTGCGGTTGCCCGCGAAGGAGAATAGCATTCCCACCAGGAGTGTAAGGCAGGCCAATGCCCCCGCGCCGAATGCGACGTCCAGCCAAAATCGGCGGCGCAGGCGCGTATCCATGGAAGCCGTGGCCAGAGGACGATCAGCGAAGATGACCTTGGGGAATAGGTTTTCCAGGAAGTAATTGTTGGTTGCCTGGGATGGCTCCTGGGTTGCGCCCAGGCGCCTCCCGGGTTCCCACTTCAGCTGCGCCTCCTGGGTCTTCAGGGCCGAAGGCGCCGGGGTTCCGACGCTGGTCAGATAAAAGCCGCGGAAGATGGGCCTCTCGGAGTAAGGCGTGCTTTGAAGCAGGGTAGCCGCGAAGCCAGACAGTCTGCCCTTGAGGGACGCAAAGTGCATTGGGAAGGTGTAAATCTGAGATTGTCTCCCCGGGTCTTTTTCACTTGCCAACAGCGGCAGCCGCATGTCCGAGAGCGATCCGATCAGGCGGTCAAACTCCTGCTCAAAAATCTGCTCAGCCGGGAGCCGCTTGCGCTGGGAACGTGAAATGGTGCAACCCCAGACCTGACTGCGATCCCGACTGCGCAGGTTGGCGAAGAACTCCTGAAAGCCTTTAATCTGGTCGCACTTGGTGAAGAGAAGATAGATGGGGAATCGGACGCCCAGGCGCCGGATCATTTCGTCGAAGCGCCGTCTCAGGCGGTTCGCCAGCGCTTCGACCTCGGCAGCCGGCAGATTCACGATGTCTCCGAGGCTCACTGTGATCACCACGCCGTCCACGGGCCTGAGCCTCCGCGCTCGCTTCAGCTGGTCGAGGAAGCCGGCAAAGATTTCACCTGCTTCCTCACTGCCTCCCACGCGTCCGGCCAGGTCGAGAACAACCGCGCTGTGCGAGAACCAGTATTGACAGGCCACCTCCTGACCTCTTACCGGCTTCCGGTCTTCGGCCGTGGTGTAAGGAAAGTCGACCCCGCATGCACGCAGGACAGTTGTCTTCCCCGATTCAGGAGGACCCAGCAATACGATCCAGGGCAGCAGGTAGAGAGCTTCGTCAGGCTTGCGTCCTCTGGCGAGCTTGGACTCGCGCAGAACGCGCACGGCCGTGTCCAACTGCTCCTGCAGGGTCTCCAACTCGGCTATCTCCTGGGGTGTTGCCCCGGTGGGTGGAGCGGCCGCTTTGGCTTCTTCACGACGGGCCCGGGCGCCCGAGAGCGCCGCGAAGAGTTTTCGCAGGAGCCAGAACAGCAGCCAGATTATCAGCGCAATCGCTATGAAAACCAGGATGATCGAAATGATAATCTTCGCCTTTTCTCCGCCTATGAAGCTGCTTACGGCCCAGATAACTGTGGCTATGACCGCGAGGCCCATGGCCAGAAAGGCGGTGATCCTCGGAAACGAAGGCTTTCGGGGAGGAGGCAGGTTTAGGTTCATGGCGTCAAAGAATCATCCGGGAAACAGCATCGGCGGCATTCAGGCCGAGCCATACTTTTAGAATGATGAACACCACAAGTACGAGCGCGAGCGCGGCGATTCCCGTCAACCAAACCCAACGTGGCACCACCCTGGCGGGCTGATCGGCGGGTTCCTCCGGGATCCTCCAGTTTGGGGATAAGGATGGAGAACCTCCACGGTGGCTGATGATCTCACCCACGATCTCCCGAATAAGATTGTCCAGCTCTTCCCGGCCGCGCAGCTTATATTTCCCCTGAAAGCCGAGGATCAGTACCATGCAGAAAACTTCGAGCAGGTCAACCTTCCGCGCGCCCTTCTGGCGTATGCGCTCCAGCAGGTCGAAGAAACGCTCGCCGGCCATGTGCTCGCCGAAATACTCGAGCTGAAGCGGTCGATCGGACCACTGATCCTTGAATGACCACGGGGAGTTGAGAATGGTCTCATCGATCAGGGCCAGCAGCGCATAGCGGACGGCTTTGATATCCTCGTCGGCATACCCGTGCTTTCTCCCCCGCTTATCCAGGCTCTGCACCAGGAGGGCAATCTCCTTCCGGAGGTTGTCGGGGTAACCCGGATCGTTGCCCGTACGAATGTGGAAGATCAAAAGAAAGGCGTCCGTGGAGAGATCGAGGAGGCTCCGCCTGTGGTTGCCGGCGAATTCCCATGTGGTGTTGTCAAAGTCGTCACCAGTCGTGGACATCAGGGCCAGCCTTTCAATCTTTCACCGCATAAAGCTCCAATCGGAGATCCGGGAACTCTGCGGGGAAGTAGATGCATATGGAACGGGAGGCGGCTATGGCATCCCAGTAGCTTCCCGTTTTCTCCAGACGGAAATACTTGAATCCAGCCCGGACCGGCACGGGACCGGGCGGGACGGCGACGGAGCGGAGCAATACTCCCGGGAGGGCTTGTCCGAGGAGATAGTTGATGGTATCGACAGAAGCAATCTTGCTTTTCCTTGGCACGCGTTCAATGAGCTGTGGTTCGGGCATCTTCGCGTAAACACCCAAGAAGAATTCGGCGCTCGCAGGCAAGCGCTCGTCCATGATCCGGCCGATGTAGAGCGATTCCTTGGTTCTCTCCAGCGGAATGGGAACGCAGCGGGTCGGGATCACCGTTTCCAGGAGAATCCGGAGCTTGCGATCGAGCTCAGTGAAGGTACGGGTCAGATCCGTGTGGTAATACTTGGGCAACTCAGCAGGATGGCCCTCGGTCACGAATGTCATCAACTCCGCGGCCAGCTGGGCCATCGTCAGGTAGAGGTGCTCGGGGTGCACCCGCTGTATGTTGTGGTAGTGCATTATGAGCGGGATGTAAGCGTTGACCGAATGCAGCAGCCAGAAGTTTGCTACATCCGAGGTGGTGAAATCCGCAACGCCGGCGCCTTTCTGACGCCTCTGCTCTCCCAGTGTCGTGCTCTTGGCCGAGAGCATCTCCAGCAGTCGGCGGACGATGTCCGTCAAGGGACGGGCGGCCGTCAGGCTGATGGCGGGCGGAATGTAGCTCTCGTCGATCACCATCTTTCCTTCGAACGCGCGCCGAAGTTCGGCGATCTTCAGAACTGTCTGATTGTCCAGCGGCTCTTCGCCGAACAACAGGCGCAAGTTTTTCCCGGCGAGCGTGACCGGACGTGGATTCTCTCCGCTGTTCTCGTCCGGGAATGTTGTATCGAGGGGCGTGTAACGCGCCAGCAAATCGGCCTTCCTGTCTCCGGCCGCAACATTAGCGGCTCCCAGACGCGCGACTGGGATTGCCAGAAAAACATCCATGCGATCGCTTTCAGGAGGGAAGTGCTCCAAGAAATTTCTAGTGGGAGGAAGCGCATCCACATCGGGCGCGTCCACCGGCAATCCGTCCGGAAGGACGGCGCGGCAGCGCACGACATCGACGATTCCATTCTCCAGCGCTTCCTCGTTGAACTTCAGCTCCTCGACACCCCAGACAAAGGAGGTCAACGCCCGGAGGCGGAAATTCACTAGATCTTCGTGGTAGCGATCCCACTGCTGGAAGTGATGTGGTGTCAGAAAAAGGCCTTCGCTCCAAAGAACTTTTTGCAGTCTTGTCATTGCGCTGTCTTCCCTATTTTGCTGCTGAGATAACCTCGACGGATTGTTCTCGCAAGGCTACTGTAAACTTCTGAGTTTTGCCCTTGGCGATTGGGAGGATTCTTCTCCAGGTGTCTCCGGAAGGACTCCGGAACAGTGCAACCACTCCCACATATGCAGCGGATGGGTTCGTCTGCAACTCCATCATCTCCTGAGTGCCGGGCTGGATTATGCGCTCCTGGCGCTCCAGGAGATCGTCGGAGAGCGTTTCCTTGTCCGATCGGAGAAGGGCACTATAGTCGGCCGATTCCAGGCGCCCTTTGTCCTTCAGCTGGTAAACGCGTACCACCACGGAGAGCGCCTGTCCCCCGGCGTCCGGATTCACGTTGGCAGCGGCGTTGATAACCAGGCTGAGGTGAGTAACGGGGGCTGCCTTGCGGCAGCCGACGAGTAAAATGAGGGGTAGACAGAGTAGGATCCAGCAAAAAACTCGGGTTGGGTTTCTCATGATCGTCTCCCTATGCGAGCCAACCATTGACTCAGAAAACATCTAATCGTGCGTGCCCCGCTGCCAGCGAGCCCTCTGGTCGCGGCCTGCAGCCTATTTGCCAAGCTTTTCCAATTGGTTCCACAACTGCATGATGGCAGCAGCCTGCTTGGCATCCGCTGCTTTGAAAGAATGCTTCGCGCCGCGAGCATCAGAAATCTCGATCCTCTCTTCTTTCACAGTGAGCTTGAGCTCGCGGAAAGATGCCTTAAAACCGTGCCCCTGCACCTGCGTCTCATACACTACTTGAAGGCCGCTTATGATCAGGCTGCCGGTGCAGTTTCCCTTTAAGAAGCCGTGGGTGTGCTCTACGGCAAATGGGTGAGTTGCCTCACGAATTCTCCGGGTCTTAAGCAGATCCCGATCCGCGGGTACCATCGGTCTCAGCGTCGGAGTCGCGGAGTCATATACAAACACGAGATCCTGCCCCTCGACAAAGTCGAGGCTGGCGCTGCTTTGCTTGCCCTGCATGTTCTTGACGGACAGCTTGTGCCGGCCTATGGGGACCTTCCTGTTTTCAATCTCGCCCTCGTCCCCAATCGGCTGATCATCGAGTGAGAGGCTGCCTGCTTCGCCGAGCCTATAGACCGAAAGGGTTGCCCTGGCCGCTGCCTTGCTGGATTCCACCCTTCTGCGCAATTCGGACAGGCTGGGATCTGTGGGATTGACTTTCTCCAGGCGGGTGACGGCGTTCAAGGCCTCTTCGTAGGCTTTGTCGCTGATTGCAGTCTGATAGGCTCTCAGGCAGCTGAGCGCCTCCCCGACCTGGGTCCTAAGAGTCTGAACTTGGCTGCTCGAGGGCGCCTCGGCCAGCCACTGCTCCACGATTCCCCGGGCTTCGTCATATTTGCCCTGACTGAACAGGTCCTCAGCCTTACGTTTCAGCTCCGTGATCCTCGCTTGCCTTTCTGCGGCCGCGAGCTGCTCTTTCCGCTGTTGCGCCGCCTCGGCAGATTTGACTGGCAGCTTCTTGCGGAGCTGCGGCAGCTCCGGATCATCGGGACGGATCCGCACTACCTTGTCAAGTTCGGCTCCGGCTTCGGGCAACCTGCCGGCAGCGATGAGCGAGGCGGCCTTCGCCAGCCACGCCTTTACGGCGGCAGCCTGCTTTTCCTCGCTATCGGTAGCAGCAAGCTGAGCTTCGATCTGGCTTCGAACTGCGAGAGCAGGCTCGTAGGCTGGATCGATATCGAGAATGCGCTGGAGGACTCGGTTGCTCTCTTCGAGCTGATTCTGCGTTCGGAGAGTCTGTGCCTCCAGGAGGAGTGAATCGATGGTCTTTTGTTTCCTCTGCTTTTGAGCATCCGCTAGGAGCGCCTGGGCCTGCTGGTTATCCGGCATCCGGGTAAGCATGCCCTGTAACCTCTCGATTGCACTATCGACTCTGTTCTGTTCGAGATCGGCTCTAGCGGCAGTGAGCTCGGCGGAAGCATCCGGCGCCGGCGCCAGCCGGTGCCGGAAGTACAGGGCGCCTGCCGTCAGGATAGAAACAAGCGCCACCGCGGCCGCGACCCAGAGCACGATCCGGGGCCGCCGCCTGCGGGTGGGTGCTTTCAGGATTACGGTCTGATCCAACGCGGCCGCCTCTTCCGGTCGGGGTGCAGGCGGGATGGCTTTGGCCTCCCCTGTCTGCTGGGCGCGTACCTGCTCAAGCTTTCTCTCCCGCGCACGGAAAGCCGTCTCTATCTCTTCCCGCAACGCCCTGGCCAACCTGTTTTTTGGATCCAACTGGATGACCGCGTCGGCGCGACGGTAGGCTTCATCAAAGTTCTCGCGGGCGAGAGCCTCGCGGCTCAGCTTGAGATTAACCTCAATCTCATCCTGTCGCTGTTTCTCCTGCCTTTGTTGGATCTCCTTTAGGAGCTGCGAGGCTTCCTGGCTCTGGGATTCCAGTTGTAGGGCCTCGCGTGCGCGTTGTCCCGCTCGGTGGAGATCTCCCTGATCCAGGGACCGCCGGCTCTGCGCCAGAAGATTCGCAATCTGATCCAGTTTACGCTTCCGCTCCAGGGCCTGTTCGATCTGCGCCAGAAGATCGCTCGCTTCTGTATTCCCGGGGGAGAGCTGCAGTACGTCGCGCACTCGCTGCCGCGCTTGTTCGAGCGCTTCGGAGCGCATAAGCGCGGCAGCTTGCGCGAGTTCCGATTGCACTCGCAAGCGCAAATCCTCGGCGCGGAGACCTGCCTCTGCCTCCTCGATCCCGGCGCGGATGCCAGCATCTTCGCGCAACAACTCCGCCGCGCGTCGCAGCGAGCTGAGTCCTTCACGATACCTCTTTTCTGCCAGGCATGTGAATCCCATCTGCTTTTCCCGCTCCCCCTGCTCCCGTCGTGCTTGTTCTGCATGATCGGCTTCGAGGGAGGCGATAGCCTGGCGGCGCATCTCGATGGCATCCTGGCGTTCCGGCTCTAGCTCCAAAACCGTTTGCAGGTTCTCGATAGCCTGGGAGAATTGGCCGGCCGACAGGGCTTTGCGGGCCGCGTCTAGCCCTTGGGCGACGATTAACTGCTTTCTCTCGTCGATGTTATGCCGCGCTTGGTCGAGCAAGTGATTAAGATCGTCCCTCGGGCCCAGGAGATCCATTGCCTGAAGCAGGAGGCCCAGGGCTTCATCTGAACGTCCTTTGGTCAGCAAGGCCTCTCCCTCGTTCAACAGTTCATAACCGCGCAGCTCTTTTTCCGCCGGTAATGGCGGCGCGGCGGGGGCAGGTGGCTGGACGGGCATTTCCTGTCCTGGGCTCGGCTGGGGTGCGTCTGCCGGTGCAGGTTCCTGTGCTGCCGTGGGCTGAGGCACATCGCTCTGCACGGCTTGGAGCTCCGCCTCAATACCAACGGGAGAAGCAGCACCGGTTGCCGCAGGTTTTACCTCGGCGAGTTCCTTCGATAGCGCAGTCATCAGCCGCTGGAGGGCGAGGTAGTCCGGCTTCCGATCCTGCTGGAGGAACGCCTCCGCTTCTTGAAGGAGCTGGTGGAATTGCGACGGTGCTTGCGCCATCTTGGCCGTTTGCCGAAGGCGGGGAAGGACTGACTGGAGTTCGCGGATCAGTCTTTGTGCGGCAGCCCTCAGGTCATCCGCCAGCCGACGGCAGGCCCGGCTCAAGTCCGCCATACTCCCGTAGCGCTTGCCGGGATCTTTGGCAAGACAATTGTCCAGAATGGGCAGCAGGCCAGGATGCGCATCGGGCAGGCAGTCGGTGAGCGGGGGGTGGGCTCGAAGCAGGATGTTATCCGTCGTCTGGCTGACTTTCTTGCCGCGAAAGGGATGGATGTAGGTGAGGAGCTCGTAAAAGATGATGCCCATGGAAAACATATCGGAGCGGGCATCAGGCTCTTCGCCGCGGATTTGTTCGGGCGACATGTAGATCGGGGTTCCCAGGCGGATTCCGGATCTCGTGAGATCCGAAGTGGGAATCCGGGCGATCCCGAAATCCAGGATCTTTACCTCGCCGGATGAGGTGACAAAGATGTTCCCGGGCTTGACATCGCGATGAATGATGCCGCGCAGGTGGGCAGCATGCAACGCATCGGCGGCCTGACTGATGATGGACAGCTTCGCTTCAAGCGTCAGCGGATCCTTGTCCTGAATGATGCTTTTCAGTTCTCTGCCCTCGAGAAACTCCATCACGATGTAGGTGATGTTCCCTTCTTCTCCCAGGTCGTGGATCGTGACTATATTGGGGTGTCGCAGGCCGGCGGCGGAACGAGCTTCGCGATAGAAGCGCAGCTTCAGCTCGGGGTCCCACTTTATGTCCTCCGCCATGGTTTTGATGGCCACATAGCGGTCGAGGACTTCGTCGTAGGCCTTATATACGGCCCCCATGGCGCCTTCGCCCAGCTTTCTTACGATCGCGTATTTTCCTAGTCTTTGAATCATCGCCGTGGGCTATTCTAAAATTCGAGGTCTCCTTGGGGGAGATGCGCGGAGAAACGAACGGGAATTCCCGGGGTAGGATCATGGCAGACGGAGCGCTTCCAGCGGGACCCCCATCTTTCAGTTCCTCGCTACCCTCGCAATTAACTCAGAATGATCACCAGACGGATCCAAGAGGTAGGCCCAACCTTCATCTCTGCCAAAGCGGGCTACCTCGATCCATCGAGACAGACAAACGACTCTGGCAGCCCCAGCACAATTTGAGCGCGCCGATTATAGCAGTCCTGGGGGCTTTTGGGTTGACATTTTTGGACGGAGGGGATTAGAAAAGATCAATGGCTGCTGCGGCTCATTACTTCATTAACTCCTTTGGTTACAGCGACACGGGTTTGGTGCGCGATGAGAATGAGGACGCGTTTGTCGTTGCGGATCTCAGCCAGGAGATTCGTGTGGAAAGGACCGGGGGACTGCGTTTCCTTTCTGGACCGCGAGGCGCCATGTTTGCCGTGGCCGATGGCATGGGTGGAGCCGCGGCGGGTGAGTTAGCAAGCCACCTGGGACTTCGAACCCTGTATCGCGAAGTGCAGGGGCAAGTGCGCGAGGTACGGCAGCCGGATGAACGGTTCCTCGAGCAGGTCCTGATCGACGCGGTCGGAGCCGCCAACCGCCGCATTTTCGATCTCAGCAACAGCCGCTCAGATCTCGCCGGGATGGGCACCACCCTGACGGCAGCGCTCGAGGTGGGAGGTCGCCTGATCATCGGGCAGATCGGGGACAGCCGGGCCTATCTCCTGCGTGATGGTGACATCCGTCAGCTAACGCGCGATCAGTCTCTGGTGGGCGCGAGGGTGCGCAGCGGAGAGATTAGTGCTGAGCAAGCCCGGAGTAACGCGCAGCGGAACGTGCTACTCCAGGCCCTGGGCATTGAACCGGAAATAGAGCTTGCGCTTAACCTCGTGAGCCTCCACACCCGCGATATTCTACTTCTTTGCTCGGATGGCCTGCACTCGCAAGTGGCCGCC
>Ga0129297_10000749_pt1 | contig 16101 bp, 9 predicted proteins | sample I18A1metaG_FD_94708 | JGI IMG/M metagenome (GOLD analysis project Ga0129297, IMG submission 94708) | Lake sediment bacterial and archeal communities from Gulf of Boni, Indonesia to study Microbial Dark Matter (Phase II) - ​I18A1 metaG | ecosystem: Environmental > Aquatic > Freshwater > Lake >... | reverse complement strand
GCCTGGTCCGGCGATTACACTCTGGACGGGAACGCGGAAATCGCCGTCGCGTCCGTGCTTAACGGCAACATGCCGGAGCTGATGTTGAGCTTCTTCCGCTACGTCGAAGGCTTGATTCCAGCGATGCGGCAGAATGCACTCCGCATGTTTGGTGCTCGCGGTGTTGTGATGCCCTCGCGGGCCAGCACCCACGGGTACAACAATCACTTTAGTGTTGAGTATCCCTTGGCTTTCTGGACCGCGGGCGCGGGTTGGGTCGCGCATTACTTCTACGACTATTACCTGTATACGGGCGACCGCAAATTCCTCGCCGGCCGGGCGGTGCCGTTCATGAAGGAAGCGGCGTTGTTCTATGAAGACTTCCTCATCGAAGGTCCCGACGGCAAATACATCTTCAATCCCTCCTATTCTCCCGAGAACACCCCGCGCAATACCAATTCGCAGGCAACGATCAACTCGACGATGGATATCGCCGTCGCGCGCGACTTGCTCACGAATCTGATCGCCGCCTGCGAAACCCTAAACACCGCGCAGGGGGCGGTGGCTCGATGGAAAGCCATGTTGGCCAAGCTCCCGGACTACCTGATCAATTCTGACGGTGCCGTCAAGGAATGGGCCTGGCCCACACTGGAAGACAACTACGAGCACCGCCACCTTTCCCACCTCTATCCGCTGTATTTCGGCATCGCGCCCGACGTGGCCGACCACCCAACGCTCCTCGCCGCCTTCCGTCGTGCCGCCGAAGGGCGACTGGAGTACCGGCTGAAAAAGGGAGGGGGAGAGATGGCCTTCGGGATGGTCCAACTCGGCCAGGTGGCAACCAGTCTGGGTGACTCCCGGACTGCGTACGCCGTGGTCACCGGGTTGGCGCACCGAAACTACTACAACAACCTGATGTCGTCGCACGATCCCGGGCCGGCGATCTTCAACGCGGATGCCGCGGGTGGCCTCCCCGATGTGATTATCCGCATGCTGGTGCAGTCGGAAGTGGGGAGAGTCGATCTGCTGCCCGCGCTACCCGAGCCATTCGCCTCCGGCGAGATCGAAGGCGTGCTGGCGCGAGGTCAGATTGTGATCAAGCGCTTGCAGTGGAGTCCGCAGCAGTGCACGGTGGTGCTGAATTCAGAGAGAGCGCAAACCATAACCCTCACGGTTCCGAAAGAAATCACCGCGGTCACACCGGCTTCGAACAACGTTCAGAGCACCGGCAAGGCGAATCAGCGCACGGTGGTCCTGCCGGCGAACTCCGATGTTGAGCTGATGATTGCAATGAAAGAAGCCGGGAGCGGTGCTGATGGGATCTAGCGAGCCAATGCGGGCTCAGCCAGAGCCCGGCCCGTCATCAGCAGGCACAAAAGAAGGACAATGCGCTTCACTCTTCTTGGAAATGGCTCACCAGCCAATCGCCCTTCCATCGAGCCGTCCCAAACTCTCTCGATCGGCGGGAAGCTGGGAGTCACTCGGGTACGCCCGCGCTCCCGCTGCCAGAACAAGCCGCCGTTCCTCGAAGCGACCAGGGCGAGAGCAATCGAATCCATTCTCCTCCCATAGCCTGATTTCATCGATGTGCCCACGCCCATCGTTGGATGATTCTCAAGAATCCACATTGACAACATTTGCATCGCGGTGACAGACTGGCGTCCAGAGTCAGCGACACAGCATCGAAAACTTTTGCTCAGCTCGCTGTCCAGTTCAGGGCTGGGGCACCTAGATGATAGTGGAAACCGTCACCTTATTCTTGAGCGCCCATCCTTCTTTATTTCAGCCTCCCGGCGGCCACCTCCGCGGGTACAGGGTCAGCCGACAAGGCTGAGAAGGGGGCCGTCTCATACGCCGACGCCTAGTGCCACAGAAATGACTCTAGCCGCAGCGGGACGATGGAACTCGTGGCGAACGGCTGTCCGTGTGCGCCAAACGTGGAGTTGGACCGGATATCAGGACCGCCCGATCCGGAGAATCATGATTGGATACAGACTATGCAAAGAATACCACGCGCTGTTCTTAGGGCCTCGCTATTTCTGCTGCTGGTGCTGGCACCTGCAAACGCCCAGTGGAATCCCTTGAATCCGGTTACCGGTGTTCAGCAGCAGCCCGATGGCGTGTTGTTCACTTTGCAGACCGGCGCCCTGCGCGTGCAGGTGTGCACGGATTCGATCGTTCGCATTCAGTATTCGCCCACCGGTGCCTTCCCAAGCTTCCCGCAATACGTGGTGACCAAAACCAGCTGGCCCGCTGTCCAGTGGAAGATGGACTCTACCGACAACGGCGTCACCCTGACCACCGCCCGGCTCAAAGTCACTGTGGCCCGCGCAGACAGCTCTGTCCTATTCACCGACCTGAGCGGCAGGAAGCTCTTCCAGGAGAACCAGCGGAGGATGGTTCCGAAGGAAGTCAATGGCGAGAATACGTATCGCGGGGAGATTTTTTCTAACCTCTGGGGCTCTCCAGAGGCCTTCTATGGCCTCGGCCAGCACCAGGCCGGCGTGTGGAACTACCGCGGCGAATCGGTGGACATTTCCCAGGACAACACAAACATTGCCGTGCCGATGTTCCTGTCGAGCAACGGGTACGGCCTGTTCTGGAACAACACGTCGAGAAGCAGGTTCAACAATCGCTTCCTGCAGGCCTTGTACGTCAGCTCGGAAGTGGCCGACACCATCGACTATTACTTCCTGTACGGCCCCGAATTCGACAAGATCATCGCCGCCTACCGTGAGATGACCGGTGCGACCCCCCTGTTCGGCAAATGGGCCTATGGCTTCTGGCAATGTAAGAACCGCTACAAGTCGCAGGAAGAACTGCTGGGCGTGGCCCGCAAGTACCGTGAACTACAAATCCCCATCGACAACATCGTGCAGGACTGGTTCTGGTGGAACACCATGGGGGAGCACGTCTTTAACAAGCACTTCCCCGATGCAAAGGGAATGGTCGAGGAGTTGCACCGGCAGAATTTCCACGTAATGATCTCGGTCTGGCCCTTCTTTCGCCCCGGCTCGCCTGTGTACGACGACATGGACAAGCGCGGCTTTTTCATTGATCGCACGACAGCCCCCAGCTTTCACCCCGTGGGTCAAGCACTCTACGATGCGTTCAACCCGGACGCGCGGGCGTACTACTGGCGCTTGATGAATGAGGCGCTTTTCAGCATCGGGTTCGATGCTTGGTGGCTCGATACGACGGAGCCCGAAACCGAGGGCCGCGAGGATACACTGCTCGTGGACCACAAAGTCGCCATCGGCAACGGCGCGCGTTACGCCAACCTGTATCCGTTGATGACGACCACAGGGGTGTACCAAGGGCAGCGGAGTGCGTCGGACAAGAAGCGCGTCTTTATTCTCTCCCGCTCGGCCTTCGCGGGCAATCAGCGCAACGGCACTGCCGCCTGGTCGGGCGACATCAATTCCGACTGGGTTTCCTACCGGCGCCAGATTCCCGCCGGGCTGAACTTCTCTCTCTCCGGGATACCTTACTGGACCACCGACATCGGCGGCTTCATCATGGGCTATCCCAACGATCCGGGCTACCGAGAACTCTTTGTGCGCTGGTTCCAGTACGGGGCCTTTTGCCCCATCTTTCGGGTCCACGGCACGCGCACTCCTGACCAGAACGAGCTGTGGTCGTTTGGGTCGGAAGCGCAAAAGATCCTGACCAGTTTCGACCGGCTGCGTTACCGGTTGATGCCCTACATTTATTCCCTCGCCTGGAAGACGACGAGCGAGGGTTATACGCCGATGCGCCCCCTGGTCATGGATTTCCTCAACGACATCAGGACGATCAACATCGGGGACCAATTCATGTTCGGTCCGGCGATCCTAGTGAATCCGGTCACAGAGCCGCAGGCCACGTTCCGGCATCTGTACCTGCCGAAAGCCATCTGGTACGACTTCTGGACGGGAACTGCAACCGAAGGTGGGCGTGCGATTGATGCTGTTGCTCCTCTCGACCGGATTCCGCTCTACGTTCGCGCAGGCTCCGTCCTGCCGATGGGACCTGACGTGCAATATACGACCGAGAAGCCAGCCGACCTGATCGAGCTGCGCATCTACCGCGGGGCCGACGGCAACTTCACGCTCTACGAAGACGAAAACGACACTTATAACTACGAAAAGGGTGTGTACGCGACCATCCCGTTCCACTGGGATGACGCCAAGAAGGTCCTGACCATCGGCGACCGCACCGGCTCGTTCCCCGGGATGCTGCAAACCCGTACCTTCCACATCGTCTTCGTGGGCAAGAACCACGGAGTCGGAATCGCGCCAACAGAAAAGCCCGACAAGGTTGTGAGCTATTTCGGAAAGCAGATTACTGTCACTCCGTAGTCCTTGGCCGGACCGGAGGCGCCCCGGGCGCGCCTCCGGCAGCAAATTGCCGCATGCGCGAAAGGAGGTTCCGGTGGGCTGGTCTCGTCTGTTTCGAATTCTCCCGACGATTCTGGTGATTGTGTCCTTCGCGGTTTCTCAGGCAACGCTGCTCGCCATAGCGGTGCAGAACCAAGCCGTCAGCACGCAACTGCCGGGTCAGGACCCGATCCTGTTGGGCACGGCTTGGTACCCGGAGCACTGGCCAGAGTCACGCTGGGAAGAAGACCTGCGCCTGATGAAAGCCGCCAACATCAAGATGGTGAGGCTTGCGGAATTTGCCTGGAGCAGCATGGAACCGTCGGAGGGGCGCTTCGAGTTCGACTGGTTGGAGCGTGCCGTCAGCCTAGCCGCGCGGTACGGTATGGTGAGCGTGCTCGGCACCCCCACGGCAGCGCCTCCCGCGTGGCTGACCCAAAAGTATCCAGACACGCTGCGCGTCGAAGAGAACGGGCGCCGCGTCGCGCACGGCAACCGGGCGCATGGCTCAGTGACCTCTCCTCGTTATCGGGAGTTTTGCCGGCGCATCGCGGAGCAGATGGCCATTCGTTTCGGAAAAAATCCGCATGTGATCGGCTGGCAGATTGACAACGAATACGGTTATGGCTTGATGTCGTACGATGGCGCCACTCGCCAACAATTCCAAAGCTGGCTGAAGGCCAAGTACAAGACACTGAAAAGCCTGAACGATCATTGGTCAACTGCGTACTGGAGTGAGACGTACACCGACTGGACGCAGATCCCCATCCCCGTTGGCTACCACAATCCGGGACTCATGCTGGAGTGGAAGCGCTTTGTCACCGCTAGCTGGGCCGACTACCAGCAGAACCAGATTGACGCCATTCGCCAGCATGCCGACCCGCGACAATTCATTACCGGCAATTTCATGGGGTTCTTCGACGGCTTCGATCATTACGTCATCAGCGGCCCGCTTACTTTTGTCTCTTGGGACAGCTATGTAGGCAGCGGACACCTCGATGTCGATAGGACCGGCCTCAGCCACGACCTAGTGCGCGGCTTCAAGCGGCAAAACTTCTGGCTCATCGAAACGCAACCCGGCGCAGTGAATTGGGCCTGGATCAACAACTTCCTGAACCGCGGCGAGATGCGTGTGATGGCCTGGCAGGCCATCGGGCACGGCGCTGATTTGGTCAGCTACTGGCAATGGCGCAGCGCCCTGGGCGGGCAGGAACAATATCATGGCACTCTGGTAGGGCCCGATGGCACCTCTGCCGTGACCTACGAGGAAGTCAGCCAAATCGGCCGGGAGTTTATCCGGGTGGGGAGCAGTCTAAAGGACACCACACCTGTCTCCCAGGTCGCGTTGCTCCATTCCTACGACAGTCGCTGGGCGATCGATTTTCAAAAACACCACGGTCAGTATGACCAGGTTCGTATTCTGATGAGCTATTACCGCGCTCTTCGGCGGCTTGCGCAGTCCATCGATGTCGTCAATCCCTACGCCCCCCTACAGGACTACCGACTGGTCGTGGCTCCGAACCTGAATCTCATCCCGGAGGATCTAGCGCAGCACCTGCTTGAATACGTCCAGAACGGTGGTCACCTCGTCCTGGGACCGCGTTCCGGCATGAAGGATGAATTCAACTCCGTGTTGCCGCAGCGGCAACCGGGATTCCTGGTCGGTGCTCTGGGTGGACGCGTCGAACAGTACTATGCGCTGGAGAAGAACTTCCCCATTTCGGGGGCGTGGGGCAGCGGAGAAGCCGTCTTCTGGGCAGAGCAAATGAAAGCCTCAGCACAAGATACGGAAGTGCTGATGCGCTACGACCGCAGCAATGGATGGTTGGATGATCAACCGGCAGTGCTGACCAGGAGTTACGGCAAGGGCTGGATCACCTATATCGGCGCGATCCTCGACGAGAAACTCATGGCGGCCGCCGCGGAATGGATGGTCCAAAAAAGCGGTGTGGTGCCTGTGCTCGGTCCCGTCCCGGACGGAGTGGAAGTCTGCCGGCGAGTCGGCGAGGGAAAGCAGGTCTTTATCCTCATCAATCACACGCAAGAGAAGCGCCGTGTCACTCTCCCGCGTTCGATGAAGTTTCTGCTCGAGGGCAAGGAGGCAGATACCCTCGAACTCGCGGCGTATGGAGTAGAGGTTCTTCTGGATCATAAGTAACGCGCCCTCGAAGGGACGTTTGCTTCCTGGGTTGGTCCGATGAAAAGCTCAACACCATCCGCAAGCGCCTGATTGCGGGGGACCGCAAGCCCAGGATCGCGATCCGCATTCGCCGACTTGCGGAATGCCAGGTTTGCGATCTTTTGCTTGGGCTCGGATGCCGCGCTACTTCTTTCAAAACGCTTCTTCCGGCTTCGGAACTGCGCGCAGGAGATGCCACAGAACCGGCTGGTCTGACTCACGTTGCCGCTGATGCGCTGCGCATGTTGCAGCAAGCGCAGCCGGGTCTTGACCTTCCCCGCCTGGATCTGTTCCTAGAACGTTTGACACGATCGGAACAACAGGGATCGTGACGACCTCCGCTCGCCTCCTGTGGGCTGGGCGACCGCCTTTCCACCGAGTCCCTCCACCCTTATGAATGTCACCCCAGCCCACTCCGTCTGATGGCCGGTCTCTAGCGGTTTGACACACGGGTTTCACAACCCCCTTGCAGCTCTTCGCCCGATCGTCTGGAGGTTCTCTCACCGATACCGCTAGCGGCCCGTCTCACAAACCCGCGGAGAGAAAGCGACTTGGAAGGTCACACCTCACAAGAATAAAAAAATCCTTGACAAGGCATTCCCGATAGGCATACAAAGTCCCGAAATGTGATGTATTCGTTTACGGTAACGATACAGTACTCAGGGAGCTTGGGGGGTTTTCCGGGATCGAGAGAAGCCCATGCGTATTCCGGGCGTGACCTTTGTCGGCCGGACAGTATTCGCGAACTCAATCCGCAAGAGGAGCCGCCTTTCTGGAGTAGGCGTGATGGGCGGCGGAGGAGGGGACATGTCTAGTCTAGTTCTGTCAGGAAAGTCCGTTCTCTCAATTCTTGGCCGATTTGGAAGAACAGCAGTGCTGGGGTTGGCCGCGCTCCTGCTGTTCCAAGCGGCTTTGTATGCTCAAACGACGGGAACACTGACCGGAACGGTGTACGACCAGACCGGCGCCGTTGTTCCCAACGCAAGAGTCACCCTGAAGAACCAGGCGTCTGGGGTGGTGCGCGAGACGACCAGCAACGAGGTGGGGTATTTTACGTTTGCCTCGATTATCCCGGGTACCTACGCCCTAAGGGTGGAGGTTGAAGGCTTCAAAGCCTGGGAACGCCCTGACATCGTGATGAACCCGGGCGACAAGCGCCATGTTTCCGACATCAACTTGGAAGTCGGCATCGTGGCCACAGAGGTCACCGTCTCGGCGACTGCAGGCCAAATCACCCCGGTGAGCTCCGGCGAACGAAGCGCGGTGCTTTCTGCCAAAGACATCCAGAACCTTTCCCTACAAGGCCGGGATGTCACAGAGCTGATCAGAGTTCTGCCGGGCATGAGCGTATTTACGGGGGGAGGAACCGCGAATACGGTCGGCTATGACCCCACAGTTGCTGGCTTCACGAATGCGGTCGGCACTGGATACACGGCAAATGGGGCCGTGTACCGCGGTGGCACGGATCTGATCTCGGATAGTGCCCACATCATTGATGCGGGCTGTAACTGCATCTCGACGCAGATGGTCAACGCAGACATGGTAGCAGAGGTCAAGGTGCAGACCTCAAACTTCAGTGCCGATAGTGCGAAGGGGCCGGTCGTGGTCAACGCAGTCGGCAAATCCGGCACAGCGGACTACCACGGCCAGCTATACCTTCATGGCCGGGATTCCTCTATGAACTCTACCGACTGGTATCTGAACAGGCTAGGCCTGAAGAAGCCGGTGGACAGGTACCTCTATCCCGGCGGGAGCGTTGGCGGCCCGGTGCCGGGGACTGACAAAAAGATGCTTTTCTGGGCGGGGTACGAATACTACTGGCAGAAGTTGCCTGCTCCAGCGCCTCTGACGTCTTATGTGCCCACGCTTTCCAATCGCCGTGGCGATTTCAGCAGCACAGCGGCGGATAACGTGGCCTTCTGCGCGGGTGCCGGGCAGACTATGAGCCCATGGGCCTGGCCGCCACGGTGCCGTGTGCCCCAGGGCTATGATGGGCTTGGAAACCCGATCCCTGCGAGCGGGATCATTCCACAGAGCTCATGGGATCCCGGCGGTGTGGCCTTTTACAAGATGTTTCCCCCGCCCAATACTGACCCGCGGACGAATCCGGGGGGCTATAACTACGTCCTTCCCTACGTGACCCGTCAAAACGGCTGGATTTTCCGCACGCGCCTGGATTACAACTTCACCGAGAAGACCATGCTGTACGTTTCCTATAACGCACAGAGGCAAACCGATGAAGTTCCAATCCATTTGTGGTGGATCCCTACCTACTCGATTCCTTTCCCGGGCGGTATGTCATCGAAGGACAATTCCAACACCATCTCAGGCCGTTTCCTGCACATTTTCAGCCCGTCACTGACAAACGAGGTCATCGCAACCTTCGCCTACATCAACTACCCTCTCAAGCCAAACGATCCAAGCGCAAGCTCCCGCGCGACCCTCGGGTATCCGTATCAGGGAATTTACCGGAATGGCGACCCACAGATACCGAGCATCTCTAACCAATACTGGTTGGATTTTCCTCATATGGACCAGCCGGACCTGTTCTACCCGGGTAAAACCTTCGTCTGGAAGAAGTTCACGCCCACCTTCGAGGACAACCTCACCCTGGTGTACCGGACGCACACCTTTAAGTTCGGCCTCTACATCGAAAAAACCGCAAACTATCAGGGGTCGTGGGGCTATACGAACGGTGAGGCCACTTTCACCCCCTGGGGGCCCTATGGCCAGCTTGGCACAAACACGCCGATGGCAAACATTCTGTTGGGGGTCCCGGATTACTACATCGAGAACAATATCCAGGCGATTACGAATATGAGTTACCTTACCATCGCCGGCTATGCCATGGACACCTGGAAGGCGACGCGGCGATTGACGCTCGACCTCGGCCTCCGCATCGACCATCTCGGGCCCTGGCAGGACGACGGAAATATCTGGGGGGTATTTGGGGCCGCAGTGTGGATTCCTCAACGGTTCGCCGTCGAGGCAGACCAGGGGCGTGAGCTGCCCGGCATCAGCTGGATGGCAAAGGAGCCTGGCATACCGAACGGGGGCACGCCCTCCCGGTTTGCCTTTGTATCTCCGCGTGTCGGCGCGGCCTACGACCTCTTCGGAACGGGCAAGACCGTGCTTCGCGGTGGATGGGGCATGTATCGCTGGCACGATCAGTGGAACTTCTACGGGGGCGCACTGCAGGTCGCGATTGGTGCCAGGCAGTTCAACACCGGTTCCCTTCGTAGCGGCATGTCTCTCGCGCAGATTCAGGCGTTTGGACTGGCTACCGGGGGGAAGGTGGGTGGCTTGGCAAGCGGTGCCTATGGCTTGAACCCGCTGGATGATGAGCAGCCGTTAACCTACACCTACAACTTCACGATCTCCCAGCGGATGCCCTGGCGAACGCTGTTAGAGATTGCCTACGTTGGGAACCGAAGCAAGCACCTGCTGCTCCAGGGCGACCTGATGAACCTGAACATTATCCCGCTGGGCGCTCTGTTCAAGCCTGATCCAATTACGAATATTCTGTACCCCGACCCGAATTCCACCGCTATACCTCTCGCGAATTTCCGTGTTTACGGCACGCGGCTGATCAGCTCTGGGCCACCGCTGGTCACCCAACCGGGGTACGGCGATAGTGACCTGAATATCACCCAGCACAAAGGTTACGCCAACTACAACGGGCTTCAGGTGAGCTGGGCCCGGCAGACGGGGCGGGTGGTCTACAACCTGAACTATACGTGGTCCAAGGCCATGGGTATCTGCGGGACCACTCAGTTGTATTGTGCGCTCGCTGACAGCACAAACTGGGAGAACAACTACGGCGTGCTTTCGATTGACCGTACCCACGTCTTCAATGCCTCCTACATGTTCGACCTGGGGAACCCAGTCCGTGAAAATCCGTTCCTGAAGGGATTGGCGAACGGTTGGACGATTGCCGGCATCACCACCTGGCAGAGCGGCCCCAATATGCAGGCGCTCTGGAACTCGAACTTCGGTTTCGGGGGCGGCAACGAAGCTGGCACTGTGAATATAAACAGCAGGACCTGGCTCGGCACACCGGACGTCAATCTGCAGCCGATATTGACGTGCGACCCCACGCAGGGACTGGCGAAGGATCAGTACATCAACGCGAAGTGCTTTGCCGTGCCACCTCAGGGAACGAATGGTCCCTTCATGTTCCCGTACTACATGCGCGGGCCCGCGTTCTTCAACAGTGACCTGTCGGTGTATAAGACCTTCACGATCACCGAGACACAGAACATACAGTTCCGGTTCTCGGCGTTCAACTTCCTGAACCACCCGCTGCCGTCGTTGAGCCCTTCGGGCTCAGTACCACTGAGTCTGTCGTTCACCTCCACCGGCACGACCCCCGCGGGGCCCTGGACGCTTTCCCCGGCGAGCAGTAGGTTTGGCTACGCCGACGTGAAGCTGGGGCGGCGGGTATTCGAAATCAGTATCAGATACTCGTTCTGATCGTTCTGGAAGGGGCTTCTCCGCATCCCGCGGAGAAGCCCCTCAGCATCGGCGGAAGTAAACCATTCAGAGCGGTGGATTCGTGGCTTGAGCGAATTCCTGCAAATCGCCGGGGCGGCCGAAACGCCGCCCCGTTTTCTTTCTCACTGCATTTCCGGGGGATGAGTTCAGAAGCTGAACTCATCTCTGGGGAAAAGGTCTGATTCCGTCAAGAAGGCATCCATACGTCAGCTTGATGGAGAACGGTGCGGTGAGCATCAACTGGCTGGAGTTGCACAACGGCACCTTCCTGGATGCGAACAACACGCCGGGGCTAGTCTACTTTGGGATCCAGCTGGTGCACCGTTTGGTGAGGCCGAATGACACGTTCGTGGCGTCATAATCCAACCACAGCTTGCTGGCGGTACACGCGGCGACGCGCACGGACGGGAGCCCGGGGCTGATGCTGATCAACAAGGATCCGAAGAACAGCGCGAAGGTAAAGGTGAGCGGAGCGCAGCTCGCGAACAGCGGGATCCGCTATGACTTTGGCCAGAGTGGCAACCAGGTCGCAGGGAGTTTCGTTGCAGATGTGGGGAATACGTTCACATTGACCGTGCCGGCCTATACGGTGACCGGCGTGGTGATTCCGAAGCTTCAGTGAGTGACGCGGAAACTGAGCCACGCAGGGATGAAGGCGAGTCACAACAATTCTGTCAACGATTACGCTCCAAACTCAGCTCGCCACCAGAGTATTATGGCTTCTTCTGGAGGTGCTCTGCACCTAGCGTTTGCGGCCGTAATCGCTTACGACCTGTTACCTCTCCAGCCAGAACCACGAGAGCGGCGTGCGGGAAGCAGCGATTACGGCTGTCATTCGCGAAACAGTGAGTTGCAAAAGCACCGGAAGCCGTCCCCAGTACGGACAGGGGTAACGCACAAATGATGCTGGCTTTGGCTCTCTCTGACGCACAGCGACTCGTACGTCTGTCGGCGGTCGATGCGATCATCATCGTCTTCTACTTCGTTCTCGTTCTGGTAATCGGCTTTTATCTCAAAGAGCGGGCGAAAACCGGCGAAGACTACTTCATGGCTGGTCGAGAGATGACGGCATGGCTTGCCGGCCTCAGCTTTCTCTCGGCAAACCTCGGGTCGCTTGAGCTGATGGGATGGGCCGCGGCCTCCTATCAGTATGGCATCCTGGCCACGCACTGGTACTGGATCGGTGCCATTCCTGCGATGTTGTTCCTGGGCATCGTCATGATGCCTTTCTATTACATCTCCAAGACCTACTCGGTTCCGGGCTACCTCAAGCTGCGTTTCGGCGAATCGAGCCGCGCATTATCGGCCATCTCGTTCGCGTTGATGACCGTGCTGATGGGCGGCGTCAACATGTATTCCATGGCGCTGGTGATGAAAGTGATTCTGGGATGGGACATCCACTTCAGCATCTGGGTTTCCTCGATGACCGTCGCTGTCTATGTTGCGCTGGGCGGGCTCCGCTCGGCCATCTTCAACGAGGTACTTCAATTCATCCTTATCTGGGCAGGTGCGCTGCTCATTCCTATCCTTGGCCTGGTGGAGGCCGGCGGTTGGAGCGCTCTGCAAGAGCAAATCGCACGCAACGCCTCGGCCGAGTACACGCACCTCTGGCACAACTTGGGCTCGTTCAGTGACAACCCTATGGGCATCCACTGGACGGGGATCGTGCTCGGCCTTGGCTGGGTGGTCTCGTTCGGCTACTGGACGACGGACTTCCTCGTCGTCCAGCGCGTGCTTGCAGCAAAGGATCTGCGCGCCGCGAAAATGGCGCCCATCATCGGTGCTGCCTTCAAGATGTTTGTGCCGTTCATCGTGATCCTTCCCGGCCTGATCGCACTCGCCGTACTCCCGGTGAAGTTGCTGGGCGAGAGCGCCGCGGTTGCAAGCGGCGGCCATAGCTATAACGAAGTGCTTCCACTTATGCTCGCCCGCTATTGCGGCCCGGGTCTTCTCGGGCTAGGAATCACGGCGCTCATGGCGGGGTTCATGTCCGGCATGGCCGGCAACGTGAGTGCCTTCGCCACCGTGTGGACGTATGATATCTATGGTTCGCTTATCAACAGGAGGACATCAGATGCGCAGCTCGTCCGGATAGGACGCTGGTGCACGGTGCTCGGTGTTCTGGCCAGCATCGGTACAGCCTACCTGGTAATGCAGTTCCTGAGCATCATGGATTACGTCCAAGCGCTGTTCAGCTTCTTCATTGCTCCGCTGTTCGGCACCGTGCTGCTGGGCATGCTCTGGAAGCGTGCCACTCCCGCTGGGGGGTTCTGGGGCCTGCTGGCGGGAACGGTCTCCTCCATTGCCATGTGGCTCTGGGTCAAGATCAATCCCGCCGCGCTGTCCTACATTGCTTTCTCGAGCAATGCGCGCGACATGGCGGAGAACATGTATCGTGGCCTCTGGTCCTGGATTGTCTGCGTTGTGGTTACCGTTGGAGTTAGCCTGCTCACGACGCCCAAGCCGGTCAGCGAACTGAAGGGGCTCGTCTACGGTGTAACTGACATACCGTCAGAGCAGCAGGTGCCGCTTTACCAGCGACCCGCGTTCTGGGCAGTGGTTGTGGCCCTCGTCCTCGCAATTCTCAACATTCTGTTCTGGTGACGACGATGCGATCGGGCGAATCGATTTCCATTTGGTTCTTCATCGGAGTGTCACTGCTCGTGAACGGTCTGCTGATCCTGGGAGCAGGTCTGTATGAGCTCGTGCGTCCGCCGCAAAACCCTGTTGTGCTCTCCCACCTTCACGCGAATGTGTGGTGGGGCGGCTTACTTCTGCTGTTTGGAATTATTTACTGCTACCGCTTTGCACCGGGCCGACAGCGGTTTCAGAAGCGCAAAAGCGCAAGTACTGCCTCGGAGAATGAAGGAATACATGTCAAATCATAAGATGACGATGGGCTTGATCGTCGGGAACCGTAGTTTCTTTCCTGATCATTTGGCAAAGTCTGGCCGAGAGGAAATGATCCGAGCCTTGCAGCAGGCCGGCATGGATGTGGTGGTGCTCGATGCAGATCAGAGCAAATACGGTGCCGTGGAGACATACGAGGAAGCAAAGCGCTGCGCTGCGCTATTCCGTGCTAACAACGATCGCATTGATGGTGTCATCGTTTCTCTGCCAAACTTTGGCGACGAGCGCGCGATAGCGGACACGCTGAGATTGGCACGCCTTGACCTCCCGGTACTTGTACAGGCTACTCCTGATCTCCCCTCGAGGATGACTATCGGCTTCCGGCGTGACAGCTTCTGCGGCAAAATACCCGTCTGCAACAATCTCAAGCAGTACGGCATTCCGTACTCCCTCACCACATCCCACACTGTCAGCCCCGATTCGGATGAGTTCAGGAAAGATCTGGAGTGGTTTGCCGGTGTGTGCCGTGTGGTAAAGGGCCTGCGTAATCTGCGTATCGGCTGCATTGGGGCACGTCCAGCTGCATTCAACACTGTCCGCTTCAGCGAGAAGATCTTCGAATCTCAAGGCATTTCGGTGGAGACTCTCGATCTCTCCGAGGTCATTAGCCGTATCAGCCGGATGAAGGATACGGACGAACTTGCCCTCCAGAAGCTGCATGCCATAGAGAGCTATGTCGCCACCAGCGGCGTTCCCAAGCCGGCACTACTGAAGATGGCCAAACTCGCCGCGGTCATCGAACAGTGGATGAAGTCGGTGGATGTACAGGTAAGCGCAGTGCAGTGCTGGACGTCTATCGAGGAGAACCTGGGCGTCGTACCGTGCACCGTGATGAGCATGATGAGCAACGAGCTCATGTCCAGCGCTTGTGAAGGGGACGTTTGTGGTGTGGTAAGCATGCATGTGTTGCAACTTGCCTCACGAACGCCAAGCGCGCTGCTCGATTGGAACAACAATTACGGAAACAACCCGGACAAGGCGGTGTGCTTCCATTGCAGCAACCTGCCCAAGCACTTCATGCAGGAAGTCAAAATGGACTTCCACGCCATCATTGCGGGAACGGTCGGAAAAGAGAACGCCTTCGGAACCTGCGTGGGTCGCGTGAAGTCCGGACCTATGACATACGCCCGTTTCTCTACGGACGACCACGCCGGCAGGATTCGTGGCTACCTTGGGGGCGGCGTGTTCACCGACGATCCTCTGGATACATTCGGCGGAGTCGGAGTGGTTGAGATACCCAAGATGCAGGAGCTGTTGCGCTACATCTGCGAGAACGGTTTCGAGCATCACGTGGCGGCGAGTCTCTCCACCGTAGCGGGCATGGTGCACGAGGCTGCTACGCGCTACTTGGGCTGGGAAACGTACTGGCACGGTAGGTAACTAGGCACTGCAGGCGACGTTCATAAGGCCATCGTGGCGGGGGCCGGTCCTGGAACCTTTGATGGGCGCCTCAAAGACCGAGCGCAAAGCGGGATAGATCCTGCGATACCTGCGATAGCACTGTTCCATGGCCGCAGAGCGCTGCGGGTCGGGTGCGACTCGCTGCGCGATTCGAATGACGGTATCGCATGCTTCGTCAACCGAAGTCCAGTTCCCTGCACCCACTCCCGCCAGAATCGCGGCGCCGTACGCGGCCCCTTCCTCGACCTCGACAAGTTCCACCTCGTGCCCGTACACATCCGCCTGGATTTGCCGCCAAAGTGTGGAACGGGCGCCACCACCTCCAAGTCGAATGCGTTCCACAGGAACCTTCATCTCACGAAAGATGGTGAATGTGTCCTTAAGGCTGAACGCTACACCTTCCATGATGGCGCGGATCACATGCGCACGGGTGTGTGAAGCTGACAGGCCCAGCAATGCTCCTCGAGCGTTCGGATCGCAGTGCGGCGTACGCTCGCCCATGAGGTAAGGAACCCAGAAAACGCCTTCGGCGCCAGCGGATACCGTGCTCGCTTCGTCTGACAGGCGCTCGTAGGGATCACGTCCATCCTCTGGTCCGGCGCCGAAGCGGTCCCTGAACCATCGCAGAGACAATCCTGCCGCCTGGGTAACGCCCATGACGTGCCAGCGTCCGGGAATCGCGTGACAGAACGTATGCAGGCGTCCGCGTGGCGCTTGACCCACGCGGACGCCTGCATACGTTCTGTCACGCGATTCCCGGACGCTGGCACGTCATGGGCG
>Ga0129297_10000747_pt1 | contig 16120 bp, 16 predicted proteins | sample I18A1metaG_FD_94708 | JGI IMG/M metagenome (GOLD analysis project Ga0129297, IMG submission 94708) | Lake sediment bacterial and archeal communities from Gulf of Boni, Indonesia to study Microbial Dark Matter (Phase II) - ​I18A1 metaG | ecosystem: Environmental > Aquatic > Freshwater > Lake >... | reverse complement strand
GAGTCCCGGTGAGTATTACTAAAATGAGCCCCGGGGGAACGAAGTACCACCATATTCCTTGCGGAATGGCCTCCCAACTAATAGCCCATTGAAGCATCTTCCCCAACGTGAAACCTATAGTAGGCCCCAAACCTATCACACTTATACCCGCTTCCACCACTATAGCTGAGCCTATACCTATAATAAACACCAAAAAAACGTATGCCAACATATTCGGCAAAATCTCTTTCACCACTATTGAAAGATCGCTTTTTCCCGAAATTCGAGCTAGATCCACGAATTTTCTCTCCCTCAAACTCAGAATTTGGGATCTTATACTTCTCGCCATCCAAGGCCAAGAGAATAGTCCTATTAATATCCCGACTACAACCAAACTTCTGCCCTCAAGAAGTGCGGCTATGATTATCAAAATAACTAGCTCAGGGAGAACCAGAAATATATTTGTAACAAGATTTGCTCCTTCGTCTACTAATCCTCTTTTATACGCAAGGAACCCTCCTATTAAAATTGCAATTATCAGTGAGGATAACCCAGCGATAATGCCCACCCAAAGTGAGTCACGAATCGCTACACACAGTTGGGCAAAAATGTCTCTGCCAGCCATGTCGGTGCCCAATAAAAATTTAAACGACGGAGGTTCATATCTGCCACCTGCCCCTTCTGATGGGTCTCGGGTAACAAATGGACCTATGACTCCAAGCATGACGATGCCAATGACGATAACCGAACAGCTTTGGAATTTCCGATTTTTCGCGAGTAGTTCCATTCTGCTAGGCACGGCTAACCACCCACATAGCCCGTTCTAATACGGGGGTCTATGAATCCGTAAATTATATCCATCAAAAAGTTGCCGATCAACACCAAAAGCACGGTGAACACGAAAACGGCTTGCATCAGTGGATAATCTATGGCTGTTACGGCCTGATACATTACAGTTCCCAGTCCAGGCCACCCAAAAACATATTCCACTATCATGGTTTGCCCTATAAGGGTGCTGAGAATTATCGGAAGTCCAGTGACTTGGGGCAGAATAGCGTTTTTCTGCGCATACTTTCTTAATTTACTTTCCCTAAAGCCCATCTGCTTGGAGTAATATATGTAATCCGATTGCTTTTCGTAAATCGTCATCGCCCTCATCCCCGTACACCAGTTGCCTATACCTGTAATGAAGAGGGAAAGGAATGGCAGGACATAATGATGCCCCACATCTAGGAGAAATCTAGGGCTCAAAGAAGGTTTCAAAAGTGGAGAAAACGCCCCGGAACTAGGAAACAATCTTAAGCTAACCGCAAGAGCGTACACCAAAATCAGCCCAAACCAATAATAGGGCGCCGAATTCAGGTACACCGCGATGGTATAAAGGGCATGGACAAACTTATTTTTGGAAAATGCGGCCTTGGCCCCGAGATAATTGTTGCCGACTATGAATGAGAGTATCCACGCGGGAATAATAAGGACCAACGTCCAAACCAAAGCGTATCCAATTAAGGGCCCTATACTATTTGGGTAATACGCAATTGAGGTCCCGAAATCCAGGGTTAGAACTCTCTTCCAAAAGAGACCGTACTGATCAATAAGGGGCCTGTCTAACCCAAATAATTTAGTATATCTCTCACGCATAGCTTCTAATCTAGCAGTCATACCTGGCCTTGCCGCTATCCGAGCCATCATCATATCCACAGGATTTGAGGGCATAAAATAAGGAAGAATGAACAGGAGGGTAAACGAAAGGAAAATCGCAATGAATAAGAAAGCCAGTTTCTTACAAAAAAATCTGGTAAATGGATGGGTTAATATATGAGTTATCCTTCGAAATGCAATATTTTCCATCTTTCTCTGAAATATTTCTCCCTTTGGTTTATTTATTTCTTATGTATTTAATGTTATCTTATTTTGAAAATATGAAAGAGTGAATCGGAATTGTATTGACTGTGGTTGCTGGCCGTAGGGGGCGCTGATCACGTTCATGCCATCATGCCGACCTCCACCGGTACATGGTATCCAAATCTGGGCTAGGATTTTCTGAGCCACCACTCGTACGCATTTTGATATATCTCTGGTGTACATAAGGATCGTTTGAGACAACACACTTGTTGCATTGCTCTTAAATAAATGGAAAACCCATTGGTAAATGGGGTTCAAGAAATGTCGGGTGAGAAGATAGTATTCCTTGGAGGTGGAAGTCCTTTCATCCCCTCCTTGATTTATGCAATTCTGGAGAACAAGGAAACCCTCGATGGAAGTGAGATCTGCCTGATGGACATAGACCCCAGTCGTCTCCCCACATTGACCAGGCTCGGGGAGGAATTATCAAGGAGGGCTGAGACGGATATGAAGTTCACTTCAACAACCGATCCCAAAGAGGCCCTTGAGGGCGCGACATTCGCCATGCCTGCGTATAGGATCGGCGGGTTACAACACATGAAGTACGACATCGAAATTCCAACTAAGTATGGTATATGCGGTGATGAGACCGCCGGGCCGGGCGGAACTTTCATGGCCCAATGCACTATCCCGGCCACCCTCGAGTACTGCAGGATGATAGAGGACCTATGTCCCGACGCCTGGGTCATCAGTTATGTAAATCCTGCGAATTTCGTAGCCGATGCGGTCCGACGGGAAACCAATGTCAAGTTCATCTCAATATGTGACTGCTTTGCAGGATTTTCTATGAGCCTCCTTCCAAGATTGCTCAACATGCCCCCCTTCGAGAGACGTTACTGTATCAATGAAGATATAAGACCGCGTGCCATAGGAGTAAACCACTTAACCTGGCTAATAGATCTGCAGGTCAACGGAGAGGACGGTTATACCCGGCTGAGGGAACTGCTCGGGAAGCGTAAGGGAAAGGTGGCTCACGATCGGCCCCTGAACCTTCGGGTGAGGCTCCTCAAAGCATATGGATACGTGAATGTCTGTCCAGATCACGTCCGCGTGTACTGGGACTACGATCAGTTCCTGAAGGAGAGAAAGGAAAGGGGAGGGGCCTCGGAGGAATCAGTATTGGGGTGGTCTGAATCTCGCTGGAAATTCGTTGAGGAGCTATTAGCTGGAGCCGAATACCACCAACACCCCGATGAATACTGCTTCGAGTTATCTCATGCGAGGCAAGCCATAGGCATACTCGTTAGCATAGTTGCCGACGAAGGGAGGGAGTGGGGTGGCATCAATTTCCCAAACAGGGGGGCCATCACGAACCTCCATAAAGGTTCTATAGTGGAGGGTCACTGTATAGTGGACAAACGGGGATTAACACCTATAGCTATGGGAGACCTGCCCAAGCCCTTCTTGGGGTTAACACAACACATCATAAACTGGCAGGAGCTGACTGTGGACGCCGCACTAAGCGGCGACAAGGATGTGCTGTACCAGGCACTCCTCGCGTGTCCCTATGTCCACGACATGAATGCCGCAAAGGCTATAATGAATGAACTTCTGGAGGCTCACACCAAGTACATGCCGCAATTCAAGAAAGAGGGTTCATGAGAATTGAAGGGTCAGCAACTATAGAATTATTTCCCTAAGGGTCACCCTTTTCCTCGCTCCGGCGCGCGCGCTATAAAACTAATCATTACCCAACTTGCCTCCCCCTTCATAGAAACCATCATCAGAGTTTAGTATTTATATCCTTCATATCTGTGTTAGAAACCAGTTGGTGGTGAAAATGGAAGAGAAAGGCCCTCGGATTACCCTAATGACCTCAACAAACTGTCGTCATGAAATTGAGGGGTGATTTGTTAATGGATAAATGGGAATGCACGGCGTGTGGGTACATTTACGACCCTGAAAGGGGAGACCCAGACAGCGGTGTCGAGTCGGGAACCCCCTTCAAGGAGCTTCCCGACGACTGGGGGTGTCCCCTATGCGGCGTCCCTAAGAACATGTTTAAGAAAATAAGCAATTGAAACCACAAAAGGCAACGAATTTCTATGACTGAATGAAACTTAAGAGTTAGTGGTTGCTGTTTTACTATACTAACCCAGCCAAAAAAGTCAGTTAGAGAATTTAGTTTACATAAAAAGAGGAAATGGTCAGCGATCGCGGCGACGGCGAACCTCCGGCAATTCCCGCTGGATTTGTTCGCAATAAGGACGATCCTGCTCTTGATTTTTGTTCGCGGCGAAGCAGACCACGCATTCGGATTTGGTCGCGCGCTGGTCTTTTACCGCACAATCGAACGATATTTTTCCTGCCTCCACGAGTTAGGCCTGATGTAAAACCTAATCACTCTCTTGATCGTCGCTGGCATATATCCATGTTTCCTTAATTTTTTGCCGTAGGCGCCATTTTACGATAGGATCCAGAAGCCAATCAAACCCGCTTTTACCTTCCTCCTAACGATAAACCCGTTTTCAATAAGTTCAAAGGTTACCGACACCTTTCGCCCTGTATCCTTGCCGAATTTAGGCACGACTAAGTGTTCCGCCAATTTTTCGTTGATGTACAGAAAGCCGTATTTATTGATGAATACGGCTCATCGACTTTAACCCGTGGATCCTTGCGCTTCTTTGGCTTAAGCGTCTTATCCTGCGTTGAGTCGTAAACGATTTTTTCAGGCATTTTTTCTATCCCTCCTTTAGGTTTCAACAAAGGAAATAAGCCTAAACTCTATTTGAAGGCCAGTAAGAACCGCCTTGTATTGGTCTGTCAGTCGGCCGGCGTCTACCGCAAACGCCCTTGGTCCAGCCACCAAGCGTACATGTCAAAGGAAGAGTTCAACAATCGCGTCGATAAGGCATCACTTAAAAAACTGGCCAAGATGCTCCGCATCCTCAGCTTCCTAACACAAACAAAAGTCTACCTATTCTGGAAAAAACATCAGTCTCAGCGCGCGGAAGCCGGTAGTATTCAAGTCCTGAGAAATATCATCAACTCATAAGCAGATGTCTTTAGTGAACTTAAGTAGTGGAAAATATTTAAACCTCTATATCGCAAATGAAGTATCAAAATTGGAGTGGAGAATGTGCCTACTTTCTCCGTGAATATGAAGCACACCGTTGAATCGTGTCCTATGTTCAACCCTGACATGAAGAAGAGGTTCAAGGAGGTTATCGGCAAGAGAGAAGAAGCTGCTAAAAAGCATGGAATTAAGGTCTTGAGCGCATGGACTTCCACGCTGGATCACCTAATCTTCTACATAGTTGAGGCTCCTTCCCAAAAGGCTGTGGAGGACTACTTTATAGAAATAGGCTTTGTCTTCTGGAACAATGTTGAAATCCGGCTGGTCAAGCTCGTCGAAGGAAAGTCAAGTAGAACTATACAACAGCGTGCGTCCTAACCCCATTTTTTCATTAACTCCCTCACTTCCAGTTAAACCAATATTAAACAATGGTTGAGAGAGTGACGAATTTGCTTTTCAGACATCGCTTCGCTATCTAAGTCCACGCGTGAGCCCTACGCTTCTTTAACCGTGACCCTCTCCACTTCCTTCATCCATGGAATCCTCGCTGGTTCTCTTGAGAGCTCCTCCATGATCTCCCTCTCGATCTCCTCGTTTGGCTTTTCGGCGCTCTCCTCCACCAGAGAAACCACAATCACGACTTTTTTGCCCATTGTGTTCATCACCCTTAGTAAAATGAGGCGATTTTCTTTAAATAGAATTGGATAATGCCCATGTGAACATTTGAAGCCGATTTAATGAAGATTCACATGTGGATTTAAGGAATTTCTCTAAGTCTACTCATGCTTCAAAGCCTATTTTCATGGATCGATCGTCTGTCTAGGTATGGGTTGAAGCGTTGGGACGTGACGCATGGGATTCGGCGCATAAACAAGAGGCTCAAGAAGGAGCTAGGAAAGTCGATGGCTGAGAAGAGGGGGTATCGCTGGGCCCTAACCAGCTTCGTCCGAGAGGTTTGGGAAGGAAAATGATGACCTATTCCATGCGCGTGAAGTGCGCCAACTGCATACACTTGTTCTACTGAGACAAGATTCCAACTCGTGTGAAATCTTTGACAAAACCCTGAACAAAATCTGATATATCATAAAGGCGAACCTTATAGAGAACCCTCTGAAGTCTTTCATTCAAACAATCTTGCTGAGAAAATCTTTTATACAAGAAAAGCTAACTTTGGTTAGCGAAAAGGTTTGGGCCTATGAAAAACTACTCAACGACATCAACGATTAATTCTCTGACACTCTACCGCTATCGCTATTTCTTTTATCTGTAGGCCCAGTTAGCTAAAACGAATTTTTGCGTCTATTTCAGCTTTCTGGGCTTCTGGGGGTTATTATGGTTATGAAAGAATTTAATGTGGAACGCCGCAAGCGGATTGTAATCAAATACGGAGGAGCCAGCCTAGCAGATCACGAGCGTATATTAAGGGCTGTTGCCGCGGTGGCCAAAGAAGCTAGAGAGGGTACACAGATCGCCGTGACAGTTTCAGCCATGGGAAAAACAACCGACATGCTTCTCAACGCAGCCAAAAACGCCTCCAACGGAAAAATTGGAAAAAGAGAACTGGATGAAATTCTGGCAATGGGTGAGAGAACAAGCATCAGAATCTTCTCTGTAGCCTTAAAAGCGAAGGGAGTAGAATCCCGTTACTTCGACCCATTAGATCCTGATTGGCCTATAATAACGGACGACGTTTTCTCCAATGCAAACCCGATTCTTGAGAAGTGCGAGGAAAGAATTCGGCAATACGTGCTTCCCCTCGTTGAAAAGGGAATTGTACCAGTTATTGCAGGTTTCGTAGGCAGAACGCTTGACGAAGAAATAACTACGTTTGGACGGGGTGGAAGCGACACAACGGCCTTCATTTTAGCGAAAGCCCTTGGGGCAGATGAACTTATCTTGGTTACCGACGCCGAAGGAATAATGTCAGCTGATCCGAAAATCATTAGTAAGCCTAAAACTCTCCGAGACGTTGACGTAAATACTCTAGTTGGACTGGCAGATTCGGGTACAAAATTCATTCACAGAAAGGCTTTAAGATATTTGGATCCATCAGTAAGGGTTAGGGTAATCAGCCATGCCTACGGCGACCTCAACGCAGAGGGCACCGTAATTAAGGGAGCTTTATCAACAGAACTAGACGTAGCCTTAGCAAATCGATCCCCCGCAACCTCAATTACGGTGGTTGGCCGCGGCGTTTCCGAAAAATCCGAAATTATGAAGGAATTAGCTGAAAGGGTTAGGTCCCATGCCCCTCTATTGGGATTGTCTCTGAATTACGACTCAATAATTTTGTACGTATCAGGAGAGGGAGACTCTAAATCACTTCTTGAGGAGATCCATGAAACAATTCTAAAACATGAGGAAACTATTGCGATGTCGGTTAGAAAAAACCTAGCCTTTCTCAAGGTTAAGGGCGTCGGCTTAGAGGAAACCCCGGGCATCATAGGAAAAATATCAGGGACTTTACGGTTGAATGACATAAACATTTTCGGCTTGCTGACAATCACATCCAGCATCCTTCTTTTTGTGGACTGGAACGAAAAGGAAAGGGTTCTAAAACTGGTTAAGGATGCTTTGCAAGGTGATTAAGATGATGAAAGCAGCAGTTTTGGGCGCAACGGGTTCTGTTGGCCAAATTTTCGTCCAGTTGCTAGACGGACATCCATGGTTCGAAACCTCAGTTGTGGCAGCTTCCGAAAGAAGCGCTGGACAGAAATACTCCGAGGTAGCTAAATGGAGACTGCCCACCCCGATTCCTAAGGGAGTTGCTGAACTAGAAGTCGCATCCATAGAACCGGAGGCTGTTAAGGATATTGACGTGGTGTTCTCAGCCTTACCCGCCGAGATAGCCGGCAAAACAGAGGAGGACTTCGCCAAAGCCGGATACGTTGTGGTGAGCAACGCTTCCGCCCACAGGATGGACCCAGATGTCCCCCTACTGAATCCGGAAGTAAACTGTGACCACGTTTGCCTCATCGACGAGCAACGTAAGAGAAGAAAATGGAGCGGAGCCATCGTCACGAATCCAAACTGCAGCACCACTGTTTTGACTCTTCCTCTAAAACCAATCTACGACGAATTTGGCATCAACAAAGTCGTGGTTTCCACGATGCAGGCGCTTTCAGGCGCTGGATATCCAGGCGTTGCCTCTCTCGACATCGTAGACAACGTTATTCCCTTCATAAGAAAGGAGGAAGAAAAGCTGCAAACCGAAACACTAAAGATTTTGGGCTCCTCCTCGAAGCCAGCCGACTTCAAGATTTCAGCCAGTTGCCACAGAGTTCCAACGTTGGACGGGCATATGGAAGCGGTTTTCGTAGAGTTGAAGCGTGAGGAAGACCCCGATTCTATCATAACCGCAATGGAAAACTTTGTTGGAGAGCCCCAGAAACTTAGGCTCCCAACGGCGCCGGAGAAACCTGTTGTGGTTAGGCGTGAGGAAGACAGGCCGCAAACTAGACTGAATAGAATGGAGGGGGGCGGCATGAGCGTTGTGGTGGGCAGAGTTAGGAAGGACCCTGCTCTAGGGGGAGTGAAGTTCATCGCTTTAGGACACAACACCATAAGAGGGGCTGCTGGCTGCGGCATTCTAAATGCAGAGTATTTGAAAGTAAAAAAATACATCTAGGAGGTGAAATGGTTTGGAACCCGGCAAAGAAAGAAGGTTAAAAAGGATTTTCCGCAACGACCAACGAACCGTTATAGTCCCCATGGACCACGGCGTCACAGTTGGTCCAGTTAAAGGACTTGTAAAAATGCAAGAAATCATCGACAAACTGCTACAGGGAGGAGTTGACGCCGTAATAGTCCATAGAGGCGTAGCGAAACACGTTGACACCGGAAACGCTGGTCTAATCGTCCACCTATCCGGTAGCACAAAGCTTGGTCCTGACCCCGACAACAAAGTTCAAGTTTGTTCTGTAGAAGAAGCCGTGAGAATAGGTGCAGACGCCGTTTCCGTTCATATTAATGTCGGCGCTGAACAAGAGGATAAGATGCTTGCAAAACTGGGCGGGGTCGCTGACGACTGTGACAGATACGGCATACCCCTGCTGGCCATGATGTATCCAAGGGGTCCGAAGATACAAAATGAGCATGCTGTAGATGTGGTGGCGCATGCTGCCCGACTGGGCGCAGAGCTTGGAGCCGACATAGTTAAGACAAACTACACAGGCAGCGTCGACACCTTCAAAGAAGTTGTTCGTGGCTGTTATGTTCCCGTCATAATAGCTGGTGGTCCAAAAGTAGAAACCGTCCGAGAGGTTTTGCAGATGGTGCACGACTCAATAAAAGTGGGCGGCGCCGGACTATCCATTGGCAGAAACGTGTTTCAACACGAAAACCCCACCCTGATGGTTAGGGCTCTCTCAGCCATTGTGCATGATGACACCTCAGTAGGGGAATCTTTAAAAATTCTTGGTGAACCCAAGTGAAGGAATTCTGGATCGAAATCGACGAATCCATTTCTGAAAACGTGAAAAATGACCTGCTGAAATCGGTGGTCCAGCTTTGCGACGCCGTAATGGTTAGCGCGAAAGATCTGGAAAACGCCAAGAAAACTGGAGCCAAAATAGCGGCCAGTTCAGGCGAATGCGACATCAATCTACTAGAAGCCTTCGATGAGGATAGATTGAAGGAGTTAAAAGGAAGGGGCGAAGCTGTTGCCGTGAAATTGACAATAAGAGGAAGGGAAGACCAGGAGACCGCTATCAAAGCAGCTGAACTTTCACCCGACTACATAACCATCCGCTGCCAGGAATGGAAGGTCATACCCTTGGAGAACCTTATTGCAAGGACGCGGGGAAGAAGCAAGCTACTTGCAGAGGTTTCGAGCGCTGAAGAAGCGAAACTTGCTCTGGAAACTCTTGAACTGGGAGCCGATGGCGTTGTCTTGAAAACCTCAAACCCTGATGAACTTACGAAAACGGCGGCTCTTGTCAAGGAAAAGGTTCCAAGAATTGACCTTGTGGCTGCTAAAGTCGTTGGACTGAAGCAGATTGGAACAGGGGCTAGAGTGTGCGTTGACACCTGCGACCTCATGGGCCCAGGTGAAGGAATTCTTGCGGGCTGCCAATCCTCTGGTCTGTTCCTTGTTCAGGCAGAGGTCCACGAGAGTCCATATGTTGAAACTCGTCCCTTCAGAGTTAACGCGGGACCCATTTCACTGTACACGCTTTCTTCGCCCACCCAAACAAGATATCTGTCAGAGCTGAGGACAGGAGACGAAATTCTCATCGTTGATAGGGAGGGAAAAGCGCGGTCAACCAACGTGGCGAGGGTGAAAATCGAGTGGAGACCCATGGTCCTCGTCGAAGCAGAACATGAAGGAAAGAGGATAAAGACCATAGTTCAAAATGCTGAAACAATAAGGCTCGTAACCACGGAAGGGTCGAAGTCGATTGCTGAACTAAAAATAGGCGATGAAGTTTTGGCCCACGTAGCAGAGGGGGGCCGACACTTTGGAACTTTGGTGAAGGAAGAAAAAGTGATAGAGCGTTGACCATCAAAATCTGCGTCTCGGTTCCCCCTCGAACAGTTTCCGAGGCTCTGGACCTTATCCAAAAGGCTGAGAGTCAACGGGCGGATTTTATTGAAGTTAGACTAGACGGTCTTAACAAGCATAACCAACTAGTCGACATCGCAAATTGTAGCAATACCCCCCTCATCGCCACAAATAGATCAACAAAGTGTCAGGGCAAATTTTCGGGAAGCGAAGCTCAACGCAAAAAAATATTGCTTGAGGCTGCGGAAAAGGGCTTTGACTACGTTGACGTAGAGTTGTCAACACCCAAGCTGAAGGGAATCATCAACAACTTGTGTGAGATTGGCGTAAAACCAGTAATATCGTTCCACGACTTCGACGAAACTCCAAGTACGTCGCAATTAAATGGAATTCTTAAAAGGCAAATTGAGAGGGGAGCTGACGTTTGCAAAATAGTAACCACAGCCAAACTCGTTGAGGACAACCTCACTGTACTAAACTTCGTGTCAAAAGTCTGCAAAACCGCTAGAATAGTATGCTTTTCCATGGGGGAACTCGGCAAGCCCTCAAGGCTTCTGTCTCCGGTTTTCGGCGGCTTTTTCACGATAGCAGCTCTAGAGGACGAGAGAAAAACGGCGCCTGGACAGCTCACTATTCAAGAAATGAGAATGACATACAAGGCTTTGGGGCTAATATAGAATGGAGATTTCCGGAAGAACAAGGGTTTGCGGCATCATCGGAGACCCAATAGAGCACTCGTTGAGCCCCATAATGCATAACGCCGCCTTTCAAGAGTTAAACCTCGATTTCATCTACGTAGCTTTCAGAGTCAAAAAGAACGAGTTGAGGGAGGCTATCCATGGTGCAAGAAGCTTAGACGTTCATGGATTAAACGTGACCATGCCCCACAAAAACGCCGTAATGAAATATCTAGATAAAATAAACCCGACGGCAAGGTCGATCGACGCAGTGAACACCATTCTAAACGACAAAGGGAAACTGATAGGTTATAACACCGACGGAGCCGGCGCATTAAAAGCCTTAAAGGAAAACGGCGTACGTCTAGACGGAAAAAGGCTGCTTTTACTCGGAGCAGGAGGCGCAGGAAAGGCCATAGCCTTCTACATGGCGCAAGAGGTGAAAGAACTCAAAATCCTTAACAGAACCACCCAAAAGGCAAAGGAATTAGCACAACTTTTACGCAAAGAATTTGACAAAAGAATAGATGGAAACTCGCTTTCAGCTGAAATAATAAAAGAAGAACTGGAAGATGCGGACATATTAATCAACGCGACTTCTGTTGGCATGCGCCCAGACGTTAACCGAAGTCTAGTTGATCTAAGCTGGCTGAGACCTGACTTGTGCGTGATGGACATAGTCTACAATCCTATAGAAACCAAACTTGCAAAAGACGCCAGGTTGACGGGAGCCAAAGTGGTCTCCAGCATCGAAATGCTCGTCTATCAAGGAGCCGCCTCCTTTGAAATCTGGACCAATCATCAGGCTCCAGTCAAAGTGATGAAAGAGGCTGTTTTGAACAAACTTTCGGGGTTGGGTGCTCACCGTTGAGGGGAAAAGCTGAAGCAGTATCCCACGGAGCAGCCACAATCATAAACGCCATAGCCACTGGTAAGGGAGCGGCCATTGGAGTAGACTTATGGACAAAGGCTAGAGTTCAACTAACCGATAAAGTTGGAGTTATCGAAGGCAAAATTGTGTCAGACCCAAGAGAGGACCTGATTTTGATTAAGAAGACGGTGAGAAGAGTTCTCAAGCACTTCAATCTTGAGGGAAGGTTTGGAGCCAAAGTTGAAACATGGTCAAATATCCCCATCGCAAGAGGCTTGAAAAGCAGTAGCGCCGCGGGAAACGCCATAGCCTTAGCCACCATTGCCGCTTTAAACAAAAATCTAGACGACTTAACCATAGTGAACCTCGGTGTAGACGGGGCGATCGACGCGAGGGTTACAATAACGGGTGCCTTCGACGACGCTTGTGCCTCCTACCTCGGAGGAATTGTGATCACGGACAATATGAAAAGGAGAATGGTTAAACGCCTTGAAATAGCTGAGAGCCTAACAGTCTTGTTCCAGGTTCCAGCAAAGAAGATTTACACGGTTGGTTCCGACGTACATCGAATGAAAGGAATGGCGTCCCTAGTTAAAATAGCCTACAAAGAGGCTTTGAAAGGAAACCATTGGGCGGCCCTAACCTTAAACGGTTTAATATACTCTTCAGCATTAGGATACGACCCGTCTGTAGCTGTGGATGCTTTACTGGCAGGGGCCCTAGCCGCAGGATTGTCTGGCACAGGTCCCGCGGTCACTGCTATAGTCCCTGACGAGAAAAAAGACCTTGTGAAAGACGCTTGGCAAGCCTATGAAGGAGACATCCTCGAAACACGAATTAACCACATGAAAGCTAAAGTGGTAGGGTAATCAGTTGACGGACGTTGTCATTAAGAGAAGTGAACATTTAGAAGGAGAGGTTTACGCCCCCTCATCTAAAGCCTACACGCACAGGATGCTGATAGCCGCATTACTATCAAGAGGGACCTCAAAAATATCAAATCCTCTGGTCTCAGATGACACCAAAGCCACACTGGAAGCAATAAAAGCCTTCGGAGCAGAAGCAGAACTGCAAAAGAATTATTGGACGATTAGAGGGGTAGATGCGCTTAGAACGCCTAGGGGTCCTATAAACTGTGGAGAGTCTGGAGCCACCCTCCGTTTCATGATTCCCGTTGCTGCCCTTGCCCCAGGGCCTTCGGTCTTCACCTTCGGGTCATCCCTTGAGAGGAGACCCATAGCTCCCCTTCTCCAGAGTCTAAAACAACTGGGAACAGAATCTAGCCTCCGGACGGAAGAAGGAAGTTCCCTTGTTAGAATCCAGGGGGGCGGGCTAAGGGGAGGCAAAACTTCAGTAAGGGGAGATATAAGTTCCCAGTTCATCTCCGGATTACTATTTGCCTGTCCAAAGGCGAAGGGGGACACTGAAATCTCCATCACCACGCCCCTGCAGTCTAAAAACTACGTTCAAATGACCATGGAAGTTCTCAATAAACATGACATTAGAATATTCACATCAGACAACTTCACACAACTGGAAATTCCTTCCAACCAAAACTACAATCCGCGCAACCATGAAGTCCCAGGAGACTTCTCGTCAGCAGCCTTCCTTTTTGCCGCTGCAGCAATTACATCATCAAAGTTGAAAGTGAAGAATCTTGATTACCATACAACTCAAGGAGATAAAGCGATATTAGACATATTAAAGGAAATGGGTTCAAAGGTTCAGGTTAGCGACGATTGCGTACAAGTCAAAGGGGAACAACTCAACGCCATAGAACTCGATGCGAAGGACATACCCGATTTAGTTCCAGTCTGCACCGTTCTTGCATGCTACTCAAGAGGGACCTCAAAAATATACAATGCGGAGAGGCTTAGGTACAAGGAGTCTGATAGGCTTTCCTCCCTTCACGCTGAATTAAAGAAAATGGGTGCAGAAATTATGGCGAAGGAAGACGGTTTAATTATAACGGGACCATGCAAGATGCATGGAACAACGATTGACCCCTACAATGATCATAGAATTGCGATGGCTTGCGCCGTTGCGGCTCTAGCCGCTAGTGGGGAAACGAAAATTCAAAATTCTGAATGCGTCAGCAAATCTTATCCAAGGTTCTTTGATGATTTACGTTTCTTAGGAGCGAATATTGTTGGGAGCTAATTCTGTAGGGAAAGAATTTGTCATGACCTGTTTCGGAGAGAGCCACGGCAAATGCGTAGGAGTCATCATAGACGGCTGTCCTGCTGGTCTTCCACTCTCTGAAAAGGACATACAGAAAGAATTAGACAAAAGGATTCCACCTCAACCAGAAATAGTTTCCGCAAGGAGGGAAAAAGATGTCGTTGAAATTTTGTCCGGAATCTTTAACGGTTATACAACCGGCGCCCCAATCTGCACCCTGGTGTGGAATAAGAACGTCGTTTCCGGTGAGTACGACCTAGTAGAAGATATTCCCAGACCAGGACACGCTGACTATCCTGCCCAAATCAAATATGGAAGTTTCAACGACTATCGGGGCGGAGGAAGGTTTTCGGGCAGAATCACCGTGGCTTTTGTTATGGCTGGCGCCATTGCCAAGAAACTTTTAGGTCTCTTTGGAGTCGAAGTTTTGGCCTACGCGATTGAAATAGGTAACGTAAAAATTCGCAAAAAACTAACGGTTGAAGAAATTCGTCGGAACACATACAAAAATTCTGTTAGATGTCCCGACCTAGAAGGCGCGAGGGAGATGGAAGAGGCTATTTTGAGGACGAAACGGGAAGGCGACAGTGTAGGTGGTATTGTTGAATGCGTTGCTTCTAACGTTCCAGTTGGGGTCGGTGAACCACTTTTCGATTCCTTGGATGCTGACATCGCCAAAACGTTGTTTGATGTCCCAGCCGTAAAGGGAGTTGAGTTTGGCGTCGGTTTTGAGGCTGCTCGGCTAAAGGGTTCTGAAAACAACGATCCATATGTAATACGCAACGGAAAAATTGTTACACTGACAAACAACGCTGGCGGCGTTTTGGGCGGGCTTTCATCTGGAATGCCGATTCTGGTTAGAGCAGCCATAAAACCAACCCCATCCATATCAAAAGAGCAGAGAACAGTTGACCTGATAAGAATGGAGGAAACGACGATTAGGGTTAAGGGAAGACATGACCCATGCATCGTGCCCAAAGGTGTTCCAGTCATAGAATCCGTTGTTGCAATAGTTTTAACTGACCATATGCTTAGGGCCGGCATCATACCAAAAGTTTTGCGAGGGCAGAAATAATTTGGAAAAAATCTTATCATTGAGAAGAAGGATCGACGAAATCGACGAGCAGATCCTACGTTTTCTGAAGGAAAGGATGGAAATCTGCAAAATCATCGGAAAGACAAAACGAGAACACGGAATCCCCGTTAAGGACCATCAAAGAGAAGATGATCTGTACAAGCGTATCGTGAGAAGGGCGTCAGAACTGGGTCTCAACCCACGGGATGTTAGGGCTGTCTACCAAGAAATACTCGCCATGAGTATACGTGCCCAAGAAAAGGAAAACCTAAAACAATAAAGCGTAATTCTGGTGAAATTAAAGTTTGAGGGTTCTAGTTCGATTAGAGGTTGAGGGGAAGTGCTTTACGAAATAAGCGAAAAAACGATGAAACTTGAGGGTGAGGGGAAGAAGGTAATAAAGTTAAATCTTGGAGACCCGGACCAACCGACTCCAAGGGAAATAATTGAAGCCGCCTACGAAGCCATGAAACAGGGAAAGACAAAATACTCCTCTTCTGCTGGTGAGAAAAAACTCAGAGAAGAGTTAGCAAACCTTCATAAGGTTTCTGCTGATAACGTGGTGATAACCACGGGTTCAAAGTGGGCAATTTTTTCTCTGATGTACTTGCTGCTCAAAAGGGGAGGGAACGTTGTCATTCCGACTCCCTACTGGACCGCCTACGAATTAGCTGCAAAAAGCCTTGGGGCGGAAACAAGATTTTTGAGGACTGAAATTGGTTCAGAGTGGAAAATTGACGTTGGAAAATTGATAGATTTGGTTGACCGGAAAACAAGGCTAATAATATTGAATAACCCAAACAATCCCACCAGCAAGGTCATTGACGAAAAAACGCTGGATGAAATCGTCCAAATTGCGAATGATAAGAGAATTACCATTTTATCCGATGAAGTTTATTCTGACATAAGTTTT
>Ga0129297_10000745_pt1 | contig 16156 bp, 8 predicted proteins | sample I18A1metaG_FD_94708 | JGI IMG/M metagenome (GOLD analysis project Ga0129297, IMG submission 94708) | Lake sediment bacterial and archeal communities from Gulf of Boni, Indonesia to study Microbial Dark Matter (Phase II) - ​I18A1 metaG | ecosystem: Environmental > Aquatic > Freshwater > Lake >... | reverse complement strand
TGGTGAGTGTCACGTTCACCCGTTGAAAATCGAGCCCGGGCAGTTCCAAGAAGACCATATTCTTGTTTTCGACTTTCTTCACAATCTCGTTGCGATAGGACGCGAGTTCTTGTGTTGACACGAGCATCAGATAGTTGAAAGCGTTGAAGCCCATGACGTTCTGAATCGTGATTGTGTGTTCGCCTGCTGTGACTCGCTCTAGCTTAAGTTCGAGAAGCGCAAACCTCGCTGCGTCCGACTTGGTCTGTGTAGTTGATATCTCAAGTCCGTCCATGAGAACTCGGAACTGTCCGCCAGCCCTACTTGGCAGGTATCTCAGAAGTGCGATGTACTCATCATCTCTATCGATCTTGACTCGAAAGGACAAGCTGTTATCCGGTCTGTCTGTGAAAACTAGCCCGAGACCGTAGTCAAAGTCCCAGTTAGGAATGCCCTGACTCGCCAGAACGGGGGTCCAGCGTCCATATCGTATGTCCGAGGTCTCAGCCTTGCCCCAGTGCAGATGATAATCCTCGTAGACGGTGTATCTCGTCAGCGACACGACGTCGTGCGGAGCGACCAGAGGCAGAAGATTCCTCCAATCGTGGAGAATCACCATGTCTGAAAGTGGGAAGAGAGATTCGTCCCAGCCCAGCTGTTGGTCTAGAAAGAACAGTGATGTGGTGCTTGCATCGAAATCCTCGAGATTGCTCAGGGCGGTGAACGTTTCCTTTCCCCCCTCGACTAAGACAGCGCTTGACGTCGCGTGGACATGTGGATTGAACTCGTTGTTCTCATAGACGTTGAATCCTCCTTCTTGGTGAACAAGTCTCAGATCGAACTGGGATTCCAATACGTCCCGAACCTTGTGACTCGCCATGAGAGGCGGAATCTCCGTGCTAAGGACCAAGTATCGCACATTGAGGTGCGCCAATAGGCTACCCAGCCTGACCGTACGATTGGACTGCATTACATCGAAGGGGTAACCATAGTCCATGCTTAGCAAGAACATCAAATAGGATTCGACCGGTCTGCCCTTGCTTGACGTGATCCAAACCCCGAACGTTTCTCGAGAGGAAGAGATCATCTCGAAACTCTTCAGGTAGAGGGCATCACCCAGACCTGGCACCTGTTCCTGTATCCAGCTCACGTTCGCAGCCCTATAGATTGGCATCCAGAGAACCTTGAAGTCCCCCGCCTGATTTCTCAGCCACTCGTTTATTGAGAAGTACTCCTCGGGGACTCGAACAGGCTGAAGGACGCCGCCAAAGTTACCTGTAAACATGGGCCACGATGGCAATAGAATCGCGGAGATCAACAGGATCAACATTGCAGCACTCAGGAGTCTATCTCTTCTGGGGACTCTCAAGTTCGTGATACGGTTGAAGATCTTCACAGACAAGAAGCCCAAGAGAATGCCAGCGAACATTGTTGGCAGAATCCAGAATTGAATTGGTTTCCTAAAAGCCCAGAAGTAATACTGATGTAACGGGGCGTCTAGTATTAGCCAGTAATAGAGATCAGATACGAACGGAAATCCAAATGGATTGACGCCTGTCGAGAAGAGAGTCCAAAATGCAAGACTTATCAGCAATAGAACTGTGTCCCGATTCAGCGGACCGATGAACACGACTGCAAGAGCGGCAAAAAAAACAACGAGTCCTAGAATCATCAGAAACTGAGGGCTGGGCATGAATGACGGCGGATTTAGGTACGGGTGATGTCTGGGGTAAATGTCAAACCTCAGAGCATTCAAGAGTGTAGCATTCTGAGTAGCTGCTTGGGCCGATTCCACCGTGATCAGATAAGGTTTAGGAAACCCAGCTGAGAAGATGCGGGTTCCCAGCGGGAACAAACGGTAGGCCGTGAAAAGCACGTAGAAGATGCTTGCAACAATTACGTACTTGAGGTGCGTCAGAAAGCACTTCACCGTCTCTCTCCAACTTGGCTTCTTGCTCACAACTTCCGTTACGAACGCGTAGAGCGCGAGAAAGACAATGAGGAAGGCGCCTGTGAATACATTTCGAGGCCCTCCGGAGGCGAGCATCATCGCACAGGTTCCGCCTAGAACGTACGAGAGCCTTTTGTCCCTCAATCCAAGCCAAAATAGCACGAACACGAGAGGAACGAAGGCGTCAGCAATCTTTCTGCCGTAATGTCTTGGGTCAGCAGCCCATTGCGGATTGATCACGAAAAATGCCCCTGAAAGCAGGGACGCAAAGAATAGGGATTTTGAGAATCCGTAGGTTTTGGATAGTATGCTGTATGTCGCGAAGTATCCGAAGAATCCAGTGAGAGCCGTCCCTATGATCATGATGACCTCGACCGCTGTCATAGGAGGCCAAGCGAAGAGCTTGGCAAAGCCAAGGACCGTGATCACAGGCATCTGAAACGATGCTACGAAGTTCGTTGTACTTAACGGACCGTTCCACATCGGATAGTATTTCGCAACTAGATTGTCAAGATAGATGGGAACACGAAGATCCCTCGATACCTCAAGATAGTGAGGATCATTCTGCAACAAGGGAATTCTGTAGATAAGGATTGAAAGAATCGTGAAGAACAGAACAGCGTACAGCCAGTGCAACTTCCGAAACGAGAAATTGCGCACTCGTGCGCTCTCGCTGTCTGGTGGCTTCATAGATATCCGAGCGCCTTTAGGGTCTTCCTTAGGTCCTCCTCGTCAGTTGAGCTCATAGCATACTCTTCCTGAACCGGGGCATGTGTGACATGCTCAATTCTCACGGGTTCCTTGGTCAGCATTTGCTGTGAGATGATTTCTGTCAGTACACGCCCATCCATGTCCCCTGGAACAGGCAGGCCGAGAAGATAGAGTATGGTTGGCGCCACATCAATTATCTTAGGTTCTACGGAGGTCTTGATCACTCTTGGACCAGAGGCCACGAAGATGCCGTTCATTGCATGTGTTCCACTCCACCCCAATGCCTCTGTGATCAGTCTGTTCGATCCGAATTCGTAGTCTGGAAATGTCTTGTACGGAGGATCAGGAATGGCGACGATCTCAGGAGCCAATGAGACTAGAGGCCCGTCATAGATGTCTTCCTTACGGTAAATGCGCCCGGACGCAAAGACTTGCCTTCCTGATGAAGGATCCTTGAGGGCAAGAAGTCCTCTAATAATCTTGTCAGTCAGTGATTTGGAATCCTCGCCAACGATTCCCTGAGGTTCTCTTCCTCCTAGGTTGAGGTAGATTTGCCCCCACCCTCCCATCGAGTAGGCTACAGACTTGGACCAATCGACATCCCTGAGCGAGATGAACCATCCTCGAATTCTCCTTCTGACATCTTCCTTTCTGAGACTCTGCCTGAACTTGCCGAGGTGAAGTCTGTTGAGGAGTCTGAAGAGACTGAGCGGTGTTATTCCCAAGCGGAACATTAGACGCTTGGCGAGGATCTTCGGTTCACGCTTCAGCTTCAAGTAACCATGTTGCATAAGGAAGACGTTTAGGCTCACAAACTTGGAGAAAGGGGTGAACCCATGGTCGGAAACTAGGAAGATCGTACTCTCCCGTTGCAGCTTGGTTACTACCTGCCCAATTATTTCATCCATGAGCTGATAGAATTCTCTGACGACGTTTCTGTACTTGCTCGGTCTTTCAGGATCATGCTTTGGATGGTTGGGGTCCATATCCCTCCAGAAGATATGCTGCAATCCATCAGTTCCCTGAAAGACGATCATCAAGAAATCCCATTCTTCTCGATCCATTAGGTGGAAGAGAGTCTCCGCGTGAACTCGAGTGGTCTTGACGGTATCCTCTAAGAATGCGTCTTCGTACCTACTTGACGACCAAAGACTTCGCTCCGCCTTCCTGCGGTTGTCCTCGAACGAGATTCGATACTCCCCAACCTGCTTCTCTATCTGCGATAGGATCGTCTTCGGGTGGGCGTAGTCTTCCGCTCGAGATGGCGTCATGAATCCAGATATTAGAACTCCGTTCACCGCGCGAACCGGATAGGTTATCGGCACATTGAGCACGATGACCCTCTTTCCTTGCTCGCCTGCTATCTCCCATAGGTCCCTACTCTTCCTATCCGCTGAGCTGATCGGGGTTACCTCGTAGGAATTCGACTGAAGCCTCATGAGTCCGTATACACCATGCCTTCCCGGGTTCTTCCCAGTCATGAAAGAAGACCACGCCGCGCCTGTGACTGGTGGGATCGTGCTAATCAGTGGACCGTGGGCGCCTCTCTCAATCAGGCGAGCGACATTTGGAAGGTAGCCGTCCCTCAACAAGGGCGTGATAACGTCAAAGGTCGCTCCGTCCAGCCCTATGACGACCACTCGCCTCCCTTTCACAGATTCCATTTGGCAAAGCTCCGATCAAGCTAGCGTCTGCGTTTCAAGTCATTCGCGCGTCTGAGTCGGTTTTTCGTGTAAAACGGCTTCGCGTGCACAGGAACGTTGCTCGGGTGGATCAGTGGCCAGCACACACCTGGGACGGCGTCGATACTCAGCCAGTCAAACTTAAACCCATACATTCACAGAGTCCGGTCGAGTTAGCCATGCTCAGACATAAACTCGTAGCGATCTATCTGCTCGTCGTGTTGACGTCTTCTTCAGTTCCATCCCTGCAAGCTGGCGATCTTGTCTCCGCCCCTGATTCCTTGATTCAACCAGTCAAACACCAACTCACCATTGACCTGAGGCTTCTGGGGTTCAGCAATAGCTCAATCAGAGCAGATGCTCTTACGCAGTATTTACCAACAAGTATCAACCCAATTCTGCAAGACACTTCCCTCAGCCACGGTGTCAGCTTTGAAATTGCATATTCACTACTCTACTGCAGCGAGAGCATTGAGCGAGATCTGCGAACTTACATTCAGTCGAGAATGATTGTGAAAGGGGCCCCTGCGTATCTCCAACAGTTCTTTTCCGACATTGACCCTGCATTATACGCAACCATCTCGGTCGGAGATCTTCAGAACTGGCTGCTCAGCAAGGGAAGTGATATAGGAGTCGCCGATTCACGCTACACGATTCTGTTAGCGAACGTCACAGGGATTTCTGAGCATGACCACTTCTACGAAGCGATCTATCAGGAGAGAGATGCGAGCTTTCAGGCTTCCACATATCACAACCTAACCTACTTCTTTCCAGTCATAGACTGGACGATCGCTTGGAGCGTTGGGCGGCTCTACTTCCTTGATCTCTCAGCCGGATCGAGATTAGCGTCCCGTGACTATACTCTAAGGAAGAACCCACACGTGCCGATACAGCACTTCCTCTCGGAGTATAGGTTCCTTAACAATCGCACAATCGGAGAATACGCTGCCGACCATGTCTCAGAGGTCATTCGAAATGTGTTGATCAGTGACTACTCAAGGCTTCCATCTCTTTCGACAGACTACGATGTCAGGATCTTCTTCGTTGATGATACTCATCGCATCTACGAGTCCAGCTACGCAAGGTTCTTGGATGTTGATCGCGTACGAGAGAGCCTTCGTGAACTAGTTCCTTACGCCCAGTTCCACGTTGAGGTAAACTTCGTACAATTGGACGCAAGCGCGGAGGTCGGTCGTTACGTAGAAAACAGCTTGATTCACGAAACACGACGGATAGGGTTCGGTCAGAGAGGACTGGTCGTGGGTCTCTATGATGCGAGACAGATTTACTCACGTCTTCGATCCAGCTCATACACATACTCTGACCAGACTAATTCGCAGATTGTGGTTTTCGTGCTCGCACTCAGATCGGGATCAAGGCTAATTGACACATATCAGGGAAGGGTGGGGCAACAAGGTCTCCTCGATCCTGATGGCGAGCCACGCGATTCTCCCGTATACATGTTTCAGGAGTTAGCCTTGGTGTCCTCGAACGAGCGACATCTCTTGGACTGGGGCAGGGGAGTCACTCGCAGCGTGATCCAGGCGACCGGCAGCATGCTCGGCTTGCCTAACAGTCCGGCAAGAGAATCCTGTGCCGTTCAGCCATCCGTGATGTCATCCTGTGGCTACTCCCTTGAATTCACCCAGTTTGACAAGGATCTGATTCACAGAGCGCACGCCGACTATCTCCTTGCGATTGACAAGGAGCAGCTGGTTGAGATCGGCGGGTTAACTCTCCTAGGAGTACGAGATCCAGTAGCACGAAGTCTGTTCGAAAACGCGACCCAGAGCGTCGAGCTGGGTCTTCACGATTATGATGGTCTGCGCTTCGAATCTGCAATTGGGAAACTGGAGCAGGCTCAAGCTGTCTTGGACCGACTGTTCGAAGAACGGACAAGATTTCTTCAAGCAACTTTGGAGGGGCTCGGGAACGGCGAAACTCCGATTGGAGCCGCGCTTGCGGTGGCAGCACGAGCCAAGCTAGCTCAGGCCACAGAAGCGAGGGCTAGAGGGGCATTTCCAACGTCGTTTCGACTACTAACTGAAGCCGGTTTTCAGGTAGCCGCTGCCAAGAGTGTTGAGGAAACCTACTCGTCATCGCGCGTAAACAACTTCATCATAGGTCTACTCGTGGGCTTCGCGATTGCCGCGGGAATCACGATCCTTGGGCTGTCGCGTAGAACGAGAATGGAAGTGTGCAAGAGGACTTTAGCTTGCCGATCTGATACGTCACTGACAAATCCCCTATGACAGAACGGAGGTTTTTTATGCACGTTCCCTCTCTGCCCGACTCGAACTTGTGTCGATCTAGCGGACCCCCAACGCCGAGATGTAGACCATGAGAGTCTGCCACATCTGCAGCTGTTTTGTACCCAGCCGCGGAGGTGTGGAGACATTTGTGTACCAGCTATGCAAGGCGCTTGTGGCCAGAGCACACATCGTTAGGGTGATCACAGGAAGTCGTGGGAAGCCTCCGGCAACCTACCGCGAGAAGATGGATGGGATAGATGTCATCAGATATCCTGAGAGGCACTTCTTTTTGGAAACGCCGCTTCTGACCCGAGTCATTTTCCGGCTGATGAAAGAGAAGTACGATATTCTACACGTCCACGGGATGGTACCGACTTTGACTGAACTGGCACTGCTTGTTGGTCATCTGAAGCGAAAGCCAGTCGTTCTCACCTATCACTATGATGCCGAGACTCTGGGTCATGGTTTCATTGGCGTCATGGCGAATCGTGCCTATTCCTTCCTGATGAAGGTGCTTGTACCGAAGCTCGCTGACAGGATTGTGAGCACAAGTTCATCGTATGCGGCAACCAGTAGCGTGTTGCCATATTGCCGGGAAAAGCTTGTCATTATTCCTGCAGGGGTCGGGGCGGAATTCCTTGGGAACCCGGGCCCGATGCACAAGAGGAAGAACGGCCATGCCGACAGCGAAGATGAGAATCCCGGTTCTGGCAAGAGAACTGTGCTCTACGTTGGCAAGCTCCAAAAGTACAAAGGCATTGAGAATCTCATAGCTGCATTCGACTCGGTAAGGCGAGCGATTCCAGAAGCTAGGCTCGAAATTGTCGGTGACGGGCCGCAACGTAGACAGCTGAAGGCCCTAACAAAGAGGCTTGGCCTTGATCGATATGTTGGATTCAGGGGGTGGATTCCACAGGATCGCTTAGTCAAGACACTTGAAGAGTCGACCGTTTTCGTCTTGCCCAGCATTAGGTCAAGGAGAGAGGCGTTCGGCATCGTTGTGTTAGAAGCTATGGCCGCCGGCAAGCCTGTTATTGTGTCCAAGATCCCTGGGCCGGAGTCGCTGGTCGAGGATGGGAAGAATGGTCTCCTTGTTCCTCCGGGACAACCGAAGGAGCTTGCAGACGCGATCGTGCGAGTGTTGCAGAACGAGAGACTGATGAATGCGATGGCTGAGTACGCGTCACAGAAGGCGCGGAATTTCAGCTGGCCGTCCATTACTGAGAGGTATCAAGCTCTCTACCGCGAGCTGGTTTCTGATCGATCACCTGACTATCAAAGTCAAGCGAGTATGTAACCCGTCTGGCTTTCCGTTCCACAATCTACGCAGGCCACAACTCCAGTCGGACCCGGGTAATTGATCTGCGCGTGGCTACTCAGTAAGTCATGGATGTTTGACAGGGTGATCTACGTGTCAATGCTTTCGATCTCGGATTGATTGACTTATATGTGGATGTTACCACAATTTCTCCTGCAGGGAGACACCGAGGTCAAGTACCTACAGCCTACATAGGAGTGATCCCAGAGGTTGGCCGGCACCATGAAGGAACCTGTGCTTGCACTGAAAGCGGGTCTACTCTTGACGCTACTTCTTCTGATAATAGCCCCATCTGCGTTCCCCGTTCCCGAAGCATCAGAATTTAGCCCTTTCGGGATATCTCAAGCGGCTGAGGATGCGGGTAGGATCTCTGAAGACAACCTCAAGATCAAATATGTGAAGGAAGTCGGCGCTCAATGGAAGAAAGGACTCCTATCATGGAAGAAGTTCGAGAAAAGGAACCACTACCTCGACGACGCCGTGACGAAATACTATCAAGCCGGAATCAGACAAATACTTGAGATAGACTCCACGCCGTTCTGCATTTTGCCATCGCAGAACCAGACTTGGTGCAACCTCTATGGTAAGCTGCGAACACTCGATGAATATTATGCCTTCGTAAAGAAAGCAGTGGAGAGATATGACGGGGATGGATACAACGATGCAGTCGGCTCACCGGTAGTCAAGTACTGGCAGATCGAGGATCCTCCCAACAGTCCGGTCAAGTTCTGGCACAACAGCAAGAGCAGTAGCATTGTGGGTCCGGCGGCTGAGTTTGCTTTGCTCCTAGAGACAGCTTACAATGCAACCAAGGCAGCTGACCCCACAGCCACCCTCCTGGTGATGATAGGAGCCGCATCAAGCGATACCACCGGGCTCTCGTATCTCCAAGAGCTGGTGAATGCTGGTGCGACACAATTCTATGACGTTCAGTTCCTGTCATTGTATCGAGGGTTCTGGAGGAGCGCCAACGAGACTGTGCAGCAAGCGTCATCGATGACCGGTAAGCCTATATGGATTGTGACCAGCGAGATCGGAGGGGTAGTTACTCGGAACGCGACGTACTCTGAAGCATACCAAGCCGCCGAGGTAGTGAAACGTTACGCCTATCTTATGTCGATCGGGGTCGAGAAGATATTCTGGTTCCCGCTACGCGACAACGGAACACCAGACGCCTTTGACGGAAATACTCAGTACGCTGACCTAGGTGGTCTCACGAAGAGAGACTATACTCTCAAGCAGTCATTCTTCGCCTACCGGCTGACTGTGGAGAAGCTGATAGGCTACACTCCAGCCGGTGTGACTAAGATCACCAGCAGAGTTATGGCAGCCAAATTCACGAGTGAGTCTTCAAACGTATACGTAATCTGGCAGCCCAGCTTCGACGGCGATCCGACCGGAAACTACACTGCCACCATAGACCTCTCCCTTCTGGGAGAAACCTGTGCCAACTTCACGATCACGTATCTCTCAGGATACAGTCAGACCGTTGCGAACCCGTCAACCTTGATCGTGTCACAGACACCAGTATTCGTGAAGACGTAGCTACAGATAGCCAAGGTCCTTCAGCATCCGCTTCAGACGTTCCTGCTCGTCGATCGTGTATTCATGTGCGGCCTGTTTCTCAGTTACCATGCCGGTTTTGTACTTGGGCGGCCTTGAAGACAGATAGCTGTCTTCGATCGCGGCTGCTACTACGACGCCGTCCATGTCTTCTGGGATGTCGGTACCCATTAGGTAGAGGATTGTGGGTGCAATATCCATTATCGAAGTTTTCGTCAGTGAGATATGCTTCTTGATTTCCGGGCCGGCTATTACTAGAATACCATCCATGGCATGTGTACCGCTGATGCCCCTAGCGCTCACGACAGTCTTGTTGAATCCGAACTCGTAGTCTGGGTAACCTTGGTATGGGGGCGTTGTCAGCGCGAGAATGTCCGGCCCCTTGTCTAGTAGAGGTCCATGATAGATCTGTTCAGACAGATAGATCCCATCGGAAGCAAAGAAATGTTCGCCGGTAGCTGGATCAGTGCTGTCTAGAAGAGTGTGTATGGCCTTCTGCCGTATCTCTTCGTACTCACTCGACGGAACGGCTTCCGCATTCACGTAGACCTGCCCCCAACCGCCTAGAGAGTAGACCTTGGTGCGGGACCAGTCGACGTCTCTAAGAGAGATCAGGAACGGTCTGAGAATGCTGCGAGTCTCCTCTTTCTTTATGGATCTTCTCAGTTGGTCTAATTGAAAGCTTAGCACTAGACGATAGAGGTTGATGGGAGTAACACCTATTCTGAACAGCAAGAGCTTGAGCTGGGTTACGGGGTCTCTCTTGAAGAATAGCAAGCGGTTCTTCCAGAGAATCATGTTGATGCTGATCCACTTGTCGACAGGGCGAGTGCCGTGATCGGACACGAGTACGATAATCGTCTCCCGATCTATTTTCGACAGCGTTTCCGATAGTACCTCGTCAACACGTTGATAGTACCGGAGGATCGTCCGCTCATACCTTGAAGCCTCGTCTCGACTGTATCGCGGATGGTTTGGATCCATGAGATGCCAGAGCCTATGTTGGATCTCATCTGTCCCTTGAATCACGAACATGAAGAAGTCCCATTCGTGACTCGATAGAAGATACGACACTGTTCTGGCAAGAGGGTTAAGACCCTGCTCAATCGCGTTCAGAACCGACGCTTCAGGATCCTTCTCACTGAACGTGCTTCTATCAACGTTGGGCTTGAAGTCACCACACTTGACTCGCAGTTCTTCTATCACGGATTCCGGATACCCATAGTCAGGTGCAGATGGAGGCGTCATGAAGCCCGATACGAGGACACCATTCACGCGCCTCACGGGGTAGGTGAGTGGTACATTTACGAGAACGACCTTCCTTCCGTTGTCGCTCAGGATTTCCCACAGATCCTGAGCCTTCCTGTCCGTCGAGGAGACAAGCTGTAGACGCTCGTGGTGTTTGGACATCGTCATTAGTCCGAATATGCCATGCTTGCCGGGGTTCTTCCCTGTCATGAAAGAGGACCACGCAGGTGCGGTGTGAGGGGGCAAGGTGCTCGTCAGCTTCCCGCTGGCACCGTTGCGAACGAGGCGGGAAATCGTTGGGAGATACCCTCGATCCATCCAAGGTTTCAGGACATCGAAAGCGGCCGAGTCCAAGCCGATGACGATTGCGCGCCTGCGAGGACTCATCCACCTATCATCAGCAATTGTGTGTTCCCGCAACGCAAGCCTCAGCACATTCGTGGAAGCTTAAGCTTCACTTCCTAGGACGTGGTGCGCAGTCTCCGAACCCTCTGCATGAGTCTCTTCACGCGATCCACGTCGACTGGGTTCTGAGCTATTCCGCCGGCCTTGAAGTCAGTACCAACGATGGCTCCGTCCGCATATCTCAGGAACTCAGCGATGGTGTCTTCGGTTGCACCGCTGCCTACGACGACTGGGCAGTGCGCCAACTCTTTTGCCTGTCTGACCTTGTCTAATTCGGGCGCACTGCCAGTCATCTTCCCTGAGACTATGACGGCATCTGTCATGTAGAACTCTGTCCACTCGATGTGCGTGGCAAGATCTATGCCTGGAAATGCCACAGAGTGTTTCTTGTCAACGTCGGCTATGATCTTGACGTGCTCAGCACCGAGTTCCTTCCTCTTGCGTAGAAGACGAGCAGCACAACCGTGATCGAATTCTCCGGTGTCCCAGACCCTCACTCCTGTGAGCAGACAGACGCGGATAAAGCGTGCGCCTGCTGCGACCGCGATCGCGAGCGTTACGACGCCACCGTTGTGAACAACATTGATGCCTACCGGGATGTCTACTCCCTCCACAACCTTGCGTGCAGCAACGGCTTGGGCAGTCATCTCTTCTGCAGGAATATCCGCCCCTACGAAGTAAGGGAGATCCCACATGTTCTCGACAATCAACCCATCCACGCCGCCTTCAACAAGAGCCGTGGCATCTCGTAGAGCTCTCTCGATGATGTGATCAATTCCGTAGTTGGAGTACCCTGGTGCGCCTGGAAGCGGCCACAGATGCACCATGCCTATGATAGGCTTGTCGACGCCGAAGAGCTCCTCTAGGGATCTCAGGCGATGGCTTTCTAATCTCTTTCTCCATTCAGCCTCCATTTGACACCCTTCCCTGCGGTGCGATGAGAAGTTGGGCAGTCCAATCCAACGGCTCCTCCATTTTAGCTTAGCTTGTAGATCTTGCCATGTAACAATCATGGTGGTTATGGCTCTGGCTTGGTTTGGCGTGTAGCTCGGTCAAGGACCTTCAGCACTGACCCAAGTTCTCTCTCCCAGTTCCTCCAGCTTGGGTCAACTAGAGACCGTCGAAGCAGCTCGCGTGTCTCTTTCGGAGCAGGTAGATGTTCTCCTGCTCCGAGGTGGGCGCAAGCTAGTCCGCCAAGCGCGTTTGCGAGGAGTGCTGATTCCCGGGGTCCCAGTTGCCACAACCGGCCCAAGATGAATCCGGCGTCGAAGCTGTCCCCTGCGCCAGTTGTATCCACTACGTCAATGTTGAATGATGATACTCGAGAACTCTTGGTTCGGTCAGCAACAACGCATCCATCTGCGCCAAGCTTTAGGACGACTATGTCGACACCCTCAACCAGAAGTGATTCGATGACCTCTTCGATTCCGGTTCTACCACTGATCACGCGAGCTTCCTCCAAGTTCGGGAAGAGCACATCTACCTGGCGTAGGAGTCGTCGGATCTCATCACGCGCCTTGTAAGCCGCCCACAATCCGACATCCAAGCTTACTCGAACGTCTCTCCTAACGGCATCTTTGAGAACCTGAAGCACTGTCTTGCGCTGGGGGTCTTCGAGGAGCGTATAGCCTGAGATGTGCATCCATCGAACGTCTAGACCATCCAGGTCAGGGAGGGAGGGTTGATCGAGGTTAACGTTCGCTCCACGGTCTCCGAAGATCGTATGTTCGCCGTCAGGCGTGACAGGTATGAACATGGTGCCGGTCAACACGTGAGGGTCGCGTTGTATCATCGTCAAGTCAACACCCCCTCGATCCAGTTCTGTGAGCACAAGATCAGCCAGCGGATCGGTTCCAACACGACCGAGCAGGGCCACATCGATGCCAAATTTTGCTAACACGATCGCCGTGTTGGCCGCTGAACCTCCGGCGTGGAGTTCAGATCTCCTCGAGATGGATTCGCCTCCTTTGGAAGGATATGCATGAACTGGTGCCATAATGTCGGCGTTGATGTCGCCTACCACGAGTACACTAGTCATTGCCTGACCCTCTACACAGTTCCTCCCTACCTCGCCTCTTCCTCTCTTTAGGTCGATCTCTACGACCTTTCATCATACGAAGGATGAGATCACATCGAGGAGGTCTTCAGTTCGAAGGTTCTCCCCCATGGAAACGATTATCAGAGCTCTCGCTGACGTCGAGTCAAGCCCAGGTGTTGCGAGGTGGCGAGTGCAAGCACAATTCATCTGTTCGAAAAGCAAATGGTTTTCGAAAGAGAGACCGCGAAAAGCCTTCGGATGATGGGTGCCATGACAAGGAATAGCATCCCAAAGGTTCTATTCAAACGGATTGAGCTGGACTCAACGAAGCATGCTCACATGTAAGCGACCTTGCTCGAGTTGGTCTCTGGAGGCACGGTCTCTAAGGTCGAGCACCATGAGATGAGGAAGGCACTAGAGCGACACGTTGTCAATGGAAAACAGATGCTAGTTCAAGCGCGGATGATAGCACGAAATTTAACACACCCTAGGATGAAGCCACTTCTCAGAGCCATCCTAGCTGACGAGAGAAGACACCACAAGGTACTTTCTTCATTGCTGAAGACGATCGCGGTGGAGGAGAAGATCAGCCAAGACGACTGGTGGGACTTTCAACAAATGGACCGTTTTCTCAACTTAGCCAAGGAGCTGAGGTCAACCCGTCAGGCGGATCTCCTACTATGCTCTGCTCGCCATGTCTTGATTCTGTCGAGTCCTTCTCGGATGGATTCTTGAGAAGCCGCAAATGAAAGCCTTAGGTATCCCTCACCGTTTGTGCCGAACGCGCTACCTGGGATGGTCGCCACTCTAGCTTCTTCCAAGAGTTCGTCTGCAATCGTTGCTGAGGGTGCCTTCAATTCGCTGACATCTGGGAAGGCGTAGAAGGTTCCCATCGGTGGCACACAGTGAAAGCCATTGATGGTATTCAATCCAGCAACAACCTGATCTCGCCTACGGCGGTATTCCTCCTTCATCTCATGGATGCAGTCCTGCGGTCCACAAAGCGCTTCAAGAGCAGCTTTCTGCGCCGAGGCCGGGGGACACGAGAGCATGTAGCCGTGTATCTTTCTGATGTCTTTCGTGATGGCTTCATCTGCAACGACATAACCAAGGCGCCAGCCAGTCATGGCGTAGGTCTTCGAGAATGAATTCACGGTAATGGTAGAATCCCTGAATTCCGTGCGTGAAGCGATGCTGAAATGCTTGCGTCCGTCGAACACGATCTTCTCGTATACCTCATCTGTCAGCACGAGCATCTGGTTCTCCTTTGCGAGGCTCGCGATTTCGAGAAGGCAACTCTCTGAGTAGACAGAGCCTGTGGGATTGTTAGGGGAATTGACGACCATCATCTTTGACTTCTTGGTGATGTGGTTCTCAATATCCCTGCTCTCGGGCTGGAATTTCGGCCCGTGAAGATGGACCGGAACGGGAGTTCCCCCTGCGAGTTTGACGAAACCTGCGTATGAGGGCCAAGAGGGTTCGAGGATGAGTACCTCTTCTCCCGGATCGATTATCGCCTGCATGATGGCGAATATCGCGGCAAAGCCACCAGCGGTTACGGTGACCTCAGACTTGGGATCCGCTTCAATGCCGTTTTCTTCGAGAAGCTTGCTCGAGATTGCCTCGCGAAGTTCCTGTATACCTGCGCCGTGAGTGTAGTGTGTGTAGCCCTCCTGCAGTGCTCGACTTCCAGCTTGAATGATTCGATCTGGGGTTGGGAAGTCGGGTTCGCCGGCGTGAAGTCCGACTATGTCTGGCCTCAACTCGGCTAGGTCAATTATCCTCCGTATTGGTGATGGTTCGATCAACTGAACGCGTTTCGAAGAGTGCAACACAGGGACCCCATCTTCAGAGAGGCAATAGCCCTTGGAGCATATCCGCCTTTTGCGAGATCAAGTAGCATGCGCTATGGCTGTTCGAAATGCTCCCTAATCTCCTGATAGAGGAAGTCGTGACTGAGTGTCTGGCCGAGTCTCTCAGCCATCTCCTCGACTGTTATGCGACTTCCTTCTTTCCAAAACTCTCTCAACAATGTACCCGAACTTGGGTTCATGAACCACTCATCACCGAACCTGCTGACCAGATACCTGCGAAGCTGCGCTTCCGCTATCCAAGAACGGAGATACTCAGCACAGTAGAAGCCGTCGTCCACGCTGATTAGGTAGTTCACCGGATTGTAAGGGACTCGAACCGCTCGTTCATGAATTTCCTTGTAGAGTCGGCTTTTCCCAGTAACGCCTTCGCGGTGTAGGCGGAGCTCGTAGTCGAGCTTCGACGTGTACAGTCGAGTAATGTATAGCTTCGAGAAGTATGCGAAGTCGAGAAACTCGCTTGGGTTGCTCAGGCCAATCGTTCTTCGCAACCACTGCTTGTTCAGCGTGAGGTTCTCGAGTAGGGAGGAGTATGTCTCTGTGAGAGATTTCTCATCTGAGATGCGGAAAACGAAGGGCAGCTCGGCCGGCGTGTTTGCGGCATGGAGTGCGTGTCCGGCTTCGTGGAGCACTGTTTCGTAGTCGTATCGTCCTCCTATCGGCATCGCGCCGAGGACGACCTTCTCGGGGACCTCCAGTGGGAAACAGGCTGCCCGCGGATCCTTCTTAGATCGTTCTTCGAGGTCCAAGAAGATGTTAGGATACTTCTCCAGGGACAGTCCCATTCCTTCAAGCGTGTTCCTCAGAGCAGTCACCGCACCACCCTTCGTGAAGTGGGCATCAAACCTCTTGCCCCGGTAGAAGTACAGAACATCATGCCTTTCGGCTTCGCTCAGTTGTACTCTAATCGACTCTAGGACCCTTTCAAGCTGTTCAACGTAGAGCGAGTCTGTGCTTGCGAGATATGGTTTCATCTCCTTGGCGAAAGTCTCGTAATCGATGCTCTTCAGTTCCGAATAGAGGTCGGCATAGTTGGAGTAGCCCTGCTGTCTAGCTGTTTCGTGGAGTTTCGCCATTCTCTCCTCGAGGATGGGGTTGAAGGTTTCGACCACTTTCTCGGAGACCGCATGCATCTTCG